>Ga0334900_1000012_pt1 | contig 357280 bp, 351 predicted proteins | sample GraSluR3_MG_2_FD_207231 | JGI IMG/M metagenome (GOLD analysis project Ga0334900, IMG submission 207231) | Sludge microbial communities from methane-producing bioreactor in Wageningen University, Netherlands - Granular Sludge_31_08-R3 | ecosystem: Engineered > Bioreactor > Anaerobic >... | reverse complement strand
AAAAATTCTTAAATAGAAGCCATAAAGGCTTCCAACAAGTGACGGATACATTAGCTTCAATGTTTACTGAGTAACCCATTATTTTGCAGAAGGACGAGTTATTTACACAAAATTATTGACGCTCCCCCTATGTTAGATTTGGATAATTTTTGTTTTATTATGTTTATATTATTACATAATATCCTTTTATTTAACTAACTTTTTCATTTTTTTATCATAACTAATTTTTTTTATTCGTTTTACCAACCTATGTTTTATGTTTACATCGGTGTTTCATAACCGCAATGAGCTAGCATATTTCAAGTATTTCCACCAATGTATGTAAAAATATACTTTATATGTAGCTGCGCCAGTATCTGAAATCATCCCTACAGACGTTTCCTACTCAAAAAACTATTAAATCAATCCAATCTCCCAAAATGATGTCAAAAAAACCGCATCATTTATGATACGGTTCCCCATGATTAATCCGAAAAGCGCGGTAGATTTGTTCTACTAAAATCAGTCGCATTAATTGGTGTGGGTAAGTCATTTTGCCAAATGAAATCGCAGCATTACTCCGTTTCATAACAGCAGTACTTAACCCAAGTGAGCCACCAATGACAAAGACAAAATTGCTTTTTCCTTGTACCATTAACTGGGCCATTTGCTTGGCAAATGCTTCACTAGTTGGATTTTTTCCCTCAATGGCTAAGGCAAAAACATAATCTTTTTCTTTGATTTTAGCTAAAATCCGCTCTCCTTCTTTATCTTTTACTTGTTGCATTTGAGCTGCACTTAAATTTTCTGGTGCTTTTTCATCGGCTACTTCAATTAGCTCGATTTTCGTATAACCGCCTAAGCGTTTCATGTATTCTTTTATCCCTTGCACGAGATATTTTTCTTTTAATTTGCCGACTGCAATAATTTCAATTTGCATACTTTTCCTCTTTTCCCCAGATGTTCATAAGTCTGTTTTAGTTTACCACAAAGTTTTACACATTCATTTTTCTTTTCGCTAAATATTTATTACGCAAAAATACCGAGTTTTCCCCTCTAAAACCCACCAAACATACGTTTCCAATTTTTTATCCACATTGTTCACAAGTCTGTGGATAACTAATCCCCAATTTATAAAAAAAGACAATAACACTTGTTTTAACCGCAAAAAGATAAAATTTCGTTATTTGTGAAATATTTCCTACCAACTTTTTCATATTTTATTCAAAGTCTATAATTAGACTAAACTCAGCAATAAATCATATACTATAATTATAAGAATTCCACAATAAGGGGGAAACAACTATGCAAAGAAAAAAATCAGGAGGCGCTCTTAGTCGCTTTTTCATCGGCATACTAGGTGGTGTATTAGGAGCTGCTTTAGTAGGTGGTGGCTTTTATCTAGCCAATGGATCAAATTTACAACCAAGTAATACAACCGAACAAACGACAACAGCCAGTGGAGAAACAAAGGTGTCTAACGTCAAAGTTAATGCAGATACCGATATTACTTCTGCAGTCGAAAAAGTACAAGACGCTGTCGTGTCCGTGATTAATTTACAAAAACAACAAGCTTCTTCAGATAATCCTTTTGGTGACTTATTTGGTCAAGGACAATCCGAGTCTGAATCAGAAAGTGATAGTGAGTCGGGTGGTTTACAAGCTGTTGGTGAAGGTAGTGGTGTCATTTACAAAAAAGATGGCAAAACAGCTTATGTAGTTACCAATAATCACGTTGTTGAAGGACAAGATGGCTTAGAAGTGGTTTTAAAAGATGGTGAAAAAATTAAAGCCGAATTAGTTGGAACAGATAGTTATACGGACTTAGCAGTTCTAAAAATTAGTAGTGATAAAGTTGATAAAACAGCTACTTTTGGTGATTCATCTGCCTTGAAGGTTGGTGAACCTGCGATTGCGATTGGTTCGCCTTTAGGTTCCCAATATGCTAACTCGGTTACCTCAGGGATTATTTCTTCTTTAAATCGCCAAGTTGCTGATTCTCAAACTGGCGTGAATATTAGTGCTATTCAAACTGACGCTGCGATTAACCCAGGAAATTCTGGCGGGCCATTAGTCAATATTGCCGGTCAAGTAATTGGTATTAACTCAAGTAAAATCGCCTCAACGAACTCTTCTAGTTCTGATATTAGCGTAGAAGGTATGGGTTTTGCAATTCCAAGTAATGACGTAGTTTCTATTATTAACCAACTTGAAAAAGATGGCAAAGTTACTCGTCCCGCTCTTGGTATTACCATGGTAGACTTATCAGCTGTAACATCACAACAACAAGAACAAATCTTAAAAGTACCTAGCTCCCTTAAAAACGGGGTTGTCATCACGACGGTTCAAAATGCAACTCCGGCAGAACAAGCTGGCTTAAAACAATATGATGTGATTACTAAAATTGACGGCAAAGAAGTTGATTCTACTTCTGATTTGCAATCAGCTTTATACAAGAAAAAAGTTGGCGATTCCATTGAAATCACGTACTACCGTGGTAGCAAAGAACATACCACAAAAGTTTCATTGACGATTGATCAATCTGCTTTAAAGCAAAATAATTAATTTTAACAGGATTTCATCCGCAGCCTTTAGAAAGGTTGCGGATGTTTTTATATAAAAATACGGCGGCTTATGTTCTTTAATTCTTATCGAGTTACACCTACTGTTGACCTGCCCTAAAAATTTGGCATAACAAGAAAAGCTTCCTACCTGTGGTAAGAAGCTTTTCTTGTTATGCGCGTTTAAATTCACTACCAACGACTGCATCTGGGCTTAATTCTAAAATACCTTTTTTCTGTGGCGCATTGGGTAACTCTAATTCTTTTGCTGAACAAATCATGCCATAACTTTCAATTCCACGTAAAACGCCTGGCCAAATTAACATTCCATCAGGCATCATTGTACCAGGTTTTGCTACAACGACTTTTAATCCTTCGCGAATATTGGGTGCGCCGCAGACAATTTGTAAAACTTCACCATTGTCTACTTCAGTTTCAGTAATTGATAAATGATCACTATCTGGATGTGGCACACAACTTTTGACAAAACCGACAACGAAATGAGGTTCGTGATCATAAGGTAATTTTTCACTAAAACCAGATATTGCTAATTTTTCGTTTAAAAGATCGATTTGTTCATCCGTTAATGAAATGGCACTATTGCCAGTTAACTCTAGAAATTCAGAAACGTGGAAAAAGTTCCAGCCGACAATTGTACCTGCGCTATTTTTAATCTGCGCAATATTGAATTTTCGTTCAACCGTTTGTTCCAATCCCTGATCGTCAGCCATCATTACAAGTAAAGTATCGCCAACATGGGCTTTGTTGTATGCAAAAATCACAACGTTTCCTCCTTAAAAAAACACTTTTAAAAATTAGTAGCGGAAGTTTTCAAACTTCCGCTAGCTATCTTACCAAAAAAGAAAGGAATCGTCATGCTTTTTCGTTCTTTTCTTCATAAGTTACGACTAAAACATCACAAGGAGCTTCTCGAATAACAAAACTTGCCACACTTCCGGTCATAAAACGTTCGACTGCATTTAAACCTGATTGGCCTACCATGACCAAATCAATGTTGTATTTTTCCGGTAATTGCGTCGCCATTGCTGATTTTGCAGAGCCATAAGCCACAATTCCTTCTATATTAGTAAAGTCGACTGATTTGCCATAGTCTTTGCAGTCTTCAATCAATACTTTAGCTGCTTCGGTTTCTTGATCAACAATATTTTGATTCAATGAACTGTAACCCATTAAAACCGGAACATTTTGTTGAATGACATTAGCCACATAAACTTTACCGTTATTGCGTCGGGCAACTTCCACTGCTTTTTGAAATGCTTGTGTTGCTTGTTCAGAACCATCAATGCCGACTAAAATGTTTTGATACACCTGTCTACTCATTGTAATCTCCTCTTTTCTAAAGCTTATAAACTGTTTAAAAAATCTTCAATCTCCGCTTTTGTTTTACGATCTTTATTTACCAGGCGACCTAATTCTTTGCCATCTTTTGTGACTACCAAACTGGGAATACCAAAAATATTCCATTTAGCAGCAACGTCGATGTATTCATCTCGGTCAACTTCAATAAAGTTATATTGAGGGAAATCCGCTTCAATTTCTGGTAATGCAGGTTTAATGAAACGACAGTCACCACACCAATCTGCGGTGAAGAAAAAGACATTTTGCCCCTTATCTACATAGGCTGCCAATTCTTCTAAATTTTTAGGAATAATCATAGTATCTCCTCTAACCTCTACTTTTTTTACACGGATAGCCAAAATTAAAAATAACGCTATTTACCGCCTACAATTGTTTCCACTGTACTTTTATCCAAGCCTTTTAAGGTTTGAATTAACATTTCTCTGGCTGCTTCAAAGTCAGCGATACTAAACATCGTTTGATGCGTGTGGATATATCGGCCACAAACACCAATAACTGTACTTGGAATACCCTCGTTGGTTGTATGAGCAGCACCAGCATCTGTGCCACCTTTTGAAACAAAATATTGATACGGAATATTGTGGGTTGCTGCAGTATCCAACAAGTATTCTTTTAAGCGTGGCAGCATAATCAAACCGGGATCATAGATGCGCATTAATGTCCCTTCACCTAAATGACCAAATGTACCGTTTTTTGTAACGGTATCATCAGCAGCAGAACAGTCGACTGCAAAGAATAAATCCGGCTTAAATTTTGAAACAGAAGGTTTTGAACCTCTTAAACCGACTTCTTCTTGCACATTAGCACCGGCAATTAAAGTATGCCCTAATTTTTCATTTTCTAAAGCTTCTAATGCTTCTAAAACTAAGGTACAACCGTAACGATTATCCCAAGCTTTACTAATAATATTTTTGCCATTAGCTGTTTTAATTGTTTCTACTTGCGGTACGATAGTATCTCCTGGTAAAACACCATATTCTAGTGCTTCTTCTTTTGAAGCAAAACCAGCATCAAATAAAATATTTTCAACTGAAACATTTTGTTGCCCACTAGTTCCTCTTAATAAATGTGGTGGAACAGAACTTGAGATACAAGGATAATTGTGTCCAGTTGAAGTTTTCAAAGTAAAACGTTGCGCAGAAACCACATAAGGATTCCACCCACCTAATGGTACAACTTTAAATAAGCCAGTAGCGGTAATTTCGGTTAGCATAAAACCAACTTCATCCATATGGGCTGCTACCATTACACGGGGAGCATCTTCATCTTCATGATGACGAATCCCAAAAATCCCGCCTAAACCATCTTGTTGCATTTCATCTACAAGTGGTGTCATTTTTTCTTTCATGTAAGCTCTGACTTCATGTTCAAAGCCACTTGTTCCTTGTAGTTCTGTTAACTCTTTAATGCGTGCAAATGTCTTTTCTTCCATCTATTTGCGCCCGGAGGCTAACCCTTCTTTCATAAAAATCTTTACGTGCCTATTATAGCATAACAAATTCGCTGGCAAATCTATTCAAACCTAAAGTAGTTTTTTCTATGTATTTTTTTACTTTGTGATAGAATAAAAGTGAATAAAAAATGATGTTATCCTCTGTATTTTACAAGCAGAGATTAGATGAAAAAGTATAGGAGGGCGCCTAATGAACAACGAAAATGAATTTTCATACTTTAAAGGCGGACTGGCGCTGGGAATGGGTGTTGGTCTAGTGAGTGGTATGGCTTCTGCTTTTTGGCTACAGCGCAAGAAAACTTTGCGGGCTGATGATGTTTTACAGATCGTCAAAGAAGAGTTTTTAAAAGAAGGACCAATTGAAGGATCATGGATTAATTTTGAAAAACAACCTTTACGAAAATTTGCCATTCATTCTGAAGGTTATGAAGGTGGTATTACGCGTTTAGAAGATGAACAGTTAGTCACTTATGAGTTTTTGGCTGACGCTAAAACAGGTACTGTTTTAGATATTAAACGGGTTAAAATCAATTAATTTTATTTGACACAAAAGCTAAGTTCTTTATCTACACCAAAAGACTGAAAGTTACGCGTTAACTGTAGCTTTCAGTCTTTTTTCGTATCCACAAGCGACTTTTATTACTTTTGTGTCTGTTAGTAACAATGAAAATTACTCTTTTATTTTTAAATTAACTAATAACGTTTTAATATCTAACTGGATAGCGTACTCGATATTCTTATTGGTGTGATGACGATAAGCCTTGGCACCACTTTCAAACATTGCAAATAACGAATCTCCATCGGTATTGATTTGCTCAAGATAAGGCGGAAAATCCAGTACAAGTTTTGCTGATTCAGGATTAAAACCTCCTTTTGTATCTTGTAAATCAAAAACATATAATTTGCTATCACGATTACCAAAAGACTGCGACATAAACATGTAATTTTTCCAATAAGAAATCCCTTGAATTTTTTTCAAGATATGAGTGGTATCTTCAGAATTTAAATCATCTGCTGTCCCTAATTCATTAAGTGACTGCGTTTGGGTAACAACAGAAACTAGATCCCCTTTGGTATCAAAAGGAAACATCGCTAATTTACCTTCTTTTTTATTAGAAAAATAGCCGACAACTAAAAAGGGATCCAAATAAGCCAATAGAGAGGCTTTCGGGATATCTCCGATTGGTATTGTCATATCATAGTGGATTGGCTGACTTTTTTCAGCTAAATCATAATCGGCCAATGTATCTGTTAATAACAAAGATAAACTTGCCTTTTTATTTGTTTCTGTTGCCAACCACAGCTGTTGTGCTTCTTTGCGATAAACTATCCCTCCTAAATGAGGTTCTCCTGGTACGGCAATTGTTTTTTTCCATTTTTTTGTCTTTTTATCGACTACTTGCACCACAGAATGATGCTCATGCAAATGACAATATTCACTTATATAAATTTTATCAGCACTCATAGTAATCCCTTGCGGTGTTAAATCGTGACACAAAGATTTTTTACCGGTTTTTAACGCGATGCTTTCTCCTTCAAAAAGCCCTGGGATAGGATACAACCCTGCTTTGGGATTATTTGCTGGAAGCAGTGCCCTTTTAACTTCCGGATATTCTTTTAAAATCGCTAATTGTAGCTCTTTTGTTTTTGGGAAATTGGCTTGTTTACTATCATTTTGATAAACTTTATACCCAATCCCTACCATAATCATGAATAAAACACTGCCTAACATAATCCAACTCTTTTTCATCTAACTCCTCCTTTTATTAAGAATCAAATGTAAAAGAAAAGCACCTAAAGCAGAAGGATATGCATGTTTAAATGCTTTTGAATGTAGCTGTAAGCAAATACATCAAACTTCTGTTCAGGTACTTTTTAATGAGACTTTTACTAAGCGTTGTTAAATTTTTACTTCGCTAAACGATAAATAGCATCTGCATAAATAGCAGTCGCCCGCAATAAATCATCTAACGTCATAAATTCATTGGCTTGGTGCATAGTATCCACATAGCCTGGGAACATAGCACCATATGCGACACCACGTTCTAATAAACGGCCATAAGTTCCGCCACCAATGATTTTTTCATGTCCTTTTTCACCAGTGTGATCTTCATAAACCGCTAAAAGAGTCGCTACCAATGGATCATCTTCTGGTACATAATGAGGTAACATATTGCGTTCATTATGGGTAATAGAGGCACCTTCCATGCCTAATTTACCGTCAACTGAAATTTCTAGTCCTTCTGCTGTCACACCTTTTGGATAGCGGAAGTTCATTGCGATAAAGTTATCTGCTTGGAAACCTTCTTCATTTGCTTTAAAAGCAAATAGTCCGGCGTTCATTGTCAGATTACCCATTTTTTCGTCTTCATATGCTACACCTAATTTTTCACCGTAAAAATCTTCGTGAATAATCGTTCCAGCTACATGTAAAAATTGTTTGGCTCCGCCACCAAATTTGAATTGATCTAAGAACAGTGCTAAGAAGGTCCCGGCATTAATCCCAGATTGTGGGCTTGCACCATGGGCGCTTTTACCGACTAATTCAATTGAAGCTTCCACATCTTCTACAGTAATCGTACCGGTCACCGGATTTTTTTCGACAAAGTCATAGAAAGCTTTTTCCATTGCTAAAGCAGCAGCTTCATCTGGCACTAAAACTTTCGCTGTTGCCGCACCTGGTACCATATTTTCTCTAAGACCCGCTGCAAAATTTTTCAAAACATAAGCGCCTTCGTTGTTACCATGGAAATGCGCGCCTAAGGTAATATTACCTTTTTCACCATTAATAATTGGAAATTCTGCATCTGGTGAAAAACCAAAATCAGGTTTTTCTTCTTTTTCAAAATAATAGTTCATATCAGCCCAACCAGATTCTTCATCAGAACCGACTACAAAGCGAACTTTTTTGCTTAATGGCAAACCCAAATCACGGACGATTTTCATGCCATAATATGCTGCCATACTTGGTCCTTTATCATCTGAAGAACCGCGGGCAAAAATCTTACCATCCTTTAGTTCTGGCTCATAAGGGTCTGTGTCCCAGCCATCTCCAGCAGGTACTACATCCATATGACCAAAAATCCCTAATGTTTCATCGCCTTGTCCAAATTCAATATGACCGGCATAATTATCAACATTTTTAACAGTAAAACCATCTCTTTGACCATAGGCCAACATGTGTTTTAAAGCATCTTTAGGTCCTGGACCAAAGGGGGCATCTGCTGTTTTTTTACTATCGTCTCTTTCGCTATTAATGCGCAATAAGTCAAATAAATCTTTTAGCAAATCGTCTTTTCTGGCGTCAACTTCTTTTTGCCAATTAATTTCCATTTACATTTCCTCCTGACAATTACATAACTTAATTAGACACCTGTCATAAAGTATTAAGTCTGTGTATAAATCTGCGTTATTTTCTCAACTATCATACCACTTTTAGCGACTTTTTGACAAAGGAAGCTGATTGATTTTTGGAGGGAATACAAAGTTTGGTTATAATAAAACTAAAGAACTAAAAAAGGAGACAACATGAAAATTTTATCAGAAGCTATTTTAACCACAGTCATCAACAAACGCCCAGCTATTTCCCACAAGGGCACATTTGGACGCGCTGTTTTAATTGGGGGTAACCAGCGATATGGCGGAGCAATTATGATGAGTGCTGAAGCGTGTGTTAAGAGTGGGGCGGGTTTAGTGACTGTTATCACAGAAAAAGACAACCATCCCCCACTTCATGCTCGTCTGCCAGAAGTTATGGTCGTTGATTGGCAAGATGAGAACCTTACTCGTCAAGTGCTTGAAAGTGCAAATGTCATTTTAATTGGCCCGGGACTAGGATCTGAAGCCCACAGTCTCAAATTATTAAAAACCGTTTTATCGTTGCAAACCAAACAGCAGTGGCTGGTCATTGATGGGTCTGCTATCAGTTTATTTGCCCAAGAAAAATTGGCATTAACCCAACCGCACCACACTGTTTTTACCCCTCACCAAATGGAATGGCAGCGCCTAAGCGGCATTCCATTGAAGCAACAAAATGAACAGTCCAATGCCACTTATCAACAAAAAATCCAAGCTACGGTAATCGTTAAAAGCCATCGCACCGAGATTTACACTTCACAAGACTGCTATCGTTGTCCATTAGGCAATCCTGCTATGGCTACAGGTGGTACTGGTGATACATTAGCGGGAATGGTAACCGGCTTTTTGGCGCAATTTCAAAATAAAAGTGACGCAATCTGTGCGGCTGTTTATCTCCACAGTTATATTGGGGATATCTTGGCAAAAGATAATTATGTAGTTTTACCAACCACTATCAGTGCAGCTTTGCCTCACTATATGCAGTATTTTAGTACAAAAGATTAGTCCATTTTTTCACGATAAAAGAAAAACAGCACTCATTTCTACCGCCTGCTTTACTTTGCAGACATAAGAGATGGGTGCCGTTTCGTGTTTAATAACCTATTTCAACTCTTGCCATTGCCAATTTTCAACTTCTGGAATGTCGACGCCATTTTCACGAATATAATCATGATGGAAATTAAGTTTATCTTCCATTTTTTGACTAAATTCAGCTCCTTGTGCACCATAAACTGCCAGTGCAACATCTTGTGCAACATGGAAACGATCCATTTGAGAGTAAACCCGCATGTCAAACGGTGTAGTGATATCACCATTTTCGCGATAACCATGGATGCGGACATTGCGATTGGTACGATTAAAGAAAATATCACGAATCAAACCTTCATAACCGTGGAAACAAAAAACAATTGGTTTATCTTTGGTAAAATATTCTTCAAATTCTTCATCGCTTAATCCTCTTGGATCAACATCTGGGTGACGCAATTTTAATAAGTCGACCACATTAATAAAGCGAATTTTCAACTGTGGAAATTCCTGGTGTAAGATTGTAATCGCCGCCAGCGCTTCCAAGTTAGGTTCAGTACCGGCTGCAGCAATCACAATATCGGGTTCACTATTACCATCGGTGGAAGCCCAGTCAATAATTTTTAGACCCTCTTTTACTAAAACTTCCGCTTCGCCAATAGAATAAAATTGCGGACGAGGATGTTTGGAAGAAACAATCAAATTGATTTTTTCTTCTGAAGCCAAAGTTTCTGCCATTACAGCTAGTAAGGTATTGGTATCAGCCGGTAAATATTCCCGAATAAATTCCGGTTTTTTCTCCGCCAAATGGGTTAAAATACCAGGATCTTGGTGAGTATAACCATTATGATCTTGTTGAAAAGCGGTAGAAGATGAAATCAGATTTAAAGATGGATAATTTTTTCGCCAAGCTTGTTCTTTGGCTTTTCGCATCCATTTAAAATATTGGGTAATCATGGAATCCACTACACGCAAGAATGCTTCATAAGAGGCAAAGAAACCATGCCGTCCGGTTAAAACATAACCTTCCAAAAAGCCTTCGCTTTGATGTTCGGATAGTTGCGAATCAATTACCCGTCCGGCTGGCGCTAACCATTCATCATATTTTGCTTTTTCAGGTTCTAACCATTGACGATTGGTAACCTCAAAAACTTCATTCAACCGATTTGATTTTGTTTCATCGGGACCAAAAATCCGAAAATTATAGGGATTAGCGGTGATAATATCTCGTGCGAATTTGCCAAATTCAATCATATCCTGCGCCATTACTACACCAGGTTTTTGCGTATCTACTGCATATTCTTTCCAATCGGGCATCTTCAAAGATTGTGGGTCAATGCCACCATTTGTAATCGGGTTAGCTGACATACGTTTAGCGCCTTTTGGTGCAAGTGCTTGAATTTCTGTATTAATTGTTCCGTTATCATCAAAAAGTTCTTCCGGACGATAAGATTTTAACCATTTCGTTAGTGCATCCACATGATCCATGTGTTGTTCATCGATCGGAATTGGTACTTGATGGGCGCGAAAACTGCCTTCAATCGCTTCGCCATCCCATTCTTTTGGCCCCGTCCAGCCTTTAGGTGTGCGGCAAATAATTACCGGCCAATGGGGCATAACTGCATTTTTGGCTTTATCTTGGCGCGCTTTTGCTTGAATTACTTTAATTTTTTCAATCGTTTCATCCATGACTTTCGCCATTTGCCCATGCAAAATTGCTGGGTCATCCCCCTCAACAAAGACAGGATCCCAACCCATTCCTTCGAAGTATTTTTTCAAATCTTCATCAGATTTACGTGCCAAAATTGTCGGATTGGAAATTTTTGCCCCATTTAAATGTAAAATTGGCAATACAGCACCATCGTTGACTGGATTAATAAAAACATTTGAAAACCATGACGCTGCCAGTGGTCCTGTTTCGGATTCGCCGTCTCCTACAACAGTTGCAGCAATCACATCAGGATTATCTAAAATTGCGCCTGTAGCATGAGAAAGTGAGTAACCTAATTCCCCACCCTCATGAATAGAGCCGGGCGTTTCTGGTGCTGCATGAGAGGCAATCCCACCAGGAAATGAGAAAATTTTGCATAGTTTTTCTAGTCCTGCTTCGTCTTGTGTAATTTCAGGATAAATTTCAGAATAATGGCCGTCGATATACGCATTTGAAACCATTACTTGGCCCCCATGACCAGGGCCTTCAATGTAGAACATATTCAAATCATATTTATTGATAACACGATTCAAATGAGCATAAATGAAATTTTGGCCAGCAATCGTTCCCCAATGACCAATTGGGCGTACCTTGACATCTTTGGCTTGAATTTCTCTTCTTAGTAAAGGATTTCCTTTTAAGTAAATTTGCGCCACAGAAATGTAATTAGCTGTCCGCCACCAAGCATCAACTTTTTTTAGATAGGCTTTTGAATTATAATCAACTGTCATTGTCCTACTCCTTTTTTACTAAGCTTTTCGCTTAAGTTTTTTAATTTGTCCTACTGAGATATAAATTATAAAACTCCGTTAAACACACTGCCTTTCAAACAACTTTTGCGCTATTTTCGCCTTAAAAGCAAGCGAATAAATTCTACTTTAATGGTAACACAATCTAGTAATTCTGATGATTTGAACGTCTTTTAAAGATTTTCTCACACAAAAAAACTCCTTTTGCCAAGAAACAAAAGGAGCTTTCTTCTATTAAAAAGTTAGCGAAATTTAAGACTTAATCAAACTATCCACCATTAATTTGACATAGCTTGTTAAGCCATCGGGATTAATATGAGTGCCGTCTTCATAAAACCAATCATTATGATTAATACTGTAATCATACCAATCAATGATCGTTAAGTTCTTATACTTTTTGGCCATATTGGTTAAAGCTGCATTCACCGTACCTTGTGTTCGCACTGTTGGCGCACGCATGTTAATCCAATAAACTTTACGCTCTTGTCCCATGATCGCCATAATATCGGCAAACTGTTGATCAGTAAAAGGACTATTCGTTCCTAACCCAATAATTACTGTGTCATGTAACAATTTGTCATCTTTTAATTTTTGGAGTAAATCAACACTTGCATAAACTTGGCGATTGATTTCCGCATCTACCACCGAATTGGGGAACATTTCATTCAACCCAGCAGCAGCCCCCAGCATGACTGAATCTCCAAAGAAAGTAAATTTAGCTGCATCGGCTTTTTTAACTTGTGCATCGGTCACACCATATTTTTGGGCTAATTCTGAATGTTGCTCGGCCTTTTTGGCAGTAGCAGCTTTATCTTCGGTACTTGTTGTAGTGCTAGCTGTTTTTTCTTTTGCGGTCTTTTTGGACTCCGCTGCAATTTTGCGATTGGCTAAGATTTGTTCTTTCATTCTTTGCTGATTGGCATCCACATGATTAACCGGTGCAATAATAAGTCCCACTAAAGTAATACCCAATATTGCTAGAGTTGGAATTAAAGCCGGTTTTTTCCAACTAAGAATTGGTTTTTTAAACCAACCTTTTACAGTTTGCCACGTTTGGCTGTAATCAAAATGACGCAATGGTTTTTCAAAGAATTGGTAAGACAATTCACTTAATAACATAATTAAAAATATTTCAATAAGAGTGTGTAATAAGACGTTGTCAGCCAAATTTTTAATTTTAGCTTCATAAAAAATCATGACGGGATATTGGTATAAGTAAATCCAATAACTGCGACTACCAATATATTTAAAGAGCGGATTAGTTAGCCATTTATTCAAGCTTGCACCTGGATGAACGACCACCGCAAGTAAAACGACACAAAGAATACTAATTAAAAAGAAACCGCCATAATAAAGAAAACTACTTTGATCACTTAAGAAAAAGAAGCTCAAAATTAATAGTACTAAAGACCCTAAGCCCACACCATTTAATAGTCGTTTTGCTTCTTTAGGAATTCTTTCTTTTAAGTGATTCGACGGCCAAATAAAAGCTAAGGCGCTGCCCATCCAAATACCAAAAAACCGCGTATCTGTGCCATAATAAACACGAGTTGGATCACTACCTGGTTTAAATAAGATTGCCATCCAAATTGCAGAAGCCAGCGCGCCAATCATGACGGCGATAAAAATTTTGCCTCTTTTTTTCAATAGTAGCGTCAAAATAATAAATAAAATCGGCCAAATTAAATAGTTTTGCGCTTCAACAGCGGTATACCAAATATGCGTAAAAGGCGACTCGTTATTGAAACGATCAAAATAAGAAGCACCATTATTAATTTGCCACCAGTTGTTAAAAAATAAAAGACTGCTAAAAAATACCCCACGCAAATTATTTAAAAGATTACGCTGAAATAAGGTAATATAGGCGGTAGAAAGTACCATCACGAGGGCTAGGTTGGGCCATAATCGCTTTATCCGCTTTTTATAAAAAGTTAAGAGACGAATTTTCCCTGTTTCTTGCCATTCTTGATTCAAATGATCAGTAATTAAATAACCCGAAATTGCAAAAAATATCGCTACCCCTAAATAACCACCTTTTACTTTATCCGGTAAAAGGTGATAAAAGATAACGCCTAAAACAGCCAGAGTGCGCACGCCATCTAGGCCAGTAATATATCGTCGTTTTGTTTTTTGTTCCATGACTTCGCCACTTTTCCCACTAAATTCTTCAAAATAATTTTACTACAATTCTTCTTCATAAAAACGCCCCAAAATTTGGACATTTTCCGCAATGCTGACAAAAGCTTTCGGATCTGACTCTCGCATTGCTTGACGCAACAAGGGTAATTCAAAACGCGTACAAACAGTCAATAGAACAGTCTGTTTATCATGTTTATAGGCCCCTTCTGCTTCATTTATAATCGTAATTCCCCGACGCATTTTATCTTGAATGTGATGAATCACAGCATCGGGATGGCGCGTGATAATCGTCACTTGCATTTTCTTTTGTTTGGTAAAAACTGCGTCAGTTACTTTGCCGCTTACAAAAATGGCAATGGCGCTATATAGCGCATACTGCCAACCAAATAATAGCCCGGCAGCAAACATAATCATAATATTAAAAATAATTGAAATCGAGCCTACTGTCTTACCCGTCTTTTTTTGGATAGCAATACTAACAAAATCTAAGCCTCCAGAAGATAATCCGCTTCTTAAGGCATAACCAATTCCTGCGCCCATTACAGCCCCACCAAAAATAGCACAGACAATTGGATCTGTGGTTAAGACTTCTTCTGGCATAATCTGCATAAATAAAGAGGTCAACACAACAGTAATCCCAGTAAAAATTGTAAATTTATGACCAACTTTAAACCATCCCACTAAAAACAAAGGTAGATTTAAAATTAACAAATTTGCCGAAACAGGAAGATTAAAACCAAACCATTCATTTGAAAGGGTGGTAATAATTTGGGCAACCCCGGTAATTCCACTGGAATAAATCTTACCTGGTTGGTAGAAAAAGTTCACTGCAATTGAGGCTAGAATTGCGTAAACAATCGAAAACGAAAACTTTTGCAAATAGTCAGTTACATTGACTTTTTGCGCAATATTTTTCATGATAAAAAAAGCTCCTTATGCCTATAACTAAGAGGCAAGCCAAATCAAAGCCCATCGCAGTAATTCAACTTTCTTCTCGCTGTGTACATTATACGAAGTCTGACCCAAAAAGAAAAGGACAACCCACTAAAGTGAGCGTCCTTTTAAGATTCTTTTAGTCTTCTTCTGTTGCAGTGACTTCAATATTTAATTCAAACAGTTGTAGTGGAGAAACTGTGCTTGGTGCTTGCGTCATTGGATCAGCCGCTTTCCCATTTTTTGGAAAAGCAATAACTTCTCTAATATTATCTTCGCCGGCCAATAACATGACAAAACGATCCAAGCCTAACGCAATGCCGCCAAGTGGTGGGAAACCATAGTCCAAAGCGTCTAATAAGAATCCAAATTGCTCTTGCATTTCAATGCGACCAAAACCTAATGCGGCAAACATTTTTTCTTGTAATTCTCGTTCATGGATACGCAATGAACCGCCGCCAAGTTCATAACCATTTAAGACAATATCGTAAGCTTCTGCATATACTTTGGTTGGATCTGTTGCTAGATATTGAATATCTTCTGCTTTTGGCAAAGTGAAAGGATGATGGGCCGAAACATAACGACCTTCTTCTTCACTATATTCAAATTGTGGCCAATCGGTAATCCACAAGAAGTTAAACTTGCTTTCATCAATTAACCCTAATTCTTTCGCCATTTTATTGCGAACTGCACCAAGAGCTGCTGTGACCACGTTAAAGGAGTCCGCCCCAAACATGATTAAGTCACCAACTTCAGCATCTGTAGCGGCAATAATTTCTGCTTGTTTTTCTGTTAAGAATTTTGCAATTGGACCTTTTAAGCCATCTTCTTCTACTTTAACCCAAGCTAACCCTTTTGCGCCAAATTGGCTAACGTAATGCGCATAGTTGTCCATATCTTTACGGGAATATTTGCTAGCAGCACCTTTTGCGTTTAATGCTTTCACTACTCCACCAGAAGTTAGTGCCATTTGGAAAACTTTAAAGTCGACATCTTTGACAACCTCACCTAAGTCCACTAATTCCATCGCAAAACGAGTATCTGGTTTATCACTACCGTAACGATTCATCGCATCATCATAAGTCATGCGCGGAAATGGCAATGTTACTTCAATTTCTTTTACTTCTTTCATGACTTTTGCAATCATGCCTTCTGTTAAATCTTGAATTTCTTCAACGGTTAAAAAACTCATTTCCATATCCACTTGCGTAAATTCTGGTTGGCGGTCCCCTCGTAAGTCTTCATCCCGGAAACAACGTGCAATTTGATAGTAACGATCAAAGCCTGCGTTCATCAACAATTGTTTAAATAATTGCGGTGATTGTGGTAGAGCATAGAAATGTCCTGGATGTACCCGTGATGGTACCAAATAATCCCGCGCACCTTCTGGCGTAGATTTGCCCAAATATGGTGTTTCAATATCCAAGAAACCTTTTTCGTCTAAGTAATGACGAATTGCTTGGGTTGTTTTGTGACGCATAATGATATTTTGCGTCATTTTAGGACGACGCAAATCAATCGAACGATTTTTCATCCGAATTTCATCACTAATTTCTTGATCGTCTTCAATTGCAAATGGTGGTGTTTTGGCTTTATTTAAAACAGTAATAGCTGATGCGATAACTTCAACTTCACCGGTTTTCATCTTCGGATTAATAGCCGCTGCGTCGCGTAAGATGACTTTACCTGTCACTTCAATCACATATTCACTGCGACATCTATCGGCAATTTCCCAAGCTTCTTTTGATAGTTCTGGATTAAAGACTACTTGTACGATGCCTTCTCTATCACGTAAGTCAATAAAAATTACGCCACCTAAGTCGCGACGTTTTTGTACCCAACCTTTTAAGGTTACAGTTTGTTCTAATTCAGCTTTTGAAACCAAACCACAATATACAGTTCGTTTTGCCATTTTTTACCCTCCATCAAACTCTTTTTTAATCAGCTTCTGGCAGTTTTTGGAATACAAAAAAAGCCCTTGTTCTCACAAGGGCGAATGATCAATCCACGGTACCACCTAAATTTGAAAGTTAAACTTTCCTCAATACCGATAACGTTGGTAAAACGGAAGCGGCTTTGCACGCGCTCATCTCCAGAATGTCTTTGACAAATAAGACTTAAACCACTCTCAGCCACGGTAGTTCTCTCTTAAAAGGCTCCTATTTGCTACTCTTTCTTTCACTGATTTTTACTATTACTGTTAAGCTACTAGAATTACGTGAAAATGTCAAGATTTTTCAAAGTGCTTTTCAAAAAAATTACCGCTACTCTTTTAAAAAATTTAGGAATAAGACGTTTCAATTCAGCTTTTTAGCAGTTTGCTTTAGACTTGTATTAAAGAAAGTAAAGAAAAACATAAACGTTAATAGGAGGTTTTTTTCATGTCAGATGTACAAATTGGTAAATCACAAGTTTACGCATCCACATTAGGGCTAGGTACCAATAAAATTGGGGGCCACAACCTGTTTAAAAATTTGGATGATGAAGTAGGCAAAGAAGTCTTACGGACTGCTCTACGTAATGGCGTTACACTTTTAGACACAGCTTACGCGTATGGTTTTGGACAATCGGAAAAATTAATTGGTGAAGTTTTACAAGAAGCTGAATTTGACCGTGCACGGGTGATTATTGCTACCAAAGCCGCCCAAGTTCCTGGCAATGAAGAGCAATTGGACAATAGCCCTGAATTTTTACAAAATGCAGTGGAAGACGCCTTAAAACGGCTGCAAACAGAATATATTGATATTTTCTATATTCATTTTCCTGATGAAGTAACGAAAAAAAATGAAGCAGTAAAAGCACTTCATGAATTAAAAGAAGCTGGTAAAATTCGGGCAATTGGTGTTTCAAACTTTTCCTTGACCCAAATCAAAGAAGCCAATTTAGATGGTTATGTGGATGTAGTGGAAGACAATTACAATTTATTGCATCGAAAAGCAGAAACCGAGCTCTTCCCTTATTTAGCAAAACACAATATCAGCTTTATTCCCTATTTTCCATTAGCATCGGGCTTATTATCGGGAAAATATACTGCTGACCAAAAATTTGCGGAAAACGATTCTCGCAGTAAAAAAGCCGATTTTACTGGCGAACGTTATCAAAAAATTATTGCCACCATGACCGAAATGAAAATTATCGCCCATCGCAATGATGCTACTGTTCCTCAACTTGTCTTAGCCTGGTATTTAAAAAATCCTCACATTGCTGCAGTTATTCCCGGTGCCAGAAACGTCGAACAAATGGTATCCAATGCTAAAGCAACAGATATTCGGATTAGCAACGACGACTATGAATTAATTGACGATTTATTCCGCTTTTAATCGTATAATATAGAAGAAAAATTACTGTTAAAAAAGTGAGACAAGGAGAAAAAATGGAAAAATACGCTGGTTATGTCCGCAGTCCCCATTATTACGAAACTGATCAAATGCAAATCATTCACCATTCCAACTATATTCGTTGGTTTGAAGAAGCTCGCGTTGCTTTATTGGAACATTTAGGACTTCCTTATCACATTTTAGAAGAAAGTGGCATTATAGTGCCGGTTCTTGGTGTGAGTTGCCAGTACAAAGAGATGATTCATTATGGTGAAACTGTCAAGATTCATGTGAACGTGGAAAAATATACCGGCACGCGTTTAAATTTCACCTATCACATTACGCCGGTATCAGATGAGACGAAAATTCTAACCCATGGTGATAGTCAGCACTGTTTTTTGCAAAGTGAAACGGGACGACTAGTGCACTTAAAAAAAGCAAATCCCACTTTTCACCAACTATTTAGTGATTATGCTAGCTTATAAAACAAAAACAAATAAAAGGCGCACCCACAGTCATTTGTTGGGTACGCTTTTTATTTGTCTACTATTATATGAAGGAATTATTCTGCTGCAAAAACTTCGGACCACTCATCTTCTTTTGCTAAAAATTCACGCGCCAATTCTTGGGCTCCTGTTAACGTATGATTTGCTGCCCAGCCACATTGTTTTTCGTTACTGGCAGGAACTTCTGTTGCATTTAACACATCTTCCATCGTCTTTTTCAAAACAGTTAAAATTTCATTGTAATCATCGTGGTTTAAAACGGTTAAATAAAAACCGGTTTGGCATCCCATTGGGGACCAGTCCACAATATAATCAGCATGATTGCGAATCAATTCAGCTGTCAAATGTTCTAGGGAATGAAGACTTTTCATCTCCATGTGTTCTTTATTTGGTTGTTTAAAACGCACGTCATACTTAATAATTGTATCACCATTGCCACCTGTTTTGCGATCAGCTACGCGGACATAAGGGGCTTTTACTTTCGTGTGGTCTAGATTGAAACTTTCGACATTCATCTTCATATTTTTTGCTCCTTCTTGATTTGTTTTTGGGGAAGACATTTTTTTATTTCATTTTTTTGTTATCACGGCTGCAAAGCTTAAAATTGTCATGTTATCAAAAAAATTCCTCAGCGTTTCACCGCTTCAGCAATCCAAGCAAAAGAATTGATTTGCCAGAATTTCACCGTAAAACCGGCTTCGTGAAAATAGTTTTCCAAATTGGATAATAAAGGATAATATTCTCGTTGTAAATCTGCAGCTAGCGTTTCTTTGCCACTTTTAATTGCAGCTGTAATGGTATCATCAAAGCGCATTTGCGAAACAAACATCGTATCACCAATAATCACTTTGCCACCTCTGGGTAAGAGAACCGCATATTTTTGCAATGCTTGTTTCTTTTCAATCCCATTTAAATGATGAAAAACAAAGTTTGCAACAATTGTATCAATATTCCCATCAGGTAAAGGAAAATTCTCCATATCGCCGGCTAAAAAATTGACTTCAGTAAGTTCTGGCTTTTCTTTAGCCAATTCTCGCATTTCTTTAGAAGGCTCCACAGGGAAAACATTTTTTCCTGCTTTTAATAAAGCCATGGTTAAATTTCCGGTACCACTGCCAAATTCTAACACATTTTGGCCTGCTTTTTCAGTAATCATGGTTAACATTTCCGAGTAGTTAGCAAAAACGTCAGCATATTCTGGATCATGTCCTGCTACAGTCTCGTCGTACTCCTTGGCCCAGTCTTCAAAAATTGGCATAAATTCTAAGCCCATTATTCTCCCACCTTTTCAAAAGCTACTTTTAAATCTGCTAATAAATCTCTTTGATCTTCTAAACCAACTGATAAACGCACCAAACCAGCTTTAATACCAGCTTTTTCCCGCTTGTCTTTTGGAATAGAGGCATGCGTCATGACTGCGGGTACTTCGACTAAACTTTCCACTCCACCTAGGCTTTCTCCTAAAGTAAATAACGTCAAACTTTCCACAAAATCCGTTGTTTTTTCTTCAGCTGAAAGTTCAAAAGAGACCATTCCCGAAAAACCTTGCATTTGTTTTAAAGCAATTTCGTGTCCAGGGTGATTGGTTAAACCTGGATAATAAACCTTTGCCACGGCTGGATGATTTTGTAAAAACTGTGCCACTGCTAATGCATTTCGTTGATGTTCTCGCATTCTAACACCAAGCGTTTTAATCCCTCTTTGCATCAACCAGCTATCTTGTGGTCCTAAAACGGCACCGATGGCATTTTGTAAAAAGCCGATTTTTTCTGCTAATTCAGAATTGTTCGTGGTAACTAAGCCAGATACCACATCACTATGGCCCCCTAAATATTTGGTACCACTATGAACGACAATATCTGCCCCTAGTGCTAATGGCTGTTGAAAATAAGGTGTTGCAAAAGTATTGTCCACAATCGTTATTAAGTGATTGGCTTTTGCCAATGCCACAGCGCCTTTAATATCTGTTATTTTCAAAAGCGGGTTACTTGGGGATTCCAAATATAGCGCTTTTGTATTTGCTTGGACATTTTCTGCAATATTATTTAAATCACTTGTGTCAATGGTTGTATAGGCCAAACCATTTTTTTCAAAAACTTGTGCTAACAAACGGAAAGTTCCACCGTACACGTCATCGCCTAATAAAATATGATCTCCTGGTTTAAACATTGATAACACCGCATGAATACCAGCTAAACCTGAAGCAAAAGCAAAGCCTTTAGATCCCCCTTCCAAATCGGCAATCAATTCTTCTAGTGCAAAACGAGTCGGATTGCCGGAACGAGAATATTCATAGCCTTTGGGTTTTCCCACGCCATTTTGTTTGTAAGTTGAGGTTTGATAAATAGGTACGCTCACCGCTCCTGTCACAAGATCGGTACTAATGCCGCCGTGAATCAATTTCGTATTAAGATACATAATATTTCCTCCTAAAAAATTGGTCTAATAAATTCTTATTAATACGTGGTCCGCGTGTAAATATCCTTTGATAAATAGCGATCACCAGCATCCGGAAAGACTGTCGCTATCAAACTGCCTGTGGGTAATTTTTGGGCGATATTGACGGCTGCGGCTAAAGCTGCGCCACTTGAACTTCCAGCTAAAACACCATATTCCTTTGCTAGTTTGCGAGTATATGCAAACCCGGTTTCGTCAGGGATTGTTTCGTAACCGGCAATGGCCAAATTTTCAAAAAATGGTGGGATAAACTCGACCCCAATCCCTTCAATTTCGTGAGCATGACTTAATCCCCCGTTTAAAATAGATCCTGCCGGTTCAACACCATACAATAAAATTTCCGGATATTTTTCTTTTAAATAAGCCCCTGTTCCCGCAAATGTTCCACCAGAACCAACGCCCGCTATAAAAGCTGTGATTGTTTTAGGAAGATCTGCCGCAATTTCAGGACCCAATGTTTCGTAATAAGCTTTTGGATTACCTTTATTTTCAAACTGCAGTGGCAAATAACTATTGGGAATTTCTTGTGCAAGTTCCGTTGCTCTTTTAATTGCTCCTGTCATCCCCTCGTTTGTGGGCGTATGAACAATAGTCGCTCCCAGTGCCTGCATTAATGCTTGTTTTTCCAAACTAAATTTTTCTGGTACTACAAAAATTGTTTGAATGTCATAGGCTTGGACCGCTAACGCCAAACCAATCCCAGTATTACCTGCGGTGGGCTCAATTAGAGTACCACCGGCTTTTAATTTTCCTTCTTGAAGAGCACGATTGACTAAATACTGTCCAAGTCGATCTTTAATACTACCACCCGGATTTAAAAATTCTAATTTTGCAAAAACTTCTGTACCTGCTGGAATTGGTAACTGCAAATTAGTAAAACGCAACAGCGGCGTATTACCAATCAGCTCTTTAATTTGATTGACGATCATGATTTTGCTCCTTAACTTAAATTGGGGAATAAAAAAAGAGGTACTGACTATTAATCAGTACCTCGAATACTCTAAAAATATACACAAATAGTTACTGGTGCACACAGAACGATTTGCTAACGTTTTAGAAACTAGGTCTAATAATAGGCATGACAAAATGGTATGCTGCAATGTTTTGCACCATACAACAACAATCTGCAATTAAAACAGTTCGCTGTGCCATGTCTACATGACCCCTTTCCTAAATTTGATATCAATCTACCATTGTAGGTAAATCGCTGTCAACAACTATTTTTTTAAATAACAATTAGAACAACATCTGTAAAAAGCGCCATAAATAACGTAACAAGCGATATAAAATAAAGAGAAAGAATAAGTTCCCTAGTACAAAATTTACGCCATTACCGGCTGTTGCTTTTAAATTAGTCCAAGTAAAACGGCGCAAAAAACGGGGAACATTACTGTAACCGTTGCGTTTTAGGCGAAACTTCTCCTCATAAGTCAGCTCCAGCATATCGTAATAGTAAATTGCGAGTGGTTGCATGGTAAAAAAGTTTTTGGCAAAGCCCACTAGTAAAGTATATTGTTTGTTATTGGCCGGTAAATTACGGGCCCCTTTTTTATTAATTGCTACGAGAAAGACATTATCTTTTTTTACATTATACGTGTATTCCGCTTCTTCGATTTGAATAATTTGCGCGTCTGGCTCATTTTGAGATAAAAAATTCGCGTAAACTTCAGGAAATTCCTGCAGCTTTTTAAAAAGCAGCATAACCAAGCCTAAAAGTAGAACAATAATAACGCTATTCACAATAAGATGATCTTTAAAAATAAAACTATAAATAACGATAATTAATAACGCTATAACCGTTAGAACAATGCGCTTCATAAAAAATTTACGATACATCAGCGCAATCGTGCGTTCGTAATATGAAAAATCTTGATTAGCAAAATCCATAAAAGCCTCCTAAAATAGTTTTCAACTAGTATACCCGATGAATGTGTTACTGTCATGAGGTAATTTTTTTACAAATTTATTTAAGCCTTTCTTTTGCAAAAATCATTTTTTAGCAGTAACGTAAGAAACGTTGACGGGAAATAGCTCAGCTTGGTAGAGCACTTGCTTCGGGAGTAAGGGGTCGCAGGTTCAAATCCTGTTTTCCCGATAAAAAATATCCTTGTGATTTTGAACTGTGTGCTGCATTTCAGTCCATCTCACAAGGATCTTTTATTACTTATTTCTTTTTACGGCGATAAAATATAAATGTCACTACTATTATAACCAGAAGACCAATCAAAGAGAGATAAAACATCGGATTATCCCCCATTTTAGGAAGTATTCCGGTAGCTGCTTTGGTACTGTCCGTGGTTTTCATAGTCCCTGTTTCCTTAGAGCTTGGATCTTGATTGGAAGAATTATTTGTTGTTTCAGTTGTGCTTGCCACGACTGGTTTTGTCAAATTCCCTCTAGCTTGAGGAATACCTTCTGAAGCATAACGCGCAATCCAAGCCACAATCCCTGGAAAAAAGCGGCCTTCTTCTGTGAGCATCTTTTCTTGTAAAGGGGTGACAAAATTTAAAATGGCTACCAATTCATCATTACTTAATTGGCGAATTGGAATAAAACTGCTGTTTGTCGGATAAAGATTTCGCAAATAGTTTTGCAATGCTGTTACTTGTGTCTTTAATTCCGCTAAAGAAAGACTGGTAGGATCAAAACTTAGTGCTGATTTTGCAGCTGTAACGTCCACTGTTTTATCTTGATATAAAGCAGTCAACAAACGAACATAAGCCCCCAAGTCCATTCCATAAAAGTCTTGATTTACCCGCGTAAATATTTGTAAAGCGTTGTCTAATTGCTCATCTGTATAGCTTCCCAGCTGTTCAGCTGAGATATTATATTGCCCACTGGCTAATTCATTTCTAATTTCTGATACATTTTGATTCACAGTTTTATTGTCTGCGGCCGCAGGGATCCCTGTTTGTTCTTCAATCCCGTTTTTAATCGCTTCGCCAACTTCCACTGCTTCTATTGTTGTGTCAGTTGTCATTGCGTTATCCTCTGGTGTTATCGCAGAAGATGTAGTCGTTGTGGCCGTACTTTCTTCACTACTTGACGTTGCCAACACTTCAGAAGTAGGTATAACACTTGTAGCTGTTTCTGCTGCATATACATTTGGTCCAGTCAATAGTGTCACTAAAGTTAAAAATCCTAACACTTTTTTCACTCTCATCACACTTCTTTACTTTTATTTACAAAAATATTTCTTTTGTAACGTAATTGTAACATTACTTTTGGAAAATGAAACACCTTTTTCCCATATTTTTAGAGGATATTTACCTCTAAAAATAAAATATGCTATCTTTAACTTATTCATTATAAAAAGGAGTTACGAAATGTTTAACGAATCTAGTTTTGACGTCTTTACTATTGATGGCTTAGATGATCGAATGAGCGCCATCCGCAGTGAAATCCAACCAATTTTCACCACTATTGGACCACCAATTTGCGAAAAGCTGTCGCAAAATTTTAACCGCCCTTTTTATCTGCATATTGCACAACATCGCAGAAGAACAGTCCATCCGCCTGAAAATACATGGGCTGCTATGAGTGAAGGTAAACGGGGCTATAAAATGAACGCCCACTTTCAAATAGGAATTTGGCCAGAATATATTTTTATATGGTTATCCATTATTGATCAGCCAAAAAATCAAAAAGAAATGGCGGAAATTTTACTGCAAAATCTAACCATTTTTGATTCTCTACCAAAAGATAGTATGATTAGTTTGGATCATACGAAACCAGAATTATTGCCATTAACTCCTGAAAACTTAAAAAGTGCTCTAATTCGCTTAAATACTGTCAAAAAAGCTGAATTTCAAATTGGCCGCGTGATAAAAAAAGAAAGCTCTTTGTGGCACAATCCAGCTAAAGCAATGCAATATATTGAGGAAACGTACACCCATCTGTTTCCTATCTATGACCTTTTAACGTAAGGGCAGCATGACTTTTAACATATTTTTTCCTTACACTATTGTTCCTATTTATTTGTTAGAAAACTCCTTATAATTGAGTAATAATCAAAGGGAGTAATTATCATGCACAAAAAAATACATTTATCTTTTGTCCTTATTTCCAGCGTTGTTGTCATGTTACTAGTCGGTATACTATTTTTTCCCACTTTAAATACACAAGTAGAAAGACTGGTGCATAAACTCTGGCTTTTTACCGAGCTAAATGTTATAAGACCGTATTAAAGAGGACATTTTAGGACTAACTAAAATACCCAATAAGATAGTTCATCGCCAATTTTATCTCTAGTCAGCTTCTTGCATCTAGTATTTTTAAATTAAGACTAAAGGAAACGTTCAAAGTGTTCCTTTAGTCTTTTATTTTCCTAGCAAAAAAGTTTAACCTTATTATTAGGCATTAATTACAAAAAAATTTCTTGGAAAAAAAGGATTTATAAATGACGGAAATAGATTTTAATCATTTGACAGTATTCCACTGTGTAGAATACGATAATTTAAAAGCTAACTAGAAAGTCGGTGTCTTAACATGATGGAAGATACTAAAAACCTAACACGCTTAAATCCTCAACTGGCTAGGTTTCAAAACCAGTTATTGCAACAATATGACACAGAAAATAGCACTGCGGATAAAAATCAAATTGTTTTTGTAGGGTCAAGTTTGATGGAAATGTTTCCAGTGGAGAAATTACAAACACAAGAAAATTTGAACTTACCCTTACACATCTATAATCGTGGCATCCGTGCGACTACCACCGCCGATGTACTAATCCATTTTAAAACATTAATCGCTGATTTACAGCCTGCCAAAATATTTATTAATATCGGCTCAAATGATATTGGATTTGGTATTTCAGAAAAGAAAACATTGGCTAACGGCTAACTACGCCACTATTTTAACCAAAGTTCAAACATCTTTGCCGCAAAGCAAATTATATACAATGAAATTTTTTCCCATTAATACTGTTGATGACTTTACTGATCCACATACGGGAAAAAGTGGTCGCTATTCTGATGAACGCACCAATCCACTATTAGCACAAACAAGCGAAAAAATTGGTGTATTAGCTAAAAATTATGGTTATGGTTTTATTGATGCCAATAATGGCTTGACCGATAGTGAAGGAAATTTGCGAAAAGGACTCAGCTTCGATGGTTTGCATCTTTTACCAAAAGGCTATGAGATAGTTTTCAATAATTTATTAAAGTATTTAAAATGAAAAATATCTATACTAATTTACTCTTATCAGTAAAATAAGATTCATTTTTATCCTTAAAAAAGACCTAACGAAATTTTAAAAAAATTTTCGTTAGGTCTTTCTTTTATTTTTATTCTTATTTCGTTATTTAATTTTCTTCAAAACAATCCCACTATATAACCAAATCGTGAGTACATAATATAGAAAATATAGGACAAAGAAAATAGTGAATGGAAGTGCAATATCGCCATAGGGCTCACTTAATAAAGTCGTAAACATTTGTAAACCAAACAACACATGTACTACACCAAGAATACCGGGTACAAGGAACAAAATACCAATTTCTTTGCGTAAAGATGCTTTCAATAAACCTTTACGGCTACCAATTTTATTTAACATCGCATAACGTCGAACGTCACTATTAGCTCCAGATAAGATTTTAAACATTAAACAACTTGCCAGCATAGTTAAAAAGGCAATACCCAAGAAAAAGCCCATAAATTCAAAGCCAGAAAACATCCCATTAAAAGCTGTGTAGGCATCCACTTTTTGCCCAAGACCACCCATCACCGCAGGATCACTCAATTCTTTGTTATTCGTTACATTTTCTGCTGTCAATTTTTTCAATTGTGGCAATGCTGTCATAAAGTCCTTTACATTCACCACTTGTAATTGTGTTACTGGTAAATCGAGCGCCTCAAAACTTTGACGGTCAATAACTTGATGGTCTTTGGTTTTTTGACTTGGTAATTCTAAAGAGCGTAAACCATCCATAGCTTGCACATCTGCAGCTAATGTATTACCGTCATATTCCACTTTTTTCGCTGTATTTTTTTCATAAACTACCGCAGTCAGCGGGTGTGAATTAAACTCATCTTTTAGATAATAAACGGTTTTATCATCTTCTTTTTGCAAGTAAATTGTATTTTCAGTTGGTTTCAATGCTTCTACTTGTTCTTGATTTGAATTTTGAGCATTATTTAAAACCAAATCATAAGGTGAGGTTTGGGCGGTCATTTTAGGAATCTCATTGCGAAAACCTAATCCGACGGTTAACGCCCCTAAAGCTAATGCAAATAGCATGGCTACCATTGACAACATTCGTGTATAATCTTGGATACGGAAACTTAATTGGGAGAAGGTAAAGCCATTCAAGTTTTTTAAAACTAAGCGGTCAGAGCGTTTTAAAAGTTGCAAAATAAAAATCAAAACACCATGGAAAACCAAGTATGTTCCCAAAATAATCGTAACTAAGGCGATTACTAATGCTGGTAACCCTATTTCATTTGCTTGGGTCATCATCCAGTAACCGACTGCTAAAAAGGCAATCCCACAAAGAGCTTCAACAAATAATAAACTATTTTTACGTTGACTCTTGGTTGGTGTTTCACTAGCTCGTAATAAAGTTAAAATCGGTTTTTTAATCATTGAACCAGCGTTAATTATCGCAGATACTAAAAATAAAATAATGAAAAAGATAAAGGTGATCATTAAAGCTTCTGTATTAAATGGTGAAAAGTGTTGGACTTGAACATCTAATTGTTTTGTTAATAACTGATTGACAATACCTGACAACCCAACCCCAATTGCAGAACCCACAATTGTTGCTAAGATACCAATAAACAGTGTTTCTACAAAAATGAGCTGTGCAATTTTACGTCCTTTTGCCCCCAGCATCATAAACATTGCATAATCTTTTTGCCGCATTGTCATCAAAAATGAATTAGCATACAGAATATAGACCAATGTAATAATAGCCAATAACACAGAGCCGAGATGAAAAATCATTACAACAGATGAGATAATCGAGTTACTTTCTAAAAAGGCTTTGTTGGTTGCCATTGATTCAAACATATAAAATATCGCCGAAGCCATTACTAAACCGGAAAATAGGACTAAATAATCCCGTAATTTTCCTTTAATACCTGTAAGAGATAATTTCCAAAGCATCTAAATTCCCCCTTACTGTTCAGCTAGAAGCGCTAAAATTTCACGATAAAATTCTTCTCGCGTCTGCTCGTCTCGTTTAAGTTCTTGATGAATCACACCATCTTTAATAAATAAAATACGTTGACAATAACTTGCTGAAAAAGGATCATGTGTGACTAATAAAATAGAAACGCGATCTTTTTCATTTAATTCTTCCATCGTATCCAATAAATCGCGCGCACTTTTGGAATCAAGGGCACCTGTTGGTTCATCCCCTAGTAAAATTGTTGGCTGTGTAACCAACGCCCGTGCAGAAGCAACCCGTTGTTTTTGTCCGCCAGAAATGGCAGCAGGATAGCTATCTAAAATATGCGTAATGGACAATCGTTCCGCAATTTTTTTCACTCGCTGTTTAATTTCTTTGGGTTTTACACCTTGTAATGACAAGGGCACTGCGATATTTTCTGCAGCTGTCATATTTTCTAATAAATTGAAATCTTGGAAAATAAAGCCAATTTCTTCACTTCTGAAATCTGCTAATTGGTTTCCCTTTAATTTCGTTACATCTTTTTGATTGATGGTAACTTTGCCGGAGGTTGGTTTATCCAACGTTGATAAAATATTTAGTAACGTGGATTTACCAGAACCAGAAGCCCCCATAATCCCAACGAATTCACCTTTTTCCACATCAAAAGAGATTCCTTTTAATGCTTCTGTTTTCTTTTGATTCCCTGAACCATAAGTTTTTTTGACGTTTTTGATTTCTACTATATTTTCCATGACTTCTCCTAATCTAATTTTTCTTTTGCCGCATTGGGTAATTCAGATTTTGTGACTTCTTCATATGAAGTGACACCTTTATTTTTATTCCAAGTTATTTTTAAATAGGCATTCTTTCTTAAAGGACGATCTTTAAATGCATTAAAGTCCATTTGTTTTTCATTACCGTCTTTATCATAACCAGGTAAAGAGTATTTATATTGTGTGACATTTTCACCAGCATCCGCTTTGACATCTTCTCTTTGTCCATCGGTTGTGATTTTTACATAATATTGTTCGCCACCCATGATAAAGTAGTCGGCTACTTTTAGGCCTACAAAGCCAATCCCTAAAAGTGCAACCAGAACAATAAGTAATTTTTTCATATTTTTTCATTCCTTTCATTTATACTTTTATTATAGGCCTTATCAAAAAACCGCGACATTTATTTAACTATCAAAAAACTAACATTACTGTCATTTCAAAAATTTAATCTTCAAAGACCCAATTCTTCCTCAAGCTTCAAAAATCAAAAATTAACATTTTTAACACAAAAAATAGCGAGAACACTCTTACGACCTTCGTAAAAGAATTTTCGCTACTTCCTGCTATCTTAATATACATGGCGATAACTTCATTCAAAAAAATTTTTCCCGTTAGCAATAACTAAAGTTAACATTCCAATAATGTATAGAATCTTTCTAGTTGAACTATTTTGTCACAAGACTACACTTCGTTATCCTTATACTTTAATTCGTTTATACTTTTTCTTACCACTCAAAATCGTCTAGTTCTTCTTCTAGCTTATGAATTTGCGCTTCCAGCATTTGCAATTCTGCTTTAATTTCTTCTAATGTGGCACCGCTAGCACTATAGCCTTTATAGTAAGCTGTCATGTAATCAGTTTCTTCTAGTCGTTGGAGCTGATCGCGCAACTGACCTAAAAGCACTAAGTTGTTTTCATATTGCAATTCATTCATCTTACTCACCTCATCTAAGCTAATGCATTTGGTCTATTTAATTGTGGTCCTTTTCCTTCTCTGGCTAGCACTCAATCGTCATTATCCCACATTTCAGTTTTACGACGACCACGAAAATAATCCCAGCGTGAATCAATCTCCATCTCAATTAATTGACCATTTCCCGCTAATGTCACCCAATTGTAGCTGCCATTGGTATGACCAAATTTAATCCACAAAACCGGAAACTGATGAATTTTTTATCATCTCCAATAAACTCCCGTTGTTGGTGCTCAATGCGAATAAATGATAATCTTCTTGCATAACTGCGATTACTTTTAGCAAAAATATCTTCGGCAATGGCGCGTGCCCGCTCAGGTGACGGTAATTTACCTTCAGGAACTACCGCAAGATTTTTAACACTAACTAAAGTATCTTTCAAAAAAACCGCAATAATCCGGGGGCCATTTTCTTCAAAAACTCCATCTTTTTGAAACCGCAAAATAGTTACCTTGTGGCGATTACGAGTTTCATGCCGTTCTTCTGCTAATTGATAGTCATCTGGAATTGTAACAATTTTATTTAGTAATTCTGTATTTTTCATGGTAGTCATCCTTTCAACCTAATCACTTAACTTATTAAGTGATGCGATAAACGATTTTTGTTCCTCGGTGTTTAAAGGAGCAAAAAACGCTGTGTTCGCTTGTTGCAAAGCTTCAATAATAATAGGATATATCGCGTGTCCTTCTTGTGTTAGCGAAAGAACGTAGCCTCTACGGTCATTGGGATTTTCTTTTCGTTTTAAATACTGGCTATCGATTAGTTTTTTTATAGCACGTGTAACATTGCTCGCATTGACCCCTGTCAGTTGAACCAATTTTTCTTGTGGCAAATCTCCATAGTCATGTAGTTTTAAAATGTAATAATATAAACTGGAGTTTAATTGATGTGGAGCAAGATAATTATCTACTAATTTAATATAGCGACGACTAACACTAGCTAATTGTTTTAAACTATCACTTTCATTTTTATCGTTCTCCATCGGCTGCACTTCCTTTTGCAGTTTTATTTACTTGCGCAAGCAAATAATAAATCATATAATGAACTTCGTCAAATAAATTGTTTTACAGGAGGAATTGGTATTGAACCAAACAAAGACAAAATGGATGGTTATCGCAATTTATATCGCTACATTAATAACTGCAATTGAAGCCACGATTGTAGTAACTGCCACCAGAGCGATTACCAATGACTTGGGAAATCCCAATCTCACTGCTCTCATTTTTTCAACGTATCTTTTTTCAAGCGCCCTAGCAACGCCAATTTTTGGACGAATGGCAGATAATTATGGTAAAAAAAGAATTTTTCAAACTGGTTTATTACTCTTTTTATTAGGTACAACCTTATGTGGCTTTGCCCCTTCTAGTTGGTTTTTACTGACAGCTCGTGTTATCCAAGGAATCGGTGCAGGTGGAATCATGCCGATGACTTTTGCGTTAATTGGTGAGTTATTTGACCTTTCAACCCGCGGAAAAGTGATGGGCTTAAATAATTCAGCTTGGGGAATTGCCTCGCTTATTGCCCCTTTACTGGGTGGAGTCATTTTAAGTCAACTTAGCTGGCACTGGATCTTTTTTATTAATATTCCCTTTATCTTAATTGTTTTAACGTTAGTTCAACTATTTTATCAAGAAGAAAAAATTTATGCTCCTTCTTCTCAAAATAGTTTTGTGCAATATAGTGCGCTTATTGTCAGTCTACTGATTACCTTAAGTGGCATCCAGTTGTTGGTGAGCCAAATATTTATAGGGGGCGCGCTTTTAATTTTAGGATTGCTGACACTTTTTATTTTTTATCGACAAGAAACGAAAACAACGGTTCCGATTGTCCCAATTCAAACCATTCAGATTCGTAATTTTCGTTTACTTACAATTTGTGTCTTCCTAATTAATGGCGCTTTAATTGGCTTTCAAGTTTATCTACCGCTGTGGGTGCAAACTGAATTACATCTATCCGCTACATTAGGTGGTCTTGCACTTTTACCATCCTCTATCTTTTTTATTCTTGGTTCTTATTATTCAGGCAAATTACTCTTACGTTATAAACAAAAAAAGCTCCTGCAACTTGTCTTAGCGGGTGCTCTGGCTGGCTTTTTAATTCTCAGTTTCCTACCCAATACAACTGGTTACAGTGCTTTATTGTTACTATCAAGTTTTCTTGGCTTTTTCATTGGCACGGGGGTTACTGTCAGTGTAATTTCCGCTCAAGCTTATGCGACTCAAGAAAATTTAAGTAGTGTTTCTGGCTTTATTACACTTTGCCGCACCTTGGGTCAAAGTTTTCTAGTAACAATTTTAGGTGTCATTAACCAGCGCAGTTTTCTAGCACAAAACCAACATATCGCAGGCTATCATCATGTTTATCTTACTGTAAGTATTATCTTCATTTTTTTACTACTAGTAGTAAGTCGCTCTTCTAGGTCAGATGGGTAAGAAAATAGTATGTACGCATCTTGCGGATTACTCAGTTAATCTATCAGGTTAATAAAAAAGACTCCTCAGAGAAATGCCTCACTAAGTTAGTTTTTCTAACTTAGGAGATCTATTTCACAACGAGGAGTCTTAATTTTATTATTTAGCTAAAGCTTCTTTAGCTTGGTCAGCTAATGCAGTAAATGCAGTTGCATCGTTTACAGCAAGGTCAGCTAACATCTTACGGTTGATGTCGATTTCAGCCAATTTCAAGCCATGCATTAATTTTGAGTAGCTCAAGTTGTTCATACGTGCTGCAGCGTTGATACGTGCAATCCACAATTTACGGAAGTCGCGTTTTTTCTGACGACGATCGCGGTATGCGTAGTTGTATGAATTCATTACTTGTTCTTTTGCTGTTTTAAATAAAGTATGTTTGGAACCGTAGTAACCTTTTGCTAATTTAAGCACTTTTTTACGACGTTTACGAGTTACTGTTCCACCTTTAACACGTGCCATGTTTAATTCCTCCTAAAATAAATCTCGAATTTTTGAAATGGTAAAGCAAGGGTTCAATTAGCTTATTTCATACGAGCTAATTGTTGACGGATACGTTTGTAATCGCCAGCTGACACCATGCTTGCTTTACGCAATTGACGGCGTTGTTTTTTTGTTTTGCCGTGGAAACGGTGGCTTGTAAACGCGCGGAATCGTTTTAATCCGCCTTTACCGGTACGTTTTACGCGTTTTGCTAAACCGCGGTGTGTTTTTTGTTTTGGCATAACTAATTTTCCTCCTCAAAATCAATTCTTCATGAACTTTGACTGACTGACGCTTATTTCTCAGGTTTTGGTGCAACCACTAGAAACATGCTGCGTCCGTCCATCTTCGCTTTTTGCTCAACAACTGCGATATCCGCAACTTCTTCAGCTAAGCGATCAAGGACTTTCTGACCAATTTCTTTGTGGGTAATGGCACGACCTCTAAAACGGATCGAAGCTTTCACTTTGTCTCCTTTTTCTAGGAACTTACGTGCATTACGCAGTTTTGTATTGAAATCATTGACATCAATTGTCGGACTTAAACGAACTTCTTTAATGTTGATCACTTTTTGTTTCTTACGAGCTTCACGATCTTTTTTCTGTTGTTCAAAACGATATTTCCCGTAATCCATGATCCGCGCTACTGGTGGTTTCGCACCGGGAGCTACTAAAACGACATCAAGATTGGCTTGTTCTGCAATACTCAATGCTTCTGCTTTAGTTTTAACACCTAATTGTTCACCGTTTTGGTCGATCAAACGCAACTCACGTGCACGAATGCCGTCGTTTACCATCATATCCTTTGCTATGGTCATTCACCTCCAAGTTTTTTGAAGAGAGAAAGCAATAAAAAAACGAGTTCGAATTCGAACCCGCGCGCAAAATCAGCTTGTAAACAAGCGATCTAACTATTCTGCCCAGCAATATCTTCACTAAGGCGAGAAGCGGGTGCTTCTGCTTTCATTTCTCAACTCGTATAATATACTATATCTAAAATTCTTTGTCAACAAGAAAGAAACTTGACTAACTTTTTATAAATTTTTGTTACCAAGCAAAAAAAAAGCCATTTTCTTTTGCAGCAATTCCAAAAGTCAGATTAAAAATCTAACTTTTTAGAAGTACTACATTTCAAGAAACTGGCTTTTATTTGAGCCTGTATTATCTTTTACGATTTTACACCTATACTTTTAATTGCCTAAAAGGTCTGGTTGGGGCCACGAAAATTGGCGCCAGGTAACGGGGTCTCTTCTAACACCTTTTCAAGGCCTTTGCTTTCTTTTTCATCTTTTTCTTCATTGTCATCATCCAGTTGCAATTCTTTTTCCATTTCGTCGATTTTTTCCATTGTCTTATCTTTTTTTGCTTCTTTAGCCAAGTCTGCTAATTGTTTTTCTTTCTCCTCCATTTTCACCACTCCTCTACTATTTAATTTTCTTTCAATGTAAGCGTATCATTTTTAGCACTAAAACTAAAATAGTCCGCTTAGTGGTCACATTTCTTATATTTCACTAAACTTTCTAAGCAAACAAAAAAAAGCTGTGACAACAATTGTCACAGCTCTTTTTGTTGACACTTTTTGTCAACAAACGACGCGTAGGAGTAGTTAAATAAAAAAAGGTGCTATTATTTTAGACGGTTTTAATACCGCCTGTTATCCCTTTAGTTAAGCATTATAGGCTGCTTCAAACAGTGAAACGATATCGGCTTTTGTCCCTTTACGGGGATTTGAAAAAGCATTCCCATCTTTCAAAGCATTTTCTGCCATTAAAGAAAAGTCAGCCGGATTTGCGCCTATGGATTTAATATTTGCAGGAATGCCGACATCTTCTGAAATACGTTCTAATGCTGCAATTCCCCGCTCAGCAGCTGCCATTTTTGACAAGCCTGCAATATTTTCACCTAAAAAAACAGCAATATCTGCAAAGCGTTCTGGACTAGCGATCATATTCCAACGTTCAACAGTAGGCATTAATACAGCACAACAAACACCATGAGGCGCATCGTATTGACCACCTAATTGATGCGCCATTGCGTGAACATACCCTAAATCAGCGTTGTTAAATGCCATACCCGCAAGTAACGAAGCATAGGCCATATTGGTACGTGCCTCTAAATCGTGACCATTTGCCACTGCACGTCGTAAATATTGCCCAATTAACTTCATTCCTTGAATTGCTTGCGCATCTGTAATCGGATTGTGATTTTCTGAAACGTAAGCCTCCACACAATGACACAATGCGTCCATGCCAGTTGCAGCGGTTAATTTTGTTGGAACCTCTAACATTAGTAATGGATCATTAAAGGAAACTAGCGGTACATTACGCCATGAAACTACCACAAATTTCAAATGTGTCGCTTCATTTGTCAAGACTGCGTGCCGGGTAATTTCAGAAGCAGTACCTGCCGTCGTGTTAACTGCCATTAGTGGAGGTAATGGTTTATCTAGCGTTTCAATTCCTGCCAATTTTGTCACGTCAGTACCATTGGTCAAAACAATTCCAATCCCTTTGCCACAATCATGAGCAGAACCACCGCCCACGGTTATAATGGCATCGCAATTTTCAGATTGATACAATGCTGCCCCAGCCTTCACGTTGCGAATTTTGGGATTCGGTTCTACTTCATCAAAAATTGCATAAGCCACACCAGCATCAGATAAACTTGCTTCTGTTTGTTTGACCGGACCATTTTCCATTTGACGCAAAAAACTATCTGTCACAATTAAGACTTTTTTCATATTTAATATTTTTGCTCGTTCGCCAATTTTTTTAATTACTCCTGGACCAAAAAAATTGACACTGGGCATCATAAAATCAAAATTTGTTTTCATTTTTTTCCCTTCTTAAAATGCTATTTATTCGTTACGCTTTTAAATATATGTTAAAAGAGTGGTAAATAACAAGGCACTTGAGGCTGCTCCAGGATCGATATGGCCTACTGCCCGCTCGCCTAAATAAGAAGCTCTGCCTTTTTTGGCCACTAGATCTTTTGTAGCTTCTTTAGCAGCTGTAATTTTTTCAACCGTTAAATTTTCTTCTTTTAACGCGGCTACCACTGGTGACCAGACATCGACCATCGTTTTATCGCCAACTTCAGCTTTTCCCCGTAATTGAATACCATTTAAGCCTTGTGCCATTAAATTTCCTAATTGGACCTGACTGGTGATTTCTGTAATATCTTTCGTTTCTTTGGTTAAATTCATAAAAGCTGAGCCATAGAGGGGACCAGAAGCGCCCCCAACTTTTGAAATTAAGGCCATTGCCAATACTTTAAATGTATCACTAATTGTCGCAGGTTTTTGTTGTGCCAAACTTTCTTCATAGGCCTTCATTCCGCGAGCCATATTATTTCCATGATCCCCGTCACCAATCGGCGTGTCTAGCTCACTTAAATAATCTTTTTTGGCTTTTATTTCAGCTGCAAAATCTGCCAACCATGCTTGCAATTCTTTTACGGTTATTTCCATTATCTTTTTTGTCCTTTCTTTGCCAACTTTTACCAAGAAATTGTGTCTACTTGACTGTTTAGCGCACTTAACCAAGTTTTCTCGCTCAAATTAATCAAGGTTAAAGAAAGTCCTTCCATGTCAATGGAAGTCATATAATTGCCCACTTTGTGAAAAGTAACTGCAATACCTTGACTGCTTAATTCATTTAAGACATCATTCATGAAGACAAATTGTTCCATTAGCGGCGTTGCGCCCATACCATTCACCAACACCCCAACTTCAACAGGTTTTTGTTCATATTGTGACAAAATTTTACTAACTAATTCTTGGGCCATCTCTTTTGAAGTCTGCATCTTTTCCCGACGGTAGCCGGGTTCACCATGGATACCAACACCAAATTCAATTTCATCTTCTGCTAAAGTAAAGCCAGGTTTTCCAACTTCCGGTACGGTTGCCGCAGCTAAGGCCACCCCAATGGTTTTAATTTCAGCGACAACTTTTTCCCCCAGCGTTTTTAATTCGCTTAAACTTAGACCACTTCTGGCTGCATCACCCAAAATTTTGTGCACTAAAATAGTTCCTGCTACGCCACGTTTTCCGGCTGTATACGTACTATTTTCAACTGCGACATCATCATCAACTACGACCATCTCCACTGGAATTTCATTTAATGCTGCCAGATCCTTCGCCATTTCAAAATTTAAAATATCGCCGGTGTAATTTTTTACAATTAATAAAACACCTGCTCCGTAATCTACTTCATTTATAGCGATTTCAATTTGATCAGGGGTTGGAGAAGTAAAGACATCGCCTAAAACGGCCGCACTTAACATCCCTTCCCCTACAAAGCCAGCATGGGCTGGCTCGTGACCACTTCCACCACCAGATACTAGACCAACTTGTTTTTTGGTTTCATTTTTTGCCACAACACGCGAGTCAGCCACTTGGTGAATTGATTCAGGATAGCTTTTGACTAAACCTTGCAACATTTCATCCACAATCATACCCGGTTCATTAATAATCTTCTTCATCTTTTTACCATCCTTTTTTGCCTGCTTGTTTTGCTTCTGTCATGATTTGTTCAACATCATCTGTAATGCCGGCAGTAATTGCTGCTGCAAAGGCACCTTCAACTAAGGGAGCGTCCACTAAGCGATATTTTTTCTGGTCATTTTCAGCTAACAAATCAAAGGCCAATTCAGCGCTTAACACCGCACTGCCTAAATCGGCAAAAACAAGGTAGACGGCGGCATCTTGTGATGCTTCTACGGCAGCCATAATTTTGGTTGGATCACTGCCCAATTGCCCTTCAGCTGTGCCGCCTAAAGAAAAGATAGCTACTTCTTCTTTTTGAGCCATTTGTTCTACCATAGCTTTAATACCGTCTGTAATTTCTTTACTATGGGAAACTAAAAAGATACTTTTTTTCATGGATAACCTACTCCTTCGTCAATAAAAATCTATGCTAAGTCGTGTCGCTCTTTATAATTTTGACCAATTTTATCTGCGACAATTAACGCATTGGCCACTTCTTCTACCACAATTGGAAACGGCATTGAATGAATGGACTCTTCTGGAATACAAGCAATTTCAGCAACTGCCATGGCTTCATCAAAGGAAATCGTTTCAACTCCCAAATCAGCCAATGTTAATGGCAAACCAACAGAAGCACTAAAATCCATGACTGCTTCTAATTCTTCTTTGTTCGCATCTTCTAAGACCAATTGAACAATTGTTGCAAAAGCCACTTTTTCACCGTGCAAGTAGCCATGGGCACCTGGTAAAACCGTCATCCCATTATGAATGGCGTGTGCTGCTGCTAAACCACCGCTTTCAAAACCAAGTCCTGAAAGCAAGATGTTGGTTTCAACGATTTTATTTAAAGCTTCCGTTACTAAATTACTATCCGCTGCAATTTTGGCTTTTAAACCATCTTCTTGCAAATGAGTCCAGCATAATTTAGCTATCGCTAAAGCCGCATACGTTCCAGACGCATTAGGTGTTAAACCTTCTCTTGAGCCCATTGGTAAGCTCGCATTTACCCGTGAATAAGAGTTATGCGTGGCTCTTGCTTCAAAATAAGTGGACAAAGCATCTCCCATACCAGCAACTAAAAAGCGGGTTGGTGCTTTGGCGATGACAGTTGTATCTACCAAAACGACACTTGGACTTTGTTTAAAGTATGCATAATCATCAAAAGAACCATCCTCATGGTATAAAACAGCAGAATGTGAAGTTGGTGCATCCGTTGCCGCGATTGTTGGTACAATAATTAAATGTTCGCCTTCTGCGACTACTTTTGAAGCATCAATAGCCTTACCACCACCTAAACCAACGATGGCATCAGTATGATTTTCTTTTGCTACAGCTTGCAAGCGTTTGGTTTCTGCGCGAGTAACTTCACCATTAAAACCACCTTCAATAAAGGTGATATTAAATTTTTTGGCAGTCGCATCTAATTGCGGTTTCACGCGTTTGACATCTTCTGGATTTGCGATTAGTAAAGCTGATTTGCCAAATGTTTGAACAAAATAACCTAAATTTAGTAATTCATTTTCTCCTTGGACATACTTTGTTGGTAAGATTAATGCTTTTCTCATAGTAAATTCCTCCTCATTTGTGGTGGGTCGATTTTTTATAAATCGAAAATTAAAGATAGTAAAAATTAACTATCTCTTTTTCTCTACGCCACAATAATAACCGCTTCCATTACAATTAACACGACACTTTGATAGCGCTTTCTTATAAATTTAGATAGAACTTTTTTGTGAAATAGCAATTATTTGTCATTAAACCAAAAAGTTCTATAATAAAACTACGGAGGGCCCAATTATGAGTACCCATTTTGAAATTGAAAAAGTTTTGGATTTAGAAAAATGGGAGCGCCTACAAGAAAGTATTGCTGTCGCTACCCACTTAGCAATTATTTTAGTTGATTACAAAGGCAAACCCATTACAAAGCACAGCCAAGTGAAACCCTTTTGTAACTTAGCCCGTCACCACCCACAATTAGCACAATTTTGTGAAAAATGTGATGCCCGCGGCGGTTTAGAAGCTGTGCGCACCGGTGAACCTTTCATTTACCGCTGTCATTTTAATATTGTTGATTTAGCCATTCCTATTCTGGTGGACAATAATTACGTCGGTGCTATTATGGCAGGGGAAATTTTATTAGACGAACAACAAGAAGAATTAGAACAGATTTTAAACTTGGATACCCGCGCTGATGTCGCCGCCTTTAAAGCTGAACATCAGGATTTAATTAACGCCTATCCGCGTTTTAGTATGGCCGATTTAAATCATGCAGCCAATATGTTAGAACAATTAAGTGAATATATTGTCACCGAAGCCATCAAAAAAGATTACTTAATCAAAGCCTATCAACAAACACTTCGTCTAACAAAGCGCACTACAAATTTAGCTGTCATAAAAGATGAAGAACCGGTTGATTTGACCTTTATTCAAGAGGATATTCGCCAATCAGTCTTAGAAAAACGCTTAAATACCAACAGTGGCATTTATCAAGCTAAAAACAAAATTTTGCAACCAGCTGTCGATGCCGTCTTCGCTAATAAAAGCAATCATGTGGATCTGCCAACACTAGCACAGTTGGTGAATTTGAGCCCTAGTTATTTAAGCCGTCTTTTGAAAGAAGAATTTGGTGAGCCTTTTAGCCAGATTTACAGTAAGCTAAAAATCTATTGGGCCGAAGAGTTGTTAAAAGATACTGATTTATCAATCAGCGATGTTAGTGAAGAACTCGGCTACCTGGAGCCTAGCTATTTTATCCGCTCTTTTAAAAAAATTAAGGGACAAACGCCTTTAAAATGGCGCCAACAAAATCGCCCCTAAGCCTCAAGCTACGCGTAGAAAAAGTTTAAACAACACAAAAAATACAGCAAAAATTATACCTATAATTTCTGCTGTATTTTTTGTGTTGTTTAAAGCTGTACTTTTATTTATCTATATTTTTTTAATTATTGATTAAAACAATTTTGCCCACCGCATGATGGGTAGCACTTAATTCATGGGCTGATTTCACCCCTGCAGCCGTTAGCGGAAATTGCGCACCAATAACACTTTCTAACTGACCTGCCTGCATCCTATTGGCTAATTGCGCTAACTCTTTACCATTTGGTTCTAACCAAATAGCCTGTGCAAAAATATTTTTAGCTGTCATTAAATCCGGATTACTGATACCTAAGACTGTGACTAAGCGACCACCATTTTTGAGCACTTGGACACTGTCTTCTTGAATTTTTCCTCCCATTGTATCTAATACCAAATCTAAATCAGAAAAAGCTTCCGCAAAATTTTCTTCATGATAATCAATTACTTTGTCTGCGCCAAGGCGATAAAGCAGTTCATGATTTTTTTTGCTAGCAGTTGTAAATACCTCAGCTCCTTGTGCTTTTGCTAATTGAATTGCATAAGTTCCGACACCACCGGCACCAGCATGAATCAAAACTTTTTCACCTTTTTGCAAATGACCATGATTGAATAATCCTTGATAAGCTGTCAAAGCCGCCAGAGGTGTAGCAGCAGCAGCTTCAAAGGAAATATTAGCGGGTATTTTAGCCAAAAGATTTGTATCCACAATCGCATAATCGGCATAAGTTCCAAAACGCGTAGTCGCCGGTCGAGCAAAAACACGATCACCGATTTGCCAGTCTGTGACATTTTCACCAACTGCGCTAATTATTCCAGCTACATCCCAGCCAAGAATAATGGGAAATTCCCAATCAAACATCTGTTGCAAATAACCTTCCCGCAATTTCCAATCAATTGGATTAATTGAGGTCGCTTGAACTTGAACTAAAACTTGATCTTCTTTTAAAGCGGGCAGCTTCACATTTTCTTCTTGTAAACCTTCACTACCACCATACTGATTAATGACAATTGCACGAGTTTCCATTCTTTTACCCCCTTACTTAATAAGCATTAATAGTTACTGCGATATTTCCTTTGGTAGCACGAGAATACGGGCAAACTTTATGCGCTTCTTGTAATAATTCCATTGTTTCTTCATTCGTCGCACCGTCGATATGTCCGGCAATTTCAACACCTAATTGCACGTCAGGTAATTCCGATTGACTCAAATTATATAAAGAAACGGTTACTTCAATCGTAGATTCACCGGTAAAGCTCGCTTGTTCTTTAATATAAGAAAGTGCACTGTTAAAACAAGCACTGTAACCTGCTGCAAAAAGTTGTTCGGGATTTGTTGCGCCTTTTTCTTTGCTGCCAGGAGGCAAAATATTCATGGTAAAAGCATGATCAGGTGAGTGAACTTCTCCTGTACGACCACCGGTATTAATCATCTTAGTTGCATAAACTTTTTTCATGTCAATTCCTTCTTTCTTATTTACAAATTAAATTGTATACAATTTAATTGCGTTTGACAAAAATTTAGATTCTGCTTAGACTAAAAGAAATTAAAAGGACGTGAAAAAATTGGCGGAAGATTTTTTAACAAAAGAATTATGTTTTCAACTGTATGTTGCCTCAAAAGAAATAATTCGGTTATATAAACCTTTTCTAGCAGAATTGGATTTGACTTATACAAGTTTTATCGCTTTATTGGCGATTGAAGATGATATGAGCGTAAAATGTTTAGGTGAAAAATTATTCCTAGATTCGGGCACTTTAAGCCCACTTTTAAAAAAAATGGAGAATCAAGGACTACTAAATCGTAGCCGTTCTCCTGAAGATGAGCGAATTCTAAAAATTGATTTAACCCAAAAAGGGCGAGAAATTAAATCCCAATTACCTAATATTTCAAAAAAAGTTTATCAAAATATTAAAAGCCGCAATCCCGAAATTGACTACCATCAACTCATGCACTTTTTAAATCAACTAAACTTGGCTTTTTAAAACTCGTTTTTCTTTTAAACAATAAGACATAATTTCAATAATTGCTTTTCAATTTTCTTGAAAGTTTGGCTTAATATCGCAGAAAGTTGCTTCAAAAAGCTGAAGGAACCTTTTTGTCCCAAGCTATATAACAAAATTTGCTAGAATGACTTTTTATTTTTGAAAATTTCTGCTTATGGCCGTAGTGATTCATAAAGTGAGACAAAAAAAGCCGTCTGTAAATGTACCTGTAGATGAAATCACTAAAAAATTAAGCTCTTACTTTAATTTTTTAGTGATTTCATCCCAGAGACTGACAGAAAGCTTTTTTATTTAACGCCAATAGATGGGTACACCTTCATTTTCATATTGGCTAATCAATTCTTCTGCTTGCAAGGTAATCCCAATTTCATCTAAGCCATTCACCAATTTATTTTTCCACGTTTCATCAATAGCAAATGAAAATGTATCCTCTTTTGTTTTGACAACTTGGTTTGGTAAATCGATCGTAATTTTAGCGGTCGGTGATACAGCTGCTAATTTTTCTCGTGCTACTTTGTCTAAAGCAATCGGCAACAGGCCATTTTTAGTCGCATTCATATAAAAAATGTCACTAAAACTGCCAGCAATAACTGCTTTAAAGCCATAATCCATTAAAGCCCAAGCCGCGTGTTCTCGCGAAGAACCAGAACCAAAATTATCGCCTGAAACTAAAATCGTAGCCTTTTGATACTCTGGAAAGTTTAACACAAATTCAGGATTGGGCCTACGATCTGACAAATAGCGCCAATCATCAAAAAGAAATTCACCAAAACCTTTTTTATCTACACGTTTCAAATACGTTTTTGGAATAATTTGGTCGGTATCCACGTTATCATTCATAAAAGGAACTGTCATTCCCGTATAGACTTTAAATGCCTCCATTAACATGCAGCTCCTTTCACGATTTTTCGTACATCGACAAAAGTTCCATTTAGCGCAGCGGCAGCCGCCATAGCCGGACTACATAGATGCGTGCGGGAATTTTTCCCTTGACGGCCCACAAAGTTGCGATTAGAAGTAGAGGCACAGTGGACAAACTCAGGAACTTTATCTGGATTCATCCCCAAACACATGGAACAGCCGGGTTCTCGCCATTCAAATCCTGCAGCTTTGAAAACTTCATCTAGCCCTAACTTTTCAGCGGCCTTTTTTACTGGTCGTGAACCTGGTACAACAAGGCCTGTGACACCGACTTTAATTTTTTTGCCTGCAATAATTTTAGCGGCTTCTTGTAAATCTGAAAGTCGGCCGTTAGTACAAGAACCAATAAAAACATATTCAATTGGAATATCATTGGGTGTTTGACCAGGCTTTAAATCCATATATTCATAAGCTAATGCATCATTATGATCTTTGATTGCAGGAAAGTTCTCTTCAAAAGAAACCCCCATCTCCGGATTTGTCCCCCAGGTAATATAAGGTGCTAAATTTTTGGCATCCAATTCTAATAACGTATCAAATTGGGCATCTTCATCTGTATAAAGCGTCTGCCAATCGGCTATAGCTGCGTCCATATTTCTAGGTGCATATTTACGTTTTGCAACATAATCAAATGTCTTTTGATCTGGGGCCATCATCCCCATTTTAGCACCACCTTCAATTGCCATATTACAAATAGTCATCCGCTCTTCCATTGATAAATTCGTAATTGTATCTCCGAAAAACTCTACCGCATAGCCAACACCAAAATCCGTACCGTATTTAGCAATCAAAGCTAAAATAATATCTTTAGCATAAACTCCTGGTTGTAATTTCCCTGTTACTTTAATACCCATGCGTTTTGGTTTTTTCTGCCAAATTGTTTGCGTTGCAAAAACATGTTCCACCTCACTTGTGCCAATCCCAAAGGCAATTGCGCCAAAAGCACCATGAGTAGCCGTGTGGGAATCGCCACAAACAATGACTTTACCTGGTTGTGTCAACCCCATCTCTGGTCCTACCATGTGAACAATTCCTTGATTTTCTGAACCATTATCACAAAGCTCAATCCCAAATTCCTGACAATTTTGGCGTAAGGTATCGATTTGCTTTTTTGCAATCAAGTCCGTGATATTATGAATATCCACCGTTGGGACATTATGATCCATCGTGGCAAAAACTCGCTTGGGACAGCGAACTTTACGCTTAGCTTGTCGCAAGCCTTCAAAAGCTTGCGGTGAAGTAACTTCATGGATTAGCTGCAGATCTACATATAATAATTGGGCGCCTCCTGCTTCTCCTTTAATGACGTGACGTTCCCAAATCTTATCAAAAAGTGTTTTTCCCATCTTTTTACTCCCCTCTTATGCACATATGTTTTTCTTCCTTTAATCCATAAACTGTTTATGCTTGAATTTTATTTATGACAGCTGTTGTAAATTCCGTCGTCTTTGCACTACCGCCTAAATCAGCCGTAATGACACCTTCATCCATAACCGCAAAAACGGCTGTTTCAATTGCTTGCGCCATTTTTTCTTCACTAAAACTTTGTCGTAACATTAAAGCCGCTGATAAAATCATTGAAGCAGGATTGGCAATATTTTTTCCGGCAATATCTGGGGCTGAACCGTGAATGGGTTCATATAATGACACACCGTTTTCACTATGACTAGCACTTGGCAAAACACCTAATGTTCCCGGTAAAACAGAGGCTTCATCGCTTAAAATATCACCAAATAAATTTTCTGTGACAATCACATCAAATTCTGTGGGCTGTTGCACGATACGCATCGCACAGGAATCAACCAGCTGATGTTCCAATGTACAATCAGGGTATTGTTTGGCTACTTGCGTCACAACTTTGCGCCATAATTTACTTGTAGCCAATACATTGGCTTTATCCACCGACGTTACTTTTTTATTACGAGTTTGTGCAATTTGAAAAGCTTTATGGGCAATTCGCGCAATTTCTTTTTGCGTGTAACGGCAGGTATCAAAAGCTGCTTGTTCTTGTAACTCTCTTGGTTCACCAAAATAAATGCCACTGGTTAATTCCCTCACCACGATAAAATCTGTCCCTTTTACGATTGCTTCTTTAATGGGAGATAAGGGTAGCAGTGCATCTGGCACACTGATTGGCCGAATATTGGCAAAGAGATTTAACGCTTTTCGTAAAGCTAACAGTCCTTGTTCAGGCGTTTGTTCGGCTTTTTCCCAAGGTGAACCTGCAATACCACCAATAGCCCCTAATAAAATTGCATCCGCATTTTGACAGGCAACTAATGTTTTTTGCGGCAATCCTTTACCACTGACTTCAATTCCAGCACCGCCAAAAGGTTGTTCATCAAATTGAAATTCCTGACCATACTTGGGTGCAGCTGCCTGTAACACAGCAATGGCACTATTCATAATTTCCGGTCCAATTCCATCCCCGGCTAAAACTGTAATTTTTTTCATCACGATTCCCCTCACCTTTATTATTTATCTTCTGAGAAAAGATTTTTTAGGTTACCACTGGCTTGAACATAGGCTTTTGCCGAAGCTTCTAAGACATCAAAATCAATGCCAATTCCGTTAATCCGTTTTTTTGTCTGGGGACATTCTAAAATCACCTGCACTTGTGCTTGTGCATCTTCGCCAGCAGTTAAAGCGGTGATTTCATAGCTGATCAAAACTGGCTGTTGTTCAAAAATCTGATCGATTGAATTGTAGATTGCTTGAATACTGCCAGAACCAATCGCAGAAGCCATTTTGATTTCTCCTTTTTTGTCACGAACCGAAACAATCGCGCCTTGATGACCATTAGAAACATACTGTAACTGCACACCAGCTAAGTGAAGACTTGTTTCTCCTTGGCGTACTTGATCGGCTACCAAAGCCAGGAGATCCGCGTCAGTAATTTGCTTTTTCTTATCTGCCAAATTTTTGAAACGTTTAAAAAGTGGTTTGACTTCTGCTTCTGCTAAGCTGTAGCCCAATTCCTCCATTTTGGTTACAAAAGCGTGACGGCCAGAAAGTTTTCCCAGTGGCAAGGAGTTCGTGTTCACACCCACTAATTGTGGCGTAATAATTTCATATGTTTCTGGATTTTTTAAAACACCATCTTGATGAATTCCTGACTCGTGGGCATAGGCATTGCCGCCAATAATCGCCTTATTACGTGGAATAGAAATTCCTGAAAGACGGGCGATTAAATCACTGGTTCGTTTTGTTTCTTTAAGTTGAATTTTATTTTCACATTGATAGAAATCACGGCGAATATGCAGTGCTACGGCTACTTCCTCTAAAGCCGTATTTCCCGCGCGTTCACCAATGCCATTTATTGTACCCTCGATTCGATTGGCACCATTTTCAATTGCAGCCAATGCGTTGGCTGTGGCCATACCTAAATCATCATGACAATGGGAAGAAAAAATAATTTCTTCTTCACTTTTGATATTTGCCAATAAATATTTGAACAAAGCACCATATTCATTCGGATTGGAATAACCGACTGTGTCGGGAATATTGATAATTGTGGCACCCGCATCAATTGCCGTTTGAACAGCTTTTAATAAAAATTCTTTGTTGGTACGAGTAGCATCTTCAGGTGAAAATTGAACCTTGGCGAATTTTTCTTTTGCATAACTCACATGTTCCCAAATCGCTGCTAAGACTTGATCTTCTGTCATTTTTAATTTGTATTGCATATGCACATCACTCGTTGCCAAAAAGACATGAATTTGAGGAAACTTAGCATGTTGCAACGCTTCATAAGCACGATCAATATCTTTTTTCTGGCACCGCGCTAAGCCAGCTACCGTCATAGTAGTTGCCGCTTTGGCAATTGCTGTTACAGCCTCAAAATCTCCCTCAGAAGCAATCGGAAAGCCCGCTTCAATTGTATCAATACCCCATTTTTCTAACTGTAAGGCAATCTGCACCTTTTCTTTCGTATTAAAATTAACACCGGGAGTTTGTTCGCCATCCCGTAGCGTTGTGTCAAAAAATTGAATCTCGCGCATGTAATTCCCTCCTTGATGCAGTAATTTGCAATGTGCAACAGCTTTTATCTCCAAAAAAATTTATAAAAAAAGCATTCCATTAAGGTTTTAACCGTTAATGCAATGCGAATAGGACTCTTAAATTACCAAAAGAGTCCTAGGCTATAATAATAAATTCATCATGAATGTCGAAGTTGTCATTTTCATCACCTGCTTGTTTGTTACAAATATCATAAAGCTTCGTGAAAATGATGTCAACAGTTTATTCTAAATTTTCTGAATATTCTTTTATATTTGTTTTCAAAATTTGGTTACTCTTACGCATAAGATTAAAACATACTTGGGTAGACAGACTTTTTTACTACGGAGCTACAAACTCTTTTTGAATCGTTTGATTTTTTTCATTGCCCATTCATAGTGACTCGCTGTTGCAGAAACAAAATAGCTTCCTAAGGTACTTCCTCCCACCCACGGAAATACTCCTTTTTCAAATAATTCTTCATTAGAAAATGTCTTAGCCAAATCCATAACTTCGTAATGCGTTTTAGCTATAAGTTGCAACGCCTCTTCATAACTGGTATTTTGATGTTTTAAAAAAAATTCCTCATTCATTTTCCCATAAGTTTTCCAATTATAGCCAGCTTTTAAAAACTGCTTTGCTTTTCCATTTTGATTGGCCGCTACCCAATCTAACAGCAGCTTGTGCCATTCATACAGATGCACGAAAACATCCCGTAAATTTTTATCCCGCTGCCAATGTGCTTGCTTTTCCTTTTCAACGTCAAAGGTGAAATTTTGCGTTAAACTTTCCTGTGGCAGTGTGTCTAATAATTCCATCATATTAAGATAAGTATCATTTCCTGCTTGAAGTAACGCTTCTTTTGTTTTTGGTCTTGCCATTTTAATCCTCCCTAAGTTTTTAATAATCAGCCTACCACTTAAATTAAATTGTCTACTATTTCATTATGCCGTTATCCCTATAGGAGGCGTCAAGTGAAAACTAATCCTACCACTTGAAATATTCTTTATCTCCAATATTTTCGCATTTAATAAAAAGAAATCTGTCAGTTTTCATAACTACCAAATGCAAGTAGCACTATAATGACAAACTTTTCCCCAACAGCCTAAAATTTTTTAAGATTACAAAAAAACGCTAAGAACAGCGATAAAACTGCTCTTAACGTTTTTACACTTATTTTATTTTTCTACCTATTCAGCAGCTAAAGCAGCCATTGTAATGTAGTTGTAAGGTTGGTTAAAGTGTGGCAAGAAGAAGATATCCAATAGTTTTAATTCGTCGATTGTAACGTGTTTGCTGATTGCCAGTGAGAACATATGGATTGCCATGGAAATATCTTCGGTGGAAGACATTTGTGCACCGACAATTCGACGTGAAGACGCTTCGTAAACGATACGAATTTTCACATCACCATTTTCTTCTTTAATAAAACCAGGTTTTTGTAAGTCTTCGTAGTCCGTGTATTTAACTTCCATGTTGTTCTTTTGGGCTGCAGCCACAGACAAGCCTGTTGAAACCATATTAAAGCCAAAAATTGAAATGCCATTTGAGCCTTGAACGCCAGCAGATTCAACCGGTGTGCCACCAATATTATGACCCGCCACAATTCCTGTACGAACAGCATTAGAGGCAAGTGCAATATAAGTCGTAGCATCAAGTGCATTAGAGTAAATGGTCGCACAATCTCCGACTGCATAAACATCTGGATCACTTGTTTGTTGGTGACGATCAACTAAATAAGCCCCATTAGCAAATAATTCTAAATGATCTTTTCCTAATTGTGCATTTGGCCCAAAACCAATCGCATTAATAACCATGTCCACTGGGTATTGCCCTTTTTCAGAAACAACGGCATCTACGCGGCTATCACCTTTATATTCTTTGATCAATTCTCCAAAATGTAATTCAATCCCGTGATCTGCCAAATTTTTATCCATATCATCTGTAAACCATTTATCATAATATGAAGGCAATGAACGATCAGCAGCATCAAATAATAAGACATTTTTACCTCGGCGTTTTGCTGCTTCTGCAATTTCTACACCGATATAACCAGCACCAATGACAGCCACTGTTTTTACACTGTCTCGTGCCATTTCGCGATCAACATCTTGTCCTTCTTGGAATAATTTCAAGAAGTGAATTCCGTCTAAATCGTGACCGGGTACTTTAGGTGAAATTGGGCGAGAACCTGTGGCTAAAATAATTTTGTCATAATTTTCTTCAAACGTAGAACCGTCTTTTTTTTCGCAATGAACGATTTTTTTGTTAAAATCAACCCTGGTTACAGAAGTTTCCATATAAATTTTGGCGCCTTTTTCTTCAAATGCTTCTTTATTTGTATAAAAAAGGTCTTGATAACCATCTATTTGACGGCCTACCCACAAGGCAGTGCCGCAACCCAAGTAACTTAAGTTCGTATTGCGGTCGATCATCACGACTTCTTGATCTGGGTAATTATCTAATAATGTATTTGCAGCAGCAATTCCGGCATGGTTAGTTCCGACAATAATCGTTTTTGTCATTTTTTATTCCTCCAATAATAAACTCATTCATACTACTTTTTTCACAAACTTTTTCAAAAAAAGAGAAAAAAGCAATTCTGAAAAAATAAGTGTGAAACAATCTATTTTCTGTTTCCGTTTACATTCTAGAAAAAAAAGAAGCTAAAGGCGATCATTCTGCTTGTGAATCTCTATTGCCTTATTTATAACAGGAGTTTTCATTCTAAAGCTTGCGATAATACGTTTTCAACATTAGAAATTTATGAGATAAAATATTTTTCACAATAATTATTCTAAAATAATAAATATTTTTAAGTGAAATGACATATCTGTTTTAGCTTAATTTGTTTTTAGTATTTTTTTTAGCTAAAATGCAACTAACAAACCACAAAGGAGACGCGCCAATGAAGCAGCCTGCCCCACCTCAATTACCAGTTTTAATTAAAAATGATTTTTTTATTGAAGATGAAGCCCACTTTGAAGCAAATCGTTTTACTAATAGCGATCACAGCTATTTAACTGGTAAAAACATCATCATTCGTCAAAGTGAATTAGAAAAAATCACCTTGCATAAAACCCGCCTGGACAATTTCGAGGCTAGCAACGTGATTTTTCGTAATTGTGATTTTTCCAATATTGAATGGCTTAAAGCCAGCTTTCATCAAGTAATTTTTGAACAATGTAAGCTCACGGGAGCCAATTTTGCAGAAAGTTATTTACGCGATTGTCAATTTCACGACTGTCTTTGTGACTTTGTCTCTTTTAGTCAAGGAAATTTGAAAGTTGTGACTTTCGCCAATTGTCGCCTGACTGATAGTGAATTTTACAATCTGAAATGGCAACATATAAACTTCATTAACAATGATTTAACAGGTAGTAATTGGGGCCATACATCTTTAAACAAGCTTGATTTTAGCAATAACAAATTTTATCGCATCATTTTAGAGCAAGAAAACTTGCGCGGGCTCATTGTCAATTCCCAACAAGCCTTAGTTATTGCAGCTAGTCTGGGGCTTGTTATTAAAGATTAGCTTATTTAATCCGGCGCCACATAGCCAAAAGCATCCAAACAGATAAGCCAATGCTGATCAACATTGCAATCCCCCAACCAAAAACAGAATGGGAGAAGGGCAGCGGAACATTCATGCCAAAAAAGCCCGTAACAATCGTCGGTACCGTAAGCAATAACGACCAAATAGTTAAAAATTTCATCGTATCATTCAAATTATTATTTAAAAGATTGTTATAGGCACCTGAAAGTTGGTCGATAACTTGAGCAGCTAAATTCGTCATCTCCACTGCTTGCTTGGCTTCAATTAGAGCATCTTCCAATTGCTCTTTTTCATTATCTTGCAGGCGATGGAAAATATTCAAGGCGCGGATTTGTTGCAATAAGACCGCATTTTGTTTGGTCGCTGTTACTAAATAGACCAAACCAATTTCAAGGTCAGAAAGTTCCAGTAAATTTTTATTTGTCGTCTTTTCCCGCAGTTTTTGATTTAAACGCATCCGCTCACTGTTCACTTCTTCAATCAAAGGAAAAAAAGAATCTGAGATTAAAAATAGCGTGTGGAACAATAAGCTGTATTCACTTTGTTTACTATTTTTGTGGAGTAAATTCTCCATCATATCTGCTACATAGCTGGTATGCTCTGTCGTAAAAGAAAAAAGATGATGTTCTTTAATAATAAAAGTCATCGGACTTGTTTCATAATGATTATCTGTTTTATGGCGATGAGGCACGTTATAAACCAGTAAAAAAGCATGTTCTTCGGGATCATATTCTACCCGCGCGCGTTCGTTTTTATCTAAAGAATATGTCAGCATTTCATCACTTAACTGGTACTTTTCTTGTAATTCACTTAAAGTGGTGACACTGTGATTATCGACTTGGACCCAATAAGAGGCGCCTTGATTAAATTCTCTTTTATGTTCCATATTCCACCTCATTTGATTTTCTATCTTCAATTATAACAAAAAACGCTGGAATCCCTATTCATAAGCCTGGATTCCAGCGTTTTACTTTTTAGCCGATAAATTCTAATTGGCGAATTTCTGCCAACTTGTCATCAATCAGTTGGATAACTTCTTTTGCCGCTACTTCATCTTCCACGAAATTCAACAGATCGCCATCAATTTGTAATTTTGGACTCTCGTGATAGTTTTCAAACCACGCATCATAACGACGATTTAATTCTTGATAATAATCGTAAAGACTTGGATCATATTCCAATTGTTCAAACTCGCGACCACGTTTTTTAATTCGCGCTAACATCGTTTCAAAGGACACTTTGATGTGAACCAATAAATCAGGATGCTTTTTTTGAGCGGCAAATGGCAATTCTTGCATCATATTGGCCAACAATTCATCGTACACTTGTACTTCTGTGGCAGTTGCCCGACCCAAATCAGCATTTAAATGAAATAATAAAGAATCTTCATAGATCGAACGATCCAAAACATTGTCTTCGTGTTGCAATGCTTTTTTTATACTATCAAATCGTTTATTCAAAAAGTAAATTTGTAATAAAAAAGCATATTTATTGGGATCTTGATAAAATAAGGGCAATACTTCATTATCATCAACTGATTCATAAAATGCTTCGCTGTTTAAATGATTGGCAATCATTTCTGTTAAACTTGATTTACCTGCGCCAATGGTACCTGCTAATACAATCACACTCATGGACCTCCAACTCACCTATCACTAAATATTGTATTTTTTCTCTACCTGACACACTATACCCCACAACATCTTGTTGCGTCAAATAAGAAAGTACTCACAAAAACAGGTACTATTTTGATAAAATCCGCTACCAATATGGCTTAAAAATTAGAACAAGCCACCTAAGTGAAAAAAATTATTTGACTGACAAAAAAATAGCTTTCTATAGTTTACCTTTATAAATGCAATGAATTTAAAAAAAGAAGTTAAAAAAATCTCTTAAGAAAAAATTGAAAAGCGTTGAAATTTTTCATAAACCCTTAACGATTCGCTTAATTTTTAGTAGAATGGACAAGCAGTACATATTTTGTTTTATTTAAATATAAAAAGAAATGAGGCATTTGCATGAAATCCAGTGGTGAAGGTAATGCCAATGGAAAAATTATTTTGATGGGGGAACATTCTGTTGTCTATGGAAAACCCGCCATCGCTTTTCCTTTCCAACCGACCCATGTCACAGCTGAAATAACCGACCACATTTACGATGTATTACGTTCGGGTTATTTTGTCGGTCCCTTAGCGAAGGCACCAAAAAGTCTGGAAAATATTAAAACACTCATTCACCAATTGCGTCATGACTTTTCTACGCCACCAGTACAAATTACAATTTCTAGTACCATTCCCGCTGAAAGAGGAATGGGATCAAGCGCTGCTGTTGCGGTAGCCATTACCCGGGCATTTTTTGATTGGCAAAATTTACCCCTAAGCCATGAGCTTTTATTAACCTATGTAAATTATGCTGAGAAAATTTCCCATGGGAATCCAAGTGGCATTGATGCTGCAGCCACAGCCGGTGATGAACCGATTTTATTTCAAAAAGGCGCCGCTTTTGAGACTTTTCCTATCAATATCAGTGTTTTTTTAATTGTGGCAGATACCGGTGTTAAAGGCAAAACCCGCCAAACTGTTAAAGCAGTAGCGCAACGTTTTGAACAAGATAATAAGACTACTGGTCATTTAATTAATGAGCTAGGAGACTTAACTTTAAAAGCTAAAAAGGCTATTTTAAATAATCAAGCCGCTTATCTGGGGGAACTAATGAATGCTGCCCAAAAAAACTTAGCCGCCCTACAAGTAAGCGATCAAACATTGGATAATTTAATTATGGTGGCCAATCAAAATGGCGCACTAGGCGCTAAACTAACTGGTGGTGGTAAGGGTGGCTGCATGATCGCCCTAGCTTCAGATTACAGTACCGCCAAAAAAATTACGACCGCTTTAACTAACCAAGGTGCCAAAGCAACTTGGATTCAAGAATTAGGAGTTTATCAATATGCTTAAAGGAAGTGCCCGGGCACACACCAATATCGCCTTAATCAAATACTGGGGCAAAGCCAATGAAGAATTAATTATTCCCATGAACAACAGTCTCTCATTAACTTTAGATGCTTTTTATACCGAGACGACGGTAATATTTTCAGAAGATTTAACAGCAGATACCTTTTATTTAGATGATAGTTTACAAGATGAAAAAAGCACAGAAAAAGTCAGCCGCTTTTTAGACTTAGTGCGCAAAATGGCAACTTGTCCGCTTTTCGCTGAAGTAAAAAGTTATAATCATGTTCCTTATGCCGCTGGTTTAGCTTCATCTTCAAGCGGCTTAGCCGCCCTAGCTGCCGCTTGCAACCAAGCGCTGCAATTAGATTTGTCTGATCGGGATTTATCACGCTTAGCGCGCCGTGGTTCAGGTTCTGCTTGTCGCAGTATTTTCCCTGGTTTTGTGGAATGGCAAAAAGGTAACAGTGATGAAACTTCTTTTGCTGAAGTGGTGCCAAGCAATGGCTGGGAAAATGAACTGGCAATGCTCTTTATTTTGATTAACGATCAAGAAAAAGATGTTTCCAGCCGTGATGGTATGCGACGAACAGTCGAAACTTCAGCCTTTTATGAAGGTTGGTTGCAAACGACACCGCAAGATTTAGCCAGCGCTAAAATTGCCATCCACGCGCAAGACTTTAATAAGTTAGGTAGCATCGCTGAAAACAATGCTTTAAAAATGCACGGCACGACATTAGCAGCCGTGCCCCCATTTACTTATTGGTCACCTGACAGTTTAAAAGCAATGCAGGCGGTCAGAAAAATGCGGGCAGCAGGAATCCCTTGTTATTTCACCATGGATGCTGGACCAAATGTTAAAGTATTATGCCTGAAAAAAGATGCTGAAAAGATCAAAGCTAAATTACGTGATTATTTTGCAACAGATCAGCTTGTCACCGCTTTTAGCGGTCCAGGAATTACGTATTTATAAATGGAGACACATTATAGGGGGAAAAAGAAATGTTAGTGGAAGCTTCGGCTCCAGGAAAACTTTATATTGCAGGAGAATATGCCGTGGTTGAAGCAGGTCACCCTGCAATTATTATCGCCGTCGATCAATTTATCACAGTTACCATCACAAAAGCCACAAAAAGTGGTAGCATCCAATCGGCGCAATACAGTGAATTGCCAGTAAAATGGACGCGCCGCGGTGGCGAACTGGTTTTAGATATTCGGGAAAATCCATTTCATTATATTTTGGCAGCAATTAAAATCACCGAAAAATATGCCCAAGAACAAGGCAAACAATTGGCTTTCTTTGATTTAAAGGTCACAAGTGAATTGGATAACTCTAATGGTTGTAAATACGGTCTGGGTTCCAGCGGAGCGGTAACAGTCGCAACAGTAAAAGCATTAAGTGCATTTTATGAACTTTCGCTAACTCCCATGATGACTTTTAAACTAGCAGCCTTATCTCACCTAGAAGTGCAAGGCAATGGCTCTTGCGGAGATATTGCCGCAAGCTCTTTCGGTGGCTGGATTGCTTTTTCTACCTTTGAACAAAATTGGTTGCAAAAACATCGCCAAACCGAAAGTATCACGACTTTATTAGCAAAAAAATGGCCTAAGCTTGCTATTACACCGCTGCCAGAAGTTTCTCATCTGCGTTTGTTGATCGGTTGGACAGGATCTCCTGCGTCTACTTCTGATCTGGTGGATCAAGTAAATGAATCCAGAGCAGATAAGAAAACCTCTACTTCTTATGAAGAATTTTTAGCCGCCAGTAAAGACTGTGTAGAGCAAATGATTACTGGTTTTCACACCCAAAATATCAGCTTGATAAAAAAAATGATCAAGAAGAACCGGCGGCTTTTAAACGAATTAACCCAAATCACCAATGTCACGATTGAAACACCCCCATTAAAAATGCTCTGCGATTTAGCTGAAAATTACGGTGGTGCTGCCAAATCCTCTGGCGCTGGTGGCGGTGATTGCGGTATCGTGATTACCGATCAAAAAAGTGGTATATTGCCTTTGATGAGCGTTTGGGAAAAAGCTGGTATCACACCGCTGCCCTTACACGTTTATCATTATCCAAAAAAGGTTGAAGAAAGGACGCAGCATGAATCGTAAAGATGAACACGTAAGCTTAGCAAAAGCTTTTCATAAAGAAAAAACAAATGATTTTGACGCAGTCCGTTTAATTCATACCCCGTTACCACAAATTGATGTAAAAGATGTCAGTTTAAAAACAGAGATTTTAAATCACGAAGAAAACTTTCCTTTTTTCATTAATGCCATGACTGGTGGTTCCAAAAAGTCATTACAGATTAATCACGATTTGGCCCTTATTGCTAAAGAATGTCAGTTAATGATGGCAACAGGCTCTGTCACGGCTGCTTTAAAAGACGAAAGTGTCAGTGATAGTTTTAAAATAGTGCGCCAGATTAATCCAGCTGGCTTTTTTCTTGCCAATATTGGTGCGCATAACGCCTTGGAAAATGCGCAACGTGCCGTGGAACTATTTGGTGCTAACGCCTTACAAATCCATCTAAATGCACCGCAAGAATTGGTCATGCCTGAAGGAGATCGAACTTTTTCGGATTGGTTAGACAACATCGCTGAAATTGTCGCAAAACTCCAAGTACCAGTAATAGTCAAAGAAGTTGGCTTTGGCATGACCAGAGAAGCGATGCTGCAATTAATCAGTGTTGGGGTTCAAACGATTGATGTTTCTGGTCAAGGCGGTACTAGTTTTACCCAAATTGAAAATGCACGCCGACCAAAACGTGAAATGGCGTATTTAAGTGAATTTGGTCAATCGACTGTTATTTCGTTACTTGAAGCTGCCCAAGTAACGCGCTCCTTTGAAGTAATCGCCTCAGGTGGCATTCGCAATGCTTTTGATATTTTCAAATCATTAATTTTAGGCGCTGACACAGTAGGTATTTCTGCCACCATTTTAAATCAACTTTTAAGCCACGGCGTTGAGGCTACGATTGAGATGATTCAAAATTGGCAAGAAGATTTGGTGCTTCTTTACACCATGGTAGGTAAAAAAAATACTCATAGTTTAGAAACAGTTCCGCTTATTTTTACTGATGAAGTTTGGCAGTGGTGCCAAGCCCGCGGCATTGATGTAAGAAAGTATGCAAGTAGAGGACAAAATGAAATACCGCTTCGTTTTTAAACTTCAGTTATCACTTAGATGAAACAAAAAATAACGTCTTTTTTCAAAATTTGAAAAGGACGTTATTTTTTATTGATCATTTTTTAAAAAGTCGTTTAAAAAAACCATTTTTTTCTGGTGCTGCACTTTCTTTTGTAACTGGCACTTTAGTTAAATCAACTACCAGATTAGGTTCTTTTTGCAAAGTCCGGTTGAGTTCTGTGATACCTTTTAAACTTTCTGTCAATCGCTGGATTGCCCCTGGTGTCAAATCAAATTTTGCTTTTGCTTCTGCTTGCCCTTCTGTTGACTGTAACTCACCAATAATAGCTTGTAATAAGGTATATTGCTGCTGCAAAATATTTCGTAATTCATAATTTTTAAGCTCGTTTTCTGCTTGATCTTTAAAAAAATATGTTACGACAGATAAACTTTCGCCGTAATCGACTAAGTCATTACGTAATTGGATTAATGTTGCGTCATCAGTAGGATTTTCAATTCCTGCGACAAATTTCTTCAATAATACTTGAGACGTTTTTAATTGCGCAATTGCTTCTGCTAACATTTTTTCACTTCCTTTCCCCTTATTTCTTTATAGCCAAGTATCAAATTATGTGCCCAAAAAGTCAAGGAGTATGAGAAAAGCTGAAGGAATCGCTCTGCCCTGAGCCATAAGACCACAATTTGCTAAAATGGCTGTTTCATTTTTGCTAATTTTGGCTTTTGGCCGAAGGGGTGATTCAGAAAGCTAGACAACTGGAAAAGCTTTTTGAACTCGTTTTGTTTCCAAGCATTAGGACAGAATTTCAATAAATTGCTTTTCAAATTTCTTGGAATTTTGACTTAATATCGCAAAAAGTTAGACATGAAGAATCTTCTGTAAATGAATTTATCTAGGTAAAGATTTTAACCTTTTCTAGTAAAAAACCGCCCAGCTGCTAAGAAGCCGGGCGGTTTTTGTTAATCAAAAATATCAAATATCGTCTTAAACGTCAGCTATAAAATTAAGCTTTTTCGTTGTACGCTTCAATAATGATACCTTTTAATTCAGAGATTAAAGGTTCTTTTGGATTTGCTGTTGTACATTGGTCTTCATAAGCAAGTTCTGCCATACGATCAACAGTTGTATCCAATGTTTGTTGCGTTACACCTTGGGCTTTCAAGCTCATGTCGATGCCGACTTTTTTACCTAATTCGTAAACTGCTGTTGCTAATGCTTCAACTAATTCTTCAGTTGTTTCACCTTTAAGGCCTAAGAATTTCGCAATGTCAGCATAATCTGTGTCAGCGCGGAAGTAGTCATATTTAGGGAACATTGCATGTTTTTGTGGGTCTTTGGCATTGTAACGGATAATATGCGGTAATAAAATCGCATTTGTACGTCCGTGAGGAATACCATATTCGCCACCAATTTTATGTGCGATTGAGTGACAAATACCCAAGAATGCGTTAGCAAATGCCATACCTGCCATTGTTGAAGCATTATGCATTTTTTCGCGAGATTCCATATCAGGTGTCTTCACTGATTTTTCTAAATAGTCAAAGACTAATTTAATTGCTTGTAAGCTTAAACCACGTGTGTAATCAGATGCCATAACAGAAACATATGATTCAATTGCGTGTGTTAAAACGTCCATCCCAGTATCCGCAGTAACTCCTGCTGGTACTGACATTACAAATTGAGGATCCACGATAGCAACATCTGGTGTCAATGCATAGTCAGCTAATGGATATTTCACATGAGTATCGCTATCAGTAATAACAGCAAATGGTGTTACTTCTGAACCAGTACCTGAAGTTGTTGGAATACATACAAATTGTGTTTTTTCAGGTTTGCCAATTTTGTAAGTCCGTTTGCGAATATCTAAGAATTTTTGTTTAGCGCCAAAGAATGAAGTATCTGGGTGTTCAAAGAACATCCACATGCCTTTGGCTGCATCCATTGCCGATCCACCACCAAGAGCGATTACTGTATCAGGTTGGAAAGCATTAAAGACTTCAAGACCTTTGTAAACAGTATTTGTTGAAGGGTTTGGTTCAACATCTGAGAAGATTTCAATTTTCACATCATTTTTACGACGTGCTAGAACTTCACGTACTGTATCCGCATAACCAAATTGCACCATACCTGGATCACAAACGATCATAACGCGTTCAACATTTTCCATTTTTTCCAAGTATAATAATGAATTTTTTTCAAAGTAAATTTTTGAAGGTAATTTGAACCATTGCATGTTATTTCTCCGTTTCGCGATAGTTTTAACGTTGATTAAGTTGATCGCAGATACGTTCTTAGAGACAGAGTTACGACCGTAAGAGCCACAACCTAATGTTAATGATGGAATCATTTCGTTGTAGATATTACCGATACCACCTTCAGCAGAAGGAGAATTTACTAAGATACGGCAAGCTTTCATTTTCAAGCCATATTGTAATTGCAAGTCTTCGTTTTCAGTGTGGATAACTGCAGTATGACCAAGACCACCTAATTCCAACATACCTTGAGCTAATTCAAAGCCGTGTTCAGTACTTTGGGCTTTCATCATTGCTAAAACAGGAGATAATTTTTCGCGAGATAATGGATAATCAGCCCCAACGCCATCTAATTCTGCAATTAACATTTTTGTCCCTTCTGGAACTTTAATGCCAGCTAGTTTAGCAATTTCAGTTGCAGGATGACCAACAATTGCCGGGTTAACCGCATATTTGCCTTCGTTCATAACTGCATCTTCTAATTTTTTCAATTCTGATTTTTTCACAATATAACATTGATGTGCTTCAAATTCTGCTTTTACTGCTGCGTAGATTTCTTTGTCTACGATAACACCTTGTTCAGAAGCACAGATCATACCGTTATCAAATGTTTTTGAAACGATAACGTCGTTTACTGCACGTTTAATTTTTGCTGTTTTTTCGATATAAGCTGGTACGTTACCTGCACCTACACCTAAAGCTGGTTTACCAGTTGAGTAAGCTGATTTCACCATGCCAGGACCACCAGTTGCCAATACAATTGCAACACCTGGATGATTCATCAATTTTTGCGTTGCTTCAATTGAAGAATGTTCTTTTTCAATCCATTGGATACAATTTTCAGGAGCACCTGCTGCAATCGCTGCATCACGAACGATACGCGCTGCTTCTTTTGAACATTCTTGTGCAGATGGATGGAAAGAAAAGATTACTGCATTAGCAGTTTTCAATGAAATCATTGCTTTAAAAATAGTAGTTGAAGTTGGGTTAGTTGTTGGAACAACTGCTGCAACGACACCGACAGGACCTGCAACTTCGATTAGACCTTTTTGTTTGTCTTCGCCGATAACACCGACCGTTTTATCATGTTTAATTGAGTTCCAGATATATTCTGAAGCATACATATTTTTGATTGCTTTATCTTCAACAATCCCACGGCCAGTTTCTTCCACTGCCATTTTTGCTAAAGGCATATGTTTGTCTAAAGCAGCCATTGCCATTTCATGAACGATTTTATCTACTTGTTCTTGGGTAAAGTTTTCCATTTGTTTTGCAGCTTCATTTGCTTTTGCTGCCAACTCGTCGATTACTACATCCGTATCGATTACTTTAACTTCTTTTTCCAATGTCTTAGCCATTGTGTTCCTCCTAAAAGTTGGGTAATTTTCTTTGTTAATCATTTCACATACAGAACTATACACTATATTTTTTTCGTTGTAAATACTTTTTGTGATTTTTTTCACAGTTTTTTTAAATCAAATTTAGCCTTACTCTAACAGCATTTTTCTAATCATTGATTTAAAAACAAAGAAAGCAGTTACAAAGTTTTTGAACTTTGGCACTGCTTTGAAAATATTTTTTTATTGTTTTAAGTAAAATGAAAATAGATTAATTATAACTTAAGTAATTTTTATTGGCAGTAACCCTAATTAGATATTCATTTATTCGTGCACTAATTTACAAAGAGTTAGAATACTCCTATTATAGTCCTCAAAGTTTTTATTTAAATAAAAGAAAGAAATTCGTCAAAAAAAAATCCTGCAAAATGCAGGATTAATCTTTGTCGCTATTGTCTTCAGTATCGGTAGGATTAGAAATTAAATCTTCTGTCTTAACTTCTGTGACAGTATCGTCAACTACTACTGATTTACCAGGAGTGATTGATTTGATAGCTTGTTTGTCAAAAACAAGAAATACTCCTTCACAATCAATTGTTACTAATTTGTTCGTTTCGTCAACTTCAGCTAAGACGCCGTGCAAGCCGCCGATTGTTACAACTTCATCACCTGGTTTCATTGCGTTTAACGTATTTTGACGTTCTTGTTGTTGTTTTTTTGTTGAACGTGACATAAACCACATTGCTCCTAACAACACAACGAACATAAGAATTGTTGGTAAGCCGCCCATTTTATTCACCTCGTTTAATTTAATTCACAAGAATAACTTTAACAAAGATTCTTTACTTAAACTAGTTTTTTCTATGAATTTTAAAAACTTTTCGCATTTTCTTTATTGTAACCATACTCTTCAAAGAAAGATTGGCGGAATTCTAATAAATTATCGTCCATAATCGCTTGACGGACTTGTTTCATCAAATTCAACAAGAAATACAAATTATGATACGTTGTTAAGCGAATACCAAACGTTTCATCACAATGAATTAAGTGACGAATATAAGCCCGACTATAATTACGACAAGTATAACAATCACATTTTTCATCTAACGGTCTAAAATCATGGGCAAATTTTGCATTTTTCACAACCAGGCGTCCTTTAGATGTCATGCAAGTACCATTTCGTGCAATCCGTGTAGGTAACACACAATCAAACATATCGATCCCGCGAATCACACCGTCAATTAAGGAATCCGCCGCACCAACACCCATTAAATAGCGGGGTTTGTGGTCTGGAATTAGTGGTGTGGTAAAGTCTAAAACGCGATTCATCTCTTCTTTTGGTTCGCCAACAGATAATCCCCCGATAGAGTAACCAGGAAAATCCATGCCAATTAAATCTTTGGCACTTTGACGTCGTAAATCTTCAAAGCCTGCGCCTTGAATAATCCCAAATAATCCTTGCTGGTTAGGATTGGCATGGGCTTTTAATCCTCTTTCAGCCCAACGTGAAGTTCGTTCGACTGATTTTTTGACATAATCATAACTTTCGTCAAATGGTGGACATTCATCAAAACTCATCATAATATCTGATCCCAATTTATTTTGAATATCAATGGCTTTTTCTGGTGATAAAAAGAGCGGTGCTCCATTTAAATGGTTTTTAAAATGAACTCCTTCTTCAGTGATATTACGCATATCAGCTAATGAGAAAACTTGGAAACCGCCGGAGTCTGTTAAAATAGGTTGATCCCAGTTCATAAATTTGTGTAAACCGCCCGCTTCTGCGACTAAATCTTCTCCCGGACGTAACCACAAATGGTAAGTATTACTTAAAATTACGCCAGCACCCATTTCCTTTAATTCCTCTGGAGCCATTGTTTTGACTGTGGCTAGTGTTCCTACTGGCATAAACATCGGTGTAGGAAAAGTCCCATGTGGGGTGATTAATTCTCCCAATCGTGCACCAGTATGTTTTTCTTTTTTAATTAAACGGTATTTGATGGCAGGTTCTTGCGCCATTTTGCTCCCTACTTTCTACTTTGTTCTTTGTAGCTTCAATCATCATAAAGGCTGCGCAAAAAATTTGCAAGGTCATAATTTTGACTGTTATTTTCTCTTAATAAATGTGCCTTTATTTGGCAAAAAAATGCCTTATTATTAAAAATTTCTTGTAATTTCCAAAAGTTAAAGTTTTTGTTATACTGAACTTACTTAAAAAAGGAGTTGAAAAAATGAAATCATCTGGTGAATTAAAGTTAGAAGCAAAACAAATGTTACAAGGGCGCTGGAAAGATGCTGTTTTAATGAACTTAATCCCAACTGTTATCGGCATTGCCATTGCAGCAATTATTATCATTCCTCTTATTGCAATTATCGGTGGCGTCGCATTTTTTAGTCCAGAGACATTAGACACTGTTTCAAATGGGATGGGCAATAATGGTGATGTTTCCTGGACAGCACAAATTGGCAATCAAGGCGGCGGCATTCTTAGCGGATTGCTAACAACTATTTTTGTTTCTGGAATGTCTTGGACGTTTTTAGATATTTATCGGGGGAAACGGGTAGATATTAACCCTCTAAGTGATGTTTTCCGAGCATTTAAAAGTCCTTTCTTAGTTGGTGTTGTATGTATTTATCTACTTTCAACTATCTTTATTGGTTTGTGGTCATTGCTGTTATTGATTCCTGGGATTATTAAAAGTTATTCTTATGCCCAAGCCAACTTTATTTACTATGATATTTTAGAAGGTACCGGTCAAAAACCAGGCTATCTAGAATGTATCACGGCAAGTCGTCGTTTAATGAACGGTTATAAAGGCCAATTATTCTGGTTGGATTTAAGTTTCATCGGTTGGCATATCCTAGCAGTCTTAACATGCGGTATTGGCTACTTATGGTTAAATCCTTATATTTACGCTACTAAAGCTGCTTTTTACAACAACTTACCAAATGAAGCGGAAACTTTTTAATCCATGCTCTCTGAAAAAATTAAGTGAATTAAAAAAGGCGTGACAGTAGTTACTTATGGATCGCCATTTATAAAAAAGGAGCTGTGACAAAAATTGTCACAGCTCCTTTTTTATTGATTGTAAGTTTTCAAATGATTTTTAGTCTTCATCTGATGAAAAATGGAACTTGATCATTTCGTTTACAAATACTGGTACAATTGACAATATCGCCACTAAGAACCAGTGATTTAAACTAATGTGAACCAAATTAAATAATTCTTGTGTAAAAGGTAATAACGCGATAGCAGTCGTAATCAAAATCGCCAATACAGCCATTTCAAAAAGCGATTTATTCGATGATAATTTCACTTGAAAAATGGAACGACTACTCCGGACATTAAAGACATGAATAATTGAAGAATAAGCTAAGACTAGAAAAGCAACCGTTTGACCAACTTCTGGACTTGCATCAACCCAAGGGCTGACACTATCCACAAAAGAACCTAAATAATAACCAAAAAGTGTCACGACAGTAAAAATACCTGCATTTACCGCAATTTTTTTCCAAAGTCCGCGAGCAAAAATTCCTTCATGTGCTGGAATTGGCGGCTCATTCATAATTCCCGCTTCTGCGGGTTCTCTACCTAAAGCAAACCCAGGTAATCCATCGGCTACCACATTAACAAATAATAATTGAACAGCACTAAAAGGTGCACCCCAGCCAATCAGCATCGCAATTAAAACGATAAAGATTTCGGAGATATTACAACTTAATAAAAAGTTGATTGCTTTGCGAATATTTTGATAAACAGTCCGTCCTTGTGCAACTGCATCGACAATCGTCGCAAAGTTATCATCTGTTAAAACAATATCTGCAGCTCCTTTGGCCACATCTGTTCCGGTGATTCCCATGGCACAACCAACATTACTGGCATTTAATGCGGGTGCATCGTTGACACCATCACCTGTCATCGCCACCACTGCGCCTGTTCGCTGCCATGATTTAACAATTCTAATTTTATCTTCTGGCGTTACCCGGGCATAGACGGTTAACTCTTTTACTTTCCCATCTAGTTCTTCGTCCGTTAATTTTTGTAATTGTGCTCCTGAAATTGCTTGTTTCTTATGATTTAAGATCCCTAATTCTTTGGCTATCGCGCTAGCTGTCACCACGTGATCGCCGGTAATCATAACTGTTTTGATACCTGCTTTACGGGCTTTTTTGATCGCCCCTTTACTTTCCGGACGCGGCGGATCAATCATCCCCACTAAACCGAGTAATCGTAAATCTTGCTCCAAATTTTCTGAAGTAATTTCAGTGGGTTCTTCTTCAAAAACCCGATATCCCACTGCGATTACCCGTAATGCTTTTTTACCAAAACGATCATTGACGACTTGGGCTCGCTCAACATCGCCATAATGAAATTTAGGCATTAAGACATCAAAGGCACCTTTTGTAACAGAAAGAAACTTTTTATTGCCCATCTTATGGACAGTCGTCATCATTTTTCGCTTCGAATCAAAAGGCAATTCAGCAATCCGGGGGTATTCTTCATCCAATTCTTTTTTTGTGTGATAATTTTCTTCAATCGCACGCACAATCGCAACTTCAGTCGGATTACCTTTGACTACTACTTCATCGTCCTCGCCTTTTTCCACGATCACATCGGTACAAAGACTAGCGATTTTTAATACCTCCATCGCTTCAGCAGTCATGCCATCTTCAACATCAGTTACTTCATCTCCACGCGACCAAACCCGACGAACTTGCATTTTATTTTGTGTTAAAGTCCCAGTCTTATCGGAACAAATTACGCTGGCTGTGCCCAATGTTTCCACTGCTGGTAATCGTCTAATAATGGCATTTTTCTTCGCCATTTTTTGCACACCATACGCTAAAGTCAAGGTAACAATGACGGTTAATGTTTCTGGAACTGCTGCGACGGCTAAAGAAACAGATGTCATAAACATTTCTAAAAGTGGTTCATTTTGCAAGTAGCCAATAAAAAAGACTAAGGCGGCAGCAACTAGGGCAATTAAACTAATTTGTTTTCCTAATTGATTTAATCGCTTTTGCAACGGAGTCAAAGACGTCCCGGAATCACTTAAGAGGCCTGCGATTTTACCCATTTCAGTTTCCATACCAGTACCAGTCACAATTGCTTGGCCCCGACCATTTACGACAGTACAGCCTTTAAACACCATATTTTGCTGATCACCTAAAGGTAACTCTTCTTCACTGATAAAATCAGCATCTTTTTCTACCGGCTCACTTTCCCCGGTCAACGCAGACTCCTCAATTCGCAATTGGGAAGCTTGCGTTAAACGAGCATCCGCCGCAATCATCGCACCGTTTTCGATTACCAATAAATCCCCTGGTACCAATTCATCGGCGTCAATATCTTTTTGCTGTCCCTCTCTGATGACGGAAGCGGTTTGTTTGTTCATATCTTGCAACGCACTTAGCGCTTTTTCAGCATTTCCTTCTTGGACAATCGTCAAAACAGAATTAATGACAATAATCGCAATAATCAAAATTCCTTCAAATAAATCGCCATGCTCTGTCGCAATCGCAGTATAAAATGAAATAATCGCCGCCACCATTAAAACTAAGGTGGTGAAATCTGTTAAGCTCAGTAAAACCTTTTTCAGCATAGAATCTTTTTTCTCTTCAGCAAAACGGTTTGGTCCATATTTTTCATAGCGCGTTTGGGCTTCTTTGTTACTAAGTCCGTCTTGAGTTTGTGAAGAAAATTCCTTCACTATTTCATCTGCTGTTTTTTTATAATAGTCCATCATCTTCTCTCCCTTTATTTTATTCATAATTTAACTATAACATATGATTTTTTAAGACCACAAACTATATGCGGTTTTTTCACAATTGTTCAAAAAATATTCACAATTAACGTAGGAAATTTTATTTTACAAAATAGGAGCCTATCTCTTGTAAGCGCTTTTATACCGTGCTATACTATGGGTGTAAGGAAGGAAGATATTTGTTGGAAAGGAGATCTCGAAAAGAAGATAAATTAAACAAGCTAAAAGTTGTTCGATGTACAAGATTCACCTAGATTTATATGTGTGAAGTAAAAAAATTATAAATAGTGAATGCGTATTAGAGGTTGAGATTTAGCACAATAAGTAGTAAAAAATCAATACGTAACAATTACAGGATACAAGATTACAAGTGAATAGCAACAAGAATCACATGTTTTAGTGTAGAAAATGTAGTGAAAACAAAATTTTATGTTTAACACAAGAGATTGATACTTTGCATATATAAACTGCAAATAACCCTTTTCAACAAATCCTTCCATGATATAAAAGAGGATGGGCACTCGAGAGCCCATCCTCTTTCTTTGTGTCTGATAAATTTCCCAAGAAAACAAAAATAAAAAGAGACTACTTGTATTTAAAGCGGTCTCTTCTTCTTTTTAAAACTATTAGTCTAATCAAGGCGTTTAAAATAGCTTTTGCTGCTTGAGGTCAACTATTTTACAAACATCGCATCACCAAAACTAAAGAAGCGGTAACGGGCTTCAATCGCATGTTGATAAGCTGCTAATGTTAATTCGCGCCCAGCAAAAGCACTTACCAACATTACTAAGGTTGATTTTGGCAAATGGAAGTTAGTGCTAAAAGCTTGAACAATTTTAAATTCATAACCTGGTGTAATAAAAATATCTGTCCAGCCACTGTCGGCCTTAATTTCACCATTAAATTTGGTGCCGATTGTTTCCAATGTGCGAATCGAAGTTGTTCCAACAGCTACAATTTTGCCCCCACTTACCCGCACTTCATTTAGCTCTTGTGCGGCTTTTTCTGTTAAACGATAAAATTCACTGTGCATATGGTGTTCAGCAATATTGTCGACACTAACCGGTCTAAAAGTACCAAGACCTACGTGTAACGTTAAATAAACCAGTTTTACCCCTTTGGCTTCAATTGCTGCTAATAATTCTGGGGTGAAGTGTAAACCAGCTGTTGGTGCTGCCGCTGAGCCATTTTCTTTGGCATAGACAGTTTGATAACGATCTGGATTTTCCAAACGTTCTTTAATATAAGGAGGTAAAGGCATTTCTCCAAGGGATTCCAAAATTTCCAAAAAGATACCATCATATTTAAACGTAATAATACGTCCGCCGTGTTCTAATTCTTCTTCTACAACCGCTTTTAGCCGTCCATCACCAAAGACAATTTCTGTCCCAATTTTTGCTCTTTTAGCCGGTTTAATTAATGTTTCCCACGTATCACCTGTGGTATTGGTTAAAAGGAGTACTTCTAAATGACCACCTGTATCCGGTTTTTCGCCATGCAAACGCGCAGGCAAAACGCGTGTGTCATTCATCACCAATGCATCGCCTGGATTTAATTCATCAATAATATCACTAAAATGTTTGTCTTCCATTTCCCCTGTTTGTCGATTTACAACTAACAGTCGTGAACTCGATCGTTTTTCCAATGGTGTTTGCGCAATCAGTTCCTCCGGCAAATCAAAATCAAAATCTTCTGTTGTTAACATTTTTACCACTCTTTTCTGAAATTGTCTTTTGTATTTTAACATTTTTTATAGTGCTTGACGATGAATGAGACACATTACTTGCTGAAAACTTTTTTAGTCGTTAAACTTACATAAAGTAAGAAAATAGTGCGATTGCTATCGTGTGATTTTTCTAATTCCTAAAAGAGGTGTCTTTTATGCCAGCTTTTCATCATATTTCATTGTTAACTAAAAATCGCAAGAAAAATATTGCGTTTTATACCCAGTTGCTGGGGATGCGCTTTGTCAAAAATACCGTCAATCAAGAAAATACGCGGATGCTCCATTATTATTATGGGGACTACACCGGCAGTCCTGGTAGCGTTGTAACGTTTTTTATCGTTCCCCACTTAGGACAACGTTACGATCACGATCACTTTTTAGCCACCATCGGCCTCAATATTCCTGCTGATAGCTTAAATTATTGGTATGAACGATTAACAAATGCAGGTGTGGCTGTCACCAAACAAGAAAAACAATTATTTTTTGAAGATCCTGATAATGTAGCGCTTATTTTAAACGAAGTCACGGAAGGACCTCTAAAACCTGAATTGCAGGTTCAAAATGATGTGCCTGGTGACAAACAAATATTAGGGCTTGCTTCTACCCAATTGCATGTCTCAGATATTACAGCAACAACTGATTTCTTTAAACGCTATTTGGATTGGACCGTTGAAGATGACAAAATAAGATTAAGTACGAATGAACACTTAGAGCTTTATCAAACTGAAATAAACGAAAAAATGCGGATGGGACGTGGTAGCATTGATCATGTGGCATTTGCTGTCAAAGATGATGCGGCCTTACAAGTCTTATATAAAAGAGCCCAAGCACAAGATTGGCAAATTGAGGAGATTATTTCCCGCGGCTATTTCAAAAGTCTTTATATTCGCGAACCTGGTGGTAATCGTTTAGAATTTGCAACAATGTCTCCTGGCTTTACGATTGATGAACCGTTAGAAACGTTAGGAGAAAGTTTTGCGCTGCCGCCATTTTTAGCCAATAAACGTTCTGAAATTGAAGCCAACTTGTATCCGGTTGATTAGATTCGCCATAGTTTTATACTACACTCTGCTAAAAACTCTGCTAAAAATTTAGCAGAGTGTTTTTTTATAAAAAAAGCGGTATCAATTTTTCTACCAAATAGAAATTTTTCCAAAAATATGCGTATTATTTGTCATATCCTTCATTTACTTACATACTAGTAGTGATACATAACTGGGAAAATGATGAAGAGGTGAAGTAAATTGATCGAATTTCAACACGTAACAAAAATTTATAAAGGCGGTAAAGTCGCTGTCGAAGACGTCAATTTGTCTTTTAACAAAGGCGAATTTATTTGTTTTATCGGAACAAGTGGTTCTGGTAAAACAACGTGTATGCGCATGATTAATCGAATGAACGAACCGACAAAAGGTAAAGTCCTCATTAACGATAAAGACGTCAAAGACGTTAATCCTGTGGAATTACGCCGCCAAATTGGCTATGTCATTCAAAATATTGGTTTAATGCCTCATATGACGATTCGCGAAAACATTACTTTAGTCCAAAAGTTGATGAAAGTCGATGAAGAGACGCGCAAACAGACAGCTGAAAAAATGATTGATTTAGTCGAATTACCCCGTGAAATGTTAGATCGTTATCCAGCGGAACTTTCTGGCGGTCAACAACAACGAATTGGTGTCGTACGGGCCTTAGCAGCCAACCAAGATATTATTTTAATGGATGAACCTTTTGGTGCGTTGGATCCGATTACTCGTGATGCTCTTCAAGACTTAGTCAAGGATTTACAAGAACGGTTAGGCAAAACAATTGTTTTTGTTACCCACGATATGGACGAAGCTTTAAAATTGGCCAATCGCATTGTCATTATGAGTGAAGGCAAAGTGATTCAATTTGATACTCCGGAAAATATCCTGCGTAATCCTACCAATGAATTTGTTGAAGAATTAATTGGCGAAGACCGCCTACTACAAGCTAAGCCGGATACTACGATGGTTGGTGAAGTTATGCTAAACAATGCCATTACGATTACTCCGGAAAAATCTTTACGCGAAGCCATCTCTTTGATGCGAGAAAAACGGGTTGATACCTTATTAGTTACAGATAACAGTAAGATTTTAAAAGGTTATATTGACGTTGAATCCATAGATAAAATGCGCGGCAAAGCTTCAAGTGTGGGGGATATTTTAAATAAAGACGTTTTCTATGTAAAAGAAGATAAATTATTGCGGGACGTTTTACAGCGTATTTTAAAACGTGGCTTAAAATATGTTCCAGTTGTGGACCAAAAAACACGGGTCGTTGGCATCTTAACTCGCGCCTCATTGGTTGATATTGTCTATGATGTCTTATGGGGTGATGAAACTTCTATCAGTGAAGCGATTGAATCTGCAAAAGAGGAGGCGTAGAGGATGGCTGATTTTTTTGCAAAGCATGGTTCAGAAATTTTAAACAAAAGTTTTGAGCATATTTATATCTCCTTTTTTGCTTTAATATTGGGAATTATAATTGCCGTGCCGCTTGGTGTTCTTTTGACGCGCTTTAAAAAAGCGGCTAACATTGTTATCACTGTTACGAGTGCGTTACAAACGATTCCTTCTCTCGCTCTTTTAGCGCTGATGATTCCGATTTTTGGTGTCGGAAAAGTACCTGCGATTATCGCGTTATTCATCTATTCTCTTTTACCAATTTTACGTAATACTTATATTGGGATGAAAAATGTTGACGGCAATTATTTGGATGTGGCGCGTGGTATGGGAATGACAAATTTGCAGTCCATCTTTAGTGTCGAACTACCGATTGCGATGCCAACGATTATGGCTGGGATTCGCTTAGCCTCTGTTTATGTGATTGCTTGGGCTACTCTTGCTTCTTATATTGGCGCTGGCGGCTTGGGTGACTTGATTTTCAGTGGTTTAAACAACTACCAACCTGATTTAATCTTTGCAGGCACAATTCCTGTTACATTATTGGCCTTACTAAGTGATTTCCTTTTGGGATTGTTAGAAAATTACTTAACACCAAAAGCATTAAGGGGGACGGATTAATGAAAAGAATAAAAACACTCTTCCTTACACTTATGACTACTGTTTTATTAGCGGGGTGTTCTTTTCCCGGATTAGCTTCTTCTAGTAGTGAAAACACGGTCGCAATTACGGGCGGTATCACTTCTGAAGCTCAAATTTTGGCAAGCTTAGTTGCTGGCATGATTGAACATTACACCGATTTAGATACAACAATTATTAATAATTTGGCAACAACTACAATTAACAATCAAGCCATGGTCAATGGCGATGCTCAAATTTCGGCAGCTCGATACACTGGGACTGATTTAACAGCTACTTTAGGTCTGGAACCAGTGAAAAGCCCGGAAGAAGCTTTTAAAATTGTAAAATCAGAATTCAACAAACGTTATCAACAAACTTGGTTTAAATCTTATGGTTTTGATAACACGTATACCTTTTTAGTACGGAAAGATACTGCTAAAAAATACAATTTGAAAAAAATTAGCGACTTGAAAAATGTTAGTGACGAATTGGTTGCCGGCGTCGATACGTCTTGGATTAATCGTAAAGGCGATGGATATGACGGATTTCAAAAAGAGTATGGCTTCTCGTTTAAAAATATCTTACCCATGCAAATTGGTTTAGTATATGACGCTGTAGCCGCCGGTAAAATGGATATTGTCTTGGGCTACTCGACTGACGGCCGAATCGCCAGCTATGATTTAGTGATGCTAGAAGATGACTTAAAATTCTTCCCACCTTATGATGCAGCGGCTATTGCCGATAATGCCTTGTTAAAAAAATATCCTGATCTGCAAACGGCACTGGGCCGCTTAGAAGGCGTCATTGATACACCCCAAATGCAAAAACTAAACTACGAAGCTGACAACAATTTAGTCGAGCCTTCTGTCGTTGCTGAAAAATTTCTTAAAGACAATCACTATTTCGAAGGGAAGTGAGTAAATGGACTTGCAAAATATGAATTTAGCCGAACAATTTATTTATTACTTTAGAGAAAATGGCAGCTACGTTTTCAGTCAATTTTTACGTCACTTCTTAATTTCGATTTACGGAGTACTATTGGCAGCGATTGTAGCAATTCCATTAGGGATTTTAATTTCCAAAAGACATAAATTAGCCGATTGGGTTATTCGAATCGCCAACGTCATTCAAACCGTCCCACAACTCGCAATGCTATCCATTTTAATGATTGGTTTAGGTTTGGGCGTTAATGTCGTGATTGTAACAGTTTTCCTTTATTCCATTTTGCCAATTGTCAAAAATACGTATACTGGCATGAAACAAGTAGATAAAAATGCCTTAGACGTTGGTAAAGGGATGGGTATGACGAGTTGGCAACGGCTTTACCTTATTGAATTACCCCTTTCGATTTCTGTCATTATGGCGGGAATACGTAATGCCTTAGTGGTAGCCATCGGGATCACAGCTATCGGTGCTTTCGTGGGGGCTGGTGGTCTAGGTGATATCATTATTCGGGGTACCAATGCCACAGATGGCGCTTCCATTATTTTAGCCGGTGCTTTACCTACTGCTTTAATGGCAATTTTCACGGACTGGATTTTGGGAATGGTGGAACACCGTTTAGATCCAGCCGGCAAAACATCTAAATAGTATAAGAAAGCGAAATAAACTCCATCAGCTCTCAAATAATAAGAGGAAATTTTGATAAATTGCTCTTCAAATTTCTTGAAATTTCGGCTTATTGCAGAAGAGAACGTATTCGTTTTGATAGACACAAAGAAAAGTGAAATGAACGTATTTAGCTTTTTCATATTAAGGAAAATTGATACGAATCAGACTTATTTCTTTTGAAAAGTATCTAATTCCTCTTTCCACAAAAAAGATCTAAAAAATACCGTTCCAAAGTGGCACGTAAGTTGCTACTTTGGAACGGTATTTCCATGTCTTTTTTTATTTCTTCAAATGATAACTGTACGTTCCAACGACAATATTTTGACGCCAAGACAAACGCAGACGCAGACGCAAACTGGTTTGATTGTGCAAGATATTTTGCCAACGCCGCCGCGGTACAAATTGGGGAATGATTACCGTTGTCGTATAGTTATGTTTCATAGCGTTCTTGCTAACTAAATCGACATAACGGATAATCGGATTTTCAATTGAACGGTAAGAGGAATGAACAACAGAAAAACGAACATCTGGGAAATTCTGTTTGAACTCGGCTTCAATTTCTTTTTCTTTTTTTACATCTTCATCTAAAGAAACATGCATTGCCACAACGTAATCACCAATCGATTGCGCATAATTCAAAGCCCCCACATTTACACGGGTAACATTTCCGACTAAAACAATTACAGTATTGCCGTCATAGGTGTGAAGCTTGGCTTCATCTTCCATTAGACGCAGCTGTTCGGCAACTTTGCGATAATGATCATGGATTTTGTAAAAAATGAAAAGTAAGACCGGCATAATAATAAAGAAAGGCCAAATATCACCAAGGCGATAAACAAATAAAATCGTAATAATCGCGTAAGAAATAAAAGCTCCTACAATATTGGCGATTGATTTTTTTAGCCAGCCACTGCCTTGCTTTTGCCAATGACGTACCATTCCGGTTTGGGATAACGCAAAAGGAATAAATACCCCAATAGAATAAAGCGGAATTAAACGTTCTGTTGACCCTTGAAAAATAAACAATAGGACAATAGACCCAGCCGCTAGGGTAATAATCCCATTCGAATAGCCCAGGCGGTCACCACGGTCTTGATACATGTGGGGCATAAATTTATCCTTAGCCAAGTTATAGGCTAAAACAGGAAAAGCAGAAAAACCAGTATTAGCCGCTACCGCTAAAATTAACGCTGTTGTAAATTGCAGGGCGTAATACATAATCCCATGACCAAAAACAGCTTCGCCAATTTGAGATAAAACCGTTACTTCTTGTTTAGGCACAACACCATACCAATAGTTAATAAATGTAATCCCTACAAAGAAGAAGCCTAAAATACTCGCCATAATTGCTAAAGTTGCAGCAGCATTTTTTGCCCGTGGCTTTTTAAAGAATGGTACAGCATTGCTAATGGCTTCTACCCCAGTTAAAGAAGATGAACCAGAAGAAAATGCCCGTAAAATTAATGCAATCGAAATTCCCGGAACAACTGCTCCTGGTAATGCAGTCGCATTTAATGGTTGTGCGCCACTAATAATCTTAAATAATCCTACCGCAATCAAAATCGTAATTACAGCGATGAATGTATAAACCGGCACCATCAAAAAACTAGCTGATTCCCTTAAGCCCCGCAAATTCATCATCATAATAAGTAAAACGATAAAAATTGAAATGGCAACCTGATGGCCGTATAGCGCTGGAACAGCAGAAGTTATAGCTTCTGCTCCGGCAGAAACAGATACAGCAACAGTCAACATATAGTCAATTAGCAGTGAGCCTCCAGAAATAAGCCCCGCGTTACGTCCCAGATTTTCACTACTCACCACATAGGCGCCCCCACCATGCGGATAGGCATGGATAATCTGACGGTACGACAAGGTTAGTGAAACCAATAAAATAATAACAAAAGCTGCAATAGGCAATGAATACCAAATTGCTGCCGTGGACAACGCTACTAATACGACAACGATTTGCTCGGTTCCATATGCAATGGAAGATAGCGCATCAGAAGATAATAAAGCTAACGCCGCAAAACGCGTTAATTTTTGATCATCATTTTCTGCAGACTTTAAAGGCCGCCCTACTAACAGCCGTTTTAAATAATTCACTTTTCCTTACTCCTTTACAAAATATTTAATCTCACAAACTTACTCATAGTTATTTTGTCACAACCCAAAAAATAAAAATAATTACTGCAATCAAGAGTGTATGCTACGCCTCTCATTTGAAAATGTCAATGAAAATTTCATTTAAATATCCGTGGTTTTTTTAAGTAGTTTCAAGCATAATCAGCAAAGCAAAGTAATCGCTTTCTAAAACACTTAGTAAAGAGGACAAATTGCAGCAATTTCAATTCTACAATTTGTCCTCAACTATCTTAATGGAAGAAGTGACTTTCTTTGGTCATATTTCCTAGTTTTTTGGTCGCACCCTCTAAGTATGGGTAGACAATTGCACCAACAACACCAAAGAAAATAAAGAGTCCTAACATAATGAAAATATTAGGCCAAGCATTGGGCCAATAGATTCCTCCTGCTGACTCCCGTAATAAATCAACCGCATGAGTAAACGGCAACAATGGATTAATCATTTGGAAGAACTTGCCTGAAACTTGAATGGGATAATTCCCCCCACCACCAGAAATTGAGAGCACAAGGATAATAATCGCAATCCCTTTTCCGATATTGCCAAATAAAGCTGCCAACACATAGACAATCATCATAAAGGCAAGTCCAACTAATAATCCAAATAAAACAGCATAAACTGGTTGCTTGACATCTACACCTAATAAGAAGTAATTCCCTAAGGTTACAATCAGAGCTTGCCCTACTCCTTCTGTTAAGAAAGTTAACATCCGTGCTACAAAAGTTTCCCGTTTTGAAAAACGACCTTTGTTTTTATCTTCAATGAAAACATCCGTTGCGGCAACACTAGATAACAATAATGCACCAACCCATAGACATAGCGCGGTATAAAATGGTGTGCTGGCAGAACCATTGTTTGCCATTGGGTACATTTGATTGGTTTTTAAAGCAACAGGATTGGTGAAAAATTCACTTTCTTTATTGGCATCCAGTTTCAATAACTTGATAATTTCACCAAGGTCCGCAGTTTCTTCCCCTTTTTTGATGGCCGCGGCGGCTTTTTCAATTCCAGTTCTTAGCGATGGCCAGTTATTTTGAATTAAATCTGTCGCCACATCTAAGGCTTTTTCAACTTCTGGTAATTTGTCATTCACCATTCCCATCGTACTGGTCAAATCTTTTTTAATTCCCGGCCAATCTTTTTCATAAAAATCTACCGCCAAGGCTAATTTTTTCTCAACTTCTGGCAAATCATTTTTATAGAGGTCAGCGCCTTTATTAATACCAGATACAATCGCATTCATATGGCCATTTAACATCACATTGGCATCATGTAATTCTTTGCCAATGGCTGGCATTTCTTTTTGATATTTTTCCAAAATTTTAATAGCATTGGTAATCGTAGTCTTAGTTGAAGACAATAGTGATTGAAAATCAATATGTTGCGCTTTCGTTAATAACCCATCTGCTGTGTTAATGGTAGTAATTAATTGCGTTAAACCTTTTGAAATTTCACTGGAGATTTTTGTCGCATCAATGCCACTCAAAACATTATTCACTTCATCGCCTACATTTTGGACTTGATCAATAAAATTAAGTGCTGCATTCACATCTCCCGTTTGGATATAGCCATTTAACGTTGTAACACGATTTGCTAAGCCACCAATCAACGTTTTGGCATTATTTAAGCGACTAATTAAATCTTGTAAAACTTGGCTATCATTAGCGTTGGGTAGTTTGTTGATAAAATCCACCAAATTTTGAATAATTGTCTGCTGCGTATTTAAATGGCTAACAAAATCTTGTAACGTTTTGTCGATCGCCTTTTTTTCTTCAGTGGATAACTGATTATCTTTTAAAGCTGTAGCGACATCTTCTAACGCACTATTTAATTCCGTATGAATAAATTGCAAATTATTTAAAATCATATTGACACTTTGCGTAATATTAGGAATGGCCTTTTGAAGTTCTTCGGCTCCTTCTTTTGTCGTATTCGCAAATTCTTGTGCTTGATTTCCTAATTTTTGAATATCAGGTAAAATCCCTTGGACTTGTTCAATAATTGTCAGTCCTTGTTTAGCATCCTTAATTCCGGCATTCATGGTACTCTTGATATTCTCAAAATCACCATCCACCATTGCTAACTGCTTACCTGCATTTTGTATCTCGGGAATTTTAGCCTGTAAATCCAGAATAATTGCCGCTTCTTTTTTCAATTGCGGCATTTTATCATTCAAACTGACTAATTTATTTCCCATTTCATCCACTTGTGGCAAATAATCAATAAATTGATTGGCTTTATTCAATTTTTCTTTAATTTCAGGCATTTTCCCTTTTAACGCTACAACTTCTTTGGTATAGCCTTCAATTTGATCCAGATTATCATTGGTAGTTAAAATCAAATTTTTCACTTTGTTAATGCTGACTAAATTACTATCAATATCATAGCCTACTTCATTAAATACTTTCATTAATGTATTGCTGGCAGTATCAATAAACTGACTCGAAATCTGCTCTTGCAAACTAGTGGCACCTTTATCAGCAATTTTTGGAGCAATCGCATTAATTTTTTCATTAATATAATATTCAATTGTCGGTTTTTTAATCGTCCCCGTGGTAAAACTCAACAAATCTTGGGAAAATTCTTTGGGTAAATAAATCCCTGCATAATATTTTCCCGAGCGTACGCCTTTTGTCAGGTCTTCTTTTGAATCTACAAAACGCCAACCTAACTGTTTATTCTTATGAAGCGTATCAATCACCTGATCGCCAATCTCTACTTTTTTGTCCTGTAAACTGGCACCCGCATCATCGCTATAGACGGCAATTGGCAATTCCCCAGTATTCCCATAAGGATCCCACAAAGCTTTAATGTTAAACCAAGCGTATAAAGAAGGTAAAATCATTAACGCAACAATTAGAAAAGTTGCCATCGGATTTTTAAAAATTCGTTTCCAGTCTGTTTTATATAATTCAAAAACATTTTTAATATGCTGCATATTCATCACCTTTATTTTTTTCTGCTTGCTTACTTTACCACGCTTTAAATTTAGCTGCCATCTTAAAAAATTGTAATCCTATTGTCTTTTTGACACTTATGACAATCTGTCATAAAGAAAAGGCTTGCAATTTCGCTACATTACCAACCTTCTTAAGCATTACTTTAAGTTTATCAAAATTATCATTATATAGAAATAAATACGGTTCTTTTGAAAAACGAATGAAAGAGGGATGACAAAAATCTTGTCATCCCTCCTTTTTCTAAAGAAACGGTATTTCAGAAGCAGCTTCTTTAGAAAACAAGCCGAAATTTCGCAAAATTCAAGAAATACTTTCTAGAAATTCCGACTTGTTTCTTGAAGCTGACCACTTCTGTCACAACCGCTTTATTCTTTACAACGTTTTCAAAAAATCTAAGAGAACTTTTAAACTTGTACCTTGCAAAAATGGCGTCAAGCCAATTTCCGCAGGATCACGATGATTGGCAGGGAGACTTTGATCTGGAATTAATACGACATTCATCCCCGCTTGCATCGCTGCTTTGGCTCCCGTCAAAGAATCTTCTGCCGCCAAGGTATATTTAGGATTTGCTTTAACTTTTGCCGCTGTAGCTAAATAAATCTCAGGATCAGGTTTTAGTTCTTTTACATCATCACCAAACGTAATCGCATCAAAAAAAGGCGCTAAATCAAAATAATCCAAGTACATCTGTCCTCTTTTTTTCAATGTTGACGTTGCGAGTCCACAGTATAGATTTTTTTCTCGGACCTTTGCTAAAGTTTCTTTGGCATAGGGCTTCAGCTTCAAGGCACCTCTAGCTAATTCATCGGCAATAAAAACTTCCCGCTCCGCTTTCATTTCTTCGACAATCTCTTTTGAACCAAAGTGATTGGCTAATTTGGCCATCGTTTGACTGGCACTTTGGCCACTCCACCCTCTCATATCCGCTTCTGTTAATGAAATACCATGATTTTTTGCAACTTTCAGCCAGCCTCGTTGATACATTTGTTCACTGTCTAATAGCAAACCGTCCATATCAAAAATTACCATTTCTATCATCAAATCACCCTAAATTCTTTGCTTTTAAAAATTTTGCTACAGTTAAATCAAACATTTCGCTGACTTTTTCTGGCGCTTGTGCATAGGACAAATTGATAGTTGGCGTTGCCAAACTATCAAAAGCGCTTAGCGGTTGTAAATTCGCTACATCAAAAGTCACTTTTGGTGCGTGAATGGTTTCTCCGCAAGGCCCTGAATGAATAATTGCAAGTTCGGCTTTATCCTCTGATAAAAAACGTAGACGATAAAAAACACCATCTAAAAATTCTCGTTGCTCGCTGTAGTTTTCTTTAATTTTTTGCCACTGCTTTTTTTTCATCCTCATTCCCCCAGTTACTCTTATTATAATCCAAAAAGTACCATCTAACCAATACTGGTTAGATGGTACTTTTTTAAGCTGCCACCGTTAGATTATTGTTTTTTACGCTTATTTAATGATTCGTCCATAATAAAGGTTGCTATGCGTTCATTCGACTGGCGGCTAGGGTAAACAGAACGACCAGAGCGGAAGTCTGCTGTATCTAGTTTTTCCAAATAACGATCCGAAGCTTCTTTTTGAATCGAAATAACACGTCTATTCAAAACATCCCAGTCCGTTTCAGAAAGATAGTTATCCACAATCATCAAGTTCCTGTTTTGATAATTATGAATCTGATCATTCGTAATCACTAAGTCGTATTCTTCAAATTGTTTCATTTCAACTGGTGAAATAAAAAGTGGCGATTCCTTATACAAGTCAATTTTAAACCGTTCTCCGTATTGTCCCTTTAGCAAGCTACGCAACATATTGGCATGACGTATTCCCATATCACTAACAACTAAAATTGATAGACGACGGCGTAAACTTTCTAGCTGAATCGGCAAGTTTTCCCATTCTTTTAACAAAATACATAAAACATCTGACTCCGTTTTTTGTACCCAAGGAAAATTACAGTCCTTTTCAATTTCTTTTAAATTCACACTAACAATCTTTGAAAAAATAGGATAAATACGCTGAATATTTTGAGCAGATTCTTGACTTTGATTATGCAAAATTTCACGATCATAGGGATATAGGCTATAGGTGGAATAAAGGCCCATCAATTGTTGTAAAATTTTCTTTTCATTCATTTGAGTTAAAGGAAAGTCTACTGCTTGGGAGATAGATTTTAAAAACCGTTCAAGAGCCGTCTGAATACGTATTTCCTGTTTTGTTGATTGTCCCAATTATAGTATTCATGAAAAACAGTTCGACTCGTTTCACGATACCATTTAGAGACCAATTGATAATTTGTGCTCGCAAATTTTTCACTGTAACTATGATTACTTTGAATGAGATGATCTAAAAGATCATCTTCTTCAGCGTAAATCGCTTCGCTTAAAGTAAATCCCTGCGACGCACGAATAATCGTCACCATTAAAAGGTAAGCATATTCAATAATTTCATGATCATCCCATAAAATATCAAAGTCAGTTGATGTCCGCATAACAAAACAAACTAACTGTTGTCGCTCTATGTCAAAAGGCCATTTGGCGGAGCCGTAAGCCTCAAGAAAATAAGACTGATAGAAAAAGCGGACCCAACGTTCATCTGGAGCAGTAATCCGAAATGGTTTACGTTCTAGTTTTAAACCTCTTCTTTTCAAAGCCTTCGCTGTACTATTTACTAAACGATAAAAAGTGGCTTCACTCAAAAATAATTTATTAATCCAATACTCTGCATCTTGATTGGGATATAAAAATACCTGCTCGATAAACTGAAATTCATTGGAGTTTTGAATTATATTTTGGTAAATGTTATTAATTTTATTGGATTTCATCGGATGGGCCTTTATCCCACGCACTTTTGAAATATCAATATGGAGATATTCTTCCATTTCTTCATTAATATAGTTAACGTCCGTTATTAACGTTTTTGTAGAACAATTCAAATGAGCTGCAGCCTCTTCTAGCGGCCACCAGCGTTGTTGCTTAGCGAGAAATTCAATTAAGTATAAACGTCTTTTCATAGCTGTATTCAATAACATTCTCATTTAACTCACCAACTTGCCATTTTTTTAATTTTATTTTAACATATAAGTAGACCCCTAGCGATTAATTGTCGAATTTTTACTTATTAATTTTTTATCACTCCAGTTTTTTTCACAAAAAAGAAATTTATGAATGGTTTTTGAAAAACCAGTAACACCAATGGGTCTACTGCTGCACGAAAAATAAAAAACGTTATCTATTGTGAAATTTATTTAACTTTTACTTCGAATCTCGTTAATCTAAGAGTGTAAAGCAAGAGGTCCTAGCTAAAATCAGATTTGTTGCAGGTGTAAACATAGTAATGGGGGGAAACACTATGTTAAAAAAATTATGGAGTAAAAGAGCAATAAAATTAATAATTGTTTGTTTAAGCGCTCTCGTTGCATTTCTCGTTTTTGACTTTTATACTTCTGGCACTACATATGGTAGTAACTCTGCTGCTGCTCAAACACCTAGTGATCTTATTGCTCCAACTATTTCCGGAGACGCTGCAATTACGATGGAACGCGGCACGGAATTTAAACCGACTGACTATTTTACAGTTAGTGACGATCAAGATGAAAATCCAACCTTAGAAGTCCAAACACCACTGGATACCAACAACGTAGCTGTTACACCCGTTCTGTTGATTGCAAAAGATGAAACTGGTAATACAAGTACAAAGCAAGTTACTGTAAACATCATTGATTCAAAAGCAGAAGCCCAAGCAAAAGCTGAAAAAGAAAGAATCGAAAAAGAAAAAATGGAAAAAGAAGCAGCCGCTAAAAAAGAAGCTGAAGAAGTGGCAGCACAACAAGCTCAAGAAGCCGCACAAGCCCAAGAAAACCAAGAAAACAATGCAAATGCAGCAGACACTGCGTCGGCTGAAACAAAATCTCCTACAACTACAAGCGAAGAAAACGGTAACATTAATTCGCAAGCTAACAATCAACAAGCCGTTACTAATAATGAAAATACAAGTGAAACACCAGTTGCTCCAAGTGCTCCTGCTACAATTCAACCCATGCAATTAGAAATCAATGGTAAATTTATCAATTATCAAAATGCCGGACAAGGAAGCGGGCAAGCAGTCATTGATTCTGACCACAGTCGCGCTGCTACGTGGGGTGGCTCACCTGTTCAATCGGGTGATGATGGCTTAAATACCCACATCATTGCTCATAATCCTGGAGCTTTTGACGTCATTTTTACCCTTGGAATAGGTTCTCAATTTAGAATATCAGATGCTAGCGGTAAAGTCACCACTTATACAGTAAATGAAATCACCCAAGTTGATGATGAAGCATATCGGCTTAGCGATGGCGCAGACTATTGGGATAAAATGATTGGTACAGGCGGCGGCGAAAGAGTCACTTTACAAGCCTGTATCAACGATATTCATAATCTCGTAGTATTTGCTTCTAAATAAAAAATGCTTGTCCTCCCACGAGTATTAAATAATAAAAAAGCTCTTCAACAAGCGCCAGAACTTGTTGAAGAGCTTTTTTATTATGTAGCCTGCGGTGCAGGCGTTAAATCTGCTAAACCCACACTAATGCGCAATGCACGATCTACAGCTTTCATCGTACCAGAATCTAAAACGCAGACTTTCTCCTTCAAGCGGCTTTTGTCAATCGTTCGAATCTGTTCTAATAAAATTACCGAATCCTTATTAATGCCACTATCTGTCGCCTTAATGCCGACATGAGTAGGCAATTTAGGTTTTGCCATTTTAGCTGTAATTGCAGCCACAATTACAGTTGGGCTAAAATGATTGCCCCGATCATTTTGGATAATTAAAACAGGGCGAATCCCTCCCTGTTCAGATCCTACAACCGGTGACAAATCAGCAAAGAAGATATCTCCGCGTTTCACCATTTACCTCATCCTCATTCAATATATTCCCGTGGCACTCGCGGTGAAATGCCACAAGCAACTTCGTAGTGAATTGTCTCTAATTTCTCTGCAACTTGTTGTAGTGTAATCTCATGTCCACCGTTTTTCCCAATCAATGTTACCTTTGTTCCAACAGGCACCTCATGAGGCAAACGAATCATAATTTGATCCATACAAACCCGTCCTACAATTTCGCAAAAATTGCCATCAACTAAAATATGAAATCCTTGTAGTTTTCGTAACCAACCATCTGCATAACCAATTGGAACAGTTCCAATCCATTCTGGTTTGGGGGTAATATACGTTTCGCCATAACCAATGCCATAACCTTTCGGCAGTTGTTTTACCTGAACAACTGCCGAAACTAACTCTAACGCTGCTTTCAATTTATACGGCGCTGCTACTGCTTGACCAGAAGGATTCAGACCATATAGTGCCACACCATACCGAACTAAGTTCCCAATAGGTTCATGCCATAAGGCAGTAGCACTATTGCTATCATGAACATAAAGCGGCTGATAAGGCAATTGTTCCAAAATAGCCATAAATCGATTTTTTTGTGTTTCATAATATGATTTTTCAGCTTGATCAGCTGTAGCAAAATGTGTAAAAATCCCTTCCCATTCTATTTGAGGAATAGATTCAATGAGACGAACTGCCTCATTTACATTTTCAGAAGCCAAAAATCCAATTCGTCCCATTCCTGTATCGACCTTTAAGTGGACTTTTAGTGGTCGTGGTAATTGTTCTAACTGAAGTATCATTGCTGCATCTTTTAACCACGCCAACGTTGTCACCGGAAAAGCTAAGTCATATTCACTCAATAAGTGTATATAAGATGTCTCTACTACACCTAAAACTAGAATCGGTTGGGTAATCCCCGCTTCTCTCAATTCAATGCCTTCATCAATTGTGGCCACACAAAAACCGTTCGCACCAGCTTTTAAAGCGGCATTGGCTACAGCCACTGCTCCATGACCATACCCATCTGCTTTAACCACAGCAAAAAGGTTCATTTCTTGCGATAATTGTTGCAAGATATTTTCAATATTTTGAGTAATAGCGCTTAGATCGATAATCGCTTTAGTCGGTCGGTGAATGGATGTAACCACGGTTTTTCCTTCTTTCTCTATTTAAACAAACTTAATCTACTAATAAAATTTGGGCAAATGCAGTTTCGTCGGTGTGAGTAATACTAACAAAAACTTGTCCATTATGAGGAGAGGCTGTCATTTTGGGCGCCCCAAACGCATCGGGAAGTATTTCTAACTCTTTGAAAGTCACTTTGCCAATTCCCGTTCCCCATGCTTTAGAAAAGGCTTCTTTACAAGCATAACGTCCACCTAAAAATTCAACTTGTCGTTTAAAAGGTAACCCTTGAAAAATGGTTAATTCTTTTTGTGTTAAAACACGACTAGCAAATTGTGGTTTCTCAGTTATGATCTTTTTAATTCGACTTAATTCAACAGCATCAATGCCAATTCCTTTTATCATTTGTAAACTCCCACAATACAATTTTCGTGTAATTCATATGATGCTTTTTACTAGTATTATTCTACCAAATGTCGCGAGAAAAACCATTAAAAGACTTCACATCTTTCAAAAAGCTGTAACTGATTATTATAAAGTGATTTTTATTCAAACTCAAGCGTAACGCAAATACCAGTGTTATGTAAACCCTTTTTTAAATAAAAACTGAAAATCTTATCTACACCAAAATTTATATTTTTGTTAACAAATATGAAAAGCTGACCGGATTCGGTCAGCTTATTGCTGGAGATAGTTCGCTCTTAAAACTCGACATCCAGAAAAGTGAAAAAAACGTGGGTAATGCTTTACCCTTAAGGAAGAATTATACGAAATTTTTCTCAAGTTTCTGGTAATTTTGACTTAATATCGCTAAGAGTTCCTCCAGGTAGTGAGACATCCAAAGCCTTGGTATCTCAGCTTTATTATTGTGACAATCTTATAATTTCATTACCTGTCCCTATAAAAAAACAACGAATCAAAATAAATTGATTCGTTGTTTTGAGCTAATTCACATTAATCTTGGTTGTTGCGAATAACGAAGTTGCGTTTTCCGCCACCATCATTTTGTCGACGGTCATCACGACGACGGTCATCACGACGACGGTCGTTGCGTTTTTGACCTTCTTTGTTATAATGGCTGTTTTTGTTTTTATTGCGGTAATTGCCACCATCTTTACGGTTGCGGTTGTTTCCGCCACCACTACCACCACGACGGCTATTTTTATTAAACCCTTTTTTACCACTTGGCAAAGGACGTTCTGGTGTAATTTTAACCGGAACAGCGTCTGCTGGATCTTTGGCAATCGTTTTTAGTAACAAAGCGACTAAAACTTCTGGGTCATAACCTTCAATCAGTTTTTCTGCAGTAGTCATGTAACGTTCCAAACCATTTTCTTTTAAGCCATCTTCAATTTGTTGTACCGCAGCACCTAATTGACCCTTGAAAGCTTCTTTTTCAGTTGGGGGACGCAATGTTGACATCCGTTTTTTCGTTAAGTTTTCAATGACATGCAAGTAACTCATTTCATTTGGTGTTACAAAAGTAACAGACATTCCGCCTTTACCGGCACGACCAGTACGGCCGATACGGTGAACATAACTTTCAGGATCTTGTGGAATATCATAGTTGTAAACATGTGTGACACCAGAAATATCCAATCCGCGGGCAGCCACGTCGGTAGCAACTAAAATATCTAATTGACCCGATTTAAAAGCGCGTAAAACACTCATCCGTTTTTGTTGTGATAAATCGCCATGAATTCCTTCAGCGCGATACCCACGAGCTTCTAAGCCACGTGCTAATTCGTCTACCCGACGTTTTGTCCGACCAAACACAATCGCAAGATCTGGTGTTTGAACATCTAATAAACGTGTCATAACATCGAATTTTTCAAAATCTTTGGCCCGAACATAATATTGATCAATCAAATCAGCAGTCATTTCTTTAGCTTCAATTTGAACATGTTCAGGATTTTTCATGAATTTTACGCCAATATTTTTAATTGCTGCAGGCATCGTCGCAGAAAATAGTAATGTTTGGCGTTCTGCAGGAACTTGGGAGATAATTTTTTCAATATCTTCCAAAAAGCCCATGTTCAACATTTCGTCAGCTTCGTCTAAGACTAATGTCCGAACAGTTCCTAATTTCAATGTGTGACGGTTAATGTGGTCTAGCATTCGACCCGGTGTCCCAACAACGATATGGGGACGATCTTTTAAGCCGCGAATTTGGCGACCAATATCAGCGCCACCGTAAACGGCTTGTACGCGGATTTTTTTGTCCCGTCCTAAACGGTACAATTCTTCTTGCGTTTGAATCGCAAGTTCACGAGTAGGTGCAATTACAAGTCCTTGCAATGAATGGTCGTTGGTATCAATTTTTTCCAACATTGGTAAACCAAAAGCAGCTGTTTTACCAGTACCAGTTTGTGCTTGGCCGATTACATCGCGACCTGCTAATGCTAATGGAATTGTTGCTGCCTGAATAGGGGTTGCTTCTTCAAAGCCGGCCCGCTCGACAGATTGCAATAATTCAGGTGATAAATTAAGTTCGTTAAATTTCAAAAGTTTCCTCCTTGAGATGTGGTTCTTATCTATTGTATTTGATGCCCTCTACCGAAAATAACTCTCGGCAGCCTGCTGCCAAATAGCAAAAGAGGAGGGCCAAAAGAGGCACAATCAAAAAGCCGAGTTAACTTTCAAAACATATCTCTATGCTTTGGCTCAATCATTGTCTACTTTTGTACCGTCCTCTTAACTTCAAAAAGTGAAATTCACTTTACCCTTGATTTTCGGTATCGCGTCATTTTAACACAGAATGAAACTTTCAGCAAGTTTTCAAATCTAATATGCAATAAAATAGAAGTAAAAGAACAAAAAATGACTACTTTTTAAATCAATGCCGCTACAACTTCTGTTAACCCCATACCATTACTGCCCTTTAAAACAATTGTATCCTTAGGCTTTAGTTCTGCTTGAATCATTTTGATGAGTTCTTTTTTATTCTCTTTATCAAAATGATAAACCATTAGCTGGCTATCTTTTTGCGTTAAAGCATTAAACAAGGCTTTCATCTCATTGCCATATAAGAAAATTACATTAAAGCGATCGTCAATGTGATTGGCCATACTCCCGTGCATGTGAGCAGAATCCGGCCCTAATTCCAACATATCCGCTAAAACTGCTAACTTGCGTCCTTCTGTTTTTAAATTGGCGACTGTATCGAGGACTAAACCCATTGCAGTGGGATTGGCATTATAAACATCACTTAAAATCTGTGCGCCATTTTTTGCCGTCAGCCACTCTGTCCGATTTTTAGTTAATTGAAATTCAGCCAATCCTTTTTTAATATTTGCTAAAGACACGCCAAAATATTTTCCTAGAGCATAAGCAATCAGCGCATTGTTAACATTATAGCCACCAATAACCGGGATGGTATATTCAATCTCATCAATCAGGAATGTTGTCTTTGTTTTATCTTCTGCTGTTATAGTTGCCGTTAAATTCCCATCATTCAAACCAAATGTAGTAATTTTTTGTGGTAAATCCGTAACAAGTGGCGTTAATAAAGGTTCATCCGCAGGAATGACCAATAAGCCGTCTCTTTTTAAACCGGCGGTAATTTCCATTTTGGCAATTGCAATGCCCTCACGAGAACCCAGATTTTCAATGTGAGCCTCACCTATAATAGTAATAGCCGCTGCATCGGGTTGCGCTAATAAAGATAATTCTGTCAATTCTCCGGCGTGATCCATGCCCATTTCTAAAACCAAAACTTCGCAATCTACCGGCATATGCAGGATAGTATATGGCATGCCAATATTATTATTATAATTTCCTTGTGTTTTATAAGTTTTAAATTGGGTTGCCATTACAGCCGCCGTCATATCTTTTGTCGTTGTTTTACCATTACTACCTGTGATAGCCGCAACTTTTGGGCGCACTTTTTGCAAATAATATTGTGCTAAAGCTTGAAACGCACCTAAAACATCTTCAACAAAAATGACAATCATATCTTGGGGTGCTTTTTTTATATCTTGACTCCAAAAGGTCGCAATCGCACCATTTTCTTTAGCAGCTGTGACAAAGTCATGGCCGTCACGCTCACCAGCCAACGGAACAAATAGTCCCCCGGGAGTAATATTACGGCTATCAAATTCAACACCTGAGATAGCCGTTTCCGCTTTGATTTCTTCTTGCTCAAATAAAATAGCAATTTCTTTAATGGTTAAGTTCATTTTCGTCTCCATTCTATTCATATTAATAAGAAAAGGTACTTGGATGCAGTTGACCCTTTAAAAAACTGGCTTCAAATTTCTTATATGAAAGACTAAAAAAGGTGAGATATTCTGCAAAGAATCATCTCACCTTTTCTTTATTTCACGTCGGTTAAAAAGCTTTGCCGTTGTTCAAAACGTTTTAATGCTAATTGAATCAACTCTTCAATTAAGTCCCCATATTTTAGGCCCATTTTTTCCCACAATGATGGGTACATGCTATATTGGGTAAAACCTGGCATTGTATTTAATTCATTTAAGAATAATTCATTTTTATTCGTTAAAAAGAAATCACAACGCGACAAGCCACTTCCACCCAGCATAACGTAGGCTTTTTTAGCAAAATCTTGTGCTTTTTGTTGTACGTCTTCTGGTATTTCAGCCGGAATCTGCATGATAATTTGGTTGTCGATATATTTGGAATTATAGTCATAAAAAGCGACATCTTTTACAATTTCACCAGGTAAAGTAGTCCGAACATCTTCGTTACCTAAAATTGCAACTTCAATTTCCCGCGCTTCAATTCCTTGTTCGACAATTGCCCGCGTGTCATATTTATACGCTTCTTGCAATGCATTTTGCAATTCTTCTCTGTTTTCAGCTTTTGAAATGCCGACAGAAGAACCCATGTTGGCTGGCTTAACAAACATTGGGTATAACAGCGTTCCTTCACATTGCTCAAAAATTTGTTTAGGATTTTCTTTCCACAGATTTTTCAAGACTGGCACATAAGGTACTTGTGGAATACCCGCAGCTTGTAGAATATATTTGGTCATGATTTTATCCATGCCACAAGCACTTGTTAAAACTCCCGCCCCAATATAAGGCATATCAATGGTTTCTAAGAAACCTTGAATCGTCCCATCTTCTCCGTTGGGTCCATGTAATAATGGAAAAACAACTGCGTCCTCTTCTTTAATTGTACTTGGTGAAATAATTTCGCCAGTAGCATCTTCTACATCCCAAGTTAATTTAAGAACAGATTCATTTTTAGGTTTGTCAGTTAGCAATGGTCCTTTGACCCACTTGCCATCTTTTGTGATGAAAACTAGTTGGACTTGATAGTAGTCGTAGTAAATCGCATTCAGCACTGAATAAGCTGAAAGAATTGAGACATCATGCTCGGCACTGCGACCGCCATATAATAATACGATTTTCAAAAGTATTTCCTCCCGTGATCAACTCACATCTTTTTTATCTCTCACATTTTAGCACAAAAAAACCTTTCGCGACATATTATTTCCAAAGTCGTACGTTCTCGTAGCAGTTTTATGACTGCCATTTGCTTTTTTCCCCGTCTCAGACTGACTTTAGTTGAATTATTTGTCACAAAAGCGTTTAAACAGTACCATAGAAGAAAAGCATGCAGTCTTAGTTTGATCAAACGGTGTATAGGAGGTGTCACAATGAGCCAAGAAGTTTCAAAAAAGAAACGTTTACAGACCATTATCAAGGTCTTTACCAAATACAAAGTCATTCAAAATTTTAGCCAGCAAAAAAATCCAACTGCTGTTCGTTCCGCTTTTGAAGAATTAGGACCGACTTTTATTAAAATTGGGCAAATGTTATCTGTTCGCACCGACTTACTTTCGCCGGCCTATATCAAAGCGTTTAAAAGTTTGCAAGATGACGTCAAAAGCGATGACTTCGCAAAAGTAAAAACACTTTTAGAAAATGAATGGGATTTGAACATTTCAGACATCTTCAGCGACTTTGAAGAAAAAGCCTTCGCCTCTGCTTCCATCGGACAAGCCCACAAAGCGACACTAAAAAGTGGTCAAAAAGTAGTGGTCAAAGTCCAGCATCCAGGTATCATTGACGCCATTAATGTTGATTTAGCACTGTTTGAAAAAGCAATTCCGCTAATTTCAAAAATTCCAGAAGCTAACGTTGTTGATTTACGGAGTGTTCTAAGAGAGGTACGTACTTCTTTAGATAATGAGACTGATTTTCTAAAAGAAAGTAAAAATGCAGACCGCTTTTATAAAAACAACAATGATTGGCATGAAATTAAAGTTCCACAAGTTTTCCACGAATATTGTACAAAAAAAGTTATTGTTTTAGAATTTATGGCGGGAAAAAGCTTACGTTATTTACTGGATGATTCTCCTGAAAAAATTGCATATAAGAGTGTTACTAATAAAGAATTAAAGAAAAAAATCGGTCTTTTATTAGTTGAATCTTTTATGAAACAAGTTTTTGAAGATGGCTTTTTTCATGCAGATCCTCATCCTGGTAATCTTTTTTTACACATGGTCAATCCCGCTGTCGAAGCTACTTCCAATGTACGAGTGGGTCGTTTTGGCCCCTTAGGTTATGAGGCAACTTGGAAAAATCAACCAACATTACCCCCATATCGTCTGATTTACTTGGACTTTGGCATGATGGGTAGTCTGGATGATGCTTTGCGCGGCAAATTGACCGATGCAGTTATTGCCCTTTATACCCAAGATACTGCCGCTGTAGCCCAAGCTGTTTTGCGTTTATGTCGCCAAGAAGGACCTTTTGATGAGTATCGTTTTCACGACGAATTGGAACAGTTTTTAACCGAATACTATCATCTCTCATTAAAAGAAATAGATTTACAACAAGTATTAAGTCAAGTTATCGGAATTTGTCATGCGAATAATCTACAAATGGATCAAGCTGTCACGATGTTAATTAAAGCCTTTGGAACATTGGAGGGCGTTGTGGAAGATTTAGATCCCGAACTTTCAATGATGGAAGTTTTACAAAATTTCGCCCAAAAATATTTCTTTAAACAATTTGACTTAAAAGAAGAAGCCAAACGTCAAGGCTTAAATCTATTTAAAAACTTACGAAATTTACCGAAGTTGCCGGAAAAAATCAGTAACGCTTTAGATACTGTTAGTAATGGCAAAAGCCGCGTTAATCTAGAAATTAAGGAGCAAAAACAAATTTTGGACCGACTAGAAGCGATGGTCAATCGTATCGTCGTAGCCGTAGTTTTAGCAGCTGTGATTTTAAGTTCTTCCTTATTAGTTGTTTCAAGTCCAGATACCCAGCCACAGTTTGTTGATAATTTGGGATTATTTGGCTATACTGCCGCTTTTGTGACGATCTTATTATTGGCTATTAGCTATATTTACCGCCGCTTCAAAAAGTAGGGACATCTTGGTTCTATATAAAAATCCAGCATGAACGAACCCAGCTCTCCACGGCCATAGCCAGACAATATCCTTGGTATATCAAACTTTATCTCTTGTGAAAAAGATAGAATCCTCTTACCCAAAAAAGCGGTGTTCAACTAGAAGTTATTCCTTTCTCTAGTTGGACACCGCTTTTATTTTACTTCTTTTAATAGCTTTTCTAACTTTGCAACAAACCTTTGCCGATCCTCTGAAGTAAAAGCTTTGGGGCCTTTCGTGCGTTGACCAGCTTTTCTTAATTTAGCCCCTAAATAACGTTGCTCCAACAATTGGTCAATTGTTTCTGGTAAATATTCTTTACCACTATGATGGAAAACGCGGGCACCTTTGGGCAAAACTAATGACGCTAAACCATAATCTTGGGTAATTACCCAATCACCGGCTTGAATTTCCTTTACGATGCGATAATCGGCACTATCGGCCCCCTTATCCACATAAATGAAATGAACAAAATCAGGATAGGTTTCTGTTGTATAATGATCGACACTCGTTACAATTAAAGCCTCGCGACGATATTTTTTTGCTAATGCAATCACTTCTTTTTTTACCGGTGAACCATCACCATCCACTACAAAGCGCATCTTTTCTCTCCTTATTCAATAAATCGCAATCTTTTCATCTAGTATGAAGGAGAACTATTTTTTTAGCAAATAAAGGAGTATTTATGCGTATGCCACGCAGTAATGTAAACTATCTAACGAATAAGCTGTTGAAATTCTTTATTCTTTAGTTCATAAACCGCATCACAAGCAGCCGCTACTTCCTGTTCGTGGGTAACTAAAATAATGCATTTATTTTGTTCGTGAGCAATTTTTTGAAACAAGGTAACAATATCCTTTGATGTGGTCTCATCTAAGTTTCCTGTCGGTTCATCGGCTACAATCAAACCATGATCACAACATAACGCGCGCACAATCGCTACTCGTTGCTGTTGCCCACCAGAAAGTTGGGTTACTTTTTTATCAGCCAAATCATTTGTAATTCCCACTTGCGCCAGATTATCTAAAGCATAAGCTTTTGGGTCACTCTGTTGTGTTTTGGCAATGGCCATTGCGGTTAAAACATTATCCACCGCAGACATATAAGGTAACAAATTGTAAGCTTGAAAAACAATAGAAACGTCTTTACGGCGATATTCTTGCAAGCCAATTTCTTTTAAGGATTGACCATTATATAAAATATTTCCGGCTTTTGGCGTATCCAATCCAGTGATTAAGGATAAAAAGGTTGTTTTGCCCGACCCGCTACTACCCAAAATAGCGTAAAGCTTTCCCGCTTCAAAATTCAAATTTACCGTTTCAAATAATGGCCCGTCTGGTTCATACCAATAGCCCAAATCTTCAGTTGTTAGCATCATGTGTTGTTCCTCCTTTAATTTGTAATTAATATTTACGAGACTAAAATCTTTTTAGGATTTAACCGTAAAATTCCGACACTAGCCAGTAAGATAGCAAACATACTGATAAATAGACCCATTGCTGCCAGGCTGGCAATTTCAGTTGGAGAAACACTAATCTTCAGTTCTTTTACTTCTTCACTTGTTTGCAATGCACTGCCAAAACCGCGTTGTGCTCCGGGACCTTGATTGCCGCCTTGGGCTTGCATCCCTTGTCCATCTGGTTTGCCACCTTGTGTATTCGCACCGGGACCTTGATTAGTAGTCGCCACCGCCGTTGTTTCACTTTGTTGTGCTAATAATTGATTTCCAACCGCATTCCCAACGACATTGCCACTAAATGTTGCAATTACTAATGCAAAAAGCATACAAACAAAAATTTCACTAAAAAATTGCAAAATTACTTTAAAACGTGATTCGCCCAATGATAATAAAACACCAATTTCATAACGGCGTTCGCGTATGGTTAACATCACAATTAAAGTCAAAATAATGACGCCTGCAACTGCCACTAACAAAATAATATTTTTGGCAAAACCCGCCACATTATTTAACGGTTGTAACATCTGTTGATACATTTGATCATTAGTCTGTAAACTGTAAGTATCGGTATCTATTAATTTGTCAGCTTTTTTTACAAAACTCTCCATCTCTTTTGGATCTGATAAATCATACACAGCCGAATCAATCGTATCGGCACTGTCGCTACCTTTTAAGTCGTTTGCCAATGTATAAGAAGTGAAAATCGTATTGGCTGGATTCATAAAGTTAAAACGCATCCCCATACTTGTGCCGCTATCACTTGTTTCATAAATTCCTTTGATTTTAACTGTGACTTCTTTATCATCACTATCTTTTACTTTGAAAGTATCGCCGACTGTTAAATCATTGGCTTCTGCAAGAGAAGATTCAATTAAGACATTATTACTATTCTCGTCTGTTTGTGTTAATGCCTCGCCGGATGTAATTTTTGCCGTACCAGCAGAAAAACTAGAATACGCCCCACTTGCTAAAACGCCTGTAATCTGAAAGTCGCCTTGTGACATTTGACCTTTTCCGCCTGGCATCTGTCCTGCAGGCGCATTGGCAGATTCTTCACTATCAGTACTATCAGTATTTTCACTACTTTCACTAGAAATCGGTTCAATACCGCTGCTTTTATCAGCCGAAGTACTCACTTCAAAGGAATAAGACTTTACGCCCGCTAAAGCTGCAATTTTTTTGGCGTCGCTTAATTTTACCGGTGTCATTTCAAAACTACCAGGATCTGGTTTTTCACTTTCACCGGTAGAATTTTCACTATTTGTTTTAAACATTGCCTCTCGATTTGTCGCAAGCGTCACCGTAGCCCCAACACTTTTTTTAGCATTTTCACTTGCTACTTCAGCAGCACTTTTAATCGTTAGCCCAGCTAAAACAAAGATTAAAATCGCGGCAAAAACAGCAATCAATAATAGACTGCGGCCTTTTTTGGCCCAAAGACTTTGATAAGCCCGTTTTAAGAAATTCATTTTATGCCCTCCTGTTATTTTTGCTGTATTACAGCCTTAGCATATTTACACGAGCTTAAACTTAGCTTAAAGCCAATCAATGACTTTTTTTAAAAAGCAAATTAAGTTTCATTTAGGATAAACATGATAAAATGAGCACGAGGTGAAAAATATGTTGAAATTACTTATTGTCGAAGATGAACAGACTCTATCTGATAATATAAAAGAAATTATCCAACCCTTAGGTGAAATTACCCAAGCTTTTGATGGTGAAACAGGCTTATTTGAAGGGCAAAGTAATATTTACGATGTCATTTTATTAGATTTAATGTTACCCGAAATAAATGGCTATGAAGTCTTAGCCAAGCTACGGGAGCAAAATATTCAAACACCTGTTTTGATTTTAACGGCCAAAGATGGTATTGATGATAAAGTAACTGGTTTTCAAAAAGGAGCCGATGATTATCTGACAAAACCCTTTTATCGCGAAGAATTGTTGTTGCGAGTAAAAGCACTTTTGAAACGTTCCTTAGGTTTATATGAAGAAAGTATCTTATCTTATGGTCCTATTAGCTGCAACTTACAAAGTAATCAAGTGACTTTTCAAGAGACTGTTTTACCCATTCAAGGAAAAGAATTTGAATTGCTCGTTTATTTTATTCAAAACAAAGGCGTCATTTTAACAAAAGAACAAATTTTTGATCGTATTTGGGGATTTGATTCTGATACAACCATTACTGTGGTAGAAGTCTACATGAGCCATTTACGCAAGCATTTAAAGCCTACCGGAATCGCAAATGACTTTAAAACATTGCGCAATGTTGGTTACTTATTGCAAGAACAGGGGTAAAAGATGAATACAGAAATTTCCAAAAAACAACGCCGCCAATTCTTTTTACTAAATGCTGGCGCTTTTGCACTTATTTTTCTTTTATTAGGATTTATCGTTTTGCAGCTGTTACAAAGTTCAGCTTACCGTCAAACAGATGAATCTTTAAAAAATATTAGCCAAGATGAGCGCACGATTACAACTGAAATCACTCGGCTGAAAGAAGACAATCCTTTTTTAATGCAAAAATCAGATTTGCCCCCAATGGGAAACCGAAATAATCGTTTTAACTCTCAGATCATTTTGTGGAGTGCTGATGGTAAGATTTTGAATAAAGCCGTTTTAGGCGGTCGTTTTACAGAATTACAAAATTTAAAACTATCGCAAAATAACTTGGCAACGATTCAAACTTTGAGTGTGAAAACTGATGATCAAACACTTCATTTTCGTTCGATTACCCGCAAATTAGATACTCCGCAAGAAGATGTTGCTTATATTCAATTGTTGGAAAATACGGATCAAATTGACGCATCTTTGCAAACTTTCAAAACTATTTTAATTGTATGCATGGTGATTTTTTGGCTGCTTTCTTTAGCTGTTAGTTATTTTCTTTCTAAAAAAAATATGGCTCCCATTATTAAAGCGTGGCAAAAGCAGCAAGAATTTGTTGAAAATGCTTCTCATGAATTACGAACCCCTTTAACAATTATTCAAAATAGTTTGCAAAAGTTATTTACGAGACCAAATCAGACGATTTTAGAAGAGTCTGAGTCCATTGCCCAAGCCTTAAATGAAACCAGGCGGCTTACTTCTTTAACAAATGATTTGCTGACGATTGCCAGAAGCGATGCTAATGAAACAACTCTGGCTTTAAATACTTTACAAACACAATCCTTTATTTCTCAGTTAGCCAAACCTTTTCAAGAAATTGCAGGCCTAGAAGATAAAACTTTTATTTTAGAAAATTATGCTAATGAAAATGTGATAGTCGATGAAAAAAAGATTCATCAACTCTTGGTTATTCTTTTAGACAATGCACTAAAATACACGCAAGAAAAAGATAAGATCATCTTACTTTCCCAAATTACCCATGATGATTGGCTATTAGAAGTACGTAATACTGGGGCTAATATCAGCGATGAAGATAAAAAACAAATCTTTGAACGTTTTTATCGCGAAGAACGTTCCCGCAATAAAAACAGCGGTGGCTTTGGCTTAGGACTGGCTATCGCACAGCAGATTGTTAAAGAACATCATGGCAAGCTTTCTGTCCATGACTTAAATCCTAAAGGTGTTATTTTCCGTGCCAAGATTCCATTTAAAAATTAGACGCCAAGAAAAGTTGAACAAACCCCTTCAGCTTTTTGGCATTAAGGCAGAATTATACGAAATTGTCCCTCAAGTTTCTTATAATTTCAGCATATTGCCGTCAAGAGTTCGTTTATGGAGCTAAATCAAAGAAAAGCGAAATGAACGTGGTTAGCTCTCAAGCAATAAGATGGAATTTGAATAAATTGTTCTTCAAATTTCTTGAAATTTCAGCTTATTGTCGTCGAGAGTTCGTTTATGGAGCTAGATCAAAGAAAAGCGAAATGAACGTGGTTAGCTCTCAAGCAATAAGATGGAATTTGAATAAATTGTTCTTCAAATTTCTTGAAATTTCAGCTTATTGTCGTCGAGAGTTCGTTTATGGAGCTAGATCAAAGAAAAACTAGTGAATTTATTCTTGGTGAAAACCATATATTTCCTTTCCAGACAAAAAAACTCCGAATACGTTAAACAAAAATCCATTTGTTTAACATATTACGGAGTTTTTTTACTATTCATCTAACCATTTTTGATATTGATTTTCCACTAATGCAACAGTTTCAATTGTTAATGCTGGTGTCATAATCGGACTGGTTAACAAACCTTGTTTTAAGCATTCATTGACATGATCGACTTCAAAAGCAAATTCACTTATAAAAGGAATGTGTAGGTCTTCTCTTCCCTCATTGGTGAAAATAGACGCCACTTGTGTTTTCCAAAAATTAGGAATTTCGATTCGTCCCTTTGTACCATAAATTGTCATACCGTTATCAGTGCCGAATTCAGTCGTTATAAAAATATTAGCCAAAATAGTAGCACCAAATTTCAAGCTCAAATCACTTTGTTGATCAGATCTCCCTTTTGGCATCACAGCATTTCCTGTCACATTTTGATAATTTTCATCGGTAATGTAATGCATATAATGAAGTGGATAGCTACCAGATCCATGTAAGGTCCCTCCACCTGCCTCAAGGCTTGGAAACCATTTGACGTGTCCAATATTAGGGTAAGACGTAAGAGAACGCATCAACTTAACTTCACCAATTTTCCCAGTTGCAATTGCTTTTTTCACTGCTAAAGTAATCGGTAAGAAAACAGCTTTTTGCGCTTCCATCAAAAAGAGCTGTTTTTCTTTGGCTAATGTAAATAATTCTTTTGCATCAGCTGCAGACAAGGTAAATGGTTTTTCCAATAAAACTGGTTTGCCAGCTTCTAAAGCTTGTTTGGCGGTTTCAAAGTGGCCTTTATTGTAAGTCGCAATATAAATGATATCAATTGCAGGATCGGCAAACATCTCGGCATAACTGCCATAAGCTTTGGGAATATGAAGTTCAGTCGCAACTTTTTGTGCTTTAGCTAATTCCCGCGAAGCAATAGCGGCCACGCTTCCTTCTTTACTAGCACGAATTCCCGCTACAAAACGCGGAACGATTGATGCTGTACTAACAATACCATATGAAATTGTCATAATAGCTCCTTTCTAAACCTCTAATTTCAACTCAGATTTCCACAACACTTTACACAAGATTTCAAAACACAATTGCGCATTTTCTTCATAAATAAATACGCCATGCCAAATCTTCCCGTTAGTAAAAGGGCTATTCATTTTTATAATGACACTATAAAATATTTAAAAATAAAAAAGCCAACCCTTGTGATACACCCGTCGACTCTTTACAACTGTAATTAAAATTTAACAGAAAGAAAGTGAATTTACAAAAATCTCCTCTTCTTTAAAACAAAAAAAGAACAGCTTTAAAGGAAAAACCCTCAAAGCTGTTCTTTACCAGTACCAAAATTGGCAGAAGTTCGGTCGTCCACTACCTACTTCCAACACCCTGCAAATCCGGCAGTGAAGTCTCCTTCTGGTGTTGCTGTTTGACTCGACCAAACAAGTTGGTCTTATCGACTCATCGCATGTCCATTACTCTAACTGTAAAATCTGCTCTTGTCAATCTTTTCTTACTTCTAAAAAAATTATCTGAATAAATTTGTACCATGCAAACGCTACGGTAAAGTTAATGAGTTGAAATTTCCACCTGAAAAGCTTCACGAACTCGTTTGGAAATCTAACTATTAATTCCTTAGTATAAGGGTCACATACTTAGGGAATATCATATACTTCCTTTGAATTCAAAAAAAACTCTCATTTGACTAAATGAGAGTTAAATAAACAGAATTCACATATCAATATTTCGTTTCACTTGGTAATAAGATAGTTTGTTGTTTGCCATCATCGTAAGCATAAACTTCTTGTGGCAACTCATAAGAAAATGGGAAAGGTAAATCAATGTCCATCTCAACTTCGCTGTTTTCTTGCGAGAAGTGCATGGTTACTTTTCCATCATGATTTAGTAATTCAAATGCGATTAAATTATTCAAAGGTACTACCCCTTTTAAATCAAGGTCGATAATGAACCAAATGCTGTCAATTAATTCTCCTGGCATACTGGAAACGACACCAACAGAAGCAAAGCGGCTGCGTTTTTTATCAAATACTTCAAACAAATTCAAAACCTCCTAAGGCTGTGTTCACTACGCTTATCTCTCTTTAAATAGCTTTGGCCATTTTTTTGGTAGGATAAACACCAGTTAATGATTCTATACCTATCATACTTTAAATAAGTAAGAATGCAAAAAAATTGCACTTATAAAAAGAAATTGTAAAAGCTTTTTTAAATTGGCATAGCACTAAAATTTCTTCCTATGCAGTAAGTGATGCAACGAGACAAAACGCCCCAAAACTAAACATGACTTTGCCGAATAGCTCGGATAAAATACTCAAAAACAACTTGGCACCCTATAATGAAAAATGAAATTGGAGATACACTTGGACATTCTATGTAAAAATGCTGTACCTAAAAAAATAAATAATAATTCTATGAAAAACAAAATCGCTCAGCTCTCAAGCAATAAGATGGAATTTTAGCTTATTGTCGTAGAGTATTCGTGAAACTAAATCCAAACAATCTTAGTAAGTGGGCTTTAGAAATCTATCATCCTTTTAACTAAAAAAAGCGCCGCATCAAGCGGCGCTTTAACTAAAAATTACTCCACGTCAGCTGGTTCAGCTGGTTCGTCTGTTGTTTCTTCCGCTTCTTCTGCTTGCGCTTCGTTAACGGCAACGATTTGTTCTTCAGCATCTGTTACAATGGTGAAATCAGCATCTTTTGGTAAATCAGCCACTGTTAAGGTATCACCAATTTCAAGGTCAGTAACATCCACTTCAATACGTTCTGGTAATTTGTCTGGTGTTGCGGAAACAAGCACGTTGTACAATGTTTGTGTCAATACGCCACCAGCTTTGACACCTGCAGCTTCGCCGACAAGTAATACTTCAGCTTCCACTTCAGTTTCTTCTGTCATATTTACTGACAAGAATTCAACGTGGGTTAATTTTTTAGTAAAAGTATCTGATTGTGTGCCACGGACTAATGTATTCACGTTTTTACCATCGATGCTTAATACGATAACGGCATTCGCACCATGTTCACGGTAAATTTTTTCAAGAGCGGCCGCATCAACTGCCACGGGTGTACTTTCAATTTGATAACCATTTACAACTGCCGGTACTTTTCCTTCGTGACGCAATTTGTTGCGTAGGGAACGGGGACGGATTGCTCTTTTTTCTACATTTAATTTTACTGCCATAACTAAATTCCTCCTAAATTTTGGCCGCACATGCGGTAATCTTTAAAAGCAAATTTGTTACTCAGCACATCAGTGTGGTACGTATAAAAATACGCAAAAGGACAGTCGTATGCACAACTGTCCTGTCAAAGTCGGTTAAAACTTTCTCCACCAGGTCGTAACGCTGTGTGTATGAGAAACTTTATTTACTTTACTATTTAACCTTAGGCCTTATTTAAATTTAAGTCAAGGAAAGTGCTGTTTTGCTGTGAAATTGTCTATTTTTCGCTATAATGGACAAGACTTTGCTATGGAATAAAGGAGTAATTATGCGTTTAGACAAATTAATTGAAGAGACGTTACACACGAGCCGCAAAGAGATGAAACGCCTTTTCTCAAAAGGGCAAGTGACTGTCGATGGCATAAAAGAAAATCAACAAAATCGAAATGTAGACAGTAATATTCACCACATTTCTGCTGCTGGGATAGAACTTTTCACCAATGAAGTCTATTATTTATTGGATAAACCAATTGGTGCAGTGACTGCCAACTCTGATTTGAAGTACCAAACTGTATTTGATTGCCTCGCTTTAAAAGATAATCAGCCTAATTTATATGCTGTTGGCCGCTTAGATCGCGATACGTCGGGGTTTTTACTTTTAACTAGTAATGGCCAGTTGGGTTATGATTTACTGCATCCCGTCAAAAAAGTGGCCAAAGTATACGAAGCGTGGATCAATGAAATCGTCACAGCAGAAGATATTGCCAAATTTCAAGAGGGAATCATCTTTTTAGACGGCACTCATTGTCAGCCTGCTATCTTAGAAATTCTATTGCTTGATGAACAAGTCGGACATAGTTTGGTTCGCCTTACTATCTGGGAAGGTAAATTTCATCAAGTGAAAAAGATGTTTTTGGCCTGTGGCAAAAAGGTGATTGCACTGCGTAGAATTGCAATGGGTCCTTTAAGGTTACCTGAAAATTCGCAACCGGGAAATTATCAAAAATTAACACAAACTCAATTAGCATTACTAAAACCATATTTTAGATAGAAAGAAGTTAAAAAAATGAATTATTCTACCCTGCTGTTTGATTTAGATGACACTTTATTAGACTTTAAAGCTGCCGAAGACCAAGCGTTACAAAAACTTTTCACTCATATGAATATGACACTGACGCCTGAAATTCAAAAACAATATAAAACCATGAATCACCAATTATGGCGAGATTATGAACAAGGCAAATTAACACGTTCAGAAGTAACCAATGGCCGGTTTCAAAAATTATTTGCCGCTTTGGGTAAAATCGTTGACGGACCAAAACTTGACCAGCAATATCGTCACTATTTAACACAAGGCCATCAACTATTAGGAAATAGCCACGCTATTATTGCAGATTTAGCCAATAAAGCGGATTTGTATATCGTGACTAACGGCGTCTCTGAAACGCAATACAAACGTTTAGAAGATGCCCAGTTGCTTCCATATTTTAAAGACATTTTTGTTTCTGAAGATACTGGCTACCAAAAACCAATGCCGGAATATTTTGATTACGTTGTTAATCGCATTCCTCATTTTGTTGCTCAAAAAGCTTTAGTTATTGGTGACTCTCTTACCTCTGATATTAAAGGAGCTAATAATGCTGGTTTAGATAGTGTCTGGCTCAATCCCAAAGCCAAACAACTCCTACCAGATGTCAAACCAACTTATGAAGTAAAAGTGTTAGAACAACTCTACCCTATTTTAGGTACTGCATTTACCGAAAAAGCATAGCATTTTCTGAAAAAATCTATATAATAGACCTAGTACAAAAAACGAAAGAGGTTTTCTCATGACAAAGAACAAGCCCATCATTATTGGTGTGACTGGTGGCTCTGGTAGTGGAAAAACGAGTGTTAGTCGGGCAATTTTCAATAATTTTCCTGATCACTCCATCATGATGCTGGAACAAGATTCTTATTACAAAGACCAAAGCAATTTAAGCTTTGAGGAACGTTTGAATACCAATTACGATCATCCTTTTGCTTTTGATACCGATCTTTTAATCGAACATATCAAAAAGTTAATGTGCTATGAAGCAATCGAAAAACCAGTTTATGATTATGTCGCCCATACACGCAGCAAAGTTACTCTGGTACAAGAACCAAAGGAAGTTATTATTTTAGAAGGAATTTTAATTTTAGAAGATGAACGCCTACGGGATTTAATGGATATTAAAATCTATGTTGATACCGATGATGATATTCGGATTATTCGTCGTATTAAACGTGATATGGAAGAACGTGGTCGTACCCTTGATTCTGTGATTGAACAATATTTATCAGTGGTAAAACCAATGTATCACCAATTTATCGAACCTACAAAACGCTATGCTGATATTATTGTGCCAGAAGGTGGCGAAAATCATGTCGCTGTTGACTTGATTACAACCAAAGTGGCAAGTTATTTGTCTTAAAAAATCATCCTGTTTTTGATTAAAAGATGCCTTTTGGGGCATCTTTTTTTCTGTCACTAAATTAAACTACTCCATTTGAAATTTTTTTAAACTCAAAAAAAGATCAAACAGCATTAACGGTACTGTCTGATCTTTATCCCTTTATTTGCTTCTTAAATTTCTAACTTTACTGAAATTTTTTGAATCAGTACATCATAAAACGGATCTTCGCGGCGCCCTAAGAAATCTTTAGCCTGTTGTGGGAACACAGCATAACTCAATACATCCTCCATCGACTGTGCATATTTTTGTATTTGAGCTTCAAAGCCGGGCAGTTGTGGGGCCAGTAAGTCAGCTGGACGCACCGTAATTACTTTTTCATCGCCGATAATCTTCTCTTTAATTTTTTCATCAATTGCTACTGGTGGTTTGCCATATAGGCCTTTCACATAATCTTTAATCTCATTGGGAACAAGCTTGTAACGCTGGCCACTAATCACATTCATTAAAGCCTGTGTCCCTACCATTTGCGACAATGGTGTGACAAGTGGCGGATATCCTAAGTCAGCGCGTACTTTTGGTACTTCAGCTAATACTTCCTCATATTTATCTGAGAGCCCTTGTTCATTTAGCTGACTTAAGAGATTTGATAACATTCCTCCTGGAACTTTATACAGCAACGTTTTGGGCTCGACATCTTTTACTTTAGGATTCAATTTCCCTTCATTTCTAAAACGATCACGAACCGGATTAAAATGATCCGCAATTTTTTCTAGTTTTAATTGATCCAGTCCTGTTTCATATCCAAGTCCTGTTAACGCAATTGCTACTGATTCTGTCGCAGGTTGGCTCGTACCACCTGCAAAAGATGAAATAGCTGTATCAATAATATCGGCACCAGCCTCAGCAACTTTTAAATAAGTCATTTCTGCAATGCCGCTAGTAGCATGAACATGAACATCAACAGGTAAATCAACGACTTCTTTAATCCGGCTAACCAGTTCAAACCCTGTTTGAGGCACAAGCACACCAGCCATATCTTTAATACAAATGGAATCAGCACCAAGTTCTGCCATCTCTTTTGCCAAATTGACAAAATAATCAACAGTGTGAAAATCACTAGTAGTATAAGAAATTGCGGTTTGACAATGTCCCCCTGCTTTTTTACATGCTTCTACTGAAGTGCGCAAATTGCGAGTATCATTTAAGGCATCAAAAATACGAACAATATCAATACCATTTTCCACAGATTTTTTGACAAATTCTGCTACCACATCATCGGCATAGTTTTTATACCCTAATAAATTTTGTCCCCGCAATAGCATTTGTAGTTTCGTATCTTTAATTTCTTTGCGAATCGCGCGTAACCTTTCCCATGGATCCTCGTTTAAAAAGCGCAAACAAGCATCAAACGTAGCACCGCCCCACATTTCTAAAGCGTAATAGCCGGCTTCATCCATCGTTTTTAAAATTGGCAACATATCGCTAGTAGGCATCCGTGTTGCAATCAGGCTTTGCTGCCCATCCCGCAATACGGTTTCCATAAATTTGATTTTTGACATTCAATCCCCTCCTGACTACTGGTTAGTTAAAGGCAATCAGGGGATCACCAGCATTTACAATTGCCCCTACTTGCACAAAAATCTCAGCAACTGTACCATCTTTTGGTGCCACAATCTCATTTTCCATCTTCATAGCTTCTAAAATCATCACGGGCTGATTGGCAATCACCGATTCTCCCGGATTGACTAACAATTTTAAAATGGTGCCAGGCATTGGTGCAGTGAGCGTTTCACTATCCACAGATGTCTTCACCTGATTTGGTTGCGGCGCAGATTCTGACTTTGGTGGATCTTGCGGAGCTAGCTCAGGTACCGCTGGTGTCGGTTGGGATGGTGCTGCAACAGCAGCAGGAGCCACTGGCGTTGATTGGGATGGTGAATTCCCAATTTCTTCCATTTCGACTAAATATTCTTTACCATCAATTGAAATTTTGAACTTCCGTAACATATAATCCCTCCATGCTATTTTCTTTGGTAAATTTTTTTAACGACAAATTCTGATTCTGGCTTCATTTCTGCCGCAATACTCGCGGCAATAACTGCAACTAGTTCTGCTTCTTGATTTTTTTTCATAATTTTCTTCACTATAAAAGAACTTTCTGGTTGATTATTGGCAGCAATACTCGTCGCAACCATACTTACTAGCGCGTTATTGCCATCATCATTGGAAATGTAAAAAGGAAGTTCTTCCCATTGTTCTTTTTGTATGACAGTTACTTCGGTGGCTGTTTTTTTTGAAGACGTTGTTTGTATGCCATTTTCTTTAGTTTTACCTTTGCCAAATAAACGGTTCCAAAATCCCATCAAATACCTCCTTGATAAAATTTTACAAAAAATTGGTTATTTTAAAGACTGTTATAAAAAATAATTGCTCTATTTATTTTAACATACACATCTGTAAAACGTTTACAATTCACCGTTATACTTTTTTAAAATGAAAAAAAGCTAAATGGGCTCCTGTTACATTAAGGAAAATTATACGAAATTACTCCTCAAACTTCTTATAATTGTGACTTTATGATGCTAAGAGGATGTTGGTGCAGCTAACTATCAACAAACTTAGCATAGCGAATTTTTTCCTTATGAAAATCATATACTCCCTTTACAACAAAAATACCACGCGCAAGGCGTGGGTTAGGATTGTTATTAATAAAAATCAAATTGACGAATTTTTTGTAAAAGATACGAACAGATGCTCAAACACATTAAGGAGCCAACTAAAGCTGGAATGACATAAAAGCCGCCGATTTTTGGACCCGTGGGACCTAACAAAATTCTACCTACCCAGCTACCTAAAAAACCAATGAGTATATATCCGAAAAAACCACTGCGAATGTCATTTCCGATAATCATGCCTGCGAGTAAACCTAAGATGCTCCCAACAATTAAAGACCAAAATAATTCCAGCATTTTGCCACCTACTTTCGTCATTTATCATTTATATTTTATCATTATTTATAAAAATATTATAATTATATGCAATAAAAATAGTAGGCTTAAACAATTTGTAAAGAAGAATTTTTCTTTCTCAATAAGTAATCATATCCATTAACAATATGAATATGCTTCCGGCTAAAACGTGCATACTTATCCACATATTCTTGACTTAATTTTTCTAATACAATCGCCTCAGGTAAAGGCATTTGGGGCAAAAAAAACTCCTCTAGACTATCGCCGCAAAAAAGCTGTAAACATAAATGATAACGATAAATATCTTGGATTGTAATCAAAGAAACTGCCGAAAGCTCATTTTCAATCTCCATCACTAGTTTTTCATAATTTTTTGGTAGCCAAATCTCCATGCCGAATAACTGTTGGATTAAAAATTGCCAACCGCGTTCATCTAAGTGATAGGGAATTTGGGGCGCACGACTATGTAAAATTTTTGTCTCCATTATGCTTATTTTAAAACCAAAGTCAGCTCGCCTTTGACTGATAGCACCCATGAAAGATAAGAGTTCGTCAGTTCCATTGTGCATGGCAACCATTTGCATCTTTTTTAACTGTAAAATCAAATAGCGTTTCTGACTTTCCAAACCCATTATACAGTTTTGAAAATTATCATCTAACCGCAAATTGAAATTTTGCCATAGTGGTTTTAATCCTTCTAAACGCCGCCAAATCGTTTTACGCGCTACATAATGTTGTTGCGATAGCTGGGTAATCGTCGCTAAGGGATCCGTTAATTTTTGCCACAATAATTGAAAGGTTAAACTCTCTGATAGCAATTGATACCAAAAGGCTCTTTCACAAAACTGCGGGGTTACTTGTAACTGTACGCCTCTTTTAATTGGAATAAAATCAATTCCGATTTTCTTCTTTCTTTCAATTTCTGACCACCATTCACATAAGCGCTGAATTTTTTTAGCCGTAAAATGAAATTCACTTTGTAACTTTTCGTAGGACACAACCTCTCCCCTGCGTCCTAACGAATAGATACGCCAAATTGTCTTTTCATCCCGTTCCAATAAGCATTGATACACCATTTTCCCGCCTCCTCTTCTTTTAACGTTACAAAAATTAGAGGGTAATTTTTTCCATATTTTTCTTGTAGTTCAACCTAATTTGAAAGAAACAAAATGAACCTTTGCTCATTATGATTGCCAAAAAATAGACGAGTTGTTAGAATAAGTTTATTCATATACATGCAAAATCGCCGGGTTTTGCCAACAAAAAATGTTGAGAGTAGCACTTTATCCCATAGGCCCTAGGAGGATAACGTACTACTCTTTTTTGGAGGATTTTTTATGAAAGAAATTAGAGGATACGTAGCGCGTAGTGTTTTAAGCACCTTTGGTTTATCCTTATATATTTTAGCGGACACTTTTTTTATTGCAAATGGTGTCGGTACTTTAGGTCTAGCGGCATTAAATATTGCATTACCTCTTTTTAATCTTTTGAATGCTTTGGGTTTACTTTTAGGGATGGGAGGCGCTACACTATTTGTTTTAAAAGGAGGCACCAGTTACTTTTCCGAATTACTCCTAACTGCTATTGGATTAGGATTATTCTTTACCTTAGTGGGTTTAACCGCTGCTGCTCCTTTAGCTGCTTTATTAGGGGCAAGTGCTGCCACACTAAATTTAACAACTACTTACTTGCGGTTTATTTTAGTGATGGCTCCTTTTTTCATTTGTAACAACTTCGTCTTGGCTTTTATTCGCAATGACAACAATCCCCAGCTTGCGATGAAAGCGATGCTTTTTTCTAGTCTTTTTAATATTGTTTTTGATTATATTTTCGTTTTTCCTATGAAAATGGGGATGGCGGGAGCTGCACTGGCTACTGTATTATCGCCTGTTTTAAGTTTACTAATTTTAAGTACCCATCGTAAAAAAAATAATCGCCGTTTAACTTGGCAATTTACTGCACCTCAATTTAAAACAATTAGCCGCAGCATCCAATTAGGCTTAGCATCTTTTTTGACCGAAATGAGTACGGGAATTAGTATTCTAGTCTTCAATCAAGTTTTACTTTTTCTAAGTGGCGATATCGCCGTTGCAGCTTATGGCGTTTTGGCAAATATTTTATTAGTCGGTCTAGCCTTATTTACAGGTGTTGCCCAAGGTGTACAACCGTTAATATCACAAGCGGCATCGAAAAAAGAAAGCAATAAAGTTTTTTATTATGTTCATTACGGCTTCAAAGTTAGTTTTGCATTGGCTTTGGTGCTTTATCTTATTGTGACAATTTTCAAAGCTCCAATTATTGGATTATTTAACAGTGAACATAGTACCGCCTTAGCAAAACTTGCAACGACCGGGTTGCCTATTTACTTTGTCGCACTTTTTGGTGCCTGCTTCAATATTATTTTTAGTATTTTCTTTGCCGCTGTAGGTTATGCAAAACAATCTTTTATTATCGCTTTATTGCGGGGTTATCTGCTAATTTTACCTTTTGTAATTTTACTGGGAAAAACTTTTGGACTGGCCGGCGTATGGGCAAGTTTACCTTTAAGCGAAGGTTTAACATTACTTATCGCTAGTTTCTTATTTATCCAATTAAAGAAATCTTACCGTAACGATGCTTTTTATTAAGCAATAGAACTCCAACAAACCTATCCAACTACTGTGGGAAGCGGCACTGTGATCCACAAGAAGAACATTCCCAAGAAAAAAACGCAATGATTGCTAAAGAGAACAGATCTTTATTACATTTCATAAAAAAACACGGAGGAAAGAAAAGTGAATAATATTTACGATGATGAAAAATTTTTTAACAAATACAGTCAAATGGCACGGAGTCAAAAAGGTTTAGCTGGTGCTGGTGAATGGCATACACTCCAAAAATTATTGCCTGACTTTACTGGTAAAACAGTTTTAGATCTCGGCTGTGGTTACGGTTGGCATTGTCTTTATGCAGCAAAACAGGGAGCAAAATCCATAACAGGTGTTGATTTATCTGAAAAAATGCTGGCTGTAGCGAAAGAAAAAACAGAAGGTTATTCTGTAAACTATTTGCAAGCAGATATTGCCACGGTGAATTTTGCTGCAAAAACCTTTGATATTGTGCTCAGCTCGCTAGCTATTCATTATGTGGCAGATTTCAATCAGTTAATTTTAAATATTAAAAACTATTTAAAACCTGAGGGAGTTCTCGTTTTTTCCGTGGAACATCCCGCTTTTACCGCAGAAGGAACCCAGGATTGGTATTACGATGATAAGGGCAATATTTTACATTATCCTCTTGACCATTACTTTACAGAAGGCCCAAGGAAAACAAATTTCTTAGGCGAAAAAGTCACGAAATACCACCGGACATTGACTACTTATCTCCAAACTTTGTTAAAAAATGATTTCACCTTATTAGAGGTCGTGGAGCCAATGCCCGCAAAAGATCAGCTCACACTACCTGAAATGAAAGAAGAATTGCGTCGCCCTATGATGTTGCTGGTCAAAGCGAAAAATAATTTAAAATAGACTAGCCCCTAATAAAAGCGAAACGTGTTCTTTTATGCGGCTAGATACTACTAAAAGCGAAATGAACGCAATTCGTTCTTAGCAGAAATCTCAGAAACTAATTTTTGAATTTCCCCCGAAGCGTTGCAGCACATTTACCACTTCGATATAGCGGTTTTATCCCTTGTGTAAATCATATCATCTCTTTACCCATAACAAAAACCCCGTATCATAATGGATACGGGGTTTAGTTTAATTATTTAGATTCTTCATTTTTGTCATCTTTTAGCAGCGCTTTGCGAGATAAGTTGACACGTCCTTGGCGATCGATTTCAGTTACTTTAACTAAAACTTCATCTCCTAATTTCACCACATCTTCTACGTTGTTAACGCGTTCGTTTGCAAGTTGTGATATGTGAACTAAGCCATCTTTACCTTTGATTAAGTTAACAAAAGCACCAAATTTTTCGATTCGGACGACTTTACCTAAGTAAACTTCGCCGACTTTTACTTCTTTGGTTAATTCTTCAATAATCTTAATCGCTTTTTGAATCATTTCGGCATCAGCAGAAGCAATGGAAACCTTACCTTCTTGATCGATGTCAATTTTAACGCCAGTTTCTTCAATGATACTGTTAATGGTGTCGCCACCTTTACCAATAACCACTTTGATTTTTTCAGGATCAATTTGAATCATTTCAATTTTTGGTGCATATTGACTTAATTCTTTGCGTGGTTCAGCAAGAGTTGACGTTAATTCTGCTAAGATTTCAAAACGAGCTTTTTTCGCTTGGGCTAATGCTTCGCGTAAAATTTGTTCTGTAATCCCCTGAATTTTAATATCCATTTGTAAAGCAGTGATACCATCTTTTGTCCCAGCAACTTTAAAGTCCATATCGCCTAAGTGGTCTTCTAAACCTTGAATATCAGTCAAAATAGTATAATTTTCACCATCAGAGACTAGACCCATTGCAATCCCAGCCACAGGCGCTTTAATTGGCACACCGGCATCCATTAGCGCCAAAGTTCCCGCGCAAATACTTGCTTGAGAAGAAGAACCATTCGATTCTAAAACTTCCGCTACTAAACGAATTGTATAAGGAAAATCTGTTTCACTTGGAATTACTTGAGCTAAGGCACGCTCACCTAAAGCACCGTGACCAATTTCACGACGTCCTGGTGAACCGGCACGACCAGTCGAGCCAACAGAAAATTGTGGGAAGTTGTAATGATGGATGAAGCGTTTTGATTCTTCTACTCCTAAACCATCAATGATTTGGTGTTCCCCTAATGGAGCTAAAGTACAAGCAGATAACGCTTGTGTTTGGCCCCGAGTAAATAAACCAGAACCATGTACGCGTGGTAATAAACCAACTTCTGATGACAGTTGACGAATTTCGTCTAATTTACGACCATCGGGACGAATTTTATCAATCGTGATTAATTCGCGCACTACATCTTTTTCTAAGTCTTCCGCCACTTGTTTGATTTCTTTGGTAATCTGAACCAAGTCTTCTGTTTCAACATTGGCAAATTTTTCTGCGTAAACTTCTTTGACTGTTTCTTTTACTTTTTCAATTTCATCTTCACGGGCTAGTTTTTCTTCAGTCATAACAGCTGTTTTCATTACACTGTAGTAACTATCGTAGATGTCTTGTTTTAATTCTGGATCAACTTGTAAAAGTTTTACTTCCATTTTGTCTTTACCGACAGCAGCAACAATTTCTTCTTGGAAGGCAACTAATTCTTTAATTGCGTCAAAACCAAATAGTAAAGCGCCTAACATATCGTCTTCTGAGACTTCTTTGGCACCAGATTCTACCATGTTAATCGCTTGTTTTGTTCCAGCTACAGTTAATTCAATATCGGTTTTTTCAGCTTGTTCCACGGTTGGATTCAAGACATACTCACCATTTACTCGACCTACTTCAACACCTGCAATAGGACCGTCAAAAGGAATGTCTGAAATGGACAATGCTAAAGAAGAACCTAACATTGCGGCCATAGCAGGTGAACAATCTTGTTCTACGCTCATTACAATGTTGGTTACTTGCACTTCATTACGGAAGCCTTCAGCAAACATTGGGCGAATTGGACGGTCGATTAAACGAGCTGTTAAGGTTGCGTCAGTGGAAGGACGGCCTTCTCTTTTAATAAAGCCACCAGGAATTTTACCAACTGCATACATTTTTTCTTCATAGTTAATTGTTAAGGGGAAAAAATCTGTATCCTTGGCTTCTTTTGAAGATACCGCTGCGCTTAATACGGCAGTATCGCCATAACGCACTAAAACGGCACCGTTGGCTTGTTTAGCTAATTGACCGACTTCAACTTGCAATGGGCGTCCGCCCCAAGTTGTTTTAAATACTTGCTTTGTCATAAATTCTCCTATCTCCTGTAGATAGTGGGCCGCTACTAAACAAATGAAAAATTTGAAATGAGGTTCAAAACTTTCATTTGGTTAGTAGTTAGCCTTACCACTACCCCAGCATTTGTTTAATTTTTCATAGCAAAAAAGTGAGATTCAAGCTGAACCTCACTTTTAAGACGATAACGACTAACGACGCAATCCTAAAGCTTGGATCAATTCGCGGTAACGTTGTACGTCAGTTTTACGTAAGTAAGCTAACAAGTTACGACGATGACCAACTTTTTTCATCAAACCACGGTAAGAATGGTGGTCTTTTTTGTGGACGCGTGCGTGTTCATTCAAGTGGTTGATCTCTTCAGTCAACACAGCGATTTGCACTTCTGGAGAACCAGTGTCGCCTTCGTGGCGTGCAAATTTTGTCATGATTTCGTTTTTACGTTCTTTTGAAATTGCCATGTTTTTCACCTCACATTTTTATTCTCCCTGCGACTGAGTAAAGCGTTGGTGACTCGCCAAACCAAGTGACAGGTGGTGTGCAATGCACACAGGTTTACTTTACTTGATTTGAAGTAAAATTGCAAGTTCAACTGTTTCAAATTTGAATTATAAGGCAAAAAAATTGAAAACACTTAATGTAACCGTTATAATCATAACGTGCGTTTTTTGCGCATACATATTTTATAAACATCTGATGCCTTCATTAAACGAAGTGGTATCAAATAAAGACACGTTCAAAAATATTGCCTATTTAACCATGAAAGCAATCTTTTTAAACAGCTAAAAAATTGGAGGAAAATACTATGTCTACACTACTTGCTGTTAAAGGTCACCCACTAGAAGCTGAGGATTCTCACGCAGTTCAATTATTGGAAAGCTTTTTAACAACTTATAAAGAAACAAATCCCGAGGATGAAATTATTGTGGTTAATCCTTATGCGACAGATTTCCCGGAAATCGATGCCGATATTACTTCTGGCTGGCATGCGCTAATAAAAGGAGCAGAATTTACCGACTTATCTACAAATCAACAAAGTAAACTAGCTGCATTTAATGGTTTAACAGAGCAATTTGAAAAAGCTGACAAAATCGTTATTGCCAATCCATTATGGAACTTAAGCATTCCAAGTCGTTTGAAAGCTTGGTTTGATACGATTTGTGTCTCCGGTAAAACTTTTAAATATACAGCTGAAGGCCCTGTTGGTTTAGTTACAGGCAAAAAGGCGTTACACATTCAAGCCAGCGGCGGCTTTTACAATGGCCAAGACTTTGCTGCACAATATACTCGCCAAATGTTAAACTTTATTGGCATTACCGACTTTAGCGAAATCCTCGCAGAAGGTCTGGATTTTGATCCAACTAAGGTAGAAGAAATCATGGACAAAACCACTTCAGAAGTAGTGGCGACAGCGAAAAATTTCTAATCGCATTTTATAAAACGACCGCCTTGTGCGGCCGTTTTTTTGCGGAAAAAATCTTATTTTTCTACAAAAGGTTTCCCCCCGCAGAGAATGTTATTTCTGTTATAATGAGCTCGAGGTGATTACAATGGCACTAATCAATCGAATTCAAGGAATGGAAAACGAATTATCCAAAGCAGAGTTACGTATTTTCCGTTATATAAAAAAAAATATTGATAAAATACCGACTATGACCGCCGAACAAATCGCAAAAGGCTCTAAAACCAGCGCCCCCACCGTCGTGCGCTTTGCCAAAAAAGTTGGTGCTGCAAGTCTAACCGATTTCAAAATTCAAATTTCTGCGGAAAACCAATCCAATGTCACAAATCAAGAATATTCAGATGTGAAAAAGAACGAACCTATCGCATCTTTAAAAGAAAAGTTATCGCAAAATGCTCAATTAACACTACATGAAACGACGCAAATTTTAAGTGATGAAAAGCTATTAGCGGCATTGAAGCTATTGGAAACAAAAGAACGGATTTTTGTAACGGGAGTAGGGGCTTCCCATTTGGTAGCCGAAGATATCAAACAGAAGTGGGACCGTATTGGCAAAAGTGTTTCACTTGAAACAAACTATAACACTCTATTGCCTCAACTCATTAATACCAAAAAAGATGCGGTTTTATGGCTGATTTCAAATTCCGGTGAAACGCCAGAAATTATTTACTTTGCGGAAATTGCCAAAGAATTAAAAATTCCAATTATTACGCTTACCCGCTTTGGAACCAATCGCCTTTCAAAACTGGCGGACGTTTCACTGCAAGTTTCTCGCCCCCAAGAAGCTGATCAGCGTAGTGCAGCAACGAATTCTTTAATTGCTCAATTTTTAGCGGTTGATATTTTATTTTATTCCTATATCAGTCGCAATCAAGAAAATGCTGAAAAAATTTACCAATCACGCCAAATTATTAAAGACTTTCGCGAAAAACATTTTTAAAAATAACTAAAAAATCCGAATTGCCAGTGCATGATTACTTTTGCACCTGACAACTCGGATTTTTCTACTTAATCCATTCATTTACTTTATCTGAATTATTTTTGACCCATTCTTTAGCTGCTTGAGCTGGATCTTGCCCATCATGAACAGCTAACATAACATCTTCCATATCTTTTTGTTCCCAATGGAAATTGTCTAAAATTTTATATGCTTCGGGTTGGTCTTCTTTTAAGCCTTTACGAACCATCGTATTAATTGTTTCAGCACCACCCATCGTCCCTTTTGGATCAGCCAAATATTTTAAATCATATTTTGCAAACATCCAGTGAGGTGACCAGCCGGTGATAACGATTGGCTCTTTATTTTTAATAGCTTTTCCCAGTGCAACTGTCATCGCACCTGAAGAAGAAGATTCCACTGTCCAGTCTTTTAAATTAGGATAAGCAGCTTGAGTTTTGTCTGCTGCTTTCATAACCCCTGCGCCAGGCTCGATTCCTATAATTTGTTTATTCGCTTGATCACTTAGATCTTCTAGTGAGTTCACATTCATATAACTTGGAACCACGATGCCAAGTTTCGCACCACTTAGATTTTCACCTAAATTTTCCATCTGATCTTTGTATTTAGCGTATTGTGCTTGGTGAGTGTGAGGTAGCCACGCGGCAACCATCCCATCGGTTTCACCATTGGCAACAGATTGCCACATCACTGTCATATCCAAAGGCGTTAATTTCACATCGTAGCCTTCTTCTTTTAAGACTTCTGCAATCACATTCGTTGAAGCAACTTCTGTATCCCATTCAACATATGATAAATGAATAGTGCCTTTATTAGAAGCATGACTGCCAGCAAAAATGGAACCAAAAATCAAAGCGACAACTAACACCGCCACCCCGCCAGTAATCCATTTTTGTTTTTTCTTAGCAGCAGGATCAAGATTTCTTTTGCGTTCTTTTTTTGGCGCATTTAATTTTTGCGTAAAGCGATCAATGATAATAGCTAGAATAACTAATGCCAAACCATTTACAAAACCGTTCCCTACTTGGGCTTGTTGCAAGGCTGATAATACGCCTCGACCTAAACCAGGTGCACCAATCATGGATGCTGTTACTACCATTGATAAGGCTAACATCATCGTTTGATTAATCCCAGCCATAATGGTTCCTTTTGCTAAAGGCAATTCTAATTTGAATAACTTTTGTTTTCCCGTGCCACCAAAAGAATCAGATGCTTCGACCAATTCACTTGGAATTTGACGAATCCCTAAATTGGTCATGCGTACTGTTGGGGGTAGAGCAAAAATAACAGAAGCAAAGACCCCTGGTACCATCCCGATACCAAAGAAGGCAACGGCTGGAATTAAATAAACAAAAGCCGGCATAGTTTGCATAAAGTCTAAAATTGGCGATACAATCGTGTTGGCTTTTTCACTTTTTGCCATTAAAATGCCCAATGGTATCCCTATCACAATCGAAACCAAACTTGCCAGTAAAACAAGTGTGACGGTATTCATTAAATCATTCCATAGACCTTGATTATAGATAAATAAGAGGCCAAAAAATGTCAAAATTGTCAGCCCTGGTTTTTTCTTTGATAGGAAAAAGGCTGCAATAGCTAATAAGACAATAAATAGTAAAGGTGGGATAAATAATAAAGTATTCGTAATTGTATCCATAATAACTTGACCAATTGTTTGGACAAAACTAAACAATCCTGCAAAAGTTTTTGTCAACCAATCTGTAAAGTTCTCCACCCATTTTGCAACTGGAATTGCCTGTTGTAATAAATTATCCAACCAACTCCACCTCCTTCTCTCCTGTTTCAGCTAACGCTTCAATCACACTTCCTCGAATCACTACTCCTAGTAATTTATCTTTATCATCTACAACGGCTAAAGGTGCTTCTGCATCTTTGATGACATCAAAAATATCAGTTACTAACATATCTTGCGGAATTTTTTTAACATTTTTATCAATAACTTCTTTTAATGGTAATTGTTCTCTTCTGGCTTCTAGAGCTTTTAAAGCCGTCAAACTACCTTTTAATTGGCGCTTACGATCAACGGCTAATAACATACTAACGCCTTCTTTACGCATGCGGTTTAAAGCTACGTTAGGACCATCCGCTTCAATATTCATAGTAATCGCTGGTTCCATAATATTTTGCGCAGTTAAAACTTTGGAGCGATCCACATCTTCCACAAAATCTCGAACATATTGATTGGCAGGATTGGTTAAGATCTCTTCTCCGGTACCAATTTGCATAATTTGTCCATCTTTCATCAAGGCAATGCGATCGCCAATGCGCAATGCTTCATTTAAGTCATGTGTAATAAAAATAATAGTTTTCTTGACATTTTCTTGTAAATCTAACAATTCATCTTGCATTTCGCGACGAATTAACGGATCAAGTGCTGAGAAAGCTTCATCCATTAATAAAATTTCAGGATCATTCGCAAGTGCTCTGGCTAAACCGACGCGTTGTTGCATCCCACCAGAAAGTTGTTCTGGATATTGGTCTTTAAATGCAAGCAAACTAGAGTTTTCCAAAGCTTGTTCAGCTTTTTTACGTCGTTCTGCTTTGTCTACCCCACGTATTTCTAAGCCTAATTCTGTATTTTCTAAAATCGTACGATGTGGAAACAATGCAAAACTTTGAAAGACCATATTAATTTTATTGCGGCGAACTTCTTGTAAATCTTCTTTATTCATCTTGGCAATATCTTTGCCATCGATATATATTTCACCGCTAGTTGGGTCAATTAATCGGTTTAATAAGCGGATCAAGGTGGACTTACCTGAACCAGAAAGTCCCATAATCACAAATATTTCACCTTCATTCACTTCAAAGTTGGCATCATAAACACCAACTGTAGCTCCGGTTTTTTCTAAAATTTCAGTTTTACTTTTATGTTCATTCATCATGGCAAGCGCTTGTTGCTGCTTTTTACCAAATATTTTTGTTAAGTGTTCTACTTTCACTTTCGCCATTTTGTTACCCCCTATTTATTTTTGCTGTTTTAAAAACTTAGCAACAGCTTTCCTATTAAAGAAACAGCTATTTTGTTTCCTTATTAGGATGGAAAAAGCAAGTTTGAAAACAACTTGAAAATTTTCCTCTCAAAAAACTGACCACATCAGACTAACATCATGTGGGCACTTAGTCAAAAAAGAAAAACCAGGAAAAAACGTGAATTCGTTTTCCTGGTTATAACAGCAGTCATTTATTTACTTAAGGTTTTCTTAATATTTATCTTTTTCTGGATAAAAGAAGTTCATCATGCGCTGAAAGACCAATTCCTCTCCTACAAAAAAAACTGTTTCCCCGGCTTCAAACTTAGCATAGGGCCCTGGGGATAATAACAACCGCTCTTCGTGTTGGATAGCCACCACTGTTGCCCCAGTTTCTTGCCAAATATTTAAATCTTTAATCGATTCATGTAAGTGATTTGCTGTTTTATCCAGTTGAATCTCATAAGGTAAAAAAGGAGCTGTCTGCTGAATTCGTTTGGTTTGATTCACCAAAGTATCTAATAGCCCCGAAAAATTTTCCAATTCTTGTTGTTGACGCTCCACGCTGTTTAATATTTCACTTTTCAACTCTTGGATGGAGTGAACATCTTTATACTGTGCTAAATAGCTCTGGGCTTTCTCCCGGGAGGCTACATAGGCCCCACTCCCATGGTGAACATCCATAATGCCAAGATCTACTAAAACATTAATAGCTTTTCTCGCCGTTTCAGGTGATACGTTGAAATTACTAGCTAAAGTAGAGCGAGCGTGAATTTTTTCTCCTTCTTTATAGCGATTTTCAACAATTCGTTCGGCAATATCAACGGCAATTTGCTGATAGCGGGGAATTGTTAATTTTTTTCCGGCCATTTTTCTGACCTCCTTATCTTGCAGTCCATTTTGCTTAAATTTTTTCTATCAGCAAAACTTCGTTGTCATTTACTTACTATCACTTTCCCATTTTTTTTCAATTTCTACAAGTATTTTAAAAGTAAATACAAATTAATTGCTAAAATGAGTTCAAAAAAAGAAACGCGAAAATTCGCGTTTCTTTCTATTAAATAGATAATTAATAAATTATACTTCTACTTTCATAACGGGCGTTTTGGCTTCTGTTGCCCCCACTTTTTCTAAAATTTCATTTTTTACTTTATCCATATTTGTGACTAAGACCAGCATGTCTGTTCCTTTACCTGCCGCTTTAATAGCAGCAAGATCGACATCTGCCACAATCGTATCCGGTGTTACTTTTTGACCTTCTGCAACTTTCAAGTCAAATGGTTTTCCATTTAATTCAACAGTATTGACACCCATATGCAACAATACTTCTAAGCCGCTGTCTGTCGTAATTCCTACTGCGTGTTTGGTTGGGAAAACAGATGAAATCGTACCACTTACTGGAGCATAGATTGTACCTTCTTTAGGAATGACAAAGTAGCCTTCACCCATCATTTTTTGTGAGAAAACCGCATCAGTTGATTCTGATACTGGTTTTACTTCTCCGTTTGCCACCGCAAAAAATTCCGTTGTAGCCGCAGCGTCTCCAGCTAAAATAGTAGTTTGGACTGGGGCGACGGTTGTTTGTTCTTCGGCCATTTTTTCAGCCGCTAATTTTTCTTTAGGAATACCAAAGAAGTAAGTTGCCACAAAACCACCAGCGTAGCCTGCAAGTAAACCTAAGATATAACCTAACCAATGGCCGTTAGCAATTAACGGAATTAAAGCCGCACCAGAAGGGCCAATGGCAGTCGCGCCGACATTTCCTAAAGCACCAATAACTGCACCACCGACACCGCCACCGATACAAGCAGTAACAAATGGTTTCCCTAATGGTAATGTAACCCCATAAATTAACGGTTCCCCAATACCTAAAATACCAACTGGTAATGCCCCTTTAATCATTTCTGTCAATTCTTTATCTTTACGTAAACGAATCCACAATGCTAATGCTGCCCCAACTTGACCGGCACCAGCCATCGCTAAAATTGGTAATAGTTGCGTACTGCCTGTAGCTTCAATCATTTGAATATGAATTGGCGTTAAGATTTGGTGTAAACCAAACATAACCATTGGTAAGAAACTTGCTCCTAATACAAAACCAGAGAAAGCTCCACCGACATTTAAAATCCAGTTAATTCCGCCAACTAAACCGTTTGAAATAAAACCTGCTAATGGCATAATCAAGAAAATTTCTGCCAAACCAATGACAAGAAGTGAAATCGTTGGCGTTACAATAATATCAATTGCTTCTGGCACAATATCGTGTAATTTTTTCTCTACTTTGGAAAGTAACCAGACTGCAAAAATTACCCCTAAAATACCGCCTTGTTGTGCAGCTAGTGGCTGGCCATTAAACAAGTTGATAATTGGTGCCTCTGGATTCATCCCAGTTAAGGTTACAACCCCACCAATTACCCCACCAAGGGTTGGTGTTGCGCCAAATACTTGTGCTGCATTCACACCAGTGTAGATTACTAAGAAAGAAAACATCCCATTTTTCAAAATATTCATAACATCAATATATTGTTGCCATGTTGCAGCGTCTAGTCTGCCGGCAGTTACCATATTCGCTAAAACAGAGGCGATCCCCGCCACCAAACCAGCCCCAACAAATGCTGGAATCATAGGAACAAAAATATTCGAAATATCTTTTAAAAGCGCTTTAAAGGGTGACTGTTTTTGTTTAGCTTTTTGAGCCGCTTTCATTTCGGCCGCTTTTTGATTCACGGCATCTTTCCCGTTAGCTGAAGTTGGAATTTCTTCTCCTAAAGCGACACCTGCTTGACTTGCCATTTCTTTTGCGACTTTATTGACTTTGCCAGGACCGATAATGACTTGTAGTTGTTCATCATCGACGACACCTAAAACGCCTGGGATGGCCTTCAATTGTGCTTCATTTACTTCATCGCGGTCACGGACAGACATTCTAACCCGTGTCATACAGTGCGTAACGCTTTCAACATTGTTCATGCCACCGGCGCCTTTGTAAATCTCTTTTGCCAACTGTTCCAAACTTAATTCTTCTTTTGCCATGCTAACTTTCCCCCTTGAAATTATGAATTATTTAAAACTTTTCTTATTAAGGAGCTGCATTATTTTCAATGAAACAATGCAACCCCAACACTACTTAAATTGTTTTCTTTACGAAACCATCGGCTGCAATAAGCTTTTGTGCCGCAACATCTTTATCACTGTCAGTTAAAATCATGACGATTGCTAATTTAACATTTTCATCTGCGGCTGTAAAGAAGTGATCTGCTGTTTCATAATCTACTTCTGTCGCCTGCATGATAATCCGTTTGGAGCGCTCGACTAATTTTTCATTAGTTGCTTTTACATCGACCATTAAATTGTTATAAACTTTTCCGATACCAATCATTGAGATAGTGGAAATCATATTTAAAATTAACTTTTGGGCTGTCCCAGATTTCAAACGAGTAGAACCGGTCAGAAATTCAGGACCACAATCTACTTCGATTGGAAATTGGGCATGTTTTGAAATTTCAGCATCTTTATTACATGAAATCGTCCCAGTGGCAGCACCAACTTGACGGGCATAATCCAAACCACCAATAACGTAAGGTGTCCGGCCGCTAGCAGCAATCCCTACCACCATATCATTTTCATTTAGTTTTAATTCGTGTAAATCATTTGCTCCTAATTCAGCAGAATCCTCGGCACCTTCCACAGCAACAGTCATCGCCTGATCGCCACCGGCAATTAAACCAACTACCATTTCTGGATCAACACCAAAAGTGGGCACACATTCTGCCGCATCCAACACACCTAGACGTCCAGATGTTCCAGCGCCCATATAAATTAAACGGCCGCCTTTTTTGAAAGCTGCAATCGTAGCTGCAACTACTTTTTCAATACTTTCTAATTCTTTTTCAACCGCGACTGCTACTTTTTGATCTTCTTGATTCATTTTTTGACAAGCTTCTTGAACGGTCATTTCATCTAAACCAAAAGTTGCTTCATTACGACGCTCAGTTGTTAAGTTTTCTAAATTAATCTTGCTCATGTTCTTCCCCCATTGGTTGTAATTTGAATTTCATGCCGCCTTTAATCTGGCAAATTAAATCTTCATCAGCAGCAATTACTTGTGCCACCACATTTACTTTGTCATTTGCTGGTAACCCTTTGCGACACAATTGAATCTCGCCAGCATAACGCAAATATTTTTCATTATCTACCGTCACACTCCCCAAAGTGCGTTTTACCGTATTTTGTGCTTTAATTTGCGGAATCTTGCGGAAGCGCGCATCGGCACTGCGAATGACCGCATCAGCTTCATCCAAGCGATTAACATGATCACCTAAAATATAATTAAAATAATCCGTTCCGCAATTTTCTACTTGTAATAAAATTTCGTTGTTATTTATAAAACTTTTGAATTGTTCTTTTGTCCGTTCATTCAAACCACCATCACCAATATAAATTAAATCAACGGCAGCATTTTTTTGCCATAATGCCGCGGCTAATGGATGTTGATGGCGATCTTGTTCCAGTGTGGGCAGTCCTTCATAAAGTGGACCTCTTAAATTAGCATCACCCGGAACAAAGGCTTGAATGGTGAAACCATTTGCTTTAAGCCATTGATTTTTTTCCAAAAACCAACTCTGGGCTAAGCCCGTTTCTGGTCTTGGATAATAATTATGCCATGCCTCTAAATTAAAAAAATTAGCATTCGCTTTTTTTAATTCATCAATATCTTGTTGCGTAACCGTACTTGCATTTAAGGCAATTTTCATTTGTTGACTAAAGTGAGCAATTTGTCGATTGCTGATATGATAATCCATGCGCAATCCCGTTACCCCAATCTCTGTCAATTCTGATAAATTATCCATCTCAAATCCAGCTTTTGCTAATGCATTACCAGAAATATCTACCATTAAATCGAGATTCAATGCTTGGCACCAACTTCCCAATTGACTTAGGCGCTCACGGTATTTTGTGGCATCATCTTCTGGAATGTGCAACGAGGTAAAGATTCCTTTAAAACCCGCTTGTGCCATTTGAGTGACGTATTCTTTTTGCTGTTGTGATAGTGCTTCGTTTAAAAAAATCGAAAAACCAAACAATGAGATTCCTCCATCTTTCATGAAAAAATGATTAGTAATCGCTTACACAATGGAGTATACATCACGTTTTATTTTTACGCAACCTTTTTTCGTTATTTTTATTATTTTTTTGAAATATTATTTCTTTAGCTTTGTAAAATCTTAAGAAGAAAATTTCAAATTCCCGCCAATTTGTATTCTGTGGTAAACTTACTTTTGAGGAAAATCAACTTTGAGGTGAATAATAATGATTACGATGAATGACATCATCAGAGAGGGTAACCCCACTTTACGGGAAGTTGCCAAAGAAGTACCGATGCCCCCAACGGATGAAGAAAAAAAACTTGGGGAAGAAATGTTAGAGTTTTTAAAAAATAGTCAAGATCCCGTAAAAGCTGAAGAATTACAGCTGCGCGGTGGCGTTGGTTTAGCAGCTCCACAATTAGATATTTCAAAACGTCTGATTGCAGTCCATGTACCAAGCAGCGATCCAGAAGATGATACACCTGTTCTTAGCACAGTCATGTTCAATCCTAAAATTTTAAGTCATTCTGTCCAGGATGCCTGTTTAGGTGAAGGTGAAGGTTGTTTATCTGTAGACCGTGAAGTGCCAGGTTATGTGGTGCGCCACGCTCGCGTTACGGTTTCTTATTACGATGAAGCAGGCGTCAAACACAAACGCCGCCTTAAAAATTATGAGGCAATCGTGGTGCAACATGAAATTGACCACTTAAACGGCGTCATGTTCTATGATCATATCAACGAAGAAAATCCTTTTGCCTTAAAAGAAGGCGTCTTAGTAATCGAATAAAAAAAATGAACCGCCTCAAAAGAGCTCACTTTGAGGTGGTTCATTTTTTTCATAAAGTAAAGATGAATGAAAAACTACATAAAAATTATTCTTGATATAAAATGCCTGCTTTTAAAAGAGCGGCTTTAATTTTCATTAGTGTTTCGTCATTTTCATATGCGATTGTATGCAGATGAATACCATTGGTTAATTCTAAAAGTAAACTGGCATTTGAACTACGGTATTTTTCCATGAATGCTTCGATATCTTCAATCGTCTTAATCTGCAAATTTCCCGTTAATTCGCCGTAAATATCATGATCTACAATCACATCTACGATTTCGCCACCATTTTCGACAATAATCCTTAGTTCTGTTTGGGTTTGCGTTGCATCGTGTTGAACGACAATCTGGCTTAATTTTCCTTGTCTTTTTCCTTGAAGAAGATAGCCACGCGCGGTAGCCTTAATAGCCACTCCGGCAGCACGCATAAGTGCGATATCTCCGACAATAATCTGACGACTCACGTCAAATTGTTGTGCAAATTTTGAAGCACTAATGGGCTTTTCTGCTTTTTGCAGTTGATTTAATATTTTGTCACGACGTTTATTCCCTTCCATTTTTCTCGCTACTTTCTGAAAGTTTTTGTTGTTGATATGCACGAGAATGTTTCATGATATCAGCAAATGTTGCGCGAATAGTTTCCACATAATCTGCTTGTGTAACATTTTTTACAACCTTGTTTAAAACAGCTGTTTCTCTTGTACTGTCCAAAACGGGTTGCTGTTGTTTCTTTTTGAAAGCTGCAATTTCGCTGACTGCCGCCATTCGTTGTTCTAATAGTCGCGTCAACTCTTGATCAATTTGATCAATTTTTTGACGTGCATTTACTAAACTGTCTGAATTACCCTCTTCTGTAATTTTCTTAATGATACGAGCCGGATTGCCAGCAACAACCACATTATCTGAAAATGATTTTGTCACCACGCTCCCAGCAGCTACCACGACATTATCCCCTAATACTACACCTGGTAAAATAATCGAACCGGCCCCAAGCCATGCGTTGTTGCCAATGGTCACTGGTTTGCCATTTTCTAAGCCACTATTACGTTTCACTGGGTTTAAGGGATGTGTTGCCGTTAGAATTTGAACATTGGGAGCAATCATACAGTTATCCCCGATTGTAATCGGACAAACATCTAATAAGACACAATTGAAATTGGCATAGAAATTTTTGCCAACCGAAATATTATAGCCGTAATCAAATTGGACTGTGGGCTCCATATAAATGTTTCCTGCTACTGTGCCAAATGATTCTTTTAAAAGCTGACTGCGTATCTCAGCATCATATTCGTGATTAATCAACTGCATCTGTTCTCTAGCAAATTTGCGTTCGCTCACAAGTTCTGGATCTTCGGAAAAATAAAGCTCACCGGCAATCATTTTTTCTTTTTCACTAACCATTGATACCCTCCTAGATTTTAATTTCGCGAAATAAATCTTCTGCCGCACATTGTACCATGGTAAACGGTTCCTGAATAGCAAGAGCCGCCTGATTGATCGCCATGATATCGGCTTGTGGTTTATGATAATAAAGCAACTGATTAAAAGGAGCAACTTGAAAACTCGTACCGACAATCACAATCAAATCGGCTTGTTCTACCGCTTTGATAGCACAAGTAATTGTATCGTCTGTAAATTCTTCACCATATAAAACAATATCTGGGCGCAGTTGCCCTCCGCAATTTAGATGGGTATCGCTGATTAAATAGTCTTGCCAAGCTACATTCTGCCCACATTTGCGACAATACACATCATATAAACTACCATGAAAATTCACGACATTTGGGCTGCCCGCCTGATCGTGTAAGCCATCGATATTTTGCGATACAACCCAAACAGATTTCGTTTTTGCAAGTGCAGCTATTTTTTCGTGAATAATATTGGGTCTAGCACTTGGATGATAAAGTTGTTTAATAAATTGATAAAATTTTTGCGGCTCCTGTAATAAACAATCATGACTCAGTAAATACTCAGGCTGATCAATTCCTGCATAAATTCCTTTTAATGAGCGATAATCTGGAATGTGTGATTGGGTAGAAACGCCGGCACCGGTCAAAAAAGTAATATTTCGTGCTGCTTGAATCTTATCTATAGCTTCATTTATTGCTGTCATCTTCAACACCTCATCTTTTATTATACGCTTGAAATATTAGTAGCGGTAATTGGAAAGTGAGAAAAAAGTCGATCAGTTGACCGACTTTTTTATGCATCATAAAAACCTAAAATCATGATGCCAATCATGATGGCTGCAATCACGAAGTAGTGTTTGGCTTTTAATTTTTCTTTTAAGAAAATACGTCCTAAAATCACGGAAACAATGGCATAAGCAGAAATTAAAGGTGCAACAATAATTGCTTTTTTCGTGGAAACCGCGCCAACGTAAAAGAATTGACCTAGCGTTTCAAAGATGGCTGCCAACCCTTTATCTTTTTCGGAAAAGACAAATACGTGCTCTTTTTTCACCCACTCTAAATATGCCCACAACACCAGTGCGACAATTAAGAAAGTTAATTCATAGCTCATATTGGCTTGATCTTCCGGCATTAATTTACGATATTCCAAATAATAACTATCAAGAAAAGTTCCCATACCATCAATAACCATATACAAAATAGGAAATAAAATGGCGATTGCACCAACACGGTATTTTTTGTCAATGGTAACACCCTCTGCTTTTAACTGGGCATCATCTTGTTCTTTTTCAAAAACCGACAATAATAAAATCCCAATTAAAATCATGAAAATTGCCGCTAATTGTAATCCGTTGACACTGTTGCCCATAATTAAAAATCCTAAAATTGCTGTCACAGCTCCGGAGGAATTACTGATGGGCGAAGAAATCGAGACTTCAATATAGCGTAGGCCAAAATAGCCAATTGCCATGGACAAAATATACATTGCTGACACAGGTAAGTATAAAAGTAAATTGTGCCAATCATAACGAATACCGGCGTAAATAACGTAATAAAATAAAACGTGAAGGCCCATAATTAACCCCACCATAATTGTGGTTTTCATGGCACTATGTCGGTCATTGGGATCATTGCCTTTCTTATAAAAAAGATCAGCTGTCCCCCAGGCTAAAATTGTAATTAATGCCGCTGCAAACCACATCTATTCTTCACTCCCTACTCACTTTTCTTTTTTAAAAGTAGCGTAAACTGCGCCAATCGTCAATTATTGTCTCTACGTACTTTTTTCCTTTCTCTTTTTAACCAAAATCGGCAGGATAAATGAAAATGATTTCAACTCATGACAGCGCCATGTAAACGTGATACAATACATTGGGAAAAACGTAACAAAGAAGTTGCGTTTATGTAAAAGCGAGGTGAAACCATTGGTACCATTTATTATTTATTGGGGCGTAATCCTAGTATGTATCGCATGGGCTGCGTTAAGCATTTTCTTTTCTATTTTTTATTTGGCCCGCAAAGAAAACGGCAATTTATGGGCATTTGCTTTCTTTAACGTTATTGCTGCTATCGTACAAGCAATCGTCTTGGCTATTTATCGCACCTGGGGTTGGGGCATTACCCAATACTCAAGCTTGATTTATATTATCATCGGCGTATTACTTGTCTTAACTGTTATCCAAGCTGTATTAGGCCGTGAACCAAAAGAAAGTATCGCATAAGAATTGCACTAAAAATACCGCTTTTTTGAATTAGTGACGAAAGACTGGCAACAAATGTCTTTTACTATTTCAGTTAAGCGGTATTTTTGTATAGTGCGCATATTGTATACATACATTTTCATGGATCTTTGCTGAAACAAAACTAAAAAAAGTATGGACAAAAACTAACAAGGATTAGATATTTTCGTTTATTTTAGGACAACAATCACTATCAAACAGGGGTTTACAGCTTTAATTAAAGAACTTTCATCTAACAAAAAATAATGTATATTCTTTCATTTTAATGTAAAAAAATTTGACACCTTATCCAATTTGACGTAAAATTCTTGTGTACTATCAACTGAATACGAGATACCTCCGTCACCGAGGTAGAGGTCGCATCATTCATTAATCCTGTTGAGTAAGCAAATATTAGGACGCAGGCCTAGGGAATGATGCCGAAATGGATCACGTGTTTGCTCACGGATTTGTTGGGACGCACGGGAAATACCTGGCGGACTGTCTTAGCTTTTGCTAAGTTGCGCTATGTTTTGTGAGAGGTTTGTCGACGAATTTTGCTCTTTGTCAACAGCCGATTTCTTTTCATACGAACTGATTTCGGCTGTTTTTTTATTTTTTCGCTGGCGGCAACTCCATTCATCTCTCTCGTGTTTTAAGTGCCCCACTTAAATTACGTTGGTATGGTCAAATACTTTTTAAGGAGCAGAACATGAATAAAAAAATTTCCGTTACCGCACTACTTACCATTATTTTAAGCTTTTTCACCGTCGCTTTTGCAGCGACACCAGCAGCTGCTGATAGCCAAACACCATCAGACACACTTCGAGTTGGGATGGAAGCCGGTTATGCCCCCTTTAACTGGACCCAAACAACAGATGCCCACGGTGCTGTTCCAATCCAAGGAGAAAAATCAGCTTGGGCAGGTGGCTATGATGTCCAAATTGCCAAAAAAGTTGCCGCGGGATTAGGTAAAAAATTAGTAATTGTTAAAACCGATTGGGATGGCCTTCCAGTCGCTTTACAATCTGGCAAAATCGATGCGGTGATCGCCGGGATGTCGCCAACTGCTGAACGTAAAAAAGAAATTGATTTTACAAATCCTTACTATGAATCTCATTTGGTTATCGTGACCAGAAAAGATAGCAAATATGCTAAAGCCAAAGATTTGGCTGACTTTAAAGGGGCAAAACTTACCGCCCAATTAAATACGTTTCACTATACTGTAATTGATCAGATTCCTGGTGTGCAAAAAGAACAAGCCCAAAAGAATTTTTCAGCGATGCGTGCAGCACTCTCTTCTGGTGTCATTGACGGCTATGTTTCTGAACGGCCAGAAGGTGTTACCGCAACATCAGTTGATAAAAATTATGCAATGGTAGAATTTGCCAAAGATAAAGGCTTTAAAACCAACCCTGAAGATGTGCAAGTAGCCGTTGGTATGCGTAAAGGCGATTCCGATGTTGCAAAAGTCAATCAAATTTTGGCGGGAATTTCAGAAGATGAACGTACCAAATTGATGGATGCAGCAATTAAAGAGCAACCTGCTGCCGCTGATAGTAACGATGAAGAATCCGGATTTTTACATGATATTAAAACAATTTGGAACCAATACGGTGGTTTATTTTTACGGGGAGCAGGTTTAACACTGCTTATTGCTATTGTTAGTACCATTTTGGGAACAAGCCTTGGCTTACTCATTGGCGTTATTCGCTCACTGCCAGTAGCTGAAAACAAAGTATTATTTATTTTCCAAAAATTCTTTAATTGGTTATTGTCCGTTTATATTGAAATTTTCCGAGGCACACCAATGATGGTACAAGCAATGGTCATTTATTACGGTTTGGCACAAGTTTTCCAAATCGATTTAAACCGAACCTTAGCAGCCTTTATTATCGTATCTTTTAATACCGGAGCTTATATGTCTGAAATCGTACGGGGCGGGATTTTTTCAGTTGACCCTGGCCAATTTGAAGCTGCACAAGCAATCGGGATGACACATGGGCAAACCATGACCAAAGTTGTCTTACCTCAAGTTATTCGAAATATTTTGCCTGCTACTGGTAATGAATTTGTCATCAATATTAAAGATACCGCCGTATTGAGCGTTATCTCTGTTGCGGACTTGTTCTTCCAAGGAACATCTGCTGCCGGAACGAACTATAAGTTCTTCCCAGTCTTTACTATCGTCGGCATTATGTATTTGATTATGACGTATAGCGTTTCCCGAATTTTACGTTTAGTTGAAAAACGGATAGATGGGCCACAATCATACATCAAAGCTGATGAAGCTGAATTAGAAGCAGAAGAATAGGGATAATTTTAGGAGGAATAAACATGGCAGAGAAAATTATTGACATTCAGCATTTGAAAAAAAGCTTTGGAGAAAATGAAGTTTTAAAAGATATTGACTTTTCTGTAACTAAAGGTGAGGTGGTTTCCATTATCGGTTCATCCGGTTCTGGTAAATCAACTTTATTACGTTGCATCAATTTATTAGAAAAACCCACTAGTGGTGAAATTTATTATAAAGGGGAAAATGTCTTATCCCCCGGTTATAGTCTGACAAAATATCGGACGCATTTAGGCATGGTTTTTCAATCCTTTAATTTATTTAGCAATATGAATGTTTTAGAAAACTGTGTTACCGGACAGACGACTGTGTTAAAACGCAATCGTGCTGAAGCAAAAAAAATTGCATTAACTAACTTGGAAAAAGTCGGGATGGACCGCTACATTGAAGCAAAACCATCACAATTATCAGGGGGGCAAAAACAACGGGTAGCGATTGCCCGCGCCCTCTCAATGGACCCAGATGTCATGCTTTTTGACGAACCAACCTCTGCACTTGATCCAGAAATGGTAGGCGAAGTTTTAAAAACAATGAAAGCACTCGCTCAGACAGGGTTAACCATGGTAGTGGTAACCCACGAAATGGATTTTGCCCGTGATGTCTCTAATCGCGTCATTTTTATGGATAAAGGCGTTATTGCAGAACAAGGCTGCCCAGAAGATATTTTTGGAAATCCAAAAGAAGAACGAACGAAAAAATTCTTACACCGTGTTTTAGATAAAGAAGCATAATTAGAATAACCAACGGCTAAAAGTCTCCTCTACACCTTTACTTTTAGTCGTTGGTATTTTTTTGTCAAAAAAGCAATAACAATCTAACATTGAAATTTTCTGAAAATTATCCTAAAATTAAGCCAGCACTCTCCAAGAAAAAAATTCAGAGGGAATTTCCCCAATTACAAAGGATGAAAATTTGATGGAATCGCAAGAATTAAGTCGCAGTTTAAAAAATCGTCATGTCCAGTTAATTTCAATTGGAGGCGCGATTGGTACTGGTTTGTTTTTAGGGGCAGGTAAATCAATTCAATTAGCCGGACCCGCTATTTTATTTGCTTATCTAATTACAGGGTGTATTTGTTTTTTGATTATGCGCTCATTAGGCGAATTACTTTTATCTAATACCGATAAGCATTCTTTTTTAGATTTTGTTGCAGAATACTTAGGAAAAAAATGGGCTTTTCTAACCGGATGGACCTATTGGTTTTGTTGGATTTCTATTGCTATGGCCGATTTAACCGCGACTGGTCTTTACGTACGGTACTGGTTTCCCCAAATCCCCCAGTGGTTACCGGAATTAATTGCCTTAGTTTTATTAGTAGCCTTAAATATGATTGCCGTATCTTTATTTGGGGAACTTGAATTTTGGTTTGCTCTAATTAAAGTTGTGGCCATTATTGCTTTGATTGTAGTGGGTGCTTATATGATTGTTACCCATTATCAAACTACTGCTGGAGTAGTAAAAGTTAGTAATGTTTGGCACCATGGCGGTTGGTTTCCAAAAGGAATGTCCGGTTTTGTGCTTTCTTTTCAAATGGTAACTTTTGCTTTTGCTGGTATTGAATTGGTCGGACTTGTAGCTGGGGAAACAAAAAATCCTAAAAAAGTTTTACCTGAAGCCATTAACAATATTCCGATTCGCATCATTTTATTTTATTTAGGGGCTTTATTTGTCATTATGGCTATTTATCCTTGGAATAGTTTGAGTGCTAGTGAGAGTCCGTTTGTGGAAGTATTCTCAGATATTGGCATCACTGCCGCGGCCACCGTCATTAACGTCGTAGTCTTATCTGCAGCTGCTTCTGCTTGTAATAGTGCAATTTACAGTACCGGACGGATGCTCCGCTCTTTGGCTCAAGAAGGGAGTGCCCCAAAACCTTTTGAAAAATTGACCAAACACCAAGTGCCCGGCAACGCTATTTTCTTTTCTGCTTTAGTGATTTTCATCGCCGTTATCTTAAATTACTTCATGCCCAGTGAAGTCTTTACCATTGTTACGAGTGTCGCAACTACCTGCTTTTTATTTATTTGGGGAATTCTTGTCTACACTCACATGAAATATCGTAAAAGTATCTTAGGTAAAAAAAGCCATGCTTTTAAAATGCCTTTTTATCCTTATAGCAATATCCTGATTTTTGCTTTCTTACTCTTTGTAGCAGTTGTCTTACTCTTATCAAAAGAAACCCGTGTCGCAGCCCTTGTGACCCCTATTTGGTTTGTCATTTTAAGGGTAATCTATCATTTTAAATTTGAAAAAAATAAGCTTTAGCAGTACCATTTCTATAAAAAAAGCGTTCATCTCACTGATTTTGCAGTGGTTGAACGCTTTTTTATTATTCGCATGTAAACAAATCCTGATCGTGTATGTAATGAAAATAAAACTTATATTTCCAAACGATTTTGGATTTTCGCAGCTGTTTCATAAGAAGGTATCCAGATGGCTGAAACGATAAAACGGCCAAATAACCCAATCGTAGGATGCCAAAAAACTGCCGCTATAAGTAATAAATTAATTACCATTGACAGCCCACTACGACGATCATGACGTAGGAGTTGTGTTCCACGGGTATTATCATCATTAGCTTTTAAAATTTGCTTGGTTAAAATACCAAAAGAAAAGCTCCACATCGTATAGACAACCACATAGGCTAAAGCCGGCCAAAACATCCCCGGATTACTCCCAACCCATTGGGTCACAGCCGGACACAAAGTTAACCAAAACAACCAAAAAATATTGGCCCAGATTACACGATCATCTACTTTTTCAGTCATCTTCATTACCCGATGATGGGTTACCCAAATTACTGCTACAAAAATGAAACTAATCGTATAGGCGGTTAAAACATCTCGCATGGCTAAAAGCGATGCTAAAGTTGGTGCAGCAGGAAAACGAATTTCCAATACCAAAATCGTGATGACAATGGCCACTACGCCATCTGTAAAAGCCGTTAAACGTCCTTTTGTCACTTTTTTCACCTCAATTTATTTTAGCACACCTGATAGATAATCGGCATTTTTTAGCCAAGAGGATAATTCATGGCATTATCTAGCTAAACTTTCAGAAAACTCTTGAAAATCGCCGTCAATTCTGTTATTTTTGAAACACTTATCACTTAATAGAATTGTCATTTCACGCTTCGGGGAGCGGGAATCAGACAATCGCAAAATAATACGCAATAATTGATAGAATTTATAATTTTCGAGGTGGAAAATGGAAAAAAAGTTACAATTTAAAGATTATTTATTTGTCGGTTCGATGTTATTCGGTCTATTCTTTGGCGCAGGCAATCTAATTTTTCCCGTCCATATGGGGCAATTAGCCGGTGCCAACGTTTTTAGCGCCAACTTGGGCTTTCTTGTAACCGGGATTGGGCTACCCTTTTTAGGTGTTTTAGCAATTGGCTTATCTCGCAGTAGCGGATTGTACGATTTGGCTTGTCGCGTGAATAAAACCTATGCCAAAATTTTTACAATTTTACTGTATTTAGTAATCGGTCCCTTCTTTGCTTTACCGCGATTAGCTACAACATCTTTTGAAATTGGCTTGGCACCATTTTTAGCTAAAAGCCAGACTACTTTAGCCTTAGCAATTTTTAGTGTACTATTTTTTATTAGCGCCTGGGCCCTGTCCCGCAAACCAACTAAATTGTTAAATTACGTGGGGAAATTTTTGAATCCTTTATTTTTAGTATTATTAGGCGTTTTAATTTTATTAGCCTTTTTAAATCCTATCGGCAGCATTAGCGCAACACCAATTCAAGCTAATTATACCGACCACGCTTTTTTAACAGGTTTTACAGAGGGTTACAACACATTAGATGCTTTAGCTTCATTGGCTTTTGGTATTATTATTGTCACCACTTTAAAAGATATGGGTGTCAAAAAACCAAGTACCATTGCCATGGATACGGTTAAATCAGGTTTCATTAGTATTCTTTTAATGGGTATTATTTATACGCTTCTTTCTTTAATGGGAACGATGAGTCTTGGCAAATTTGCCATTTCCGAAAACGGTGGGGTGGCTTTAGCAGAAATTGCTAAACACTACTTAGGAACTGGCGGCAGCATACTGTTAGCCTTTATTGTCATCATCGCTTGTTTAAAAACTGCAATTGGATTAATTACAGCTTTTTCAGAAACGTTTGTTGAATTGTTCCCACAACAAAAATATACTACTTTTGTTACCGGTGCCAGCTTACTAGCTTGCTTGTTTGCCAACATTGGTTTAACGAAAATTATCGAGTTTTCTACTCCGGTTTTAATGTTTACCTATCCATTGGCAATTACATTAATCCTCCTTGCTTTACTTGGTCCTTTATTTAAACAACGGGCCAGTGTTTATCGCTTAACGACTTACTTTACTTTATTTGCAGCTATTTTAGACGGACTAAACGCCGCCCCAGCATTTTTGAGAAATTTGGCCCCTGTTCAAAGCCTACTTCATTTTGCCAATGATTACCTCCCTTTTTTCCAAGTGGGAATGGGTTGGATTGTGCCGGCACTCCTTGGTTTTATTGTGGGTTTGATTTGGACAGCTGTAAAAAAAGCACCCGCTGAAAGTTAACAATAAATTTTCTCTGTATTTCCATTTTAAATGACAATAAATAAAACGCCTGCTTCTTTTAAGAAGGGGGCGTTTTTGCGTGTGCTTATAACTGACAGCCTGACCAAAAAACGATACAATGAGAAAAAGGAGTCAAAATATGGAGGGATATTTATGGTATATGAAGAGCTGATGATGGATGCATCAACGCTATTAAAATTTGAACTGTTCCGCAAAATGATGTTTATTGGTCGTCCCAATTATTCAATTGCTGAACTAGCGCAAGAAATGAACCTTAATTACCAACAAACCGTTATTGATTTAACGGAGATTGATAAAGAAATTAGTGAGATTCGCCCTGAGCATGAAAGCTTCTTAATTGGAGCGGGAAAAATTAATTGTCTGAATTTGACTGCAACGATTGATGAATATCGTTATTATTTGTTGCAAAATTCTGTTCCATTTCAATTTATTTTATATTTTATCAATGAAGAAAATCCAACAATTGAAGACTTTTGTGATCGCTACTTCTCCAGTCGCTCCACAGTCTCGCGTAAAATTGAAAAGTTAAAAAATTTTTTGAAGTCATTTAATTTACGTTTTACATATACAGAAGCTGGCATAGTTGGAGATGAACGTTTTGCCCGCTTGGCTTTATTTAATCTAATCTGGCTGGGTACCAGAGGAATCGTTTGGCCGTTTAAAGTATCTGAAGATAACGTGAACCAAATGGTAGCAGCTTTTGGAGAATACTTCCCCCTTTCTCGTACTTATTTGGGAAGTTTAGAGCTAAAATATTTTGCGGCGATTTTCTTACTTCGCATTAAAAAAGGTATTTTTGTTAAATACGATAAAGCTTATGACTGCTTAATGAAAAATAATGACTATTATGATTTTACCCGCTTAAATCCTTTAGTCGATAATCAATTAACCGCGCGTCAAAGTAAAGCGGAATCGAGTTTTATATTCTTTTTAGCGCATTTCATTCCTTTTTATACGTTAGAAGACGATCCGACTTTAGCTCAAACTATTCACGATTTTAAAAAAGAACCAAATCCTGTTGACAATTTGGTAGAAGAATTTTTACATTTCGCCAAAGAAGAATTATTCACCAATAATCCTTCTATTTTAGATCAACCTCTTGTCATAGGAAATTTATTAAATATTACTTTTGGTTACTATGTAATTAAATATCGGATGCCAACCATCCAACGTTTGTTAGGACCAAAACAAGTTTTTGAATCGCCAATCCGAGAAATGGAAGGAAAGATCCGTACCTTCTTTGTCGATAAAAGCAATAAAGAGCCTTATGATGCTTTTGTTAATAACGCAACCATTAATAGTCTCGTCAATGGTTTTACGCAAGTATTAATGCCACTTTATGACACCATGACGCATGCGAAAAAAGTTGAAGTCGGTGTTGCAATTGAACATAACTACTTAATCGTAAAAAGTATCTACCAATTCATGTCGGACTTAAAATTTGTTAATGCTGAAACTTTTGCTACCCAAAAACAAGATCATTATGATTTGATTATCAGTTCTTCTTTATTGATAAAAAATCAAACACCAAATTCAAATTTCTTTTTATGGGAGTTAGGCCAAGACGACGAACAATATATCATTTTATATAAACGTTTACGCAAAATCTTTAATGAAAAAAATAAGTAAGCGCAAATAAGGAGGGACGCTTATGCGTTGGAAGGGTGGACGACAAAGTCAGAATGTCGAAGATCGTCGTAGCAGTTCCGGAGGACTATCCGGAGGCTTGATTGGCGGGGGCGGCATTGGTGTCTTACTGATTGTTTTATTTTCTTTATTCTTTTCTGGTGGCAATATTGACTTAGGATCTCTTTTAGGGAGTGAAAACAGTCCAATTACTGCCCAACAGCCCACCGGAACCGATGATCAAAAAGAGTTTGCCAGTGTGGTATTTGGTCATTTGGAAGATTATTGGAATAGTGAATTTAAAACAACAGAATATGCCAAATACCAACAAGATTACGAAGATCCAACCTTAGTTTTATACAGTGGCAGCGTCCGTTCTGCTTGTGGACAAGCTTCTTCTGCCGTGGGTCCCTTTTATTGCCCTGGAGATCAAAAAGTCTACTTGGATTTAAGTTTTCAAGAAGAGTTATCGCAACGTTTCGGTGCCACCGGAGATTTTGCTATGGCCTATGTAATTGCCCATGAGGTCGGCCATCATGTGCAATATGAGTTGGGAACCTCTGCCAAAATGGAACAATTACGTAGCCGTCTTTCGGAAAAACAGTACAATCGCTACAGTGTAGCTTTAGAATTACAAGCAGATTACTTTGCTGGGTGTTTTGCCCGTTATTTAGAAAATAAAACCTACCAAGGACAACCTATTTTAGAAGTAGGGGATATTGACGAAGCGATGCAGGCGGCAAATCAAATTGGCGATGATACCTTGCAACAAGAAGCACAAGGATATGTGGTTCCAGATAGTTTTACTCATGGTACTTCTGAGCAACGGGTTGATTGGTTTAAGCGCGGCTATCAATACGGCGACTTAAACCATGGTGATACATTTAGTGCCTATAATTTAAGTTTATAAATGCTTATGATACTCCAATAATAATAGAAAACCTGCTTAACGGAGACCACATCTATCCGTTAAGCAGGTTTTTTGTATGTAAAGAACTGATATGATTTTTATAAAGAGCTGTGTAAGTTCCTTTCGCTTTTCTAGATGTCCAGCACATGAACCAGCTCTCTACGGCAATAAACTAAAATTTTAAATAAATCGGAAGAACAATTTATTAAAATTCCAGCTTATTGCTTAAGAGCTGAGTAAGTTCCTTTAGCTTTTATTGCTTAATACTTTTTTAAAGATATTTACCAATTTTTGCTTCTTTGATTCACAAAATATTCATAAATGGTTTGTACTATATAAGTGTACCAACAAACAACCCTAACTAACACTTTTTCATTTTTAACTCCTTGCCCGTCGCCTCCCTAGCGACGGGCCCTTTTTATCTCTTCTTATAAGAAGAGATAAAAGAACTTTTCTTCAGCTCGCCAGCAGACGAAATCTTACTAAGTTACTCTTCAATTTCTTGAAATTTCAGCTTATTGTCGTAATGACCTTATTTTTTATAAAAAGCATATAATTTCCTACAAAAAAACTACGCCAGCTATCCGCCGCGTAGCTATTATCCCTTTATGATTGTCGCGTAATACTGGTGCGTTGTCCTGTTTTATCCAAAATACTGACCTTCCGGATGGACTCTAATGGAATCATGCGTATAGGCTGTTCTTTATTTTGCGGTTGCATGATTAAATGATTAGGATTTAATTGTTTATTTAAAATCCAACCATAAACTGTTTCATATTTGACGCTATTTTGACTCACATCCAACTGTAAAACCACAAGACTTTCTTTTTCGGCAGCCAAGACTAAAGTTTCAGCCATTTCCACTGAAATCTTTTGCTGTAGCTCTTTATCCATATTATCACTTAAAAATCCTTTTAATAAGGCATTCGAGGTATTGGCCACGAAATTGCCGAATTTTTTAACATTCATTTTTTCTTTCATTGCCGCCACCCCTTCTAATAAGTAAGCATATTTTATCAAATTTCCGTAAAAAGACAAGTTTTTTTGATTGTTTAATTAGCAGTCAAAATTTCCAGCCAGGGAGCCAAACCTACTTCAATCAACCGTTTTGTCTCGTAAAAATCCCCCGTATAGTAAGGATCAGGAATAGACTCGTTTTTTCTCTCAGCTACTACGGACAAGTAAGAAGCTACTTTAGCAGTTTTATCTTGGGGCGCTACCGCCAAAATATCGGCGACATTCTCTTTATCCATTCCTACAATGTAGTCAAAGTGATAAAAATCTTCTTGTTGCAATTGGCGTGAAACCATAGCCGAAAAATCAATTCCAGCCTTTTTTAGAATTTTTTGCGTGCCCGGATGTGGCGGGTTGCCAACTTCCCAACGACTGGTGGCAGCAGAATCTACACTAATTTTTTTGCCTGCTGCAATCGTATATTGACGAAATAGTCCCTCAGCCATTGGTGAGCGACAAATATTGCCTAAACAAACAAATAAAATGCGTTTCATCTTATCCTCCTATTGTTCTTCTTGCTGATATAAACGATACGAATAAAATTCAACATCTTTTGCTAAACGAAACATTTGTGTCGCCACTTCCAAGGGGGGAACAGGATAATCATCTTCAATCCAAGCTAACAACACCCCGCTACAGCCATAAGTGAAAAAATGGCCATAAAAATCTTTATCCGATTCAGATAAATAGTTTTCCGTATCAAAGTCTTCAAATAATTTACGGAAAAGTCGCCCGACAATTTTGGAAAACTCACGAATTAAAATTTCTTTGCGGTCTGCCACTGTTTTGCGATAAAAATCACGATGCTGATAAATAGCTCGCAGCATTTGCAACACTTGTTCTTCCCAGTTTGCTAATGATAATTCGTCACTCGTTAAGAAATTGAGTGCTTCTGTGTAATAAATAAAACGCAATAGTTCATCTTTATCTGCAAAATGATAATAAAAGGTTTGGCGATTAATTTCTGCTTTTTTGGCAATCATTTGCACGCTAATTTTACTATAGTCAGTTGTTTTTACTAGCTCAATTAACGCTGTTGCAATCTTTACTTTTGTTTGATTAACTGCCATCCCAACACACTCCATTATTCATAAGGATAACCAAAATGTTCATAGGCTAATCCAGTGGCAATTCGCCCACGGGGAGTTCGTTTTAAAAATCCTTTTTGAATTAAAAAAGGCTCATACATATCTTCCACCGTTTCGGTTTCTTCTCCAATGTTTACCGCTAACGTACTTAAGCCAACTGGTCCGCCACCATACAATTCAATCATCGTTTTAATTAATTTTTGATCGACATAATCAAGCCCCGCTTCATCGACTTGCAGCAATTGCAAAGCCTGAGCGGCAATTTTGTCATCAATTATACCATCTGCTTCCACTTGCGCAAAATCACGCACGCGTTTTAATAGCCGATTGGCAATTCGCGGGGTCCCCCGCGAACGCCGGGCAATCTCGTGTGCACCAGTCTCGACAATCGCAGTAGTAAAAATATCAGCCGAACGTAAAACGATTTCTTGTAAATCTGACTCGCGATAATATTCCAAATGACTAATAATACCAAAACGATCCCGCAAAGGCGCAGAAAGCATGCCTGCTCGCGTCGTAGCCCCTACTAAGGTAAAAGGAGGCAAAGGAAAGTGGACAGGATGCGCGGTTGGTCCTTGCCCTACCATAATGTCAACATAAAAATCTTCCATGGCCGAATACAACATTTCTTCGGCGACACGGGGCAGTCGATGAATTTCATCAATAAATAAAACATCTCCTGCTTCCAATTCATTTAAAATCGCCACCAGATCGCCGGGTTTTTCTATAGCTGGTCCACTCGTAGTCCGAATGTTTACATTCATCTCATTGGCGATAACCATCGCCATGGTGGTCTTTCCTAATCCAGGCGGGCCATAAAGTAAAACATGGTCTAAAGACTCTTCTCGATTTTTAGCCGCAGCGATATAAATAGACAGTTCATGTTTCACTTTGTCTTGACCAATATACTGGGACAAAAATTGGGGACGTAATGATTTTTCCAGTAATTGCTCTACCGATTCTTTTTCTGGTGAGACAAGCCGTTCTTCTGTCACATCTTCTCCTCCTTTCTATTTTTTCATCACAAGTTTTAGTGCCGCTCGTAAATATTCATCTGTTGTCTGCATTTCTTCATTTGCCAAAGTTTTCTCAACTTTTTTGACTTCTTTTGCACTATAGCCTAAAGCTGCTAAGGCCTCCATTGCTTCTGTGAGCGCTATTTTACCAGTAGATTGTGGTAAGAGTTCCAAGTTCAATTGCGGATCGTATAAGTCGCCTAATTTTCCCTTTAAATCTAATATCATTTGCTGCGCTGTTTTTTTACCAACACCTGGGAATTTGGTTAAATAAGTGACATCATCGGATTCAATCGCATTAATCATGCCCGTATGCTCTTCTCCGGCCATAATTGCCAAAGCCGATTTAGGTCCGATTCCTGAGACACTAATCAAGCGCAAAAAAAGTTGCTTTTCAGCTAATTTTTTAAAACCATATAAGATATGGGCATCTTCTCGAATAACCTGTTGCACATATACTTTTGCCTCTTCTTGTTCTTTAAAGCGATACGGATTCCCCACAGCAATTTGATAACCAATTCCTTGATTTTCCAAAACAATGTAAGCTGGGGTAATCCCCGTAATTTTACCAATCAAATACTCGTACATTTTTTTGTCCTTCCTGTACATACGTTCCCCTTATTGTAGCATAGTTTGACAAAGGACAAAAGCTGACTATTTGACAAGTGGTAAATATTCGCCATAACCTGCAGCTTCCATTTCGGATTTAGGAATAAATTTTAATGCGGCAGAATTAATGCAATACCGCAAACCACCGGCATCTTTTGGTCCATCACTAAAAACATGGCCTAAATGAGAGTCGGCATCTTTACTTCGAACTTCTACTCGGTGCATGCCATGCGAAAAATCAGCTTTTTCTTTAACCCCTCGTTTTTCAATTGGTTTTGAAAAAGCAGGCCAACCACAGCCGGCATCGTATTTATCCGTTGATGAAAAAAGTGCTTCGCCACTAACGACATCTACATAAATTCCCTTTTCATAAAAATCATCATACTTCCCGGTAAATGGTCGCTCCGTTGCATTTTCTTGCGTCACAGCATATTCTTCTGGTGTTAATTGTTTTTTCAATTCTTCTTTATTCATATCAATCACTCCTTTAAGAAAATAGTACGCCCATCTATTTAAAAGCAGAAATTTTATGCTTGAAAAATACGCAGCTCTTAATGTTTCATAAACTCAGCTTTACGCTGAATTTAGACAACATTAATGGCTGCGTATCTTTTTTAGATGATCTTTTTCAACATTTGATTCACTACACCAACAGGAAAACCGACAATACTGTAATAATCACCATCAACTTTTTTCACAAAAAGACTTGCTTGGCCTTGAATGCCATAAGCACCAGCTTTATCTGCATATTCTCCCGTATCCAAATAACGATTGATTTCCCCATCGCTTAATTCAAAAAATAAAACTTTAGCTGGGACTAATTCTTGTAAGATTTGATGTCCTTTCCGCATTACAACTGCTGTATAGACGTGATGCATGCCTCCACTCATCTCTTTTAACATCACAAAAGCTTCTTTTCGAGAGTTTGGTTTGCCCAAAATTTTACCATGATTGACAACAATGGTATCACTGGCAATTACCAAATCTTGGGGATGCTTTGCAGCCACGACTTTCGCTTTTTCCTTTGCCATATGAATGACATATTCTTCCGGCCGATCTGTTTCTTTTACAGTTTCATCAATATCTGCCGGCTCCACTTTGAAGTCTGCTACCAAACGGGCCAATAACTCTTTTCGTCTGGGTGATTGTGATGCTAAAATAATTGCCAAGAAAAACTCCTCCTCTAATTTGCTTCACTTAAAAAAATATCTCTCATTCTATATTTGAAACCTCAATTGTTCATTCTAAAACTACTCCTCTAACCTTTCAAACAATACGATCACAAGAAAAGCATAATGAACTCGTTTAACGCGCCAGCAATAAGACACAATCGCAATAAATTGCTCCTCAAATTTCTTAAGATTTTGGCTTATTGTCGCAGCGTGTTCGTTCATTATGCTAGACAATTAAAAGCATAATGAACTCGTTTAGCGCGCCAGCAATAAGATACAATCGCAATAAATTGCTCCTCAAATTTCTTAAGATTTTGGCTTATTGTCGCAGCGTGTTCGTTCATTATGCTAGACAATTAAAAGCATGAGGAACTCGTTTAACGCGCCAGCAATAAGATACAATCGTGATAAATTGCTCCTCAAATTTCTTAAGATTTTAGCTTATTGTCGCAGCGTGTTCGTTCATTATGCTAGATAATTAAAAGCATAAGCTGTGGTTTAGCGCTTTTGAAAAAGCGAGAAAAGTTTTTCTGGCTGACAGACTGCTTTATTCCTTTGTTCCGAGTCCTTGAACTGTTAAATCTTGGATACTGGCTGCTGTTTGATCCGCAGTAACGTTAGCTTTAAAAGTTACCTTATCTCCTTCTTTAATAAAAATAGCATAAGGACTATTGTTTGAATTCACACTATACACAGTATTATCATCTTTTAATAAAAAGGATACTACGGTATTGCTACCATTGGCGAGTACGACGATGCGTTGAACTACACCACTTTTTTGAGCTAAAGCGTCTGCTTCAGTACTACTATTATTACTTCCTTTTGTTGCAAGTTCAATCCGATAAGCATCCAGCGCATTTTGCGCATTTTCAGCATCCACCACAATATCGTTATCCACTGCATTAATGTAAACATATTTTTTAAAAATGCCTTTTGTATCCATTAACGAGACAATCCACGTTGGCACACCGTCAATATTGTAAAGAACTGGCATTTCAGCATCCCATTTCTTTTCAGGATAAATTTTTGAGGCAATGGATATTGCACCATCACTATCCATTATTCCAACTTCAGAATCGCGGTAATATGTCAACTGTCCACTGCGAGCATCGATTAATGAGTAACCTAAGGCCGAGTCTTGATCATCATCGCCACTAGTAAAATCAGTGAAGTAATTTAATTGTCCTTCTTTACTAAGCATCGGTGTAATTTGTCCGGCAGCGTAAATACCATTATCCGTTGGGACTTTGACATCTTTTTTAGCTCCAAAGACAAATTGATTCCACCAGCCTTGCCCATAGCGTCCAAAGAATTCGTTCATACTGTTGGCCGCAGCCGAAGTAATCGGCGCATCTACAAAAGCAGGCGCTTTTTTACTGTCATACAATTTGACATCGCCTGTTTGTGCGTTTAGCACGGCTGTTTTGAAATCATTATAATGCATTAGTCCTGTGACCCCATATTCCTTATATAATGTTTGAATATAATAAGGGATACCTTTATCATCAATTTCCAGATTGATTTTTCCATAAGAAGCATAACCAGGAAAAGCAGCATAAATTTTTCTTCCCGCATCTTGATTAAAAAAGGCGGAAGGCGTGTACTTCAATGGCTCTTTGACAAATTCAGGTTGTGCATTGATATCGGTGGCACTAATTTTGAAATAACCGGGAACTTCCCCCAATTTAAGCCATTTGAAAAAGCCATTGTATTCCACAGTTGCCACATAAACATACTCACCATTGATTGTCTGGGCAGTAATACCATCTAATGTAAACATATTGGAATTGGGAATGACTGAAAACTTCTGCAGCATTTTCCGCTTCGCCATATCAGGAGCAATTGCAATTGGCGTTTCTTTAGTTGAGGTTAGCACTTCTGCTTTTTCCTTCGTCTTTGCAGGGATTGAGGAGTAAACCTCATCAATGGATGTAATTGCACTAATTTTAGAAACAGCAAATAATAGCACCATCAACACCATTACGGCGGCAAAAACTTTCCCCAATTGAGCCGATACTAATTTTGTATCAAAAGAGATATCTGCGCGCTTAGTGGAATTCAACGTATTCTTACGTATTTTTTTGCCCGCTTTTATAACCGACAGGTAAAGACTTGCCAATAAAATAGCCGTAAATGCTCCCCACAAGTTGTACCATAAAAGCGAACTTAAATTTTTACTAGGTAGCGCAATATATAAAAAGCCTGCCATCACAAATAACTCAAAAATAGTTAGAATGAGCAAGCCTTTACGGGGACTTGCTTTTTTCATCACTGTTATCAAAATATTAACAGTTAATATACCAATACCAAACAACAACGTTAAAACAACAAAATCAACAATCATCCACTACACTCTTTCTTTTATAAGACTTTTATCCATTATGCCAGAAAATAGGCAAAAATACTTCAGTCTTTGGCGGTATTTACAAACCTTATTTTTCAAATTTGCAATATGAAAAGCGAAAATGACTTGTTCTACTCTCTCCAGCAATCATCTCGATATATCGACTTTATTTCTGGTGAAAATCAGATAATCTTTTTTCCAACCAAAAAGCAGCACAAAAATTACCGTTACAATCTTCGTGCTACTTCCAAATTATTTATTCAATTAAAAAGCTTAATCTTCCAAACCAGCCATTGGTGAACGATGAGGATCTTGAATGCGTTTGAACATTTTTTCCATATCGCCATTACTAAAGTGAATCAATACCGGGCGGCCATGGGGACAGTTAAAGGGATTTTCACATAAGGTTAAATCTTGCAATAAAACTCGTGCTTGCAATTCATTTAAATGGTGGTTGGCTTTAATTGATCGTTTACAACTCATCATAATCGCTGTCGCTTCACGAAATTTCTTGACGCTAACGTTACCTGTAGTGAGTAACATATCAATCATTTCTCTGGTAATACTTTCCTCTTGTCCTGCGGGATACCACGTTGGATGTGCGCGAATAATAAAACTATTTGCACCAAAATCCTCTAATTGAATCCCTACATCTAAAAGCATTTCCTTTTTTTCGCGTAATTTAATCGCATCACTGTTGGGATAGTCCAACACGATTGGGACGAGTAACTCTTGTAAATTACTGCTGACATCGCCAATTTTTTCCCGAAAATATTCGTACTTGATACGTTCTTGAGCGGCATGCTGATCCACAATATAAAGGCCATCACTACTTTGGGCAAAAAGATACGTTCCGTGCATCTGTCCAAAATATTCCAGTTGGGGAAAACGTTCAACAGGTTTTTCTGCTTCTAAAGCGGCAATTGCCTTATTCAAAGCCTGACTTCCTTTTTGATCATGAAGACTAAATTCAGGATGATCCTGCTCACTTTGAATTTCTGCCGCTTTTTCTTCTTGTGATAAAACTTCGTCATTTTGGTTTTCTTGTGCCGCTTTACTGGAGGCAACATGAGTATCTGCTGTTTGATTATCCACAAGTGAAGAAAAGTTCGCTTCATCTTCTGATACTTGGGGATAACGGAATGTAGGCGGAAATTCGGCTTGAATTTCGGCGGATTTTCCTTCAGGGAAATTATCTTCTGTTCTTTTTTCTGCTGATTCTTTACGATTTTCATGGTGGGTTTTTGCAACTTGTCCACAGTCATCCACAGCTTTATCCACAGACTGTGAATTACGGTAAATAAATTTACCGCTGCTTGGATCAAAGGTAAGGCCATTACTTTTCTTTTCGGCATTTGGCAGTTCCATTTGTAATTGCTCGGTTTGTTCTTGTTCTGTCCGCGGAATTTTTTTCTTAAAGTCTAAATTTTCTCCAGCATCAGGAATTAGATTTTCCGTTTTCAAACGATCATTAATCGCTTTACTAATTAATTTGGTTAATTCTGGTTCTTTGGACAAGCGCACTTCTTGTTTAGTAGGATGCACGTTTACATCTACTAACAAAGGGTCCATCGTAATTTCTAAAACGGCAATTGGAAATCGACCTACCATTAGTTTTGAACCATAGCCGGTAATGATAGCTTTGTTTAACGCAAAATTTTTGATGTAGCGTCCATTAATAATAGTGGAGATGTAATTGCGACTCGCTCTTGTTACTTCTGGTAAAGAAATATACCCCTGAACAGTAAAGTCCAAATCTTTTGTCTCAATTGCCAACATTTTTTTAGCGGTTTGAACACCAAAAATACCAGCAAGCGTTTGTTTTAAATCGCCATTTCCCGCTGTGGTTAACATTTTGTTACCATCATGGACTAAGCGAAACGCAATATTGGGATGGCTAAGAGCCAAGCGATTGACGATATCTCCAATATTGGCAAGTTCTGTTTGTAATGTCTTAACGTACTTTAAGCGAGCCGGTGTATTGTAAAATAAATTCTCAACCGTAATTTTAGTGCCTTGTCGCAACGGAGCAGGCGTATCTTCCACTACTTTTCCACCTTCTAGCCGCAGTAGAGAACCTTGGGTAGTACCCTGGACCGCCGTTTCAACGGTAACGTATGAAACAGAGGCAATACTTGGCAATGCCTCACCGCGAAATCCTAAAGTCCGAATTCGAAATAAATCATCGCGACTATGAATTTTACTTGTCGCATGGCGTTTAAAGGCATTTTTCACATCATCTTCTGCAATCCCTTCACCATTATCGGTGACTTGAATCTTTTTTAGTCCGGCTTCTTCGACTAAAATATCAATTTGTGTAGATCCTGCATCAATCGCATTTTCAACTAATTCTTTTACTACCGAAGCAGGGCGCTCCACCACTTCACCGGCAGCAATTTGATTGGCAAGACGTTCAGATAACTCTTGAATTTTACCCATCGTCTGCCTCCTTTTCTAAATTCGTTTTTGCAATTCATATAAAATATTTAAAGCTTCTCTAGGAGTAGTATCCAATAAATCAATTTTTTTCAAGGTATCAATGACCCCTAATTCTTCTGTAGAAACTTCTTGGAACAATGAAATTTGTTCAACTTCTTCTGAAACGTGTGGACTTGGATTTCCTACTGTTGGTTCTTGTTCCAAGTGTTTCAAAATCGTTGCTGCACGCTCCAACAATTCAGTTGGTAAACCTGCAATTTTTGCTACGTGAATACCATAGCTCTTATCGGCGGCCCCTTCCATCATTTTGTGCAAGAAAACTACTTCACCGTCTTTTTCTACTGCTCCGACATGAATGTTGCGCAACTGTGGCAACGCTTCATCTAAAACAGTCAATTCGTGATAATGAGTTGAAAAAAGCGTCTTAGCTTTTACTACTTTATGAATATATTCAATAATTGCTTGGGCTAAAGCCATACCGTCATAAGTTGCCGTTCCCCGACCTAATTCATCAAATAAAATAAGGCTGTTGGAAGTTGCGTGACGTAGTGCTTGATTGGCTTCCATCATTTCCACCATAAAGGTACTTTGACCGGCAATTAAATCATCACTTGCGCCAATTCGGGTAAAGATACGGTCAAAAATTGGTAAGTCGGCACTTTCAGCCGGTACAAAACTTCCCATTTGCGCCATAATGACAGTCAGTGCCAACTGCCGCATATAGGTGCTTTTCCCTGACATATTTGGTCCAGTAATTAAAAGAATTAATGTTCCTTGATCCATTGTAATCGAATTGGGAATATATTCTTGATGGCCCAAAACTTTTTCCACCACTGGATGACGTCCTTCTTTAATAGCTAATTCTTGTTTATTATTTACATTAGGCCGCACATATTGATAACGCTCAGCAATCGTTGCAAAGCTTTGCAACACATCGACGCTGCTAATCGCTTTGGCCAATTTTTGCAAACGTGTAATCGCCTTTTTGATTTCTTCTCGGACGGCTAAAAAGAGTTGGTATTCTAAATCAACGGATTTTTCTTCGGCTTCTAAAATTTGCGTCTCTAATTTTTTTAGTTCCGGTGTAATAAAGCGCTCGGCATTGGCTAGTGTCTGTTTCCGTTCATAGCGGCCTTCTGCTAAATTCCCCAAATTTGCTTTTGTAATTTCAATATAGTAACCAAAGACACGATTAAAACCAACTTTCAGGTTTTTAATGCCAGTAGCTTCCCGCTCGGTCGCTTCTAATTCTGCTAACCACTGTTTACCATTGCGCATAGCTAAACGATATTGATCTAATTGTTCATTAAAACCATCTTTAATAACGTTACCTTCAGTAATCGCTAAAGGTGCTTCTTCATTAATAGCTTGTTCAATTAACGACACCAAGTCATCGAGTGGCTCTAAATCTAGTAATAAATTATTCCAAGCGCCAGTATTAATACCATTTAATAATGTACGAATTTGCGGCACTTGAACTAAGGAGGTTTTTAATTGCAATAAATCTCTACCATTTACATTTCCAAAAGCTACGCGCCCTGCTAAACGTTCCAAATCATATACTTTCGTTAATGCTTCTTGCAAATCTGCCCGTTCAAAATAACTCTCCAATAAAGACTGCACCATTTCTTGGCGGGCATGAATTTGTTTTTTCTGAATTAAAGGACGATCCAACCATTGTTTTAACAAGCGTCCTCCCATAGCCGTCTTGGTTTCATCAAGTAACCACAACAACGTTCCTTGTTTTTTACCAGTACGAATGGGTTGGGCTAATTCCAAATTAAACTTCGAATAGTAATCCATCTTGAGATAGTGATCCGGTTGATAACTTTCCGCTTTTTGAATATGGGCTAAACTGCGTTTTTGGGTTTCTGCTAAATAGCATAAAAGTTTGCCAGTGACTTCTTTTTCGCTGTCTTGGTGTAATTCACTCGTCAAAAATTGAAATTCTGCGTTCTCTTTCATTTCCAATTGACTTGAAAAAACCAAGTTTAAGCGCTCTTTTAGAGTTTTCTTCAATTCATCTGTAATTTCACTGGTAAACACAATTTCTTTGGTCTGCAGCGCACTCGCTTCATTTATAACCGCTTCTTCATCTGCTAAAGTCGCCGCTTTTAGTTCGCCAGTACTTAAGTCTACATAAGCAAAACCATACTCCTCACCATTAAAACTTAAAGCTGTCAAAAAATTATTGTCTTTTGCAGCCAGCCCTTTGGCATCCATGACTGTTCCTGGTGTAACCAATTGAACAACTTCTCTTTTTACCATGCCTTTAGCCGTTTTAGGATCTTCTACTTGTTCACAAATGGCTACTTTATATCCTTGTTCAATTAAGGTATCAATATAACCTTGCGCCGCGTGATAAGGGATGCCACACATGGGAATGGGATCATCTGCATTACGATTACGACTTGTTAAGGTCAACTCTAAGATTTGAGCGGCTTTAATCGCGTCATCGTAAAACATTTCATAAAAGTCCCCCAATCGATAAAACAAAAAGGCATCTTGATAATTGGCTTTAATACTTAAATATTGTTCCATCATAGGGGTATTTTTGGTTTTTTGAGGCATGAAAGCTCCTCCTTCAGTTATTTCACATTTTTTACTAAAATTTATTCTAGCGTCAGTATTACTTTAATTTTGAAAATGACTGGACAAATTTTGCCAGCGTTACAGCTGGCTCTTTAATCCTCTTTAGCTTGATCTGCTAAATTCTCTACTGTTTGATTTACTTCTTGAGAAATATTTTCTGTTATAAAATGCAACAGATCGTTCGCTAAGGTCAGCTTCTCTCGATAGGCGAGAACTAAAGGATGATTTTCATATTCTCTAGTATATTCATTGGCAGCTGCAAGCGCTGCTTTTTCCGCCTCAGGTTTACCATAATGGGCAAATTGAACTGCTTCTTGTTGCGCCGCTTTAATTTTTTCTTCTAGCTCTTGTAAGCGAGAATTATTCGCCACCTTTAGTGCAATTTTGCGATAATCTTTGACAATCTCATTTTCAGCTAATGCGTTGGTTAATTCATTTAGCGCAGCTGTTACTTCTGGTTCAAATTTTTCCATTTTTTCTTCCTATTCATAAAAAGGACGATCCGCTGAAATTTGAATCGTCTCAATTTTTTTAGCGTGACCATTTTTTTCATCAATATCAATCACACAAGCAGACAAAATAGTACGTCCTTCTTCCACTACTTCAAAGCGTTGCGGTAAGGCGGTGATAAAACGTTCAATAACGCCTTCTTTTTTCATACCCAAGATGCCGTCATAAGGCCCCGTCATTCCAACGTCACTTAAAAAAGCCGTTCCTTTGGGCAAAATACGGCCATCATTTGTCTGCACATGTGTATGGGTTCCCACAACAGCTGAGACTTTACCATCTAAATACCAGCCCATTGCTTGTTTTTCACTGGTGGTTTCTCCATGAAAATCCACAAAAATGTAAGGTGTGCGCTTTCTGGCTTCTGCTACTAATTCATCAGCCTTTGTAAAAGGATCATCAATTGCTGTCATAAAAGCTCTTGCTTGTAGATTGATTACAGCGAGTTCAATTTCATTTACTTTAACAAAAACCATCCCTATTCCTGGAGCCTTCGCAGGAAAATTGGCTGGCCGAATCATTTTTTTGGCATCACTGATAAATTCAAAGATATCGCGATTATCCCAAGTATGATTGCCTAAAGTCACCACATCTATACCATCTTGTAAAAATTTTTTGTAGATTTTCCCAGTAATTCCGCGGCCGCCAGCTGCATTTTCACCATTGGCAATGGTGACTTGGGGACGATACTTTTTCTTTAATTTTGGTACATACTCCGTAATTGTTTCTCTACCTAATGAACCTACAACATCTCCAATAAACAATACCCGCACAAATTTTCCTCTTCTCTTAAATGTCTTGCTCTATTATAGTTGTTTTTTCACCGAAAAAAAAGTGTTCCTTATTTTACATAACCAAAGCTTTTTCAAATAAATACACTTTAAGTAAAATGCAAATAGTTTAATCGTTTCATCAAAAGTTCCCGCATATTTTTTGTACTACAAACGATTTCAAAGTAGTAAGATAAAAACGTGCTTTGCCTTTGGTGGCAAAGCACGTTAAGTAAAAGAATTAAAAAGAAAGAGGACGCTGATCATTTTCATGAACAATCTCCCGAAAATCAGCTAAGCCAAGTGCCAAACCCCGAATTAAAATTTCAGCCGTTCCAATATTGGTGGCTAGGGGGATTTCATACACATCACTTAAACGGATTAATGCCGTCACATCTGGTTCATGGGGTTGTGCCGCTAGTGGATCCCGTAGAAAGATGACCATATCCAGATCATCGGCAGCCAGCATCGCACCGATTTGCTGATCGCCTCCCAATGGACCTGATTTGTAACGATGAACCTTTAGTCCGGTCGCTTCAGCAATTCTTTGTCCGGTCGTTCCCGTAGCATACAACTCGTGTTTTTCCAATATTTCTTTGTAGGCGGTTGTCATTTGAACCATTAAGTCTTTTTTACGGTCGTGGGCAATTAAAGCAATTTTCATTTTTGGCACCTCCATTTTAAATCAATGCTAATTCTTTCAAAGCATTAAAAATACCATCCTCATCATTTGAACTCGTAACAAAAGAGGCCACTTTCTTTACATCTGCTGCGGCATTTCCCATCGCCACACCAACTCCTGCTGTCGCTAACATTTCTTTATCATTTTGACCATCGCCAAAAGTAATAATGTCACTAGTATCAATCCCCAACGTTTCTCCTAAATGTAAAATTGTCGCAGCTTTAGAGCCATTTTCTGGAATTACATCAACACACTTTTCATGCCAACGAACAAAACGCAAAGCCGGATATTTTTCATCAAAATGCCCTTCATAAGCGTCATCATAATAAGCTAGTGCTTGATAAACTTCTTGGTGATTTTTGAAATCCGGATCCAATTCCGGTACCTCAGAACCAAAAGATTGCATGGCTTCATCCATGACAGGTACATTAAAATCACTGTGACGGCGAATCGCATCTATTCCGACAAAAGCAGTATCAATTTTTAATTGATCCGTTTCAGTAATGAAATCTGTTAATTGCTTTTCATCTAACAAATGCTTATAAACTTGTTTGTGATCTAAAAAGGCAGCCGATCCATTACAGACAATGTAATTGTGAAAATCCAATTTTTTTAAAACTGGTTGGGCTAAAAAACGACTGCGTCCAGTTGCTACCAAGACCAAATGACCATCATTTCGTAATTTTTCCAGTGCCTGTAGCGTATTAGGTAGCGCTTCTTTTTGACTGTTTAATAGTGTTCCATCAATATCAAAGGCAATTAGTTTTCGCTTCATTTTTTACTCTCTTTCTTTAAATGCTTGCCGCCTTCTCTTGCAGCAAGACGACTCAAATTATTTTTGGCAATAAAATTTGTAACATATATTGGATCTGTTTTGCTATATTCCCGCAACGACCATCCAATAGCTTTTTGAATAAAAAATTCCGCTGTCTTTCGATCAAACAATATAGCTTGTTCCAGCAACAACAAATCAGTTGCAGACTTACTTTGTAACTGAAGATTAATACTGATGCGTCTAAACCAAAAGTCTTCTGCCTGATAAAACCAGCTAAAAACTTCAGCTAATATTTCAGGATTGGCTTTAACGTAATCATTAAACCCTTTGCGCCAAGCATCAATACTGTCCCACCACTCTTTAGTAGCGATTAAAGGTAAATAGTTTTTTAGTTCAGCCAAATTTAGCCGCAATACATTTTGATTAAACAAGTCAATGGCTAAATATTGATATTCCCGCGCATCTCGCTGATAGTAATGAAAAATTTCGGTTTCTAATTGAGCTGTTGACCACTGCCGGCTTTCTTTTAAAAGTTCTTTTTCTGCTTGTGCCCGTATCGGTTTTGGGACACCTAAAAAAGTAAATTGATTTTTCATATATTTTGCCATTGAAACAGCTTGACTTGGGTTAGGCACAAAAGATAATTGTGACATAATATCTCCTTTTGATGAAGTCATATCGTTTGCTTACTTTTCTACCTCATTGTAAAAGCAATTGGATAAACACGCAAGGTTTGGCAGAACAAACTCCACTTATATAACAAAAAAGCGGTTGTACCAAAGGGATAGCGGTAAATCTTTTCATTAAAGATTTACTCACTATGCTTTGGTACAACCGTTAAGTATTAATCGACATAAATGGATTTGGAATTATTTAACCACGCAAAGCCTAAGCCCATGACTAGACCTCCGCCAATATAGTTCCCAATTAAGGCACAAATAAGATTGTGGAGAACTGCCCCTGTGGTCATTCCTTCGATGGCACCACCAGAAGCAAAATAGGCTAAAGAAAAAGCCGGAAAGTTTGCAATAACGTGTTCATAACCTAAAAAGGCAAAGATAAAAATGATAAAGATAATCGCTGCAACTTTACCCGCATCATCTTTCATACGCATACTGATTAAAACAGCCGTGTTTACGACAATATTGGCAAACATTGCTTCAATCAAAATTTGCATGGTTGATTTTTCCAATTTACCCGTAATAGATGTAAAGAAGAAATTGTCAGGTTCTAATCCTTGAAATGGTCCTGTTTGTGCGATTAAAAAGCCAACTACTAAGCCACCAATTAAGTTAAATAAAATGCAAGTAAATAAAATTTTTGTGGCTAATCCAAAATTCAAACGTTTTCGATAAACGCCTACTGTCATATATAACATATTTGAAGTACCTAATTCGGCATTCAAATACAAAATCATTACAAGTGACCAACTGAACATAAAGGCATACAACATTTTACCTAAGCCCGGCACGATATGCTCGCCTTTCATAGCGATTGCAAATGCCACAGCTGTTCCCAAACCTAAAAACAAACAAGCTAAAATTGCGCGGACCGCATAGCGAAAGTAACTGCCTTGAATTAAGTCAACTTTCTTTTCAATCGATGTGTCAATTTTTGAAAATAACGGTGATACAGGATTCATCTCTTTTCTCCTCTACTTAAATGAATAATTATAAATACCCACTCATTTTATAGAGGCAAATTGATTTTGTAAAGTTCTTTCGGGAAATTTCTGAAAAAGTACGCAGCAAAATGATAAGATAATTATTGGCTCTAATCTTTTTTTCAAATATCGTTAGTTTTTAAAATCCAAAATAACCTTTTTTGCTAATGAAAAAAGTTTCATCAAAGAGTACTTTTTCCATTACTTGTAATAAAAGAAGCGATTATGCGAAATAGCCGGATAAATAAACACCGTTCTTTTATTTATTTCTTTTTTGAATTCCTTTCTATTTTCTTTTAAAGCAGGCAATTTTCCTTGACTACAAGTAGACAACTATCGTATACTAACCTTTGTGTAAAATAATGCAGCAGAAAAGTAATAGCTCGTCACCAGTCCATCGCTGGCTTACCAGTTCAATTGTGTAACCGCGGCTGCAAAGGTGAAGATTGAAGGATGAACTGTACGAATATGAATTTTTCATCGGATTATTTTACTCCAAAAAACAATTTATTTTATTGGAGGAATTTTTAAATGTCACGTTATACTGGACCATCATGGAAATTATCACGTCGTTTAGGTATCTCATTGTCTGGAACTGGTAAAGAATTAGCTCGTCGCCCTTTCCCACCAGGTCAACACGGCCCTAACAGCCGCGGCAAAAAATCTGAATACGGCTTGCAATTAACTGAAAAACAAAAACTACGTCACATGTACGGCATGAACGAACGTCAATTCCGTAACTTATTCGTTAAAGCTGGCCGGATCAAAGAAGGTAAACTTGGTGTTAACTTCATGATCTTGTTAGAACAACGTTTGGATAATGTTGTTTACCGCTTAGGTTTAGCTACTACTCGTCGTCAAGCACGTCAATTAGTAAACCACGGTCATATCACAGTTGACGGCAAACGTGTTGACATCCCTTCATACCACGTTGAAGTTGGTCAAGTGATTGGTGTTCGCGAAAAATCTCAAAACAACGTAGCAATTCGTGCTGCTTTAGAAGCAACAATCGGACGTCCTGCTTTCGTTAGCTTTGATGATGAAAAATTAGAAGGTTCATTAACTCGTTTACCAGAACGTGAAGAAATGACACCTGATGTTGACGAATCATTCGTCGTTGAATTCTACAACCAATTAATGTAAGAATTTTACTTTTACCACGTCTTTTGCGACGTGGTATTTTTTTATCTTTACAAGTATTCCTTGTGCACGATATTGCCTACATAAAATAAGCCACCCTTAAAATTTTTAACGGATTCTAAACGCAAACAAAAAGACAGCCCCGCAATGACTGCCCATCCATAAAATATCTAATTCTAGCCCAAGTTTCCATAATAATACAATTGCCACTGACTATTATCTACCCTTTTTAAATACCAACACCAATCTCTGTAGTAGGTATTGGGACGTAAATTTTCATAACCGTTAGGCCCCACATATAGAGTGCTCGTTAATAACAGGTATTCTGTTTTTGCCGGTGCTTCTTTTTCTGTTTTTAAGCGTGCATACTTTTGCAAGTCTGCTTTAAATTCCAATGTGTCCAAACGACAATTTTTAAAGACAGTCGGAAAACCACTTTTGACAACCTCGGCAGCCGCAGCTATTTCAGTTTGAGAAAATCGCGTAGATTGATCATAACTTTCTTTAACGCTATCGGATTTTCCGGCGGGTTTATAAAAGGAGAGTAACAGAACAACCAACGCTACAATTCCAACAATAAAAATCAACTGCTTTTTCAATCGCTTCATATTCTTGTCATCCTTTCTTAATTTTTCTTTCCTTTCGTATCATACGCTATTTTGCAATTTTATGGGAGAAGAAAAAAAGACTTTACTTTTCGTTAACCAAGAAATATAATTTGGTTAACCATTTGCAAATGGAGTTAACGAAAGCGAGTGAAAAAAATGCGTATTACTTTACGAGAACAATTATTAGCAGCAATTTTTGCCGGTATCATTTCTATTTTATCTCAAGTAACCATTCCTTTTGGTTTAATCCCACTAACTCTACAAACCTTTATCATTGGATTAACCGTCACTATTTTAGGAACCAAAACCGGTACTTGGGCTATTACCATTTATCTTATTTTGGGGTTGATTGGGATACCTGTTTTTGCTGGCGGCAGCGCTGGTTTTGGGGTACTTTTCGGACCAACGGGTGGATTTTTAATTGGTTTTATCTTTAATGGCTTAGTTACAGGGAGCATTTTAGATAACACGCAAAAAAATTATTTTTGGGCCGTCGTTGCAAATATCATCGGCGCCATGGTTACGTTAGCCTTTGGAACAGCCTGGTTGAAATTTGGAACTGGAATGGAACTCTTAGCTGCTTTTAAAGCTGGTTTTATTCCCTTTATTATCCCGGGGTTAATGAAAGCAATCGCATGTGGTATTTTGGGTATCTTTATTTTACGCCGCCTACCCCAACGCTATTTCGCTCCCACAAAATAACGCAAACTTATCTTGAAGATAAAATGAGCGCTTAAAACAAAATAAATTCATTTTTGAAAAGCCTATGTAGCACTAGCCGAATTCGCATAATAACTTTTCCGCGTGAAAAGTTAACAAGAAAAGCGAGTTGAACAGGTTTAACTCTCAAGCAATAAGACGAAACCTTGATAATTGTGCACTTCTATTTATTAAGATTTTGACTTACTACTATAGAGAGTTCGTTTGTGAAGTGAGATACCAACAGCCTTAGCATTTCACTTTATTTTTTATAAGAAACTACTCTCTTTATATACAAAAAAAACGCCGTGATTTTCATCACGGCAATTTTTTATTTTACAGCGTCTTTTAATTGTTTACCAGGTTTGAAAGCTGGTGTAACGGATGCTGGAATTTCGATTTCTTCCCCAGTTTGTGGGTTGCGGCCTTTACGTGCAGCACGTTTACGTGTTTCAAAAGTACCAAAGCCCATGATTTGTACACTGTCTTCTGATTTAAGCGTTGTTTCAACAGTATCGATGATGGCAGCCAATACAGCAGTAGCGTCTTTTTTAGTAACCCCTGATTTTTCAGCCACAGCTGAAATTAAATCTGCTTTGTTCATTAATAATTCCTCCTACTCGGAATAAAATAATTAGGATATGAAGTAATCCTTATCTTTTATTCTAGCAAAATGCCTGTTATGGCGCAATAGAAAACACTTTCTATGATTACTATTAAAATAATTGTAATACTTTTAATATTTATGTAACAGCATTTTTTCTGAAATTATCAAAAGTGTTATCATTTGTCTTTTTAACTAAAATCTGTTTTTATAGTAATGTTTGAGTTTTTTAGCCTTATTTTTTTGCACTTATTTTAGACTCAAACAAAAATTTGAGGAGGTTTTTTATTTGGATTATTCACTAATGACACGCCTAGCAGCCGAATTTGTCGGTACAGCTTTTTTAATTATGCTAGGTAACGGCGCGGTAGCAAACGTCGACTTGAAAGGAACAAAAGGTTACGGTAGCGACTGGATGTTAATTGCTGTAGGTTATGGGTGTGGGGTAATGATTCCTGCCATGATGTTTGGCTCAATTAGCGGCAATCACATCAACCCTGCTTTTTCAATTGGTTTAGCTGTTGCTGGTATGTTTCCTTGGAGCGAAGTTTTACCTTATATCGTCGCCCAAATGCTCGGTGCCATTGTGGGACAATTAATTGTCGTAGCGTGTTACAAACCTTACTACGATCAAACAGAAGACACTAATCACGTACTTGGAACATTCTCAACTATTAATAGTGTGGGCTCAAAATTAAATGGTTTTGTAAATGAATTTTTCGGTTCTTTCATTTTGTTCTTTGGTGCCATTGGGATTACCAAAGCGCCATTTTTCCAAGACAATTTGGGAACTGCTCACTTTGCTTTGGGTTTTCTCGTTTGGACTTTAGTCGCATCATTAGGGGGACCAACCGGACCTGGTTTAAACCCCGCTCGTGATTTAGGGCCACGGATTCTCCACAGCATCTTACCTTTAAAATATAAAGGTTCTTCTCAATGGGACTATGCTTGGGTACCAGTTTTAGCCCCAATTTTAGCAAGTATTGTAGCCATTTTATTTTATAAAGGATTATTCTTATAAAAAAGTTGTCTAAAAAGATTTAAAATAAAAGTTATGGCAAACGTCTAAAAAACGTTTGCCATAACTTTTTTTAATAATCAATAATGGTGAGCGCTTGTTCAAACTCACTTTTTAAATGTTGCTTTTGGTAATCTTTAAATTGCGCTTCGTGAGCCTTTAATATACCTCGCAACTTCATTGGATTGTATTCTTCGACTAACTTATTTTCCAAAACGAAATTTCGCGTTAATTGCCATTCAAAGAAATACCCAAAAGGATGACAACTATACCAAGTTCCTTTGATTTTTTGATCGTCAAAGCGACGATGGGTATGACCGAAGACTACCTGCTTAATATTATCATAGCGATCCAACAGTTCTCCTAATTCTTCTGAACCCAAAAAGGCGTTTAACTCATTCCACCTTTTCAATTTTGGAGCAGTCTGATAGACAATAAATTCTTTTTTGGGGACAAAATGCGTGGCTAAAATCACTTGTTTTCCCTCTTTTTGTAACGCATCCAATAAAATTTTTAAACGCTTGCGTAATTGCGAATCAACATTTGGATCACTGTCGTTTCTTTTAATGACACGGTCATACCAATACAATTGTTTAACGGCTTTAATCTTTTCTTCATCCTCCAAAGTAGAAAAGCGATAATCATACCAACCGTTATAACCGACTAAAACAGTGGTATGATTCAGCGCCAACGCTTTTTGATTCAAAAAAGCCGGATTAGGATAGTCTTCAATCTGCTCTGGGGCAAGATCTGCCATTTCATGATTTCCCCAATTAAAGGTAGTGGGAAAGTATTGTTCAAAATACGCGACAATCGCCATCGCTCGTTCAACTTTATTGGCTAAGTCCCCAGCAAAATGCAGTCGATCAACCTTTTTTTCTTGTAAAACTGTGACGAGTTGGGCAATATCTTCGGTCGTAAAACGATTAATATCGGCATGAAGATCACTAACAACCGCTAATTTTCCCACTATTACCACCTGCTATCACTTTATCAATGCGTAAAATCGGAATATTATTCGCCAAAATGCCGCTATTTCCTTTTAATTGCAGCGTATGCATCGCTTTATTTTCTACTAATCGTGTTTCTTCTTCTAAATAAAGTTCCGAACTTTTTTTCATTTTTATTGGTCCGACTGCTGTTACTAAAGTTTCATCATAAACTTCCAGCCCTTTTGTTGGATAATCTGTTGGTGTAAGAATGATGCGAAAACTTAAGTCTAAACGGCAACTCAATCCAGTATTGGCAAAAGGGCCATCGCCATCTTCAAAATCTAAGTAGACGACATCTCCGGCTTGCATTTTACTACGAATTAATTCGACTACTTCTGTCTCAATTGAAAGTTTCATTTTATCCATTCCTTTCCAATCAAAGTGTTCCTACATAAGCGCCAATTTTCAAGAAAACCCCTATCAACTCGCTCATGTTACATCACTCGTTTCTGCCAATCAGCAGCAGTCATCATATAGAAGCCCTCGTCAATGAGCACACCTTTCCATAAACGACTACTTTTTATTTCTGTAACTTTTTTCATGCCAAGTTTTTCCATCACGCGCCCTGATTTTCTATTTTCTAAATTATGATAGGCACTAATGGAAACTAATTTCATCTTATCAAACCCTAAAGCCAACAAAGCAAACGCTGCTTCTGGCATAATCCCCTGTCCCCAGTAAGCTTTATTTAAAGTATAGCCAATTTCACCCCGACCGTAATTAGACTCCACCCGCAAATCAATCGTTCCAATCATTTTACCGCTCTTTTTTTCTTCAATAGCATACTTTCCTAAAGGTTCTGCCATAAAATAATTGGCAATTGCAAACTTAGTATCATCTAAACTGCGATGTTGTTGAAAAACATAACGTGTTGTCTCTTCATCACTTGCGTATTCATACATATCCTGAGCATCGGTAATTTTAAGTGGTCGTAAGTGTAAACGCGTGGTTTCCAATACTGTATTTTCTGCAAACGCTAAAGGAATATTAACGATTTCTTCCATATTACACCTCTTTATTTGATAATTTCTTGTCCTTTTAAGTACATTCTTTCAATTGTGGTTTCCTGCCATTTTTTCGGATTAGTAGTAAACAAATCTTGTGAAAGGACAATGATATCGGCACTTTGGCCACTGTTTAATGTCGCTGTCTTTTCTGTTGGTACCATAGCAGCGGCAGCCTTAGTATACAGCTTAAAGGCAGTGACCAAATCAATTGCTTCTTTAGAATTTAAATCTTCGCCATTTGCTCCAATTCTAGTCACAGCTGCCGCAAGACTAGCAAAAACATCATCTGGTTTTATCCAAGCTGTAGCCGGTGCATCTGAAGATAATGCCGTCGGAACTCCGCTTTTTAACATCGAAGCCAGCGGATAACATTCCTTCAAGCGTTTCTCCTCTAAGTTTTGGGAATAAGAAGCATATTCTGCATATAAGAAAATAATTTGTGTTACAAATGCAAAGTTCATTTTAGCTGCATGAAACGCCGCTAACGTTTTATCCTCTAATAAGGTAGCATGTTCAATCCTGACAGAGGGGCGATTTGTTAACCACGGTTCCAGCTCTCCATACGTATCCAAAATTAATTGAATGGCCGCATCTCCCATCGCATGAATAGCAATTTGACAGTCATTATTCTTAGCAAATTCATAAGCAAACTTTAAATCTGCTGCCGTATTGATAGCAAAACCGGTGCTATCAGAATTTTTATAAGGCTTTTTAACACGCGCGGTTTGATTGGAGATTGTCCCATCCATAAATAATTTGATTCCTGCCACATGCACATGTGGATGATTTGGACGAGGAAGTTGGGTCAAATGCAGTCGCTTAATTTCATCGATAGAATAATACAAATAGACTTCTTGGGCCAAGCCGCGACGTGCAGCTTCTGAATAAATTTCCGCATAATCATAGGGGGCAACTAAACTAATCATATCGCTAATTACGCCAATACCACGAGTGCGATAGTGCTTAGCTAACTTCATCGTTTGGTTCACGACGTTTTCAAAAGTGTCGTTTTCTTTGACTGCTTTAATCAATTTGCTAGCCCCATTTTCCAACATCACCCCATTGGGCTCACCATTTTCAAAATGACCAATCATTCCCCCAAAAGGATCAGGCGTTTCTTTTTTTATTCCAGCTAGTTTCAAGGCTACAGAATTAACCGCACAAGAATGACAATCCGAGCGTAAAACATAAACTGGTTGCGTTGTGGAAACTTGATCTAAATCGTGAATTGTTGGCGTTCGGCCCTCGGCAAGTTTTGATTCATCATACCCCCAACCTTCGATCCACGCATCTTTTTTGCCTACTTGCGGCGAATTTCTCAAAGCGGTAATCATCTCTTCAATACTCGCAACATTTGGAGGTGTACATGCAACACTACCCAAAGTTTCTGAAATCCACAACGGGTGAGTATGAACATCCCAAAAACTGGGCATCGTTAAACGTCCGTTTAAATCAACTACTTCATTCACATTTCGCAAACGTGCATCTTGACTATCACCTAACCAACTAACTTTATCATCGGTTATTTCCAATGCCGAGACAAATTTTTCACCGGTAAAAATTTTACCATTTACTAAAATGCGTTTCACAAAAATCCCTTCTTCGTCCTTTTTCTTTTTATTATAGTACAGAAGGAAAAGAAAAGCTTTTTGTACTCATTTTTTTACAAAGCCTAAGAAAATTTGAACGGCCTCGCTTATCTCTCAAGTAATAAGATGGAATTTTAATAAGTTGTTCTGGGAATTTCAGCTTATTGTCGTAGAGAGTTCAATTGCGAAACTATCCTCCAATATCCTTAGCGTATCGGCATCACCACGTGTTAAAATCCTATAATTTTTTACAAAAAAAAAAACACGACTACTTTCTTTGTAGAGGTGTTTTTCTAAATATTCCTATGAACGCTCCATTTGGCGTGCTTTTAAAAATTTTGCCCCCACCGGTAAAAGTAGGGCTAAAATAACGAATCCAACGATTTGAAACAACGAAAGATTGTCGATATATGTACTGACTAACAAAAATAAAATAATTAAGGGCAGTAATAATTTTTCTCCAGAGCTCGCCAAAATAATAACCTTCTTTCTCTTTATTATTTATAGTTTTTTAGTGATATTTCTTTGACTCAACCGTAAACATTATATCTTTTTCATTTTCGGAAAAAAACATTTTTATAAAAATAATTGCTAAATCAAGAATGCAAGCATTTTCTTACCTTTTTATCCAAAAATGCTATAATTGGTTTATCAGAATTATTGGGGGAAACGACATGACAGACGAATTACAACAGCATTTAGACAAAGGCCGCTATGGTACGCCGTTAGTTAATCCTGATGAACAGCATAAATACATGGGCACATTTCGCGAGCGCTGTTATTTAAGTATGACGATTGCACAAATGAAAAGTGACACTGACAAAGACAATTTTTTAATGGAATTAAAAAAACATGAAGATGCTACAGTTCTTTTAAACGGTCAAATGTCAGAGAGTTTACAAGCTGAATATATTCAACTTGCCACTAAAAATCATGCAAAATTTACCGTAGTAAATGACTTTGTGGATGCCAATCCAGATAGTTTTGGGCTACTTTTAGTCGCCAAAGAAGCCGTCAATGAACCCGTAATTGACGTGGAAAAGAAATATCCAGAAGAAACAAAAACAACCGAGAAAAAAGAACCCGAGAAAAAACACGGTTTCTTTGATCGCTTATTCCACTAGAGATAGTGGCATGTCATTATTTTTATTTGCGGACCTGAGGAGGGATTGTTATGACACAACCAGATTACACTGCTTTAAAGACAGAATTATTGGTAGCACTTGATACACATATCGACATTTTAAAAGACGCATCTTATATTCAACCTGACCATTTAGATGGCATTATGTTTATGATGCGTAGTTTTGGCTTCATGTTGGATCGCGCGCCAAAAGTTTTAGCTTGTGATGATACAGAAGAAATGAATTACTTGATGTTTCAATATTATAGCCTGCTAACAGAATTAAAATATAATCTGACTTTAAATTTCCCCTATGCCAAAATTAATAACAAAAATCTACTGGAAATTGTCGATGCATTCCCCACCACCTACGAAAAAGAAATGAAAACTTGGTGGGAGGATACGACTGGTTTAAAAGTTGAAGAAACCAAGCAAACAATTGAAATAAAAAGTTTTGAATATTAAATACCATAAAAGCAGGGGCTGTGCCAAAAAACGGCATAGCCCCTGCTTTTTATCTATAAAAAGGTTATAGGATTTTTACAAGAAATAATGCCGGTATACTTTTATGTCTAGCACACGCAGCTACTCCTCGAGAAAAATTCTCTACAACAAATTAGTTTATTTCCGGATATAAAAATTTTAATACAGCCATTGTTAGTCGCCGACTCTTACCGCTAAAAGGATAAACATGCATATGCATGGCCGGATTAAAATTCGCCTCAATAATCCCATAAGCTTTTGGCGCAGTAGCAGGTTGCGTTTTATCGGGAATAATTAAGTCTATCCCAGAAATTTTTGCTCCTAAAGCTGTTACTGCTTTTGCTGCCACTTCCTTATAATCTTCTGAAAATTCATCAGTCACATCAATCGAATCGCCCCCGGTGCTGACGTTGGAATTTTCCCGTAGATAAACTGTCACACCTGCAGCGGGTACACTTTGCGTGGTATAACCTTGTTCTTTTAGCATTAATTTTTCAATTTCGCCTAATTGTATGAGTTCTAAAGGTGCACGGTGGTGGCTGCCCCGCAACGGATCTTCATTTTTTGCAGCTACTAACTCTGTAATCGTATGTTGCCCGTCACCTACAATATTAGCTGGTACACGCAATAAAATTGCTTGAACTACTCCATCTAAAACAAAAAAGCGATATTCTGTCCCAATCATAAATTCTTCCACCAAAACAGCAGTATCTTCAGCAAATGCAATTGCTAAAGCTTCTTTAAAATCAGCTAGACTGGCGCCATGTTTAAAAATCGAGATCCCTAAACCATAGTTAGTCGATTTGGGTTTTACTACAAATCCACTTTTTGAAAATTTTGGGTAAGCCTTAATAGCGGTTTCCATATCTGCAAATTCTAATCCTTCTGGCACGCGAAAACCGGCGTTTGCCAAAACTTTTTTAGTGACTGTTTTATTCGCCATAATCAAAGGCACAACGTAGCTGTCCTTACTGGTCATATTAGCGTTCTTCACATATTCTGTCCGACCGGCAAAACGTAGTTGCAAGAATTGATCTTCTTCATCTAAAACGACCACCTGTACACCTTTTTGAATCGCATCAAACATTAAAATCTGGGTGGATAATTCCATTTTAGTAAACCCGGCTAATTGATAAGGTTTCAGCCACGCGTGCGCCTGATTTTCTTTAGCAACAGCCGCAGCCCAAGTGGTCGTGTCCTTTTTAGTAGCCGCATACAAACGAGCTGCCAGTGTTTGACTAGGATCTTCAAAAGCACTTTGGGCAAAATCAAAGAAAGTATCTGCTAGCGGTAATTTTAAGTTATAAGCCATTTCTTTTAAACCTGCGACAAGATCCATACCTTCTTCTACATAGTCAGTCACACGATCAGGTCTTTCTAAAGCTACAAAATCGTTGATGGCATCCCCGTGGGCTACCCAATCATCCGCTGATTCCTCTTCGGGCAAATAAAACATATACAACATAAACGCGTGTAAAAACTCAATTTGTTCTTGATTAATCCCAAAAGGAGCAAAGGGATTTAAGTCAATGTTACGTAACTCAATATACCGAATACCAGTTTGAACCAAATCCGAGACTTTTTGTCCTCCTCTTAAACGTACAGGCGCATAAAACTCTTTTTCTTCGGAAAGTTTGCCAATTTCCACCATCCGAGCGATATCTGATAGGTATTGCGTTAAACTTTCATATGAAACGTGTACATCTTCGTGGTTGGTATAACCAAAACGACTATTCCGAATGCTACGTACTGGCTCTTGCGGAGCGCTGTCTTCTACAAAATAATATTCATTACTTGTTGGTGAAGCACCAAATAAATACGTTAAAAACCAGCGATAGCGCAAATAGTTACGGGTCACTTTCAAATAGATTGCTGTTTTGAAATCAGTAAAATCATCATATTGTTCTTGTGCCGCAAATAAATTTTGTAAAAAATCCGCACCAAATTCAAAATTAAAATGAATGCCACTTACCATTTGTTTTCTTTTACCATAAGTTTTAGCCAAATAGCGTCGATACAAAACATCTTCAAAAGTATCCAATTTGGCAATCATAATATCTTCATCTTTTCGCGGTAAAACCGGCGGCATACTTAGCGGCCACATCATTTCTTCTTTTGGTAAAGAACGATACGCCACATCGTGAATAGCAGCTAACCAATTCATCAATTCTTGGGGTGAATCTGCTACAGGAGTTACTAATTCTAATTGTGTTTCTGCAAAATCCGTTTGAATATAAGGATGGTAAGCCCGATTTCCGAATTTATTGGGATGATTAGTTTGCGCTAATTTTCCATCGGCTGTAATACGTTGACTTTCTTTTTCTACGCCATAACGCGCTTGCCAAATATAAGGTTGCAAAGCTTCTAACTGTAATAATTGTTTAATATTTTTCATAAGCGACTTCCTTTTAGTTAGTTTCAAGCTCATTATATGGGAAAGAGCGCATAAAAAAAATGGAATTGCTCAAAGTTAAGGAAAATCCCATTTTAACTTAACTTTTCAACCATTCCATTTTTGTTTAAATTTCTTAAAAATAGTTCTGTTACACGCATTTTTAACATTGAATCCCTTTTCATTATTTAACAAATTCGCGTCGATGGTGCGCGGCTAGAAAGTAGCCGGTCAAAGCCGCTGGGAGACCTAAAAGTAAAAAAAGACGCCAATCACGAAAATCATAAAAATATACGAGTAGAAAACCTAATAACGTTAATCCAAAATATCGCTGAACCTTCCCCATTTTTACTCCTCGCTTTATCATTTTATAGTGTGGTTCCACCAGTTAATACTATTAATACCCAATAAGCAAATAATCCTAAAATAATCGCAAGAATAACTTGTAGGATTTTCCCAATTATTTTTCTTTGTTCCATGACGAATCCTCCGTTTTCAAACCACCCACAAAGCAAAAAAATTTACTCAATTATTCAAAACAGCATCAAGACATAACAAAAAAATTACAATTCCCCGTCACAAATTACTGCCACAAAAAAACATGTAAAACAATTATAAAATAATCTATACCCTACTAATTTCCTTGTTACTATATAAATAGTATAAAACATATTGTTAAAATTTAGAAAATGCGAATTCCTATTTTAATCTTTTAAAAATAACAATAACATTTTTAAAAAGGTCCTGTCACAACCACCTTGCCAATCATATGGCCTGCTTCTACTAAAGCAGTAGCTTTTCTCAAATTTGCCGCATTGATACCTCCAGTAATGGTTTGGGTTAACGTTGTGTGAAGTTCTCCTTTATCTACCAATTGCGCCACATGAGCTAAAATTCTGCCTTGAGTAGCAATATCACGATTAAAATCGGTTTTAGCAAACACATATTCCCAATCAAAACTGACCGATAAATTTTTCCAAGTCACTAATGGTAAGGGTTCTTCCACTTCTACAATCGTCCCTACATGACCTAAAGGTGCAATTAAATCACTGATTGCATCAAAATAAGGCGTAATGGCATAGAGGACCGCAATGTAATCGAATTTTTCTATTCCGCTAGCCGCTAATTTTTTTTTGAGATCACCATGATAATCAATCGGAAAATCAACCTGATTATAATGTAACCATTCAAAATTATCGGGACTACTCGTGCCATAAACAGTCAAGCCAGCCCAATGTGCCAATTGACTCATCATTGATCCCACACCGCCGCCACTATTAATAATGAGAATATTTTTCCCTTCATTGGCATTCCTTTTGGCATTTAACCCGAATTTTTCAAAGAGTAATTCGTAGGCAGTTAAAGCGGTTAAGGGAATAGCAGCAGCTTGGGCATCAGTCAAAGTTTTAGGAGCTAAAGCACAAATACGGCGGTCAACTAATTGCAAGGCTTGATTGCTGCCAGCACGTTTCGTTGTCCCGGCATAGTAGACCCTGTCACCTATTTGAATATCATGTACATTGGCACCTGTTGCTACTACTTCACCCACAGCATCAAAACCTAAAATTTGAGGGGTGAGCGTTTTTTGAGCTTTTTGGCGTAACTTCGTATCTATAGGATTTACCGAAACTCCTCTGACAGCTACTAGCAAATCATTGGACAAAGGTTGCGAACGCGGCACTGTGAAATCTTGAAAGCTATTTGGATCATTAATTGGCAGACCTTCATAAAAACCCACCGCCGCAATTTTTCCTGTCATACTTCCACACCCTTTTTAAAATAGATCACTTTAGTTTCTACTTAAAATCAGTGTAACAAACATCTTGTTTTTATACCTGTATGCGCCCTTCAAAAAAGCCTTTCCAATAAAAGTTAAAAGAAATGTTAAAATTAAAGAAATTATGTAACCAAACAGTAAGAGAAACGTTTTTAAAGCGAAGGGGTGAAAAAGATGAAGCTAGAACTGGCTATTTTATATGAACAATACGCTAAAGAATGCTGGCTTTATGCTTTTAGTCTAACCAAAGATGCTGCATTAGCCGAAGATTTAGTGAGTGAAGCTTTTTATCAACTGGTCAAGTCATTAGATAACTTAACCAAAGATATGATAAAGTTTTGGCTTTTAAGAGTGATTAAAAATCGTTACCTAGACGAACAACGTCAGAAAAAGCGGTGGCAAATGACCTCTTTTGAGCAGGCAAAGTCACAAGTAATCTTAAATTCTTCAGCCTCACCTTTGGAACAACTTTTACATAGTGAAAAAAAGAATAGGCTCTATCAAGCACTTTATCTGCTTTCTGCTCCTGAAAGAGAGTTACTCTATCTATTTTACTTTTTAGATTGGCCGACAAAAGAGATTGCAGCTTTTACAAATTTATCGCTGGGACAAGTTAAAATAAAAATGTATCGCAGCCGACAAAAATTAAAGGAGATTTTACAAGATGAAACCACAAAATTTTGATTTTGAAAAGATCCAAAAAAATATTAAGAAAAAAAATCAGCAAAAAAATTTACTTCTTGTCACCATTGCAGCCTTTTTAACCCTCGGCTTATTTTGGTCAGTACCTAAAATTTTAAACCAATTCTTTTATAATCCAACCAGCAAAAATGCGTATTTAGCTAACAATCAGTACCTTTTTAATCGGCAAATTTACAACGAACTAACCTTACCCAGTTACGAGATGAGTGATTTGACAATAGATAAAACTGGCATTGGTACCTATCAAATTAAAGAAACTTATAGTCCAAAATATAGTAATAAGGTAGTGGGGTTTAGAGGGTTAGAAATAAAGCGCAACAAGTGCCACTACGATAATAATTTCTATCCCATCTCTCCTATTTTTAACCAAGAAGTAGCATCAGCTAGCCAATTCCACCCAGATAAAATAGCGTCAGCTGACAGTAACCTTAGCAAAAGTAATTTGTTGGAAAATATCAAACCTTTACCAAAAAGTACTTATGTGACCGTCGATCTTGCATTTAAAGAAGATAAAAGCATTTCAGATTATTCAGACTGGCTGAATGTCACCACTACTGGTGCAGAAACATTATGGCAAGCTGTTCGCCCCCCACAAAAGGTAATTGATAAAAATGAAGCGCCAATGGTAGTGGGCTATGCTCCTTCTGCCAGTTTTTCGGGAATTAGTGTCGCGATTACCAATGAGAAAAAATTAAATCAAGATTTCCCCCTCTTAATCGGCTCTCTAGCCGATGATAAACAAAATAACTGGTCTGAAGAAAAAAGACAAACGACTCATTTTAAATCACTCCTTAACTATCTAATTGAAAATGAGGTTTTTCTAGCCCAAGATACGCATTTGCTGCAAAAACCAACGCTAAAAAACATCTTACAAGATGTGGAAAAAAATGGCATTAAAATTTATGGCGCTACTTTACGTTTACCAGCTTTTGAACTAGAAAAAATCTTACAAAACGAAGCGATAAAAAGCGCTTACATTACTGAAGTAGCTGTCTTTCCACTTACTAGCCAAAGCGCACAACTACCTGGTGTTCACTATCCTGCCGAAAAATAAAAAAACACCCAAAACCTTCACAGTTAGCGGTAAGAAGCTGACCTTAGCCGTGTTGGTGATTTGGGTGTTTTTTCAATTTAGTAGCGATTTTCATCCCATCTTGTGGGTAATAATTTTTCCAGTGTTACCGGACCAGATGTTAATAAAATCTCACAGTTCAGATTATTATCATCCACTTGGCTGAGTAATTCTCGACACCGACCGCAAGGTGCTAAAATACTGCCATCTTGATAGACAGCCACAATTTTTCTAATTTGGCTTTCTTTAGCGGTAATCATAGCCGCGACAGCACTATGTTCCGCACAAAAACCAATCCCACAAGGCAAGTCTAAGGAAACACCAGTATAAACATGATTGTCCATTGTTAGAAGTGCACAAGCTACATGCCCCACTTCACAATTACGGCCAGTAGTTCGAGGGGCTATTGTCTGTTGGGCTATTTTTTTTAATTCGACAAATTCCATTTAGTTACTCCTTTGTGAAGCCAATTTATAAAATTCAGCCAATTGACGTTGGTTTTGAATAACAACCACCTTTTGGGAATATTGCGTGCCAATTTCTTGGTAATGTTTTTTTACAGATTTGCTACGCCCTTCCCAAATAATCCACCAAAAAAAATCCCAACTAAAATGTTCAGGAGAATTTTCGGCCATATCCGGTCGTGTTTTATGATAGTAGCGTAACGTCCGCTTAAATACGCGCCAAAGGGATGCATGACGAGGAAAGAGTAATAGAATAATTTGATCTGCTTGTTTTAAACGTTCGGCCTGAAAGTAGCGCGTATAATTGCCCTCAATAATCCAGTCTGACTTTTTCATGAAATTCGTGACCATCGCTTTAGCAGCAGCATCTGAGCGGGTTTGCCAATTCGCAGTAAATTGTATTTGATCCAAATGTAAACAAGACGTGTGATACTGCTTACCTAAATAAGCAGCTAAAGTCGACTTCCCACTACCAGAATATCCTAAAATCGCAATTTTCATCTCACTACCTCTTTCATTGCAAGTGCTTTTTGATATAACGGATTGCTGTGGAAGACAACCTAATTACTACGCAAGATTTTTTTTAATGCCTTTCCTTTGGCCAACTCATCAATTAATTTATCTAAATACCGAATTTTTTGCATGAGAGGGTCTTCAATTTCTTCAACCCGCACCCCACAGATCACTCCTTTAATTAAATTTGCCGCAGGATTTATTTGCGGCGCATGCGCAAAAAAAGTCGCAAAATCTGTCTTATTGGCCAGTTCAGCTAACAATTGCTCATAACTAAAACCTGTTAACCACATAATAATTTCATCCACTTCAGCTTTTGTCCGTCCCTTTTTTTCTGCCTTACTGATATATAAAGGATAAACATTCGCAAAAGGCATTTTAAAAATACGCTCTGACATTTCTTTCTCCTATTTCACCACTGTATAACTATCAATGGTATTGCCCTTATCATCTTTTAAAACCAGCCAACTATTAGTACCAGCGAAATATAAGAAGTTGCCCAATTCGTTGACACTTTTAAAAACAATCTCATCTGTTGTCACAAAATCTTTTATTTTATCAGCATTTTCATCCCGTAATTGATTGGTAAAACGAACAGCAAAACCAGCACTACCATCTTTATTCATAGGAGCCTCTGCTTTTAAAACTGCGCCTTTTAACAAGACAAGTTCATTGCGCTTACGCCAAATGGCTTTTCCTTTAGCCCCTTCATAATCAATATGAAAAACAACTTCACTAACTTTTTTATTCCAACGATGTTGTGCTTTGGCAGGTTTTCTTTTCACTTTTTTCATTGGATAGCCTAAAAAACTCAGCACAGCAAAAAGGTCACTTTGAAAGGCGGCTAAATTGTCATATTGGTTGCTGGGAATTTTTTCAGCTGTTTTTTGAGTAGTCACCTTTAAGCCATTTTCTTCCCACACATTTAATAGTTGTTGCAGCAAAAGTACCGGCTCCATTTCCCAAGGGACTTCAATCACAATCATATCCTGGCTAGCTGACTTTTTACTTTCAAGTTCGGCTGTCTGTATTTGTTTGTCTACTGTTGTTAAATAAATGCCCCGGTCTACCTTTGGTAAAAGTTTCGTTTCTGGAACAAAATACAAATGATTTTGCCATTTTTCCCAATTGATTTCTGTAAGCTCATCAGTAAGTGTTAGCGTAAGATTTAAATTCATCACAGCGCCCCCATTTTATTTATTTGCTTTCATTTTAGCTGTAATAAGACGACAGAACAATAAATGCGCTTCACAATATTTGGCACTAAAATCAGCGGCTAGCTGGATTATCCCAATAAAAAATTAAAGTTGTCACAGTTTTTACCGCTAGGACATATGTCCCACTACAAATAGCCGTTAGCGAAATTTTTTAATTGCGCGGGCTGAATGATTTCATAACCCCCCTCTGCCTTTTGCAAGACACCCGCTGTTATTAAATCATTTAGCAAGCGAAACATATGACGATAGCTCATCCCAATTGTAGCTGCCACATCTGTTAGATTATCTGTAAAGAAGTTTTTATAAGCCGACTGTAAGATGTAACCACATAAACGTTGTTTCCCCGGATAAAAAGCCGCCGATAAAAAATTTTCTGAACTTAATTGTAACTTTTCTGCTAAACCTTTGGCCATTGTGTTGATAAAAAGACTATTTTGGCGCAAATACGTTTCATTAGGCAAAATTGGAAGGGCAATACACTGAAAATTAGAAAGTGCCACCATGGTTGTAGCCGCTTCGTCTTTTTTCATCGCAAACTCCATATCCCCAATGATGCCATCTGAAATATAATAGGCCAAAACTAAATTTTTTCCATTATCTGCTAAAGTACAGACTTTAGCTTTGCCCCCCAATACAAAAAGTAAACGATCTAATAATGCACCTTGCGTAATAATCGTTTCTCTTTGCTCAAATTGCCATACTTCACATCCTCGCAAACAATCTTTTGCCAAGTTCCACTGGGTCAAAATTTGTTCTTGTTTTGCATTTAGTAACTTTTTTTGCAATGTATCCGCCTCCAGTCCTTTTCATTATGACATATGTCCTATTAGAAGAAAACCAAAAGACGATAAACTAGTTTCAGGAGGTGAGGAAGATGTTACAATTTATTCTTTTATTTGGTATCATCACCGCATTTTTACTCTTGATCAAATTCATGCAAGTCCGGATTCAAAAAGGAACACGCAACTATCATGAACAATTGGCTCATTACGAAAATGCTTGGCAAAAACAAGTATTACGTCATGCCTTGAGTAGATAATAAAAAAAGAGAAGCTGTTTACTTAAAAAGCAAACAACTTCTCTTTTTATTGCACTGGATCTAAATTAACGTTTTCATGTTCATAAACAAAGCTTAATAAGCTTACAAAGCCTACAATCAGTATTTCTAAGTTTTCTTTTAGCACTTGAACGGTAAAAATGTAATTGTCGTTTTCTTTAGTAACTTGGACACTCGCTATTTTTTCATTTCCTCTGGTGACATCAAATTTATCCCCTAAAAAAGTCCCCGCTAGTGCCAATTTTTCACCTTTAATTTCATAACTGGTACGAAAATTTTGCATATCTTTGAGAATACTAATTTCGTTATAAGCATTCAATTTTAAAAATAAGCGGGGTAAATCAACATACCCCATACTATAGCGTTTGCGTTTTATCTCTCCTAATTTTTTACCTCCTTCTTGATACAAGTAATATCTTTTTCTAGTGGGTAGTGTTAAAACTTCTGATACATAATAAACTTCTTTTTCGTCTTCAAAAACTTGATATTCTTTTTCTGTTTTGTTTCCTTTTAAAAGCGTCAATTCTTTCAAGACATGACCTCCTTGTCCATTTACTTCTTTTATTGTACAGCTAAAACAACGATTGTGAAAACGAATACATTTTATGTTTTTAATTTATTTAAAATTTGAACAACCGTTGGATAATCGTCATTAACTGTTCCATTAAGATTATGACTCATTAATGAAAAGTCATATTTTTCATATAAGCTAATAGCATCATGGCTCCAAGTCTGGGTATGGAGGTAAACAGTCGGCTCTTCTTTCATTAATGTTTGAAAAAGCATTAATGTATGGGCTACCAAGGCTTTTGCTACTCCCAAACCTTGATATTCAGGTTTCACTGCCAACCAGTGAAATAACGGATAATTCTGCGCGTGTATTTGTTTTTGCCAGGCAGTACAAGTGGCGATTTTTTCTCCATTGGGTGCTACGACAAAAAGCATTTGCTGCGCTAATTTTTCTGGATAAGGAGCAAAAGTACGCTGAAAATACGCCGCTGCCTCGTTTTGGTCCTCAAATTCTAAGACACTACTTTCAATTTCACCCCATGCCTTCTCATCGCCTATTTGATAAAATTGAAAAGAAAAACCACTGGGTAAACTCTGTTTGGACACAGGAAGATGCAACGGCCGTTTCATCCAGACTTCTTTATAAGGAATTGATTTATCTAGCAAAACTTTTCACTCCTTTCAAAATAAATCTTGAGCTAAACGAACCATATCTTTTAAAACGAGCCCATTTTCAATAATTTCTTCTTCATAATGGTGCAAGAAAAAATCATGCTCAATATGCGTCATGCGAAAACCACATTTTTGGTACAAATAAAGTTGTTGCACACCCGTTGATCCAGTCCCGATTTCTACTCTACGAAAACCAGACTGCTTACTCCAGTCAAGAACATAATGCAACAATGTTTGGGCTAGCTTTTGGCCACGAAAATTTTTGGCAACTGCCAAATTCATAATTTCAACAGTTTCTGGCCTAGTAGGTAATAAAACAATAACACCTGCCAGTTCATCATTTTGGCGGAGTTCAAAACATGTGCTACGACTAGTATATTCTTTGACTAATTTTTCGGCAGGATCTGCATCTAATAACAACTCCCAGTGGGCGGGGGTGAGAATATCAAATTTATTTATCTTCAAGTTTCTACTCCTTTTTTACACAATTGGTTCTTAACTTTAGTATATAACAAGGATTCCTCAGAAGATAGCCAGCAGAAAATTCCAGTTAAAGTTAGTTTTCTGACATTCACCTCGCTATTCCTTATAAGAAAAGCTAAAGGCAGCGGGAAGCTCCTGGGAAAACATCAGAAATTCAGCTTTTGATACTCTTTATCAGAAATAAATTTTTGAATTTTCCCCGAAGATTTTCTGCATGTCTTATCCATAAAGAAAAGTGGATTGTTCTTCCCCTTGTAAAAACCATATAATCTCTTGGCCTACAAAAAAAGCTGTAAAAATCTTTTTTTGATTTTTACAGCTTTTTAAACTAGCTTATTGAATTTCAATTTTTACATTTACAGTTTGCAAAGGCACATCATAAAATGGATCTTCACGACGCCCCAGGAAATCTTTAGCTTGCTGAGGAAAGACAGCATAACTTAATACGTCTTCTGTTGATTTTGCGTATTGTTTAATTTCTGCTTCAAATGCTGGTAGTTGCGGTGCTAATAAATCAGCCGGACGTTGGGTAATAACCGTTTCATCCCCAATGATTTTTTCTTTAATGGCAGCTTTAATAGCAACGGGTGGTTTACCATAAAGCCCTCGCACATAATCTTTGATTTCGTTTGGTACCATCTTGTAACGTTCCCCAGCTAAAATATTCATTAATGCCTGGGTTCCAACCATTTGCGACAGTGGTGTCACAAGCGGTGGGAAGCCTAAGTCGGCCCGTACTTTTGGTACTTCAGCTAAAACTTCATCATATTTATCAGCATTGCCTTGTTCGGTCAATTGACTTAAGAGATTGGATAACATCCCCCCTGGCACTTGGTAAATTAAAGTTTTTGGTTCGGTATCTTTTACTTTGGGATTTAATACGCCTTCATTGCGGAAATGATCACGAATTGGATTAAAATAATTGGCGATTTCTTCCAACTTATCCATTTTCAAACCTGTGTCAAAACCTAATCCAGATAATGCAATGGCTACAGATTCTGTAGCCGGTTGACTTGTCCCACCGGAAAATGATGAAATGGCAGTATCAATAATATCTGCACCTGCTTCGGCCACTTTTAAATAGGTCATTTCAGAAATACCACTCGTGGCATGGGTATGAACTTCTAATGGTAATGCAATACTATCTTTAATGCGACTAACTAATTCAAAACCAGTAGCAGGTGTTAAAACGCCCGCCATGTCTTTAATGCAAATCGAATCTGCACCAAGTTCTGCCATCTCTTTGGCTAAACCGACAAAGTAATCAACAGTATGAAAATCACTGGTAGTGTAAGAAATGGCTGTTTGGCAGTGTCCGCCAGCTTCTTTACAAGCTTCAATTGCAGTCTTTAAGTTACGCGTATCATTTAAAGCATCGAAAACACGGACAATATCAATGCCATTTTCAACTGATTTCATCACAAATTCTCTTACGACATCATCTGCATAGTTTTTATACCCCAAGAGATTTTGTCCCCGTAATAACATTTGTAATTTCGTATTTTTTACTTCTTTGCGTATGCGTCGCAATCTTTCCCATGGATCTTCATTTAAAAAACGGAGGCAAGAATCAAAGGTTGCTCCTCCCCACATCTCCAATGAATGAAAGCCGGCTTCATCCATTGTTTTGATGATTGGTAACATATCTTCTGTGGACATTCGGGTTGCAATTTGACTTTGTTGCCCATCCCGCAAGACCGTTTCCATAAAACGAATTTGTTTGGTCATTCCACTACTCCTTTCCTTGTTCAATTATATTTATGATCTTCGTTTGCATTTCTTCAATCGTATGTGTTCTAGCCCGCCCACAGACCTTGGCGTCTTTATTGCAAATAAGACATCTTCTAGCAGGAAAGCCTATATCTTGTCGACTAATTGACTGTATTTTTTGGTCTTTTAGCCACAAAACATCTAAATCAACTAACCGACCTTGTGGATGTTTTTCTTCGATTGCGATCATTTTTCTTTTTAATAGTTCCGGTGAAATTTCTGCTAACAAAAAAAACTCCAAACCGGTTTTACGCGAAAAATAATTCGTTTCAATAATAAAAAAATCTTTTAATTCTTTGCGAATTGTCTCAACCAGAGCAATGAATACTTTTTCCAAAGCTAGCGTATTTTTAACTGGCCCAGGAATATTCATCGTAGCTGAAAGCAAACTTGCCTGGGGACATTTAGCTAGTAGTGCTTGTTGCAGTGCGACTCTTTGTTCCCGAGCAGCTAACATTTCTGGCAGGATAACAACTTCGCCTTGAAAATAATTAGACATTTTTGACCACATCGATGATTGAACCATCACGGTATTCAATTAAAGCAACGACTTTATCGCCATATTGAATCGGTTGTGGTTTGCCGACGATGCTATAGGCTTTTTCTTTTAATTCTTCAATAGTAAATTGCGGTACATCTAGTTTTTTGAAGTGTTCCATTAAATCTTCTCGCGCAGGATTAATCGCAATACCAATTTCAGTGACTACTACATCAATACTTGACCCCGGCGTTACAATCGTATTCACTTTATCAACAATGGTTGCAATCCGTCCGCGAATAATGGGCGCGATGACAAGACTCATTTTACATGCCATTGAAGTATCAGAGTGCCCTCCTGAAGCGCCACGAATTACACCATCAGAACCAGTAATCACATTCACATTAAAATCTGTATCAATTTCTAGTGCTGATAAAATTGCTGTATCAAGTTGGTTAATAACAGCACCTTTACTCAATGGTGAAGCATACATGTTGGCGTCAATTTCATAGTGGTTTGCATTTTTTCCTAATGAGATAGCAGAAGGATGATCAAAATCTTGTACATCGATAATTTTTTCAACTAGACCTTCTTCTAGTAATTCCACCATCGCATTGGTAATACCGCCTAGTGCAAAACTAGCTTTAATACCATCTTTAAGCATTGCTTCTCTCATGAAACGGGAAACAGCTAATGCTGCACCACCAGTACCTGTTTGGAAAGAAAAACCTTCTTTATAGTATGGTGAATTTGTAATTACTTTTGCCGCATATTCAGCAATTAATAATTCTTTAGGATTTTTCGTAAAACGAGTAGCGCCTTTGGCAATCCCATTTGGATCTCCGATGGCATCGACTTCCACTACGTAGTCAACATCCGTTTGAGGAATACTGATTGGTGTATTAGGATATGGCATTAAAGTATCTGTAATAATTACTACTTGATCAGCATATTTGGCATCGATCATCGCATAACCTAAAGAACCACAGGTTGCTTTTCCGACAGTCCCATTGGCATTGCCATATTCATCAGAACTTGGGGCACCTAAAAAAGCTACATCAATATGCACATCACCAGCGGCAATCGCCCGTGCACGACCGCCATGGGAACGAATCACAACTGGATTTTCCATAATGCCTTCTGAAATAGCTGCGCCGACTTTATCGCGCAAACCACTGGAAGTAATATTTGTTACCACACCATTTTTGATGTGATCAATCAACGGTTCATGAACGTTCGCAATGGAACTTGGTGCAATCGATAAGTTTTTAATTCCCATTTTGGCAATTTCTGCTAAAACGAGATTCATAACAAAATCGCCTTCACGAAAATGATGGTGAAAAGAAATCGTCATACCGTCTTTTAAGCCCGTTTTTTCAATCGCTTCACGAATACTTCCTAATAATTTAGTATCTCTCGGTTTAACGGGTTTGATTTTACGACTCGATTCTTGATATTCTTTGATGTTGGCTAATTCCCCTTCAAAAACGCCGTATTGTTCAGCAAATTGTGTTGGAATTTCGCGACCTAATTTATTTGTTGTCATTTTAAATATCCTCCTCGGAAATCAACTTGGCAGCTTTTGCTAACGCAATAACACGTTCTGCCCGTTCTACGATAGGTTTATCTACCATTTTCCCGTTCACTGAAATAACGCCAGATCCTTTGGCTTCGGCTTCTTTAATGCCCCAAATGACTTCTTTTGCGTTTTGAATTTCTTTTTCAGTTGGTGCGTATACTTTATTGACAAGTGGAATTTGGCGCGGATTGATGACTGATTTGCCATCAAAACCAAGTTGTTTGATCATTTCCACTTCTTTTAAGAAACCTGCTTCATTATCCACATCGGAATACACCGTATCAATCGCTGCAATACCAGCTGCTCTGGCAGAATGCAGGATAAAACTACGGGCAAAGAATAATTCTTGTCCGTCTGGATAACGTCGGGTACGCATATTGGTAACATAGTCTTCTGCCCCTAAGGCAATCCCAATTAAACGTGTCGAGGCTTTTGCGATTTCTCTTGCGTTTAATACACCTTCAGCAGATTCAATGGCCGCCATCATTTTGGTAGTACCAACGGCAATCCCATTTACTTTTTCTACTTTTGTAATCTCAACATCTACATCTACAATATCTTGCGCAGTTTCTGTTTTTGGCAGACGAATAACATTGACACCAGCTAAAACCATTGCGGCAATGTCTTGGACGCCAACTGTGTCTAAACTATTAATTCGGACGACTGTTTCAACGCTGCTATAATCAAATGTTTTCAAAGCAAAGTGGACCAATGTACGAGCCGAATCTTTTTCCTTTAAAGAAACCGCATCTTCTAAGTCAAACATAATGGAATCCGCTCCGTATAAAGGGGCATCTCTTAACATCGCAGCATTAGCTCCGGGTACAAACATCATTGTTCTTCTTAAGCGTTCCATGAGTCAATCTCCTTCCAATCGTATTCAGCAACTTCACTGGCACGATAAACCGCTGTCAGTGTTCGGGCTTGAATTGTACAATCCAATGCACCTTTGTCAACCGCTGTTACTTTGGCTGCTGTTACATTCAAACGTTGCAACGTGCTCGCAATTAAGCCACGAATTTCTTGTCCATATTGCTTTTCAACACTACTATCTAGTTCAATTGCAATCTTTTCTTCTGAGTTTGGGGCCACAGTTACCATAATGTCACTCGACTCCACAGTACCAGCTACTGCACTTTTTTTGATTTCCACAATTTCCACCTCAAATTTTATTTTTCTCTTTTAAGTAAGCAAAAACGGTATCCGGCAAAAAGGATTGGACAAGAGACTCATTGTGTTCTCGGAGTGCTTGTCGTACTTTGGTGGCGCTAACGATTTCACCTTCAATTTCTAGCCGAGGCAAGATAGTCAGTGACAGATCCGGACTAAAGACTTCTTCCATCGCTTCATTGTAAACATTGGTTACTTTTGAATATGGTTCTTCCCCAACGAAGCGTTTTTTTATATGCAAAACAGGAGCAATTCGTTTTTTAAAAAGCGTTGCATCTAAACGGGCTTGAACGCTAGCTACATTTAACTCGGCACGATCCTTCAAGAAATAAGCTGGAAAAGTTAAAGATGAAACCATGTAATCCCTAGCTGGTAAAACTGTCACATCGTCAAATTCCTTTAAGCCAGCTTTTACTAAGGCAAAACGTTCAGGACTAGAAAATTCAGATTTTTCTTCAGAGACAACAAAAACATAAACATGATCACAAACTTTACGTGCTTGTTCTACTAAATATTTATGGCCCAAGGTAAAGGGATTGGCATTCATCACGATACTTCCGTTCTCACCTGGATGATCAAAACGCGCAATATAACTCAAGTAGTCATCAAAGCCCGGTTCTCCTTGTTCCATAAATAATACTTCTTTGGTACTCATGATTTTCTTAAATCCTAAAGAACGAAAAATCACTTCTTTATCTGGTTTTGTATAAACAAAGTAATGAAAAATATCTTCTTCATGCAAACGATCAATCAAATGAACAATAATTTGCGTCAGTAAGTTTTCAGATTGATAGTTTTTACAAACTAACAAATACTTTATGATGTTGTCTGATAGAGAACCCGTTGCAATCAATTTTTCGCCGTCATAAATGCCGACTGTATAGCTTGCGTCATCTTCGGGGTGTAGACCACCAGCTTTTAAAAACTCACTCCACTGATCATGGTCTTTTACATCTTGAATCAACCAGAGTCTTTTTAGCGTTAACATCTTTTCTCACCCGATTACTTTTTTATTTTGGCGGAAATAATTTCGCCAATATTTGTGAAGCTGCGTAAATAATCAAGATTACGACAAACACGCCACCCCAACCAAAACCTAATAGTTCAAACGCAATTTTTAAATCTTCAAACATAATTATCCTCCTTTTCATCCCATGCTGTTGTCTTCAAATGATTATGTTAATAGCGCTAATAATAGACCACCTGCAATAACAGAAGCTATCTGACCAGAGACATTTGCACCTGCTGCATGCATCAAAATGAAATTTTGCGGATCTTCTTCTGTCGCCATTTTTTGAATAACCCGACTTGACATTGGGAATGCTGAAATACCGGCTGCACCAATCATTGGGTTTACTTTTTCTTTTCTGAATAAGTTTAAAATTTTTGCAAATAATACGCCGCCAATAGAATCCATAACAAAAGCCACTAACCCTAAACCAATAACGATTAAAGTATCTACTTTTAAGAAATCATGAGCTTGCATTTTTACAGAAATTGTTAAACCAAGCAAAATACTAACCAAGTTAACTAACTCATTTTGTGCGGAAACCGATAAGCGGTCTAAAACGCCACATTCACGTAACAAGTTACCAAACATTAAGAATCCAACTAAAGGTAATGATACTGGTGCAATTAAACCTGCCACGATGGTAATTACGATTGGGAATAAAATTTTTGCTGTTTGTGAGACTGCGCCGGCATGATAAGTCATCCGAATTTGACGTTCTTTTTTCGTTGTAACAGCTTTAATAGCCACGGGTTGAATAATTGGTACTAAGGCCATATAAGAATAAGCGGCTACCATAATTGCCCCCATGTATTTTGAATTCAACGTATTGGCAACGAAGATTGAAGTTGGGCCATCGGCAGCACCGATAATTCCAATTGAAGCCGCATCGTTAATATCAAATCCAAGTAATACTGCCACGATGACAGTAAAGAAAATACCAAATTGAGCCGCAGCTCCAAATAATAGCAAGAATGGATTTTGTAGTAATGGGCCAAAGTCAATCATGGCTCCGATTCCGATAAATAATAGTAATGGGAATAATTCTGTACTGATACCGGCATCAAACAAAACTTGGAAAGGCCCCGCCTCGCCGCCGGCTTGTAAAACACCTGAATTGGGAAAGTTAACTAAAATTGTTCCTAAACCCATTGGCACCAATAATGTTGGTTCATATTCTTTTTTTATACCCAGGTACATCAACAACCCGCCGATGAGCATCATAATAATTCTTCCCGGCTCTTGCCCCATACCAATAATTCCTTCTAAAAGAGTTTCCACTGCGTTCACTTCCTATCTCAAATTTTCATTTCTAAAAAGTTTTATCCAAATGTGATTAATGCTTCACCAGGGTTAACCATTTGACCTTGCGTCACATGAATTCCTGTCACTTTACCAGCTTTTGGTGCCACAACTTCGTTTTCCATCTTCATCGCTTCTAAAATCATCACTGGTTGATTTTCTTGGACTTCATCTCCCACGTTTACCAAAACTTTCAAAATCGTTCCAGGCATCGGCGCTGTCATAGCGTCTGCACTTGCTGGTGTAGCGACTGGGGCAACGGGGGCTTCTTCTGGGGCAACGGTAGCCGTTGGTGCTGGTGCTACTGGCTGTTGTGGTGTAGCAACGGGTGCTGCAGGTTGTGGTACCCCACCGATTTCTTCCATTTCAACTAAATATTCTGTTCCATCAATTGTAATTTTGAATTTACGTAACATCATCATTCTCCTCTTTGTCTTTATTTTTTCATGATTTTTTTGACAGTCAATTGACTGTCTGGGCTTTCACCTGCAGCGACACTCGCTGCGATAATGGATACGAGTTTGGCCTCAGGGTTGCGTTCCAAAATTTTTTTCACAACAAATTGACTATCCGTTTGTTCACCAGCCATAATAGCCGAAGCAATTACGCTAACCCGTTCATAATTTTTTGAATCTGTTTCAATATAAGCGGGTACTTCCTGCCATTGTGATGTTTCCTTTTCTTCTACTGAAAACTCAGAAACCGGTACTTGCTCTTCTGATTTTTTCTGTCGAAAAAAATCCCATAATCCCATCGACTCACTCCTTTCTTTTCAGCTTAAATCTTCGCGGCTACAAATAATTTTAAAAATTTAAGGTTCCAAATTGACAACATCCTCATTATAGAATGATTTGCTTTCTTGAGAAGTTTTGCTTCTTGATTAAATTGTTCTTTTGCTGTTTCAAAATCTACTTTTTTATTAAAAACGCTTTAGAACGTTGATTTAAAAGCATTTGCGCCTCGTTAAGAATTTATTAATAACTTTTTAAGCCGCCGATAAGATTTGATTGGTTAAATTGTTTTTTTCGTGTTCCTTTTAAGAAAGTTTGTTTTTTTTTAGAAAATGCTTGCGTATGATGAAAGCGTTAGCAGTGAAATTGTGAAAATTTGCATTTGTTAGCCGGCGTGCAAGTCATTACTTTTAACTGCAACATAAAAATCTGCTTTTGAAAGGAAGAAGGAAATGTTACTTACAATTTTGTCTTACCTCATGATTATCGTCTTCATGTTCGTTATCATGAAAAAGAAATTATCACCGCTTACGTCATTAGTTATTATTCCTTTAGTATTCGCTTTAATCGCACTCGTTGCAGGTGTGACCGCACCGCCAGTCGTGGATGGTGTAGCCGGCAGTAACAATATCGGTGACTGGGTTATGGAAGGAATCAAAACAACTTCTAACACTGGGATTATGTTATTGTTCGCTATTCTTTATTTCTCTATCATGTTAGATGCTGGTCTATTTGATCCAATCACTAAAAAAATGATTCTTTTTGCTAAAGGCGATCCAATGAAAGTATTGATTGCCACAGCAGTTGTAGCTGCAGCCGTTTCGTTAAATGGCGATGGAACAACTACGACATTAATTTGCTGTTCTGCTTTTATTCCAATCTATAAAAAATTAGATATGAAATTAATGAATCTTGGTGTTTTGGTTATTTTACAAAATACCATTATGAATTTATTACCTTGGGGTGGCCCAACAGCACGCGCAATGGCTGTTTTAGATGTAGGCGCCGAAATTTTGGCTTACTTAATGCCAGGTATGATTCTCTCTGTTTTATTTGTTATCTTTATAGTAGCACCTCACATGGGACGTCAGGAAAGAAAACGCTTAGGCATTAAAGAATTAACTGATGCTGAAATTGAAGAAATGACTGCTGTTACCGATCCTGAAACAATGGCCATTCGTCGTCCAAAACTTTTTGCTTTTAACGGCATTATGACGATTATTTTAATTGCCTGGTTAGTCTTAAGTTCTTTTGCCGATCAAATCGGCTTACCAGGCTGGTTCGCCCAACCACCTTTATTCTTATTCTTATTAGGTACTTGTATTGCCTTAATTGTGAACTATCCTGTTTTAAAAGATCAATCAGCACGTATTGGTGCAAACGGTGGCGATGCGGTGCAAGTCGTTATTCTCGTCTTTGCCGCAGGAGTATTCATGGGTATTTTCCAAGGTTCAGGTTTAGCTGAAGCATTGGCTACAAGTTTCACTTATATTATTCCAAAACAACTTGCTGGTTTTTGGGGTATTGTAATTGCCTTAATTTCTGCACCGGGTACCTTCTTTATTTCAAACGATGGTTTCTACTTTGGTGTTATGCCGGTCTTGGCAGAAGCAGGACGGGCCTATGGTTTTACCAATATGCAGATGGCACTTGCATCATTAATGGGACAAGCATTCCACCTATTATCACCATTAGTTGCGTTTATTTATTTATTACTGCGCCTAACAAAACTAGACATGGGGCAATGGCAAAGAGAAGCTGGTAAATGGGCCGCTTGTATCTTCGTTATCTTCGTAGTAACAATCATGCTATTCGGTCACTTACCTTTTTATATTCCACAAAAATAAAAGAAAAAAGCCGAGCCCTAAGAGACTCGGTTTTTTCTTTTTAACTATCAAAAAACAATTAAAAATAGCAGACAGCAACTTCACATATTGACAAAACGCTGGATTGTAAATATGATGGTGCCGGTAAATTCAATCCTGCTAAAAAAGACTACCAGCAAAAGGATGACTGATAACAATGAATGAAACGATTGCAGCTGTTAAAAACAACTTAGACTTATCTCAAAACCAACCACTAAAAATCTCCATTTATGAAGCCTTTCGCAAAAGTATTATCTTGGGCCAGATTCCTGCTGGTGAGCGTATCAACGAAAAAGAATTTTCGGAAACGTTAAATATCAGCCGAACTCCAATTCGTTATGCTCTTCATCAATTGGTGGAGGAACAATTAGTTGAGCATGTCCCCCGTGTCGGAATCGTGGTAAAAGGTATTAGTATAAAAGATGCCCATGAAATTTATGATATACGTAAATCTTTGGATACACTAGCTACGATTAAAGCCATGCAACTAATGACTCCAAACGATTTTGATGATTTGCGGGCGCTGTTAGAAGAAGGCGATCGCCTTAATCAGGAAGATCGGGTGGATGATGTTTTACAAAACTTCTCTGATTTTAACTCCTTTATTTATGAAAAAAGTCAGATGAAGCGGTTAAAAACTATTGTGACTGATTTACAAGCTTATCTCGTTTATTTTCGTGACATTGCCATTCGTTCCTCTGAACGACGTTATCGCGCCTTGGAAGAACATTGGCTCCTTTACCGCGGGATGGTTACAAATGATATCACGCAAGTTACTCTGATTACCCATGAACATTTGAACCATTCCTTACAATTTATTTTACAAGAAATGGAGTCCCATCAAATTGAATAAGCAAATTTGTATGATTGATGCAGCTGCTCAAAAAGCCTTGTTTTATGAAGTTACACTCTCTCCAAAACCAGGACTAGTGGATCGTTTCACCAATGGCGCCCACCAAGATATGGACTTTTATCTCTTTATTGATAGTATCTTGGCTTTGGCGCCTTATTTCCCCCAATATTTAAATGCCGGTTTCACCCATGACGGCGCAAAAGGGGATTTATTTTCTAAATTGCGAAAAATAGGACAGCAAGCAGAAACTGCCATGTTCACTGCTACCAAGGGGGTCAATACTCATAAAGGTGCCAATTTTTCCTTTGCTATTTTATTAGGCGCAACAGGATTATATCTACAAAAAAGCCAGCTACCTTTTACAGCAACTGACTCTGAAAATATCTTAACGTTAAGTCGTGAAATTACCCAAGATTTACTAAAAAAAGATTTTAAATATGTTGCCCAAAAAAAGAATTTGACTCACGGCGAAAAACTTTATTTAGCCCAAGGTACAACAGGCATTCGGGGCCAAGCAGCCGCAGGTTATCCTGCCCTGGCGAATATTTTATTACCCTATTTGCGGCAGAATCGACACTTACCGCGCGAAGAATTATTGTTGCGGGCACTCGTTTTTTTAATGAGCACACTAACAGACAGCAATATCTTGCACCGCGGCGGGAAAATGGCACTTACTACCATCCAAAGTGAAATGAAGCAGATCCATGCAGCTAACTTATCTGCCAAAGATTTAAGCAACACACTTATCCAGTATGATAAAACCTTAATTTCACGTAATTTAAGTCCGGGCGGTGCGGCAGATTTATTATCTCTTGGTATCTATTTTGCCATCTTAGAAGGACTCTTTTAATTTTCAGCCACAAATGTATAACCGATGCCCCACACTGTTTGCAAATACTTTGCATTTTTCGGATCAGCTTCAATCTTATTGCGTAAATGATTGATAAAGACCATAATAGTGTTGGTATCGGTTTTTTCTTCGTTCCAAACACTTTGATAAATTTGTTCTTTTGAAAAGACTTGGTTGGGATTTTCCATAAAAAACTGCATAAGCTGTGTTTCTTTTGAGGATAATTTAATGGCCACGTCATTTTTATAAAGCTGATAACGCTTTTTGTCATAAGTAAATTCCCCTAAAGTGAGACTGTTACTCGTTTTTACTTGTTGACCAGTATGTTTTTTGATCACTAAACTGCGATCTAAAGAAGCCAACACCTGTGCTTTTAGAATTGCCGGCGAAAATGGCTTCGTCAAATATAGGTCCGCCCCTGTTTCAAGACCGGTAACAATGTCTTGTTCTTGGGTTTTTCCGCTTAGAAAAATAATCGGTACCACACTATTTTCACTGCGAATCATTTGGGCCAAATGATAACCATCATTTTCATATTCTAGGCTGATATCCAGTAAAAACAGATCAAAAGCAACACGACTCATAATATCAATAGTCTTTTCAATTGAGTCACTCTGATAAATCAGGATTCCGGTAGATTGCAGTGATTTCCAAATCAGACGACGAATCGCTGGATCATCATCAACTACTAAAATTTTTTCATTCCGCATCACAATTTCCTCCAAGTTAAAATGAAAGGCTTACAAAAAATGAAAAAGTTAACTAAAAAAATAAATATTCTTTTTATTACTGTGATGGTTATCACCTTAACTGGCTTACTTATCACAGCTTTAGGTTATCATAACATACAACAAGAAGCTTTAAAAATGGGGAAAACACAACTAGCGCAGGTTAACGAGGTTAGCACCAAACTGATTGTGGCTGAAATTGAAAGCAGTGCCAACGATTTGGACAGTTTCATTCTGGATACGATTGAGACGGACAGTCCATTACAATTACCGCAACAAAATAATCTCATTTCTCACTTTTTTAAACGCAACAGCGCTTTTGCCGGTATCTTTCTTTTTGATCGAAATGGTCAGCAATTAGAAAGTCACTTCCCGACTGAAAATCATGTGGAAAACAATGAATTGACCCAAAAATTAACAATTGATCCAATTTTTGCTATGGCTTTAAAAGGACGCGCCAAACAAAATGGGAAAGTTTATTTTATCCAAAAAAATTCTTTTTTTAATCTCTATCATCCCATCTATAATAATAAAAATGAAATTCAAGGATTAGCGGTTGTCCCGTTAAATTTAGAGCAATTATTCTTAGATAAAATTCAACCGACAGATACAGAGCAACGCTATCCTTTAATGAAAAATGAACAAATGGAAGTCGTCATGCATCCAGCTAAAGAGCAAATTGGCTTAAACATCATTACTGGTCGCAAAAAAAGATTTCCACAATTGGACTACACAGATTTAGAAAAACTCGATCACTACCAAAAACAGCATGAAAAAGGAAGTTTAAGCTATCATTCTTATTGGTGGAACGAATCTGACCTGACATCGGTTTTAAAACTAAATGCTTTTCAATGGGTAGAAATTGGCGAAGAACGCTTTGTTGTTGCCAATACATCAGATTTTTATCAAGACAATGGTTGGATTTTACACGATTTACTTATTAATTTAGGCTTAGTGGTCATTTTATTGATGGTGACTTCTTTATTAGTCCTATTGGTACGTCTAAATGCTAGACAACAGCAAACTGTTAATGAAAATCAGCGCTTAAAAGAAAAACGGCAATTAGAAGCCGAGAAGCACCAGTTAGAAAAAAGTCTATTGCAAGAGTCAAAAATGGAAACTATCGGATTAGTGACCACCGGTATTGTCCATGATATGAACAATTTTTTAACACCTCTAATTGGGAATATTGAACTGCTTATGGCCGAACATCCCAATGATGCAGAACTGTTGGCAGATTTAGAAGATATGCATTTGGCTGCTCAAAAAGGACAACAACTTTCTCAACGTATTTTACATTTTTCAAAGGAACAAGATCAGACAAAAAAAGTACAATCTCTCAATCAAGCGGTAAAAGAAGCTGTCGCCATAATGAAAATATTAATCCCGCGAACAGTTACCATAAATGAAGAAATTACTCTTTTAGCGGATGCATTATTTCAACAAGACGACGTTCAAGTATTGTTGTATAACTTAATCACTAATGCTTATCAAGCAAAATCCGATGCTACTATTACCGTTTCCCTAATAACACCGTCTGCTGACGTGCACCAACAAGTAGCCCAGCGAGCATTTGTCTATCAAAATAAAAAATTAGCTATGATTCAAGTGTCAGACAATGGTCCGGGCATCGACCAAAGTATTAAAGATCAAATTTTCACACCTTTTTTGACCACGCGAAAAGAAGAAGGTGGAACTGGTCTAGGACTTTTTATCGTCTCTTCTATCATTAAACGCAATAGTTGGTTACTTGACGTAGCCAGTTCCCAACAAGGTACAAGTTTTAGCCTGTTTATTCCAATTGCCGAAAATGAAGAAGCATAACTTATTACAATTCAAAAAAGAAACCCAAAAAGACAACAAGCACTCTGACTGCTGTATTTTCGGGTTTCTTTATTATTTTGTTCTGTTTATTTTAAAGTTAAAAACATTCCCAGAAAACCTAAGCCATTATAAATCATGTGCACCATCATCGAACAACGTAAATCTTCTGTTTTTTGATATACACAGGCCAAGACAATTCCTAAAGTCATATACAAAAGGAGCGCCATTGAAAGACGCGGTTCATGCATTAAGCCAAATAACAATGCCGAGGTTAATACAGCGAGTACTTTAGCGGATGGTTCTTCTTTATTCCAAAAATAATTCATAAAGATTCCGCGAAAAAGTAATTCTTCAATTATAGGTGCTAAAATGACACCATAAACCGTTAATGTAATGGGATTCACTAAAAAACTTTGATTAATACCTGCTTGATTTTCTGTTGTTTCTGGTAAAAAGTTCCCTAAGATAATGTTAGCAGCAAACATGGCGATGACACCTAGTAGCACATATTTCCATTTTCCTGCTACTTTTGTTTGGCCAATTTGACGGGGGTTGTAGTTAGCCAATTGTTTTTGGTAACGGGTAGTTAAAAAATAAATAAATCCTCCGGCTACCAGAATACTGATTAAAGCCAATATACTATCACTGACACCAGGCAAAAAGACAACAGTGGAAACTATATTTTGCAATAAAATAAAACCACAATAAAAAATCAATCGTTTTAACAAACTTGTACGTGACATACCATTCCTCCTACATCCTTTGAGAGAAGCTGAGCTAATTAAAGTGAAAGACGAAATTTTGCATAAACCAACAGCAAAATTTCGCCTAACAATCAAACTAGCACATTTGTATAGTTAGTTGTGACTTCGGTGCGTTCATTTAATTTATCTTTTAAATTTTTTTTAAACCTCTTTAATGAGTCCTTTAAATAAGCCCACAATAAATTCGTTCGGATCAAAAGGCTCTAAATCGTCAATTCCTTCACCTAAACCAACTAGTTTAACCGGCAAATGCAATTCATTTCGAATCGCTAAAACAATCCCACCTTTAGCCGTACCATCTAATTTCGTTAAAATCAGACCGGTAACATCTGTCGTTTCTTTAAATTGCTTGGCTTGAACCATTGCATTTTGCCCTGTTGTTGCATCTAAAACTAGCAAGACTTCGTGAGGAGCATCTGGCGCTTCTCTTTTAATTACACGTTTAATTTTTTCCAGTTCATTCATCAGGTTGACCTTATTTTGTAAACGGCCTGCCGTATCAACTAATAAAATATCAGCTTGCTGTTCTTTTGCTTTTTCCATGGCATCATAAACCACTGCAGCAGGATCACCACCAGCATTGCCCCGTATAACTTCTACATCTGCCCGTTGTCCCCAAACCACTAATTGATCAATCGCACCGGCACGAAAAGTATCAGCAGCTGCTAGGAGAACTTTTTTCCCTGCTTGTTTATATTCATAAGCTAATTTACCAATACTCGTCGTTTTGCCGACACCGTTCACTCCAACAAAAAGCATAACTGTTAAGCCATTAGGCTGGATATTGAGCGTATTTACTTCATCTATTCCCGCTTCATCGTATAAGTCCACCAATTTTTCAATCATGACATTTTGTACTTCAGCAGGTTTTTTGACATTTCTTATCTTAACTTCTTGTCTTAAATCATCAGCGATTTTCATTGCTGCTTCAAAACCGACATCGGCTCCAATTAATGTCTCTTCTACTTCTTCAAAAAATTCTTCATCAACACTACGGAAATTGGCAAACAATTCATTCAATCGTTGACCAAAAGTTTTACGCGATTTTTTCAACCCTTTATCATATTTTTCCTGCACATTATCCGCAACAACAGATTCTTTGATTTCTTCAATCTGCTGATTTTCTTGGATGATACTAGGTGCTATTGGCCTCTCAGAAGTTTCAGGCATACTACTTTCTGGTTGGATTGGTTCTGGTATGACTATCGGTTTATCATCCACTTCATCAAGTGTTTTTTCTGCTGAGACACTATTTTTCACTTCATCCATCGGAGGCGTCTCAGGCATAACCGGTTCTCCTTCAGGTGTCACTTTTTCAGTAGCTTCAGGTTTTTCAGCTTGCTCCGGCTCCGGAGCGTTTTCTGTCATTTGCGTTTCTTTTTCTTTATCTGCTAAACTCACGCCATTAATTTCTGTCGTTGGTTCGGTATTATCCGATGTTGTTTGACTGCTCGATTGCAGATTCTCACTGTCGCTTTCAGTTGCTGTTTTGCTAGCTTGTTGCTCTTGCGTTTCTTCTGGGGTTTTTGTTTCAGTTTCGCCCATCAACGCTTTTTTAATCTTATCAAAAAAGCCCATATTAAACCTCCTTGTAACAATTTTAGTTAAGTATTATTGTAACACGTATTTTTCTACTACTTGCGCGACACCATCGTTGGTATTGCTGGCCGTGACCACATCGGCAGCAGCTTTTACCATCGGTACTGCATTTTCCATTGCCACACCCAGACCCGCATATTCAATCATTGGCAAATCATTTTCTTCATCCCCAATAGCCATTACTTCGTCTGCAGTAATTCCAAGATGTTCGGCTAATAATTGACATCCATAGGCTTTTGTTACTCCTTTAGGCATGAACTCCAATAAAACATCGCGGGTTTTAATAATTTCATAACGTTCTTTGAAATCAGCTGGAATTTTAGCCAACTGCTGATCCAAATAGGTTTGCTCAAAAGCAACTACTGCCTTGTTATACAACAAATCTTCTGTCAATTCAGCGACTGTAAACAGTTGGAAATGCAGTAATGGGTTCAATTGTGCATAAATTGATTCATGTTGAGGATCAGTAGGTAAAATGTAGACCACTTCATCTGAAACAACGTCTAAAGGCAAGCCTAAACGCTGCGCTAATTCTACTAACTCTTTCACATTGGCATAACTCAATGTTGATTTTGCCATCACTTCGCCGGTATCATTTTTTTGGACTAAGCCACCATTAAACGTAATGCTATAATCCCCTGACTCTTTTAACTGTAGTTCATCCAAATACGGTCGAATTGCCCGCAGTGGACGCCCCGTACATAAAACAATTTTGACACCTTGTGCTTTGGCTTTTGCCAACGCAACTTTATTGCGGGTACTAATTTTCTTTTTTGTATCCAATAACGTTCCATCCAAATCAATGGCAATCATCTTAATCAATTAAATAAACTCCTTTATTTCGCTAATGAAGAAAAGCAAGAGGACAGTAGAATAAATTAGAAAATGACAAATCATTTTTTGACATTCCCTTCTTTATTTTCAAACTGTCGAATTTTCTTTCAGGATCTTCAAGTCAAGCTTGCAACTTTTTTATCAAAAAATGCGCTTAGACAAAAAAAATTTAAAATAGTTTTGACACTCTACATTTTTGCTTATCTTGCACTTTTTCATAGGCTCAAACAAGATTATTATCCCATTTACACTTCGGTTCTAATTTTACCACCTTCGCCAACATCTTCTAAGCGGACAGAAACAATTTTTGACACACCAGACTCTTGCATTGTTACCCCATATAAGACATCAGCTGCCTCCATGGTACCTTTCCGGTGCGTCACAACGATAAACTGGGTATCGTCTTGGAATCGACTTAGGTAATGCCCAAAACGTGCAACGTTGGCTTCATCTAGTGCAGCCTCGACTTCATCTAACACGCAAAAAGGAACTGGCCGCACTTGAATAATTGAAAACAGTAACGCAAGCGCGGTTAGTGCCCGTTCCCCTCCCGAAAGTAGGCTAAGGTTTTGTAGCTTTTTACCTGGGGGCTGTGCTTCAATTTCAATCCCAGTATTTAACAAATCAGTTGGATCAGTTAGCGTCAACTCAGCCCGGCCACCGCCAAACATTTGTGGAAAGACTTCCTTAAAGCGCAAGCGGATGGCTTCAAAAATTTCACCGAACCGGACTTTTACTTCTTCATCCATCTCATCCATGGTTTTAAACAACTGATCTTTGGCAGCTAGTAAATCATCCCGCTGACTGGTTAGGAAAGTATAGCGTTCTAATACCTGTTCATATTGTTCAATGGCGTTCAAATTCACTGGGCCCAAGCGTTCAATATCGCGTTTATAGCGCTGAATTTCATTTTTAGCATGTTCTGTATCGGGTACTTCAGCATATTCTTTGGCCGCCAGTTCATAGGTCATACTGTATTCTTCTTGTAAATAAGCAAGCAAATTATCCAAATGAATATCCGCTCGATTTTTCGCGACTTCTACTTTAGTCTTTTGAGATAGTAATGTTTTTTGTTCCAAATTCAATTGTGCAATTTCATCATCTGCCAAGGTGATGACTTGCTGCAATTCACTTCGTTCTTGCCTTTTAATAACCAATTCTGTTTCCAAATCTGTTTTTCGTTGGCTCAGTTTGGCAACTTTTTGTTGTAAGGCTTCTTCTGATAATTCATGGTCACCAGAATTGGAATTTAGCGCCGCCATTTGCCGAGCTAAGCTTTCCTGACGATTTTGTGCTTCTTGTAAAGCAGTGCCATTGGCGGTAAGTGCCTGTTTTAAGTTGGTGACTTGTTCACAGGCTACAGCTAATTCTGCTTGTTTCGTGGCTAGAGCAGTACTTGCTTCTTGTCTTTTGGCTTCAATAACATCTTCTTGCTCTGTTAGCTGTTTAATTTCTAAATTAATACTTTCCCTTTGACTATCTACTTGCGCTTGTTTTGCCATCAATTCCGCTTTTTGTTCTTCATATTCGGTTAAAAATTGCTGAACTTCACGATTTTCATAAGCAAATACTTTTTGTTCTTTTTCTAAACGCTGTAGCTCTTGTGTTACATTTTTGATTTGATTTCCTAACTCTTGTTCTGCTAGCCGGGCACTTTCACCACTAGTACGAAGTTCCTCTAAATCAGCTGTTTTTTCTTTTTTCTTTATTTCAATGAGTTGGACTTGCTTTTCTGTCGCCTGTAGCCGCATTTCTAACGTTTGCAGTTCAGCTGTTAAGTTTTGCAACTCATTAGTTTGACTAAAAAGACTCCCTTGGTTGCCCCGTCTTGTAGCACCACCAGTCATGGATCCACCAGCATTCATGACGTCGCCTTCAAGCGAAACTACTCGATAACGATATTGTACATCCCGCGCAATTTCATTGGCACTTTTTAAATCTTGAGCAATCAATGTCGCACCTAATAAATTATCACAAATTTCTTGTAGCTCTGGCGCAACGTTGACCAATTCATTGGCCACCCCTAAAAAGCCATGACTTTTAGCAGCAATATTCACTACTGCTTCACTCAAATTGCGTCCTTTTATCGTCGTTAAGGGTAAGAAGGTTGCACGTCCACCCCGTCGTTCTTTTAAAAATGTGATTGCCTGTCTGGCATCTCCTTCATTTTCTACTACGACATGTTGGGCTGCCCCGCCTAAAGCCGTTTCAATCGCTAAAGTGTATTCTGTTGGTACGTGAATAAGTTCAGCTACCGCACCGACGATTCCAGAAAGTTGTTCTTTATTTTGTAGCACAATTTTAACACCTTGATAAAAACCAGTGTAATTGTCTTGAATATCCTGCAAACTTTTTTGCTTTGCCCGCACTTGTTGCACTTGTTGCATTAAAGTGTACATTTTCTTTTGTTCTGTTTCAAACTCTTGTTGCAGCTTTTGTGCTTGTTGTTGCAGTAAGATATAATTTTTTCGCTGTTCAACCAGGGTATTTTCTGCTGTAGCCAATTGTTCAGCTAACTCATTTTTTTGAACGGAGAGAGTGGCAATTTGTTGATGCATTTCTCCTTGTTTGGCAATTGTTTTTTGATTTTTGGCATTCTCTTGTAAATATTGCCGTTCTAAATATTTCAGTTCATTACCAATATTGGCATGTTCCTGCATTTTTTCCACATACTGAGCCCGCAATTCCGCTAAAAGTTCTTTGGTGGATTTTTGCAACCGTGCTAACTCGTCTTTTAATTCATTAACACTGGCTTCCAAACCTTGAACTTGCCCATTTTTGGTAGAAAGATCTTGAATGATTTTTTGTTTGGCAGCTTCTAACTGTTCGATTTTTTCATTATTTTCTGCCAAATTTTCTTCATATTCGGCAAAACTGCGCTGCGTGTGTTTAGAACGCTCCAATAATACTTCTTGCTGACCTTCTGCTTGTTTTAAACTTTCAGTTAAAAAAAGTAGCTGCTGATTTGCTGTTTCCAGCCACTGATCCAATTCTTGACGTTTTTGCCGTTTTAGTTGTAATTGGCTTTCTGCAGCGGTCATTTTACCAGTTAAAGCTTGTAGCGCTTTGTTTAATTGTTGCAAATTATTTTCAGCTTCATCCCAAGCAGTTTTGGTCATTTTAATTTCTGTTACTGTATGGGCAACATCAATTCGTTTCAATTCTTCTTTTAAGTGTAAAAATTCCTTAGCCGCTAAACTTTGCTCTTTTAGCGGAGTCAGTTGATCTTCTAATTCGTAAACAATGTCTTGGACCCGACTTAAATTATCCTCTGTTTCAAATAATTTTTGTTCGGCTTTTTTCTTACGTTGCTTGTATTTCAAAACACCGGCAGCTTCTTCAAAAATCCCCCGGCGATCTTCGGGTTTGCTGGCAAAAATTGCTTCGACTTTCCCTTGCGAAATGATAGAAAAAGACTCTTTGCCAAGGCCTGAGTCCATAAACAAATCTTGTATATCTTTTAGGCGACAGCTCTGCTTGTTAATATAAAAGTCACTTTCACCACTACGACGTAACCGGCGCGTTACACTGATTTCGCTGTAATCAAGTGGTAAATAATGATCACTATTATCCAGTACTACTGTCACTTCTGCAATGTTTAACGGTTTGCGGGAATCCGAACCGGCAAAAATAATATCGGGCATTTTACCGCCTCGCAAACTTTTAGCCGATTGCTCCCCTAAAACCCACCGAATGGCTTCTGTTATATTACTCTTACCGCTCCCATTTGGTCCAACAACAGCAGTAACACTATTTTCAAAATCAATTACTGTGCGATCTGCAAAAGACTTGAAGCCTGCGATTTCAATTTTCTTTAAATACACGAAAGCTCCGGGCTCCCTTCTGACTTCTACTCTGCAAGTTTTTCTAAAGCATTATTTGCTGCCGCTTGCTCGGCTAATTTTTTGGATTTTCCTTGACCTTTTCCGATCAAGCGATTATCACAATACACTTCCGTCCAAAAAATCCGTTCGTGGGCCGGACCTTCTTCTTTCACTAACCGGTAGTCGATGTGCACATCGCCACCTTTTTGCAAAACTTCTTGTAAACGTGTTTTGTAATCCATCTCATGTGAAAAAGCACCTGCTGCTACTTTCGGAAAAATGACTTTTTGAATAAATGCTTTGACGGTTTCCAAGTCTTGATCCAAATAAAGTGCGCCTAAGAAAGCTTCAAAAAGATCACATAAAAGTGAAGGTCGCGTTCTGCCACCAGAATTTTCTTCCCCTTTACCTAGTTTAATGGCCGCATCAAAGCGACATTCTTTGGCAAAGGCAGCTAAACTTTCTTCCCGCACAATAGAAGCGCGCATTTTTGTTAGTTTGCCTTCTGGTAAATCGGGATATTGGCGATACAAATAACGAGAAACCAATAATTCTAAAACTGCATCGCCTAAAAATTCCAAGCGTTCATTATCGGCTAGATTCAAATTGCGATGCTCATTGACATAAGATGAATGGGTAAATGCCTGTTCTAATAAGGAGACGTTTTTAAAAACAATCCCAAAGTTTTCTTTTAACATAGTTTGTAATTGATTATCCATTATTGACAGTCCTTTTTAGGTTGGATTTTGTTTCAATACTCACCTTCTTATTATACTGATTTTCGCGCGATTAGGAAATGTTATTCACGATATCTAAATCCTTTTAGCAATATCTTTTAATTCTTTTTCCCTTGAAAAGGATAAAAAATTTTAGAAACATTTTGCTCTATTAAAAAATGACCGCGAATAATCGCGGTCATTTAAAATACATAATATTAACGTTCGTCAGCATTCACGCCAATTGTAGCCCATGGGTAAGCGTCATATTGACGTTGGATTGAGTAATCCACCACACGGTCACTTACTGGACGCAATACATACATATACATTGTTGGAATTGCAAATGCTTGGTCAAAAGCATATTCTTGCCATTCTTTGTACATTTCAACTTGTTTTGTTTTATCTAATGCATCTTCAGAGGACATTTCGTCTAATAGTTTCGTATTTTCTTCTGATTCAAAACGAGTGAAGTTAAATTGTGCTACTGTGCCATATAATCCACTTGGATTTGGATCAAAACCTGTGGACCAGCCGGCTTGGTAAACATCAATTTCAGGATCATCTGCCCCTAATTTGTCATAGAAGCTGTTTACTTCCATCAAACGTCCGCCAGTCAATTGCACATCTAGGCCTACTTTTTTCCATGATTGGATGTAGTAGTCAGCAATTGATTTCGCAACACCAGAGTTATCACGGAAAGCAAAGTTGATTGTTAATTTCTTACCGTCTTTATCTTCACGTAAACCGTCACCGTCAGTATCTTTAAAGCCAGCATCATCTAACAACTTGTTCGCTTTATCAACGTCTTGTGTGTAGCCTTTAAGATCTTTATCATACAAATCACCAAATGGAGGTACGATTAAAGAGTTAGCTGGCGTACGTAGTCCAGCAAAGAAGCGATCCCCAATGATTTTATTATCAAGGGCATAACCCATTGCTTGGCGCAAGCTCTTATCAGCCATCTTAGCATTTTTATCCATTACAACTTTGCCTTGGTCAGCATCCCATTTACCCATTTTGAAACCAATGTAGTCATAAGCATTATTTAATTGACCTAACATTTGGTAACCTTTGTTGTCTTTCCAAGAGTCATACGTGTTCGTTGGCATTTCGATAAACATGTCATACTTGTTAGACTTCATTGCTTCAGCTGCGGCTGCAGTACCAACTTTTGTCATCACAACTTTATCTAATTTTGGTTTTTCACCATAGTAATGTTCATTTGGTACAAATTCTACAGATTGACCTGCAACGATTTTGTTAAATTTGTAAGGCCCCATTGTAACTGGAGTTTTACGAACTGGATCTGAACCTTCCATATCTTTCACAGCAATTCCGTCAAAAGCATGTTTTGGTATTGCATAACCTAAGATTGGATCATTCCCACCTTGTAAGATAGAAGGAACGAATTTTTTGAATTTGATTTTGATTTCTTTATCGTTGACTTTTTCAATCCCACTAATCGTATCCGCTTTACCGTCATGGTATTCTACCATGCCTTCGATTTGTTGAATTGCATCGCTATAACGTACACCAGTATAATCTTTGTCTCCGATTACTTCATACGGGAAGATCATGTCGTCTGCAGTAACGTCTTTACCGTCGCTCCATTTTACGCCATCTTTAATGGTCATGGTAACAGTTTTATTTTCAGTATCCATTTTCACGGTTGATGCCGGATTGTCTTCTTTAATCTTTAAATCATCATCAACTGTAATCAATGTTTCTTGTGCAGGTTCACTAAAATAGTCATCCAATGTGATTTGACTGAAGGCTGGACTGAAAATACCAGTAAAGTCAGTATCTGATACGACAGCAACTTCTAAAGTGCCCCCATCAATTGCCTTTTTGTCATTTTTTGTTGCCATTTCAAAAGATGTTGTTGCTGCTTTGTCACTTGAACCACTATCATTGCTTGAGCTATTATCTGAGCCACCAGAACCGCAGGCAGCTAAGGCAAAAATACTGAACAATGATACCATACCCATGATTTTTTTATTCATTTCCGTTCCTCCCATACTTGTAATTAAAAATCTAAACTTTATACAAACATCTATAAAAGATGGTTATACCACAATTAACCCAAACGTTGCCGTGCATCGGCTGAGCGTTTGAAAGCTTGCCCAACGTAGTTAATAGATAACATTAAAACTAAGATTAAAATAGATGCCGGTACCCAAACCCATTGTTTGTTGACTAAGACATCAGAATCTGTCGCAAATGAGATCAACGTTCCCAAACTTGGTGTTTCATTTGGCAAACCAAAGCCCAAGAAAGTTAAGGTTGTTTCAATCCCGATATTCCCAGCAAAGTTCATCGTTAAATTGGTAATAATGAGTGAACTCAAGTTGGGCATGATTTCACGAAACATAATCTTGAAATCACTTGTTCCCAACGTTTTTGAAGCAGAAACATAATCGCGTCTTACTTCTGATAATGTTTTGGCACGGAAAAGCCGCGCTTTTGCCGTCCAATAAAAGACGCTCATAATGATAACTAAGCTTAGAGCTGTATATCTTGGAATAATGGTTACCAATACGATAATGATTAACTGAATTGGTAAAATCATAACGAAATCGACGATACGCATGACGATCATGTCAAAAATGCCACCAAAGTAACCAGACATTATCCCAATTCCTACACCAATAATGGATGTTGCAATAGTGATTGCAAATCCGATAAAAATCGAATTTCGTGCCCCAATAACGAGTAGACCTAAAACATCACGACCACCATCATCAGAACCTAAAAGTAATTTATGACCTTCCATGGAGATTGAACCTGGTTCCAAATAACGGTCGATTGGGTTAACGGTATTTACCAAACTTTGGTCAAAAAACAACGTTCCCACAAACGCAAAAAGTAATAATAAAACTAAGACTATTAATGAAAAAAGTGCCAAGCGATCTTTGATAAATTCGCGGGCGATCATCCGAATCCCCATTGGTGGAACCGATACTTTTTCAACTGGAGCTGTTTCAACTGCTGTATTTTTTTCAGACATTCTACTATCCCCCTACCTACTGAATGCGGATCCGAGGATCAACGATACTCATCACGATGTCAGAAATCAATGTCCCGATCAAAGTAGCAATCCCAAAGATCAACGTCAACGCAGTGATGATAGCATAATCCCGTTGTTGAATACTTGAGATAAACAAGTTCCCAATCCCCGGATAGTTAAAGATACGCTCGATAACCACTGAACCAGAAATCAAAGCGACAATTTCATAACCTAGCTGTGATGCAATTGGTAATGATGCGTTTCGGAAAATGTGGCGTGTAAATACCCGATTGGTTGGAACCCCTTTAGAACGGGCAGTCCGAACATAATCCATTTGTTTAGCATCGACAACTTCACTACGTAGGTACTGAATCGTAACCGCTGTACCCAGTAATGCTTGAACAATTGCTGGCAGCGCTACGTGATACAACTCGTCTAAAAAGTACCTGAAGGAACCGGCACTGGAATTAATCGAGACACTCCCTGTCGTTGGGAACCAATCAAGTCGGTAACCAAAAACTAATAACATAATTAAGGCAAGTACAAATACAGGAATTGCAAAACTGATGAAGTTATAAGCTACGACAAATTTATCAAACCAAGAGTTTTGATACCGACCGGCAAATAATCCCATTGGAATCGCAATTAAATACGTTAAGATAACCGTAACAATAGCCAGACGAACTGTATTGCCGATTCGTTGTCCAATAACAGTAGTAACGGCGTATTTGTAGTTATAACTAACCCCAAAGTCACCTTTTAAAGCATTTCCAACCCAGCGCACATATTGTTGTGGCCATGGATCATTTAAACCGGCTTGCTCTCTTAATTCTGCAATCCGAGATGGTGATGTAGTTGGACTAATCAACCCAGTAAAAGGATCCCCAGGCATCATTTTTGCTAACATAAAGATTAAAATACTCAAAATAATAACTTGAGGGATCATTAAAAGTACACGTCGTAAAATTGTTTTCCACATTTTATTTCGCCCCCTCATTCAATAATGCGACAGAATGCGTGTCAGTAATTTTACGCAAGTCATATACACGCCCTGTATTGTCGTAATAATCTTTTTGATGCTTGATGTATTCTTCTTCTACGTGACGGCGATTTTCTTTGTGGGCCTCACGATTTGGTACATCAATGCGAGGGATAGCTGATAATAAACGTTTGGTGTAGATATGACGCGGATCATTGTAAATATCTTCTCGACTCCCAATTTCTACAAAGCGACCTTTATACATAATCGCAATATTGTCACACATGTGTTTTACCACACCTAAGTCATGGGAAATAAAGAGATAACTTAAATCATACTGTTGTTGAATTCGTTTCATGAAATTTAGTACTTGGGCTTGAACAGATAAGTCCAAAGCCGAAACTGGTTCATCAGCAACGATTAATTTGGGATTGGTGGCAACTGCCCGCGCAACACCCAACCGTTGTCTTTGTCCACCTGAAAATTCATGAGGATATTTATATAAAGCATCTTCTGGCATCCCGACAATATCCAATAGTTCTTTCACTCTGGTTTTCTCTTCTTGATCACTTAAACGCTCAAAGTTGCGTAAAGGTTCGGCAATAATATCTAAAACGCGTTTTTTCGGATTTAAAGAAGACATGGAGTCTTGGAAAATCATTTGGACATCTTTGTTATAATTCATTTTCTTACGGGTACTACGTTTGGTCACATCTTGACCATTATAAATAATTTCACCACTGGTAATTTTTTCCAAACCCAAAATAGCTTTACCTGTTGTGGATTTGCCTGAACCTGATTCTCCTACCAGACCGTAAGTCTTCCCTTTTTCGATGACAAAATCCACACCGTCAACAGCATAGACATGGTCTGTCACACGGTTAAAGAAACCGCTGCGAATTGGATAGTGGATTTTCAGATCTTTAATCGTAATTAATTCTGACATTTACACTTCTCCTTCGTCTTTAAAATGGAAGTGCTTGTAGCAAGTACAACGCACCAAGTGATCAGGTCCAACTTCGTGCAAGGTTGGATTTTCTTCATGATCGCTTTCAGGAATCCACGGAATACGTGGGGCAAAACGACACCCAGTCCGAGGCATTTTTACCAAAGTTGGCACAATCCCTTCAATTACATGGAGTTCGTTATCATGATTGTCTTCTTGCGGAATTGAATTTAAAAGTGAACGCGTATACGGGTGTTGCGGATTGTTAAATAATTCTTCTACTGGTGCTACTTCCACAAATTGACCTGCATACATTACCGCTACACGATCCGCCATTTCCGCTACGACACCCAAGTCATGGGTGATTAAAATAATGCCAGATTTGGTTTCTTCTTGTAAGTCTTTTAATAAATCCAAAATTTGGGCTTGGATAGTCACGTCCAAAGCAGTAGTTGGTTCATCGGCAATTAAAATTGGTGGCTTTGCCGCAATGGCAATTGCGATGATAACCCGCTGCCGCATCCCCCCAGATAATTCATGCGGATATTGACGCCCCACTCGTTTGGGGTTTGGAATACCAACTTGATTAAGTAATTCCATGGCACGCGCTTGGCGCTGTTCAGAAGTCATATTGGTATGATAAACCAGGCCTTCTTTAATTTGATCTTCAATCCGCATCAAAGGATTTAATGCTGACAATGGATCTTGGAAGATCATTCCGATATCGTTACCGCGGATTTTGTTATATAAAGTTTCATTTAAATTGGCTAAGTCCAAGTCTTTATAAAGCATTTCACCTGTGATACGGGTGTTTTGTAAATCATGCAGACCCATGATTGTTGTGGCCAACGTACTTTTACCACAACCAGACTCCCCAACAATCGCTAAAATTTCATTACGTTCTAAAGTAAAAGACACACCGTCAACAGCATCGTAGTATTCGTCTTTAATACGGAAGCCTGTGTGAAGATCTTGAACTTCTAATAATTGATTATCTTGTGACAATCCAATACCCCTCTTTCGCTAATACGGAGATTTTTGCCGAAAATGTAAAAAAGCATGGGAGAGATGCTGTCTTCTCCCAGTCTCCAATCACTTTCGCTAATATTTCTTAATAATTATATAGAAAGGTGTATCATAATGCAAGTTAAAGAACTGTGAAAGCAGAATTTTCAGAAAACTCCCAAAATTAATTTTGATTTCTCCTGAATTTGAAGAAAATCTTGCTATAATGCCAATCTTTCATAAAAATTAAAGCATATATTTTTGCTACAATTAAAGCAATTTCTATTAGATTCCCGAAATAAGACCACTATAAAATTTTTAAGCTGGTGAAAAAAGCTCTTTCAAAGTCAATTTCAAGTGAAAATCCATACAAAATAGTTTCTTTTTTTGTATTTTTATCCTCATTAAAATTGGCAATTAAACAACAAATTCTCTGCTCCAATGACGAAAGCGCTTTGTTTTTTATTTTCAAAAAAATTAACTTTTTCCCCACCTATCACATAAATAAGCTCATCATTTTTACTCATCAGTAGCTTTTATCCTCATAAAGTTTCTAAAAAAAACAAATCCTCTTCGTCAAAATAAAAAATTACGACTCACTCTAAAAACTGAATTGCCGCATTTAAAGAACAAAAAAAGAGCAAAGAAAATTTTTAGCAAACTTTCTTTACTCTTTTACTGACAAAAGATTCTGTTTTAACAGCTTTCTTATGACAAGTGACTAGCGATATAATCTACTGCTGTCCCTACTGTTTCGATTTGTTCGGCATCTTCATCAGAAATTTCCGTACCGAATTCATCTTCTAATTCCAAGACAAATTCCATCACGCTAATGGAATCTGCATTCAGGTCGTCTTTGATGCTCATAGTATCAGTAACTTGATCAGCATCCACGTTAAAATGGTTTGCAATCACGGCTGCTACTTTTTTAAATACTTCTTCACGCGTCAAATGTATTCACCTCCACGTTTATGACAATATCAAAAGATAGCTAACAAACATTTTAAGGGTTTCTATATGCTTTGTCTAGCCTTTTTTGGGGAATTGTTGTTTTCAAGGCTTTTTAATTCGCCTTTTTTTCTTCTCGAGCGTCAAATTGCGCTACTAATTGGGGTACTATATCACTTTTTAACATGGTATGAATTTGACGAATCGTATAGCTGACGGCTTCAGGACCTGTGGCACCATGCGTTTTAATTACTGGTGCTTTTAGTCCAAATAAAACAGCCCCACCATATTTTGCGTAATCCATTTCATTTTTTAAATTGCGCAACCCATCTTTTAAAAGTAACGCTCCCATTTTACCTTTAAAGCCTTCTGCTAAAATGGACTCTTTTAAAAGGGCCATCATATTGAGTGCTGTTCCTTCAATTGTTTTTAAAACCGCATTGCCAGTAAAGCCATCTGTTACTACGACATCTGCAGCGCCGTTTAATAGTTCTCTGGCTTCGACATTTCCGATAAAATTAATGGTAGCTTCACCTTTTAGAAGTTCAAAAGCTTTTTTAGTTAATTCACTGCCTTTGGTTTCTTCGGTACCATTATTTAACAAGCCTACTCGCGGATTATCAATTCCACGAACTTGCTTTGCATAAAAAGAGCCCAGAATCCCATATTGCAAGAGATGTTCCGGTTTATTATCCGCATTAGCACCCAGATCCAGCATATCAAAGCCGCCATCTTTGCCCATAACAGGCAATGTCGACATCAAACCGGGACGTTCAATCCCTTTAATCCGGCCAACAATAAACAACCCTGCTGCAAGTAGAGCTCCTGTATTCCCCGCCGAAAAAATGGCATCGGCTTCACCGTTTTTCACAGCTTGCGCAGCAAGCACCATCGATGCTTGTTTTTTGCGGCGAATCGCTTTAACGGGTTCATCATCACTATTGATTTTTTCATCAGTGTGAATAATTCTTACGTTATTTTCATCCGTTACATATTTTTTAATTTCTGCTTCTTTTCCATATAATTGAAATTCAATGTCGGGAAAATCTTTTTTCGCCAACATTACGCCTTCGACAATCGCTTTGGGAGCATTATCGCCACCCATCGCATCTACTGCGATTTTCATCATTTCGTTATACCTCCCAAGCTCACCATATGCTTTTACAAAAAAGTAGGAGCTGTGCATATGCTACAAAGTATAGCATAATCAGTCGAAAAATTGCTCATCTGTCTGATTTTTTATTGCTTCTGCTAATCCTTTATAAGCAGGCAATACTTGCCAATTTTTCATTTGCCATATATTTTGGGCTTCACTTCGGGCTACTTCCAAAATATTGGCATCTGCTACTAAATCACCCGCTATAAATTGGGGTATCCCCGATTGTCGGAAACCAAAAACTTCACCTGGTCCCCGTAACTTTAAATCTTCTTCACTTAAAACAAATCCGTTATTAGTTTCCGTCATAATTTTCATTCGGGCGGCACCCGTTTCATTTTTGGGATCGGCTACTAGTATACAATAAGACGCCTTAGCTCCTCGTCCGACCCGTCCGCGTAATTGGTGGAGCTGTGCCAAACCAAAGCGTTCAGCATCAATAATTAACATAACCGTAGCATTGGGGACATTAACACCCACTTCAATTACCGTTGTAGAAACGAGTATCTGCATTTTGTTGTTTTTGAAATCCGTCATAATAGTTTCTTTATCTTGATTTTTCATTTTTCCGTGCAGCAGGCCCACTGTATAATCTGCCCCATAAAAAGCCTGCAGATGCTCATAAACTTCGGTGGCATTTTTTACATCCAGTGTTTCAGATTCTTCAATTAATGGACAAATCACATACATTTGATGTCCCGGTCTTAATTCACGATAAGACCAATCCAACACACTATCCAATTGACTCGGACGTACCCAACGTGTCTCAATGGGGATGCGTCCTGCCGGTAATTCATCAATAATCGAAACATCCATTTCGCCATAAGCAGTAATGGCAAGTGTCCGGGGAATAGGTGTTGCCGTCATAAATAAAACATCCGGCCGTAAGCCTTTTTCTCGTAAAACGCGCCGTTGGTTCACCCCAAAACGATGCTGTTCGTCGGTAATGACTAAGCCTAAATTTAAAAAGGCGACATCTTCTTGAATTAAAGCGTGGGTTCCAACCACAATATCAATTTCGCCATTCGCTAATTGTTCTAAGATAATTCGCCGCTCTTTGGCTTTTGTTGACCCAGTTAAAATGGCAGTCGAAACTTCTAAAGGATCAAATAACTGATTCAAACTTTCCATATGCTGTTGTGCCAAAATTTCCGTGGGTACCATTAGTGCTCCTTGAAAGCCCGCAGTCATCGTAGCATATAAGGCAATAGCAGCCACAACCGTTTTTCCGCTGCCAACATCCCCTTGCAATAAACGTTGCATATGTTGGGGACTTTTTAAATCTGCACAAATTTCGTTTGTCACTTTTTTTTGTGCCTGCGTTAATTCAAATGGAAGACTATCAATAAACAACTTTAGTCGTTTCACATCATATTGAATTGCCAACCCGTTGACAGCGGCTTTTTCAGTTTGTTTTAGGGCTTGTAGTTTCATCTGAAATAAGAAAAATTCTTCAAAAACCACGCGGCGTTTGGCTTGATGACTGTCTTCTTTGTCTTTTGGAAAATGCATGGCATACATCGCCTTATCGCGATCCATTAAGCGATATTTTTCTTTCAAAGGCAAGGGGAGATTTTCTTCAATTTGATTACCATAAAGTTCAAAGGCCTGCCGAATTAAATCAATTAAAGTTTTTTGTTTGATACTTTTATTAACATGATAAATCGGTGCAAAGTCATCATCGGTCCCAGAACCCAGAATTTTCATTCCTGTCATGGCTTTTCGTTTCGCATCCCATTTTCCATAAACCGCCAATTCTTCCCCTAAAACAACTTTTTCTTTTAGATAAGGTTGGTTAAAAAAGGAGACATTAAACACCACATGGTCTTGCATCATACGAAATTTCAACATCGATTTTTTATAACCAAAACGATTTACTACCGCCGGTGCTACCACAACGCCTTTTAAGGTAACTTTTTCTTGATCGGCCAGTTCAGTTAAATCCCGTTCTTTGATATCATCATAACGAAACGGATAATAGCGCAATAAATCTTCCACAGTCTTGATTCCTAGACTTGCTAAGTCCTGTGCCCGTTTTGGGCCCACTCCTTTTAAATAGGCGACTTCTGTTTTTAGTCCTGTTGTCAATGAATCACCTCATTTCCAATAAGAATATGACATATTTTTATATTCAGTTATTTCTAAATAAAAAGTGAAACCAGGCTCATCCGTTGGGAGTAGCTGGTTTCACCTGCAAATTATCAAATTTATTTTTTATTCCGCTGCAAACAGATACGGATAGACAGGCTGGTTGCCTTCATGAATTTCAACTTCCAAAGCATCATTTTTGGCTAATAAAGCTTCTGCAATCTTCTCGGCATCTTTTACCTTGGCTTCATCCCCGAAAATGATGGTAATGATTTCGGTATCGTCGGTAATCATTTTTTCTAAGGTTGTCACTGCGGTTTGCATTTGATCAGCATCCGAAATGACAATATCCCCATCAACCATCCCTAAGAAGTCACCTTCATGAATTTCAATACCATCAATATTGGTATCGCGGATTGCATGCGTGACTGAACCAGAAATCACATCTGCTAACGCATCTGTCATGGCTTGTTTGTTTGCTTCTAAATCTGCTTGTTCATTAAAGCTTAACATTGCCGTCATGCCTTGAGGAATGGTACGTGAAGGAATAACAGCGACTGGAATCTCTGCTACTTCTGCGGCTTGATCAGCTGCCATAAAGATATTCTTGTTGTTTGGTAAAACAATCACTTTATCTGCATTTACTTTTTCAATCGCATCTAAAATATCTTGGGTACTTGGATTCATCGTTTGCCCACCTGAAATCACATAGTTCGCACCTAAGCTCCGGAATAATTCGGCTACTCCTTCACCAGCTGCAATCGCGATGACGGCATAAGGAACACGTGGTAAGTCCACAGGTTCTGTGGCAAATTCTTCAACTTGGTGATCGTGTTCCAAAATTGTTTCATGTTGCAACCGCATGTTATCCACTTTAACTTTAACTAATGCACCAAATTTCTGTCCATAGTTCATAACTTCGCCAGGATGTTCGGTGTGTACATGAACCTTAATAATTTCATCGTCGTTAACAACTAATAACGAATCCCCTAAACCATCTAAATAATTACGGAAAGTTTCATAGTCAAACTCACTATCAACCGTTGGGCCTTCTCCAATGTTCACCATAATTTCGGTACAATAACCAAATTTGATGTCCGCTGTGGAAAGTTGACCTTGGACACTGCGGTGATGTTCCGCATTCACCATTTCATCCATAGCAGCTGGTGTTGGTTCAAACGTTTCATCTGCTTGATATTCCCCAGTTAAGGCAGCTAAAAAGCCTTCATAGACAAATAGTAAACCTTGACCGCCACTGTCGACGACGCCCACTTCTTTTAAAACTGGTAATAAATCAGGTGTTTTCGCTAAAGCGCGCTTACCACCTTTTACAACTGCTTTTAAAACAGCAACACAGTCATCCGTTTCGGCAGCTTTCTTTTCACCATATTCTGCAGCTACCCGTGCTACTGTCAAAATCGTTCCTTCAACTGGTTTCATCACAGCTTTGTACGCTGTTTCTACCCCATGTGTAAAGGCCTTCGCTAAATCTGTCGCATTTAACGTGGGAACATCCGGAATTTGTTTAGAAAATCCTCGGAATAACTGAGATAAGATAACGCCGGAATTACCGCGGGCGCCCATTAGTAATCCTTTTGCTAAAACATTCGCCAATTCGCCAACATTTTCTGATGCAGAATCAGAGACAGCTTTAGCACCACTGGTCATGGACATATTCATGTTGGTTCCGGTATCGCCATCTGGCACCGGGAAAACATTCAACGAGTTGACATACTCTGCATTGACTTGCAGACGACTAGCACCAGCCTGGACCATTTCCTGGAATTGACTTGCGCTTATTTCCGTTACTTTCACTGATAATCCTCCTTAGAATCGATCCCTCAAAAGCTGATCTCCTGCCTAATCCGGCAGTACACGTACACCTTGAACGAAAACATTAACGGAATTGGCCGTTACACCCAACATTGTTTCCAAATTGTACTTCACTTTTTCTTGTACATTCCGCGAAACTTCCGAAATTTTCGTTCCGTAGCTGACGATGGTGTAGACATCCACCGCAACGCCGTTTTCTTCTTGCCGCACGATAACGCCACGGGAATAATTTTCTTTACGTAAAATTTCATTGATATTATCTTTGATCTGACTCTTGCTGGCCATACCGACAATGCCAAAGACATCAGTAGCAGCGCCACCGACCACTGTAGCAATCACTTCGTTTGTAATTTCGATTGTGCCAGATGCAGTATTAATTTTTACAGCCATAAAAATAAGCCCCCTTAATTTAAACTTTACCAAATGTGTTCCTTTGCAATTCTTCAAGTGAATATAACAAAAGATGGGCACAAATCGCCCCATTTTCTTCTATAGTATTTTATCATAGCTACCCTTTAAATAAAAGAAAGAGCTAACGGCAATAAAAACTTTTACTAAGCCTGCAACGTTGTTTAATTTACATGTTTTATAGCAAAAAGTCAATATTTGCTGGTAAATTTAGCTTGCATAATTGTCTCATTTATGGTAAATTCAGTTAGTATGAGCCCTAATATGCGCTCCATAGCAAGGCAAAGGAGGAACTAGTCACATGGCAAAAGTTTGCTATTTTACAGGTCGTAAAACATCAAGTGCAAATAACCGCTCCCATGCGATGAACGCTACAAAACGTACAGTTAAACCTAACTTACAAAAAGTTCGCGTTTTAATCGATGGTAAACCTAAAAAAGTTTGGGTATCAGCTCGTGCTTTGAAATCAGGAAAAGTTGAGCGCGTTTAATTGACACTAGACTACAATACACCGTCTGAGGAAACTCAGACGGTTTTTTTGTTTTCTTTATTGGAATAATGTAGTTTTTTATATAATCTGAATATTCTATTATTCTCGTTATTAAAAGACAAATAATCTCCCGCTTTCTAAGCCGCAAGATAGAAAAATAACATGTAAAAAAAGACTGGCACTAAGCCAGTCTTTTTATAAATATGTGCCAATATTAAAATGTAATATTGATACGAAATATGTTTTTTTAATACCCTAAAAATACTGCATTTTTTGTAGAGTGTCAAGACGGTTTGTAGGTAAACTGAAGAATATACCAATTCGCATATTTCCAAATAACACCCATTTTTTTCAGTTCAAGCCATTAAAAATAATTTTTCATTAAACCAATCCTTAAAAGCGTTTTTTCTTTTTCTTGAAAGCTTCCACAAAAAGCGACTTATGATAAAATAAGAACAAGTTTTAACTTTATTCTAGAGAAATTTGGTGACAAAATGCAGCAAGTAAAAACCTTTTTAAAAGAAAATCGTCTTTTTATGTTGACGAGTTTTGGTCTTCCCTTTTTAATTTTGGCCTTTATTTATTTAACGATTGGGATATATCCTGGCAGCAGCCGCAGTATTCTGGCAAGCGATGCCTTTTCACAATTTTCTAACTTTCACGCCAGTTTTCGCAATGCGATGTTAGGAAAACAGAGTTTCTTATACTCTTGGAACACCTCTTTAGGGCTCAATTATCTTTCGTTGATCTCTTATTATTTAGGCGGCCTCTTTACTCCTTTGGTGCTATTTTTCCCCAATCAGTTAATGCCTGACGCACTGTACTTTTTAACTTTACTAAAAGTCGGCAGTGCCGGTTTGGCTTTTTGGTTTTATGCTAAACATACCTTTAACATTGACAAATGGGCGCAAGTAGCATTAGCGATTAGTTACGCCTTAATGTCTTTTACTGTTGCTCATTCTGAAATTATTATGTGGCTTGATGCCTTGATTTATCTCCCTTTAATCATTTGGGGCATCGATCGACTGTTATTATTGCAAAAACCACGTTTACTTTTTTTCAGCTATTTACTCCTTTTTATTTCGAGTTTTTATATGGGCTTTATGATCGGAATTTTTTCAGTTCTATATTTTGCTGTCCGTCTCATAGCCAATTTTAAGGTTAATAAAAAAAGAATTTTACCTTATGCGGCAACTTCTTTTTTAGCTGGTGGTGCTTCTATGATTATTATCTTGCCAGCAGTTTTGGATTTACGCACCAACGGCGAAGAACTTACCCAGATTACCCAATTAAAAACAGAAGCAACCAATTTTTTAGATATTATCATGAAAAATATGATTGGGGTTTATGACACAACCAAGTATGGCAGTATTCCCTTTATATATATTGGTTTACTTCCATTAACTTTTTGTTTGTTCTATTTCTTTGCTAAAGGCGTTGCCCGCAAAGAAAAGATCTTGTTTGCCGCTTTATTCGCCATCTTAATTGCTAGTTTTTATTTCGTACCGTTAAATCTTTTCTGGCAAGGAATGCATGCACCAAATATGTTTTTATTCCGCTACGCCTATCTCTTTTCATTTTTGGTAATTATGTTAGCCGGCTATGGTTGGGAACAGTTTCAACCAAAATACTGGCCAAAACTCGTAGCAATCATCATTGCAATGATGCTGCTCTTTTGTTTAGCAATGGGCCTAAGAGGAGATAATGAGTATACTTATGTAAAATTTGGCTCTTTTATTTTAACGATTTGTTTTTTACTTCTATACATTCTGGTTTTTACCTTCACTGCCAAAGATAGTTTCACCAGAAAGACAGCTCGTATCTTACTACTAGCTGTCGTTTGTTGTGAAGCAGCAGTGAATACCAATGGGATGGTACGGGGAATTTTAAATGATTGGAATTACGCTTCCCGCAGCCTTTATACTCAACCTTATCCGGCAATTAAAAATCTCGTGTCCCAAGCCCAAAAAAATAACAGCACTTTTTACCGTTTGGAAAATCTTGATCCAGTTTCAAGCAATGATAGTTTCAACTATGGCTATAGCGGCATAAGCATGTTTTCTTCTATTCGAAATCGCCATTCTTCAAGTTATTTGGATCAATTAGGGTTTCGTTCACGAGGGACTAATTTAAATATTCGCTATACCAATAATACATTGTTAATGGATGGTTTTACTGGTATCAAATATAATTTAACCAAAACACCATTGAATAAGTTTGGCTTTAAAGAAATTGCTAAAAAAGATGATTATCAACTCTATGAAAACGAATATGCTTTACCTTTGGCCTTCTTAGCTGACAACAGCGCAAAAGAAATTGTACAACCACCCAATGACAATCTGACCGGACAAACCAATTTGATCAACGGTTTAAGTGGTGAAAATTTCCGCTATTTTGATTTTTTACCTTTAGCTTTAGTCAAAACAGACAATAGTTCCGTGACCAATACTGGTAATTACTTGCGCTTAACCGAAGAAAAAGCAAATTTGGCTAAAGATGTTACTTGGAGCGTGACGGTTCCGGCTCATAAACAAGCCTACTTAAGTCTTTACCCAGAAGATTTTGCGGAATTGGAAAGTTCCACGGTTACTATCTTATTAAATGGTCAACAGCGCAAAACCCAAATCAATATCAGTGGGCAATATTATGACTTAGGTTATTACGATAAAGAAACGACGATTACTTTTACTGCTAGTTTTTACGGCACCAAATCAATTGGCTTTCAAAACCCCCAAGTAGTTACTTTGGATACTGTTGCTTATGAAAAAGCAATGAAAACATTGCAGGAAAAAGGAGTCCCTTTGGAAACTGGCAATCGAAATGCTACTGGCACATTTGATGCAGCAAACGATCAGTTACTGGTTACAACCATTCCTTTTGATAAAGGGTGGCAAGCAAAAATTGATGGCAAAAAAGTGCCCGTTACCGCCTTTCAGGATGCTTTTGTCAGTGTAAAAGTTCCCCAGGGCAAGCACAAAATCACACTAAGTTACTTACCACCTGGTTTTACCATTGGTGTAGGTTTATTTATCGCATGTCTTCTTCTCTTTTATTTCTTTGATCGTTTCTACCAAAAGAAAACTAAGCAAATTTCCTAGTATAAAAAATCGTTGTTTCAAACATCTAAGAGCAGACGTTTGGAACAACGATTTTTTTATTCATATTTTACTTCCACTAAATACAAACCTTCTGGGTGAGCTGTCGGCCCAGCTAAATTACGATCTTTGGCTTGAATAATCTCCGTAATAGCTTCTGGTTCCATCCGCCCATTGCCGATTTTCAGCAATGTACCCACCATGATTCGTATCATCTTGTATAAAAAGCCATCACCCGTAAAAGTAAAGGTCAATTCATCACCGGCATCATTGACGACCATTTTTGCGACCCGTACTGTCCGAACTTTATCAACAACCGAACTCCCTGAAGCGCAAAATGAAGTAAAATCATGGGTTCCCAAAAAAGCAGGTAATGCGGCTTCTATTTTCGTCAAGTCTAAAGGATAAGGATAATAACTGGCATAAAAGCGCCGAAATGGACTGCGGGGCTTGCCGATATCCACTTTAAACTGATAGGTTTTTTCTTTTACCAAATAACGCACATGGAAGTCATCGGGAACAATTTCCACACTTTTACAAGCAATATCTTCAGGCGTCTGTGTATCAAGGGCAAAACGCATTTTTTCTAAAGGCCGTGCTTGAAGAAAGTCAAAGTGAATGACTTGACCTAGCGCATGCACCCCTGCATCTGTCCGACCAGAGCCTTGGACTTCGACAAAATTGCCATTATTCATTTTCGTTAATGTTTTTTCTAGTTCTGCCTGAACAGTTCGACCAGACACTTGCCGTTGAAAGCCGTGAAAGTTCGTTCCATCATAAGCAATAATAGCTTTATAGCGCAATTTTACTTCCTCAATTCCGAATCAAAATCAATAAGACCGTAACAATGGCAAAGACCACGATAACCATACTATCCCGCCAGTGCCAATCTAATTTACGATATTTCGTACGTCCTTCACCACCAGTATACCCTCTTGCTTCCATCGCAGTAGCTAAATCTTCCGCTCGATTAAAACTGGAGACAAATAATGGAATCAATAAAGGAATGATGGCTTTCATTTTTTGGACTAAACTGCCTTCGCCAAAATCAACCCCACGAGCCCGTTGCGCATTCATAATCTTTTCTGTTTCATCCATCAAGGTTGGCACAAAGCGCAAGGCAATAGATAACATCAAACTCACTTCATGAACGGGAAAATGAACCACGTTTAAGGGACGCAAAATATACTCAATGGCATCGGATAATTCCAAAGGTGCCGTAGTCAGCGTCAAGAGTGTCGACATAAAAATGATCAAAATGAAGCGGCAGAAAATAAATGCTCCATTCAGCAACCCATAATCTGTCACAGTAAAGATCCACCAATGCCACATCACATTACCGCCTGTGGTAAATAATACTTGCAGCAATACTGTAAATAAAATTAACCAAATTAACGGTTTAACCCCGCGGATAAAAAAAGAAATTTTAACTTTGGAAAGCACAATGCATCCTAATGTGAAAAGAGCTAAAAAAGCATAGCTTTGCCAGTTATTTGCAAAAAAGATAACCGCAATAAAATAAAAACTGGCAATTAATTTTGCCCGTGGATCCAGACGATGAATGAGAGAATCCCCTGGAATATACCGCCCAAAAATCAACTTATTCATCATTTGGCACCACCTCCTGCCAATAGCATATCAGCTAATTTTTCAGCAGTAATAGGCAACCGATCAAAATGCATCCCTTTTTCTTGCAAACGTAAAGCAAAATCGGTTGCCATAGGTACCCCAATTTGCTTTTCTTGGACCCATTTCACATCTTGAAAAACATCCACGGGACGGCCAGATTTTACTAACGCACCTTTTTCTAAGACATACACATAATCTGCAAAATTTGCCACATCATCCATTAAATGAGTTACTAAGACAATTGCAATATTTTTTTCCTGATGTAAACGTAAAAACATTTCCATCATATCTTTACGACCTTTAGGATCAAGTCCTGCTGTTGGTTCATCCAAAACCAACACCTCTGGTTCCATCGCCAGAACCCCTGCAATTGCCACACGACGCATTTGCCCCCCTGAGAGATCAAAAGGTGAACGTTCCATGTAAGAGGCATCTAAGCCAACTAGATTAAGATATTCTTCCGCTAGAGCTTTGGCAGCCTCATCGGATACACCAAAGTTTTTAGGACCAAAGGCAATGTCTTTCGCCACTGTTTCTTCAAATAACTGAGCCTCTGGAAATTGAAAGACAATACCGACTTTTTTTCGTATTGGTTTTAAATTCTTATTGTCTGTCGTTGCAATAATTTTACGCTCGCCAATGGTGACAGTCCCACTAGTGGGTTTCAACAACGCATTTAAATGCTGCAATAACGTCGATTTTCCACTACCGGTATGCCCCACAATCGCAGTGTAAGATCCGGTTGGAATTTCTAAATCAATATCATAGAGTGCCCGCTGTTCAAACGGTGTCCCCGGTTGATAAGTAAAGCCTACTTGTTCAAAACGGATGTCCATAACCAATCCACCATCCCTTCTTCAGTCAAGTATTCTTCAGGTACTGCTACGCCTCGTTCTTTTAAGGCTGCTTTTAATTTTTCCGGAAAAGGTAAATCCAAACCTAATTCGATTAATTTTTCTCCGGCAGAAAAAATTTCAGCAGGGCTGCCCTCTTTGACCAATCTACCTTCTTGCATCACCAAAATTCGATTGGCATTGGCAGCTTCATCAATATCATGAGTAATCGATAATACCGTCAAATTATTTTGATCTTTAATCTTCTTAATTGTAGAAATTACTTCTTCGCGACCTTCTGGATCCAGCATACTCGTCGCTTCATCTAAAATAATAATGTCTGGCCGCAACGCAACAACACCAGCAATAGCTACCCGTTGCTTTTGTCCTCCAGATAAACGCGCAGGTTCTCTTTGTTTAAAATCACTCATACGGACTTGTTGTAATGCATCTTCTACCCGGACTAACATCTCATCACGGGGAATACCTTGATTTTCTAGCCCAAAAGCAACATCATCTTCCACAGTCGAGCCAACAAACTGATTGTCAGGATTTTGAAAGACCATCCCTACCATTCGGCGAATATCCCAGACATTTTCTTCGTTTAATAAATTCCCGCCTACTTTAACAGTACCATTTTGCGGTAATAGCAAGCCATTAATTGTTTTAGCTAAAGTCGATTTACCAGAACCGTTATGGCCAACGATTGCCACCCACTCGCCCTTTTTAATTCGAAAGGAAACACCATCTAGTGCATTACGTTCAGCTTCTGGATCATAACTGAATTTTATATCAACAAGTTCAATAATATCTTCCATGACGACTCCTGTCCTTAATTCCATAGTTTTCGTTCCTAAAATAAATATTGAAGGTAAAAAGCTGATTTAAACGCTTTTCTTACTAAATTTAGCAGAAAATAATGGCAAATACAAATTGTTATTACTGAATGTCTCCTAAACAATTTTTTATTAAGCGCGACTATCTAAAAATTATTTAGGAGGCATTCGGTTTTTATTGTCTTGACACCAAATTTTGGGTAAAAAAAAAGCACTTTATGATGAGTGCCTGCCCCTTAGTATAAACTAAGGGGCGGCGCTGAGCTAGACTCGGAATTTACTTCCAACATCATAACACTCTAAAGGACATCGATAAAGTGATGAAAAGTGTGATATTAAACAAGTTCTAGGATAACCATTGGTGCTGCATCGCCGCGTCTTGGTTCTGTCTTCAAGATGCGAGTGTAGCCACCTTGGCGTTCTGCGTAACGAGGTGCGATATCGTTAAATAGCTTTTGTAAAGCTGATTCAATAACGATTTCTTCGTTTTCTTCCCGTACACTTGCTACTTCGTTACGTACGAAGGCAGCAGCTTGACGACGGGCATGCAAATCGCCACGTTTACCTAAAGTGATCATTTTTTCAGCAGTTGAACGAACTTCTTTAGCACGAGCTTCAGTCGTTACGATACGTTCGTTGATCAATAAATCAGTTGTTAAATCACGCAACATCGCTTTACGTTGGCTAGATGTGCGTCCTAATTTGCGGTAACTCACGTGGAATTCCCTCCTTTTTGATTCTGCGACTATTAGTCGTCTTTACGTAATCCTAAACCAAGATCGTGCAATTTGGCTTTCACTTCTTCAAGTGATTTACGGCCTAAATTACGTACTTTGATCATTTCTGGTTCAGATTTATTTGTTAATTCTTGTACTGTATTAATTCCAGCACGTTTCAGACAGTTATATGAACGAACAGATAAGTCTAATTCTTCGATTGTCATTTCTAACATTTTTTCTTTTTGTGTTTCTTCTTTTTCAATCATGATTTCAGCATTTTTGGCTTCATCAGTAAGATTCACAAAAATATCTAAATGTTCAGTCATGATTTTCGCAGCTAGACTCATTGCTTCCATCGGCATGATAGAACCATCAGTCCAAATTTCCATCGTCAATTTATCAAAATCGTCACGACGGCCAACCCGTGTGTTTTCTACTTGGTAGTTAACACGATTCACAGGTGTGTAAATTGAATCAACTGGGACAACACCAATTGGCATATCTTCCCGTTTGTTTTCATCAGCTTGCACATAACCACGACCAGGTCGAACAGTCAAGCGGGCATGAAAAGTTGCCCCTTCAGAAACGCTACAAATATACATATCTTTGTTTAAAATTTCTACATCACTGTCAACGATAATGTCACCAGCAGTAACAGTCGCTGGACCGGTAATGTCGATTTCAAGGGTTTTTTCTTCTTGCGTGTACATCTTAAGAGCAAGACCTTTGATATTCAAAATGATTTGTGCGACATCTTCGCGCACACCTTTAACGGTGGAGAATTCGTGTAAGACGCCATCGATTTGAATACTTGTGATCGCTGCCCCAGGCAATGAAGATAATAAAATACGACGTAGGGAATTGCCTAAAGTAGTCCCATAACCTCGTTCTAGAGGCTCAACGATGAACTTGCCATAATCTTTTTCTTCATCAATTTTTGCAACTCTTGGTTTTTCGAATTCAATCATTCTTATCTTTTACCCCTTTCAAAACGAAAAGTGTCTTGTTCAATGACGTAAAAATGTAGAAACTCAAATTGAGCAGCACTCATTAAACACGACGGCGTTTTGGAGGGCGGCATCCATTATGAGGAACTGGAGTCACGTCACGGATTGCAGTCACTTCTAGACCTGCTGCTTGTAATGAACGAATTGCTGCTTCACGTCCAGAACCAGGGCCTTTAACAGTTACATCAACTGTTCTTAATCCATGTTCCATTGCTGCTTTTGAAGCAGTTTCAGCTGCCATTTGAGCGGCAAAAGGTGTAGATTTTTTGCTACCTTTAAAACCTAAAGCACCAGCAGATGACCATGCTAAAGCATTACCATGAGTATCTGTGATCATTACGATTGTATTGTTGAATGTTGAATGGATATGTGCAATACCGGTTTCAATATTCTTTTTGACACGGCGTTTACGATTCACTTTTTTTGCTACCATGAAGTTTTAACCTCCTTCACTAGATTATTATTTTTTCTTACCTGCAACTGTTTTAGAAGGTCCTTTACGAGTGCGGGCGTTATTTTTAGTGTTTTGACCACGAACTGGCAAACCACGACGATGACGGATACCACGGTAAGAACCGATTTCCATCAAACGTTTGATGTTTAAGTTGACTTCACGACGAAGATCACCTTCAACTTTTAATGTATCAACTGCTGCACGAATAGCATCTGTTTGTTCATTCGTTAAATCACGAACACGAACATCTTCAGATACGCCAGCTTCAGCTAACACTTTTTTCGCAGTAGTGTTTCCGATACCATAGATGTAAGTTAAAGAAACTACTACGCGTTTATCACGAGGAATATCTACTCCTGCAATACGTGCCATATTTTGTTACACCTCCGATTATCCTTGACGTTGTTTATGTTTTGGATTTGCTGGGCAAATCACCATAACGCGTCCTTTACGACGAATTACTTTACAATGTTCACACATTGGTTTTACTGATGGTCTTACTTTCATGATAATACCTCCTTGAAGTTTACGGAGTACAATTATTTAAAACGGTATGTGATCCGACCGCGTGATAAATCATAAGGCGATAATTCTACCGTCACTTTATCACCGGGCAGGATACGGATGTAGTGCATACGGATCTTACCTGATACCGTAGCGAGCACTTGGTGTCCGTTTTCCAATTCCACTTTAAACATTGCATTCGGCAAAGTTTCGACGACTGTACCTTCGATTTCGATAACATCTTCTTTTGCCACGCACAGTACCTCCTTGTACTTGTTTCGCTTTACACGATAAAATGGCGGAAACTGGGCGTTCCCACCTGAGATTCTCAAAACTTGCCTTTAATTAACGCTAAAGGCGGACTGACATATTCTATCATAATATATCACACTTAGCAAGAGAAAGTTTCTTTGCAAGTCGGTAGCTGTTTGCGCGTGTTACCCGATGATCTTTTGCACGTCGGCAAAGACTGCATCGATATCACGATCTCCATCAATCGACTGCAATAAACCTTGATCTTTATAGTAACTTAAGATCGGTTCACTGCTTTTAATGTTGACAGCTAGACGATTCTTGACTGTTTCAGGCTTGTCATCTTCTCGTTGATAAAACTCGTGGCCACCACAACGATCACAGGTTCCTTCAACTTTGGTTGGGTTGAAGATTTTGTGATAAGTTGCGCCGCAATTGCGACACATATAGCGACCCGCAAGACGTTCAACTAAGATTTCTGACGGAACATGGATTTCAACGACAGCATCTAATTTTTTACCAAGTTCTTTTAGCATTTGATCCAATGCTTTTGCTTGATCTAACGTTCTAGGAAAACCATCTAACAAGAAACCCTTGTCAGTATCTGGTTCGGCTAGACGCTCTTTTACGATACCATTGGTAACTTCGTCAGGCACTAATTCACCTTTATCCATATAAGCTTTTGCTTCCAGGCCGAGAGCTGTTTGGTTGGCCATAGCCGCCCGAAACATGTCACCTGTTGAAATGTGAGGAATTTGATACGCATCGACGATTCGCTCGGCTTGCGTGCCTTTACCTGCACCAGGTAATCCCATTAATACAAGGTTCATACTAACTCCTCCTGTAAGTTTATGGTGGGGGTGTTGAGGAAAAACCTCAACACTTCACCTTCACTCTAATTGATAAAACCAGTATATTTCCGTTTCAGCATTAAACCTTCTAACTGTTTTGCAGTTTCCAAGGCAACACCGATTACGATCAATAGACTTGTCCCACCCAAACCAATTGATTGTGGTAAGTTCCAGACCATTTGCGCAATGATTGGTAACAACGCAACTAAACCTAAGAACAACGCCCCAACTGCGCTTAAGCGCATCAATAAGCGGGAGACATAATCTTCAGTACCTTTACCAGGTCGGACCGATGGAATATAGCTTCCTTGCTTTTGTAAGTTTTCCGCTAATTTCTCAGGGTTAACTTGCACGAAAGCGTAAAAGAACGTAAATGCTACAATCAATAAGGTATAAATCGTTGCACCAGGCACCGTATTATAATTAAAGATTTGCATCATTACATCATACCAACCTTCACCACGATACGAGCCACTTAAAGCTTGTAAAATGGCATTCGGGGTAGCAATGAAAGAACTGGCGAAAATAACTGGAATAACGCCGGCAGCATTCACTTTAAGCGGTAAATAACTGCTTGTTGGTGCGCCAGCTACGCGTTTTGTATATTGGATCGGAATTTTACGTTCTGCTTGTTGGACAAAAGTGACCAACGTGATAATAACTAGAACAGCAATTACCAAAGCTAACATAAAGAGAGCCGATTTCCAAATTTCACTTGATTCGATATTAATGAAGTAATCTTCCACTAATTGTTTAATCGCATCAGGCAAACGCGAGATAATACCAGCAAAGATGATCATAGAAACCCCATTGCCGACTCCTTTTTCAGTGATTTGTTCACCTAACCAAGTTACAAACATTGTACCTGCAGTCAAGATTAAACCAATCACAACAAAAGTCATCACATCTGGGTTATCCACAAAGCCAAGCTGTGTCCAAGAATTAAATCCGGCTGTAATCCCGACTGATTGAACAAAGGCTAATACCAATGTCAAAATACGAGTAGCTTGATTTAATTTACGTCGGCCTACCTCACCTTGCTTGGACCATTCAACGAATTTAGGCACGATATCCATTTGCAACAACTGAATAACAATTGAAGCTGTGATATAAGGTGACACACCCATTGAAAAGACCGAGAAGTTTTGCATTGCACTACCACTCACCATGTTTAACATGTTTAAAAATGGCAGGTCTGCAATACTTTGTAAGCGACTGGCATCCACACCGGGAACGGTGATGTGTGCCCCTAGACGAAAGACGAATAAAGCAAAAACGGTAAAGAAGATCTTCGATCTAATATCTTTAACTTTAAAAGAGTCTTTCAACAGTTTAAACATTAGATCACCTCAATTGACCCACCGTTAGCTGTGATAGCTTCTTCGGCTGTTTTTGAGAATTTAGCTGCTTTCACAGTTAATTTCTTAGTCAATTCACCGTTTCCTAAAACTTTGATTCCAGCTTTTTCGTTTTTAACGATTCCAGCTTCTACTAGAGTAACAGGTGTTACTTCAGTACCGTCTTCAAAGCGATTTAAGACATCTAAATTGATTACTGCGTATTCTTTACGGTTAACGTTAGTAAAACCACGTTTTGGTAAACGACGGAATAATGGTGTTTGACCACCTTCAAAACCTAAACGTACACCACCACCTGAACGCGCTTTTTGACCTTTTTGTCCGCGACCAGACGTTTTACCGTTACCAGATGAAGTACCGCGACCGACGCGATTGCGTACTTGGCGTGATCCTTCTGCAGGTTGTAATTCATGAAGTTTCATAGGGTTGGCACCTCCTTAACAAGTTAAACTAAGTTTGCTTAAATTTCTTCAACGTCCACTAAGTGAGAAATAGTATTGACCATGCCTTTGATTGCATCATTAGCAGGTTTTACTACAGTTGTATTCACTTTACCAAGACCCAACGCTTTAACTGTATCACGTTGGTTTTGAGGACGTCCGATAATACTGCGTTTTAAAGTAATTTTTAATTCAGCCATTATTGTTGTCCTCCTTATCCGATAATTTCTTCAACTGATTTGCCACGTAAAGCAGCAACTTCTTCAGCGCGTTTTAATTGAGATAAACCTTCAACAGTTGCACGAACAACGTTGATTGGTGTGTTTGAACCTAATGATTTAGAAGTAATATCTGACACGCCTGCTAATTCTAAGACGGCACGGACAGGTCCACCTGCAGCAACCCCAGAACCTTCAACAGCTGGCTTCATTAAAATGCGGCCACCGCCAAAGACGCCGATAACTTCATGAGGGATAGTTGTTCCCACCATAGGTACTTCAATCAAGTTTTTCTTAGCACTTTCGATCGCTTTACGGATAGCTTCTGGTACTTCTTGGGCTTTACCTGTACCAAAACCTACGTGTCCGTTTTTATCGCCAACTACAACTAAAGCTGCAAAACGCAAACGGCGTCCGCCTTTAACAACTTTTGTTACGCGGTTGATCGCAACAACGCGGTCTTCTAATTCCAAATGATTTGGATCGATGTAAGTCATGAATGGTGTTCCTCCTTTTCCTAAAATTCTAGTCCATTTTCGCGAGCAGCTTCAGCTAAAGCTTGCACACGGCCATGGTAAAGGTAACCACCACGGTCAAAGACTACTTCTTTAATACCTTTAGCAGCAGCACGTTCAGCAACTAATTTACCAACGGCTTGCGCTTGTTCTGTTTTATTTCCACCTGAAATTTCTTTATCCAAGGCAGAGGCACTTGCTAGCGTTACACCCGCTACGTCATCAATAACTTGCGCGTAGATGTTTTTGTTAGAACGGAATACGTTCAAACGTGGGCACTCAGCAGTACCAGAGATTTTGTTACGGACACGGCGATGACGCTTTTGACGTGTCTTGTTTTTGTCTGGTTTTGTAATCACAATTGTCACCTCTTCAATTTGCTGGCCTAAGCCGCGAAAAGTACATAGCAATCTTCACGAAAGGAAGATGTGAAGCCGTCATTTTCATACCGGCTTCGGCTATATCCTTTATTATTTACCAGTTTTACCTTCTTTACGGCGTACATATTCGCCAACATAGCGGATACCTTTGCCTTTATAAGGTTCTGGTGGACGTACGCCACGGATGTTCGCAGCTAATTCGCCTACTACTTCTTTATTGATTCCTTTAACGATCACTTGTGTGTTCGCAGGAACTTCAATCTCAATACCCGCTGGCGCTTCAATCTCAACTTGATGAGAGTAACCAACGTTTAAGATTAATTTTTTGCCTTGTAATTGGGCACGGTAACCAACCCCGATAAGTTCAAGAGCTTTTTGGAAACCTTCAGAAACACCAACGACCATGTTGTTAAAGTTGGCACGAGTTGTTCCGTGGATAGTTTTCATTTCTTTTGTGTCATTTGGACGAGTGAAAGTTACTACGTTTCCTTCGACATTCATAGTAATGTCAGAAGAAAAAGTACGTGTAAGTTCACCTTTAGGACCTTTGACTGTAATGTTGTTGCCATCTTGCTTGACTTCTACGCCAGCAGGCAATTCAACGATTTTATTACCGATACGACTCACTTAAAGACACCTCCTTGTAAAAGATTATATTACCATACGTATGCGACAACTTCGCCGCCGACATTTTTTTGACGCGCTTCTTTATCAGTGATTACACCGTCAGAAGTCGAGATAATGGCGATACCTAAACCATTTAATACTTTTGGTACTTCGTCAGCTTTAACGTAAGCACGTAAACCTGGTTTAGAGATACGTTTCAAGTTAGTGATAACACGTTCACCGTTTTTACCGTATTTCAGGAAGACACGGATCACGCCTTGTTTGTCATCTTCGATATATTCAACATCACGGATGAAACCTTCTTTTTTCAAGATTTCAGCGATGTCACGCTTGATTTTTGATGCAGGCACTTCTAAAGATTCGTGCTTAACCATGTTAGCGTTACGAATGCGTGTTAGAAAATCTGCGATTGGATCTGTCATGACCATGGGTTCTTTTACCTCCTTTATGCGAGTATTTGTTTACCAGCTAGCTTTCTTCACGCCGGGAATTTGACCTTTATAGGCAAGTTCGCGGAAGCAAATACGGCAAAGTTTAAATTTACGATAAACTGAATGTGGACGTCCGCAACGTTCGCAACGAGTATAAGCTTGTGTTGAATGTTTAGCAGGACGTTGTTGTTTAGCAATCATTGATTTTTTAGCCACGTAGTTCGCCTCCTTTAATTATTTTTGGAATGGCATGCCTAATTGTGTCAGCAATTCACGTGATTCTTCATCAGTGTTGGCTGTTGTCACAATAACGATGTCCATCCCGCGTACTTTGTCGACCAAATCGTAATCAACTTCAGGGAAGATTAATTGTTCTTTGATACCTAAAGTGTAGTTACCGCGACCATCGAATGATTTTTTACTTACACCATGGAAGTCACGGACACGTGGTAGTGAAACACTTACCAATTTATCTAAGAATTCATACATGCGTTCGCCGCGCAAAGTAACTTTGGCGCCGATTGGCATGCCTTCACGTAAACGGAAGCCGGCAATAGATTTTTTAGCTTTTGTAATCAATGGTTTTTGACCAGCGATTAAAGTTAATTCTTCTACTGCTTTATCTAAATTTTTCGCATTTGAAACAGCGTCACCCACACCCATGTTGATAACAATCTTTTCAACTTTTGGTGCTTGCATCACTGAATTGTAATTGAATTTTTCCATTAAAGCTGGAACTACTTCTTTTGAGTATTTTTCTTTCAGGCGGTTCATTTAGTTGCCCCTCCTTCCTTAAATTATTTATCTAAAACTTCACCGGTTTTCTTGGAAACGCGGACTTTTTTACCGTCAACTTCTTTGTAGCCAACCCGAGTAGCTTCACCGTTTGATGGGTCGATAATCATGACGTTTGATACATGAATCGGCGCTTCCATTTCAACGATTCCGCCTTGCGGAGCAGCTTGAGAAGGTTTTTGGTGTTTTTTCACGATGTTAACACCTTCGACTACAACTTTATCTTTTTTCGGGAAAGCTTCTAAAACAACGCCTTCTTTGTTTTTGTCTTTACCGGTGATAACTTTGACTTTGTCGCCTTTTTTAATAAACATTACTGTTTCGCACCTCCTTTTAAAATAGGTTTTCTTATAATACTTCTGGTGCTAGGGAAACGATCTTCATGAAGTTGTTTTCACGCAATTCACGGGCAACAGGGCCAAAGATCCGAGTTCCACGAGGGCTTTTATCGTCACGGATAATTACCGCAGCATTTTCATCAAATTTAATATAAGAACCGTCAGTACGGCGCGCACCTGATTTAGTGCGAACGATGACCGCTTTGACAACGTCGCCTTTTTTGACAACCCCACCTGGCGTTGCTTGTTTAACTGAAGCAACAATCACGTCTCCGATGTTCGCAGTTTTACGACCTGAGCCACCTAGGACTTTGATCGTCAAAATTTCACGCGCACCTGAGTTATCAGCAACTTTTAATCGGCTTTCTGATTGGATCACGGTTGTATCCTCCTTTATCGCTTTATTTAACTAACTAGTGTCAAAGTGTAATTAGATAATTACAGCTTTTTCAACGATTTCTACTAGACGGAAACGTTTAGTAGCAGATAATGGACGAGTTTCCATAATTTTCACGATATCGCCAACTTTAGCTTCGTTGTTTTCATCGTGCGCTTTGTATTTCTTAGAGTAGTTCATGCGTTTACCGTAGATAGGGTGGTTTTTCTTTGTTTCGACAACAACAGTAATGGTTTTATCCATTTTGTCAGATACCACGCGACCTTGGTAAACTTTACGTTGATTTCTTTCAGTCATACCGCTAATGGCCTCCTTCCACAATTACTTCGCTTGTTCACGCAACACAGTTTTGATGCGTGCAATCGATTTACGTACTTCTTTGATACGTGCAGTGTTTTCTAATTGACCGGTTGCTAATTGGAAACGCAAGTTGAACAATTCTTCTTTCAATTGTTTTTCCTGATCAAGCATTTCGGCAGTGGTTAATTCTCTGATTTCTTTAACCTTCATTCGATTCACCACCCATTTCCTCACGTTTTACGATCTTAGTTTTCACTGGTAATTTGTGAGAAGCAAGACGTAATGCTTCACGAGCAACTTCTTCAGGTACACCGGCGATTTCAAACATGATTTTACCACGTTTAACTGGTGATACCCAGCCTTCAGGTGCCCCTTTACCAGAACCCATCCGGACCCCGATAGCTTTTGCTGTATATGATTTATGAGGGAAAATTTTGATCCACACTTTCCCGCCACGTTTCATATAACGAGTCATTGCAATACGGGCTGCTTCGATTTGACGGTTAGTAATCCAGTGAGATTCTAAAGCTTGTAAGCCGTATTCACCAAAAGATACTTCTTTGCCACCTTTTGCTTCGCCACGCATTTTACCGCGGAATTCACGACGGTGTTTTACACGTTTAGGTACTAACATGTTTATTTCCCTCCTTTCTCAGTGTTTTGAGCGTTCTTTTTCGTTGGCAAGATTTCGCCACGATAGATCCACACTTTAACTCCTAATTTTCCGTAGGTAGTGTTTGCTTCTTCCCAAGCGTAGTCGATATCGGCACGCAATGTATGAAGTGGAACAGTACCTTCTGAGTAGCCTTCGCTACGAGCGATATCAGCACCATTTAAACGGCCAGATACCATTGTTTTGATTCCTTTAGCACCAGAGCGCATTGTGCGTTGGATTGCTTGTTTTTGAGCACGACGGAACGCAACTCGGTTTTCTAATTGGCGAGCAATTCCTTCACCAACTAATTTTGCATCTAAATCTGGTTTTTTGATTTCCACGATATTGATGTGGATACGTTTGCCAGTTAAGCTGTTTAATTGTTTACGTAAGTTTTCAACTTCTGAACCACCTTTACCAATAACCATACCTGGTTTAGCAGTGTGGATAGAAACGTTCACGCGGTTAGCAGCACGTTCGATTTCAACAGTAGAAACTGCAGCGTCAGCTAATCTAGTCGCGATAAACTTACGGATTTTCAAATCTTCGTGTAAGAAGTCAGCATACTCTTTTTCAGCATACCATTTTGCATCCCAGTCGCGGATGATGCCTACACGCATTCCAATTGGATGTACTTTTTGACCCACTGATTATCCCTCCTTATTTTTCTGATACGACTACAGTGATATGACTTGTACGTTTGTTGATTGGTGAAGCTGAACCTTTAGCCCGTGGACGGAAACGTTTCATTGTTGGTCCTTCGTTAACAAAGGCTTCGGAAACAACTAAGTTTTCAACATCTAAGTCAAAGTTGTTTTCTGCATTCGCAACTGCTGACATCAAAACTTTTTCGATGATTCCGGCAGCTTTATTTGGTGTGAACTTTAAGATTGCAATTGCTTCAGCAACGCTTTTACCTCTAACTAAATCGATCACTAGACGAGACTTGCGAGGAGATACGCGAATTGTTTTCGCAGTTGCTTTAGCTTTTGTAATTTGTTCTGCCATGATGATATCCTCCCCTCAAATATTAACGTCTTGTTTTCTTATCGTCAGCGGCATGCCCACGATAAGTTCTGGTTGGTGCAAATTCACCTAATTTATGTCCTACCATGTCTTCTTGAATGTAAACTGGGACATGCTTGCGTCCGTCATAGACAGCAATAGTATATCCGATAAAGTTCGGAAAAATTGTTGAACGACGTGACCAAGTTTTGATGACTTTTTTCTTTTCGGCACCTTGTTGTGCTTCGACCTTTTTCATCAAGTGTTCATCGACGAAAGGTCCCTTCTTTAAACTACGACCCATGGTGAACCTCCTTCCAAAATGTAGACCACATGGTCAAAAACCTTATTTAGCTTTGCGACGACGTACGATAAGTTTGTCTGAAGCAGCTTTTTTATTACGAGTTTTGTAACCCAATGCAGGTTGACCCCAAGGTGATACTGGAGCTTTACGACCGATTGGAGCTTTACCTTCACCACCACCGTGTGGGTGATCGTTAGGGTTCATTACGCTACCACGAACTGTAGGACGTTTGCGCATCCAACGAGAACGACCGGCTTTACCAATGTTAATCAATTCATGTTGTTCATTACCAACAGAACCAATTGTTGCACGGCAAGTTGCCAAGATCATACGTACTTCACCTGAGTTTAAGCGAATTAAGACATATTTGCCTTCTTTACCTAATACTTGAGCGCTTGTACCAGCTGAACGGATTAATTGTCCGCCTTTACCTGGTTTCATTTCGATGTTGTGGATAACAGTACCAACTGGAATATTTGCAAGTGGTAATGTATTTCCGATTTTAATATCAGCTTCTGGACCAGAAACCACTGTCATGCCTACTTGTAAGCCTTTTGGAGCTAAGATGTAAGCTTTAACACCGTCTGTATAATGTACTAACGCGATGTTAGCAGAACGGTTTGGATCATACTCGATTGTTTTAACTGTAGCAACAACGTTATCTTTGTTACGTTTGAAGTCGATTACGCGGTATTGACGCTTGTGACCGCCGCCTTGGTGACGTACAGTGATACGACCGTTGTTATTACGACCGGCATTATTTTTCAATGGTGCCAATAATGTTTTCTCTGGAGTGCTTGTTGTAATCTCAGCAAAGTCAGAGCTTGTCATATTACGGCGACCATTTGAGGTAGGTTTGTACTTTTTAATTGCCACGCCTGTTTCCCTCCTATTTAGTAGTAGAATTTAATGCTTATTCAGCTTCGAAAATTGTAATTTCTTTTGATTCTTCAGTCAAAGTAACGATCGCTTTACGACGTTTCTTTGTGTATCCTGCATATTTGCCCATGCGTTTGAATTTAGGACGCACGTTCACGATATTAACGTTTTTCACTTTAACACCGTCAAAAGCAGCTTCAACTGCTTGTTTTACTAAAGTTTTGTTCGCTTTTGTGTCCACTTCGAAAGTGTATTTCTTATCATCCATGGCAAGCATAGATTTTTCAGTGATCACTGGGCGTTTGATAACGTCTAGTAAGTTCATTATGCAAGCACCTCCTCAATTTGAGTCAGAGCAGCTTGAGTTGCTAACATTTTATCGCTTGAAACTACATCCAATACAGATACGTTGTTAGAAGTAACAACAGATACGTTTGGTAAGTTACGAGCTGATAAAGCAGCAAAGTCGTTGTCTGCTTCAAGTACAACTAATACTTTAGAATCAACTGACAAGTTTGCTAAAACCTGTTTGAATTCTTTTGTTTTTGGTGCGTCAAAGCTTAATGCATCAACTGCAACCAATTTATTTTCAGCAACTTTTTCTGATAAAACAGATTTCATTGCTAAGCGACGAACTTTTTTAGGAAGTTTGTAGCTGTATGAACGTGGAGTTGGTCCAAAGACAACGCCACCGCCACGCCATTGTGGTGAACGGATTGAACCTTGACGCGCACGACCAGTTCCTTTTTGGCGCCATGGTTTACGGCCACCGCCTCGAACTGCGCTACGGTTTTTCACAGCGTGTGTTCCTTGTCGTAATGAAGCGCGTTGCATGATGATTGCATCGTAGACAACACTTTCATTTGGTTCAATTCCGAAGATTTCTTCGTTTAATGTGATTTCGCCATTTTGGCTACCATCTTGTTTAAATAATGCAATATTCGGCATTCCTAAGTTCCTCCTTCCTTAAGTTTACTTATTTAGCTTTCACAGCAGATTTAATAGTAATCAATGATTTTTTCGCGCCAGGAACGTTACCTTTAATTAGGATTACGTTGCGTTCAGCATCAACACGAACAACTTCCAAGTTTTGGATTGTTACGCGGTTGCCACCCATGCGGCCTGCTAAACGTTTGCCTTTAAATACTCGGTTAGGTGCTACAGGACCCATTGAACCAGGACGACGGTGATAACGAGAACCGTGAGCCATTGGTCCGCGGCTTTGGCCGTGACGTTTGATTACGCCTTGGAATCCTTTACCTTTAGTCGTACCAGTTACATCGATGATATCGCCAGCTTCGAAAATATCAACTTTGATTTCTGATCCTACTTCTAAGCCCTCTAGCTCAACATCCTTGAATTCGCGAATGAAGCGCTTAGGAGCCGTGTTTGCTTTTGCAACATGACCTTGCGCAGGTTTGTTTGATAAAACTTCACGCATATCTTGGTAACCGACTTGAACTGCTTCATAGCCGTCGTTTTCCACTGTTTTAAGTTGTAATACTACGTTTGGAGTAGCTTCGACAACAGTTACAGGTACTAACTCACCAGATTCAGTGAAGATTTGAGTCATTCCCACTTTTTTCCCTAAGATTCCTTTGGTCATGATTACACCTCCATCTTAATTTGATTAATTATAGTTTAATTTCAATGTTAACACCGCTTGGCAAGTCTAGCTTCATTAAAGCATCAACTGTCTTCGGTGTTGGATTCACAATGTCGATTAGACGTTTGTGAGTACGCATTTCGAATTGTTCGCGTGAATCTTTGTATTTATGAGTCGCACGAATAATTGTGTACAAGCTGCGTTCTGTTGGTAATGGAATTGGACCTGACACAGAAGCTCCAGTTCTTTTTGCAGTTTCCACGATTTTATCCGCTGATTGATCTAAAATACGGTGTTCATACGCTTTTAAACGGATACGAATTTTTTGTTTTGCCATTATTTTCCCTCCTTCGCCTATTTTGAAAAGTAGACATAGCTCCACGAAAATTTTCCGTCACGCTCGTCCATGGCAAAGCGTCCGGGCGTGTCGCAACCTCTCGTTTCGTAGCCGGCAGAATAAAACCTTATCCCACCAGTGCTTTTCACGTTTTTTGTAAGCAGCACCTTAATGATTATAGTATATCTCACCTGTGATAGCAAGCATTTTTTATTGATTTCACGCACTTTTTGTCTATTTTTCTTTGTAAAGGGTTTCATTTTTTGTAGCTAAAAAAGCAGCGACAAAATTTGCCACTGCTTTTAGGATTGTACTATTTTTTCTAAAAACTTTTGTTACTGCCTAATTTTTAGCCGTTAATTAATTTTGCCCGAATTTTATTTGAAACAACTTCGACAATTAAAATTAGAACAATTAGACCAATCAATATAGAACCAACTTGATTCCACTTGTAACCATTGATTGCAAACATTAATGGTGACCCGATACCACCGGCACCCACCAAACCTAAAATTGTTGCATCCCGTAAATTCATATCAAAACGATAAATCGTAATAGAAACAAAGTTACTGATTAATTGTGGTAAAATTCCAAAACGGATTTTATCAAATGTTGTCGCCCCAATGGAGGACATGGATTCTAAGACACCAGTATCAATTGTTTCAATTGCATCCACATATAAACGCGAAACCATTCCAATTGAGGTTACTGACATTGTCATCACACCAGCAAAAGGACCTGTTCCGGTTACCCGAACAAACATTAACCCATATACTAATGCGGGCACTGTCCGAATGATTACGACTAAAAAGCGCGTAATCACATAAACTGGTTTTGGCATAATACTTGGCGACATTAAAAAGGCAATCGGAATCGAAAAGATTGAGCCTAAAATCGTCCCTAAAAAGCCAATACAAATCGTTTCAAAGAGTAAATAAGCAACCCCAGTATTCGAAAAATCAAATAGGAAATTTAAATCTGGTGTCACAATACCTTTTAGAATATTTAAAGCGACTTGAGAGCCATCAGTACTGGTTTTATTAATCTTAATTGCTGTTAGTGACCAGATAAACATCCCCACTACAATTAAAGCGATAGTGGCATATTGTACTTTTTTATTGGGCTCTTTTGCCAATTGTTTTTCTACTATTGTATTCATGGCGTCCCCCTACTTCAATTTCTGACGCAAGTATTCACTTAGCATCTCAATAATTGCAACTGTTACAATTAACATCAATAAAATAGAACCTACACTGGCGTAATCGCGCCAACCTAGACGCTCATTTAACAACAAACCTAACCCACCGGCCCCTACATACCCTAAAATAGAGGCGTAGCGTACATTCCCTTCAAAACAGAAAATGGAAGTTGAGAGGTAGTTTGGTAAAATTTCTGGTAAAACACTAAAACGAAAAGCTTGGATTTTGGTTAACCCAAAAGATTCCATCGCTTCAAAAGTGCGCATATCAATCGTTTCAATTTGTTCGTACATGATTTTGCCTACATACGAAATCGTAAACATAAAGATGGCAATCGTCCCAGCAAATGCACCTAACCCTAAAATGAAAGTCGCAATCAAAGCTACCACTAATGTCGGCAACGTTCGCAAGACACTCAAAATAAATTTGAATATACCCGCGACAAAACGATTTTTGACAATATTAATAGAAGATAAAACTGCAAAAGGTATCGCTAAAAGCGAGCCAATGATAGAACCTAATAAAGACATTTTAATCGTTTCTAACAACGGTCCCCAAACACGATCCATGTATTTCCAGTTGGGCGGAATCATATCGCCGATAATGACAAAGAATTGTTTACTTCTTAAAATTAAAGTGCTAAAAGAAAAGTTCGTTACATCTGCTGCCACAAACATAAAGACAACAGTAATGAAAATATAAATAGGCAAAAATGACCGTTTACTCGTCACTTGCTTGCCGTTACTTAAAGTTAATGTCTTTTTAAACAAGCTGACCACCTACGCTTCCACAGGTTGATTTTTGCCGTAAATTTCATCCAAAATACTTTGGTCAACGACATCCGTTGGACCGTCATAAACGATTTCTCCTTGACGAATCCCGATAACGCGATCACAGTATTCCAATGCTAGTTCTACATGGTGTATATTTAACAAGATCGACACATTCATTTCACGATTAATTCGACGTAAGTCTTCCATAACAGATTTTGCTGTTACCGGATCAAGAGAAGCCACCGGTTCATCGGCTAAAATAATTCCTGGTTTGCGCGCTAGCGTCCGTGCTAAAGCTACCCGCTGTTGTTGCCCGCCAGAAAGTTGATCTACCCGAGTGTAAGCTTTATCTAAAATCCCCACATTATCTAATGCTTCTAAAGCGCGAATTTTATCTTCTTGCGGAAAAATCCCAAGCGTACGACGCCATAGAGGCAGATCCGGTACAGAAGAAACCAAAACATTTTTTAAAACAGTAGAACGCGTAACTAAGTTAAAAGATTGGAAAATCATCCCAATATTTTTCCGAAATTCCCGAATTTCTTTGCCTTTTAATTGGCTCACATTCACATCATTGACTAACAAAGTCCCTGAGTTAATATCATGCATCCGGTTAATACAGCGAATAAGTGTTGATTTCCCCGCACCGGAAAGGCCGATGATCGCAACAAATTCACCTTGTTGGATTTCCAAATTAATGTCTTTTAGTGCAACTGTACCGTTAGGATAAACTTTTTGCACATCTTCAAATTTAATCATTACTGTATCCTTTCACACTGAAGTTTTAATTACTATTGCCGAAAAATATTCCTTCCCACAATAAGGCGAAATTTTAAGCTTAATTCCAATCGTTAAAGATGCGGTAGGTAAAAGCTTTTACCTCACAAATTTTTTAAAATTTCGGCTTATCCTGTAAAGAACCAGGGCATTCATACAGAAAGCAAGGGATTGTGTTGGTAAACACAACCCCTGCTTTTCTATTTTAAATGCTAGTTGCGATTATTCGCTGATTTTTTTGATTAGTTCTTGTGCTTTTTTCTCATCGTCATAATCAGAAGCTTTGGCTTCTTTGTAACCTTCGTGATTGTAAATGCTGATTACTTTTTTACCTTCTTCAGTTTTACCAATTTCAATAAAGGCTTTACTTAAAGCTTTTTTCAAGTCTGCATCCATGTTTGGTGCATTTTTGCTGACGCTGATTGTATCGTTGTAAATTGGATCTGTTACACCGATAACGTTTGTTTCAGACCAGATATCATTTTTACGACCAAATTCTTTTGTCCAAGTATCTACGTAGTCTAAGCGTGCATCTGCGTATGCCATCACCACGTCAATTTGACCTGCCGCTAAACGGGCAAATGAACTTGCGTATGAATCAGATTGGACAGCATCTTTTAAATCTAACAATGTTTTATCATAGTTTTTGTTCATCCACAAGGTTGGGTAAATGTAACCTGCTGAAGATGAAGAGTTTGCCATTGCCCAAGAAGCGCTGTTTAAGTCATTCCATGTTAATTTTTCGCCAGCATTCACTTTTTTAGCTAAAGCTTGGCCTTTTGCTGAAGGTCCAGCAATAATTAAAGCACGGTAATAAGCTACTTGTTCATCTGTGTTTTTCGTAGGTTTTTCATCGTTCCAAACTTTGGCATCGTCTGAATCAATTGACAAACCTTTCCGTGTTGCAGTTAATAATACATCCGTTCCATCTTCATATAAGACATATGTCCCACCAGGGATGAAACCAACATCAAGAGTACCAGAAGACAATGATTCACCAACAGCTTCATAACTCGTACCAACAGAGATATCCACGTTTTCGATGTTATAGCCTTCTTTTTTCATTTGGTCTTTCAAAAGATTTTTCAAAGGTTCAGTAGCTGTTACGATTTCGTCTGCATCCCGTGATGGCACAAAACCAATCGTTAATTTTTCCAACTTAATGTTACCGTCGGCATCTTTTTCACCTTTGCTATCATTTGATGAAGAACTACCACAGCCAGCTAGTAAAAGCATTGCGGCCGCACTTGCCAAACCCACTTTCAAAACTTTTTTAAACATAATATCCTCCCATAATGAATAACTACAGCACAGATTTCACTGCGAACAAATAATAACATAATTTGTACCCCTTGAAAAGACGAATATTTCTAAAAAAGGCAGGGAATTTATCTAGTTTTTAGGTAAATAATACTTGAAAAGCTGTGGTTAGCTTTTATTCTTCACTAACAATCAGAACCTTCTACTGAATTGACGAAAAAAACACTTTTTTCTTCTTTTCCCCAAAAGAATTTTGTTAGATAGTCAAAAAAAGTTCAGCTAAAACCGAACATTCCTTCCTCCAGCAAAAAAAACCAAACAGCAAAGTTGGTTTTCAAACATTTCACAACTAAAACTAAATTATTTTACTATCCAGCTTTTACTATTTCTAAACAAAAGAACGCCTCATGGTGGTATCGAGTGCTTTTTTCAAGGGGAAGTATACCAACGCCACAATAAAAATCGTCAATGTAATATTAATGACAGTGGCAGGTAATTTTGCAAGCGCACCACCAAATGCCGCTTGAAAATCCGCTCCTGCAATTCGTAACATGACCATATTTTTTATTTGGGTCATCACAATTTTAGCAATTCCCGTTACAATCCCAATTACAATTACCTGCCAAATCGCAGTTGGTTTTTTCTTAAAGAGCAACAGGGCACCATAGGCCGCAGCACCGACAATAAAACTCTCTAAAATAAAATAAGGCGCTTCTGTCGCATAGCCGTTTAACATATCGAAGATAAAAAAGCCCATACCTCCAGCAAGAGAGCCTTTAAAATAACCTAATAGCAAAACAGCCAACAACAAAACCGCATTGCCCAGGTGAACAAACGCACCTGTGGGTAACGGAATTTTAATCATCGTACCAATAACTGTCAACGCAGTAAAAAGCGCCACCAATACTATCGCTTGAATAGAAGAATCTTTTTTCATTGTGTCACCGCCATTCTTTTTTCCGCTTGATTATACGCACCATGCCAAACGTGCCCGACATAAGGATTAACTTCTATTCCTTCTTTGATGGCTGCGGCCACAAATTGTTTGGCCATCACTACTGCGCGTTTAACCGGGGCGCCTTTGGCAACGCCTGCTGTTACAGCAGCAGCAAAAGTACATCCGGCACCATGGTTAAAATCTGTGGGGTATAATTCATTTTCCAATGTAATAAATTCCGTCCCGTCATAAAATACATCAATTGCTTTGTTCATCTGCAAACGATTACCACCTTTGACAATTACATTTTTTGCCCCTTGATTATAAATCGCGCGAGCAGCTTTTTGCATATCCGCCACACTCGTTAAATCTCCGAGTTCAGATAAAATTCCTGCTTCTACTAAATTGGGGGTAGTGATAGTAGCAAGGGGTAATAAATATTTTTTCAGCGCAGCTACGACTTTGGGTTGTAAAATTTGTGCTGTTCCTTTACAGGCAATCACTGGATCAACAATGATGTTCTCCAGCTTTTTATCTGCTAAGAAATCAACTACGGCTAAAATATTTGCTTCATTGCCCATCATTCCGGTCTTTAACGCCGCCATTGGTTGTCCCGCAAAAGCTGAGACCAACTGTTTGACTAGTAGCTCCGTGGGCAGTTCGGTAACTTCGTGGGACCAGCCTGTAGTTGGATCCATCGTCACAATCGACGTGATACTCGCAAAACCAAAAACGCCGTATTCTTCAAAAGTTTTTAAATCCGCTTCAAGTCCGGCACCACCGGTAGAATCAGACCCCGCAATAGTTAACACTTTTTTCATTTAAACACTCCTTTTTAACTTCTAAAACAATAAATGCTGTAAACTAATTCCAAGTATAAAACTTCCCTATCTTGACGAAAACGACCAATTGGTTTATTTTGAAACCAACCAATTACTTTCTGTTTGATACTATACCCTCTAAATCTACATTTTTAGTGAGGAATTGTCACAAAAATCTTAACCAAGTAAAAGGAGAAGCTATGGCTTTAAATCGTAAAAGCAAAATACCCTTATTTCAGCAATTGATGGAAGTCATTATTGCAGATATCGAATCTGGCAAGCTCGCTCCTGGAGATCGCCTAATGCCTGAACGCAAAATGGCTGAATTTTATCAGGTGAATCGTTCGACTGTTAATCACGCATTAGAAGAGCTTACGAGTTTGGGCTGGTTGATTCGTAAACAAGGAAGCGGAACCGAGGTTGCAAAAGGGCGCTGGGGATCTCGCCAAGCGCCACAATTCCAATGGCAACATTTGCTGGCTACTCGCAGCCAGCAACAAGATCCTTATCTCAAAGAACAAAATAGACTGCGAAAAAGTTTTGATACAATTGACCTTGCTAGCGGTGATTTACCCCCGGACTTAATTCCCGATTTTCAATTTCCTGCTTTATCTTGGGATACTATTATAAAGGAAGAAAAAAACCTGACAGATACTGGCTATATTCCTTTAAAAAATACGATTATCAAAAAATTAGAACAAAACTTTCAGCTTCCTTTAGCAAATCAAGACTTGTTAATTACTGCCGGCTCGACCCAAGGGATTTCATTAATTTTGCAAACACTCTTACAGCCTGGAGATGTTATTGCCACTGAAGATCCTTCTTTTTTATTTGCACTGCCCTTATTCCAATCTTTAGGTTTGAGACTAGAAGGGATCCCGACTGATCAAGAAGGAATAATGCCGAGCGAATTAGAAAAACAAATTTTGACTAAAAAAGTTAAAATTTTGTATTTAAATCCCACTTTCCAAAATCCGACGAGTCGCTGTCTATCTTATGAGCGGCGCTTAAAAATTATTGAAATCTGTCGCAAATATTACGTTCCCATTATCGAAGACGATGTCTTTGGAGAATTAGCTTTCACCGCTCCTATCCCTAAACTTAAAGAAATAGCTCCAGAACAAGTGCTTTATTTGGGATCTTTATCTAAAATTTTTGGTCCAAATATTAAAATCGGCTGGTTGTTAGCGCCCAAAAATCTGATTCGTTCCTTAGCAAATACAAAAAAACTATTGGACAGCGAAACAAATTTATTTACGCAAATATTAGCAAATTTTGCTTTAAACAACGCCAATTATGATCTACAACATACGCAATTACTGAATACGCTCAAAAAACGCAGTCATTTATTGTGTGAAACTTTTGCACCTTTTCAAAAAGATTGGTATTTTACTGAAATTAAAGGCGGGCTTTACTACTGGTTTACTTGGCGACACCAAAATTTAAGTCGGAAAGATTGGCAACTTTTTTTCCCAGAAAATTTATTGGTAGCCCCCTCCTTTCTCTTTAGCAATGATACAATGTCTATGAGAATCAATTACACCAGTTTGACACCTACAAGCGCAGCAGACTTAGCCCAAAAAATCAGGGAAATTACGCTTTTGCTTTTAAAGCGAGCAGAAGCGTGAATGTGATATACCACCAATAAATTTCAGGAGGAAGAAAATGAACGAAGTAATTGCGCTATTGCAGAATCACCGTACTTATCGGGATTTTGATGAAAGTTACGAACTTACAAAAGAAGAATTGCAAACAATTTTAGATGCCAGCAGACAAGCGCCTTCTTGGATGAACGGTCAAGCCTATTCCATTATCGTTGTCAAAGACAGAACATTGCGTGAAAAGCTAGTCGCAATAAACCCAAATAATCCGCATATGCTTCACAGCTCTGTCTTTTTACTTTTTGTCGCTGATTTAAAGCGAACCCAAATTGTCGCAACCAAAGAACAAGTTGACTATCATATCAACGACAGTTTGAATCCATTAATTATCGCTACTACTGATGCTAGTTTAGCTTTACAAAATGCTGTGATCGCAGTTGAAGCTTTGGGATTAGGTAGCGTAATCGTAGGGAGTGTACGCAATCAGATTACAGCGGTTAGCGAACTTTTTAATTTACCGGATTATGTTTTTCCATTGGCAGGACTTAGCATCGGCAAACCCGCTGTTGAAATGCAGATTAAACCCCGTTTACCAGAACAAGCAGTAGTTCATTATGATACTTATCACGAATATAATTACCAACTAATCACTGACTACGACCAAACCATGAAAAAATTTGGGGAAGCCAGAGAAACGAAACTTTGGACTAAAAAATTTGCTGACTATTATCAGGCTTCAGGCCATACGAGTTTAAATGGCTACTTAAAAAAACAAAAACTTCTTTAATAAATTACCATGAATCCTCTTTCTCGCTGCTGTTACACGACATTAAATAAAAAAACTCTTACCGTTCTTACTTTAGTTGCCAGCAACCTTTTAGTACGAACTGTAGGAGTTTTTTTATACATAACTATGAAAAGCTTAACGAACGCGGTCAACTCTTTTGCATTAAGAAAGAAGCATACGAAATTGTTTCTCAGATTTCTTATGATTTTGACTTCATGTTGCTAAGGGTTCCTTCAAGAAGCTGGAACCTAAAAATCTTCGTATATCATCCTTTTTTACTCATAAAAAAAAGAAGCAAAATCCGAAGATTTTGCTTCAAGTTCAAGAATTATTTTTCGATTGTTGTAACAACACCTGAACCAACAGTACGTCCGCCTTCACGGATTGAGAAACGAGTACCGTCTTCGATCGCGATTGGGTGGATTAATTCAACGTCCATAGTAACGTTATCGCCAGGCATAACCATTTCAGTACCTTCTGGTAATTCAACAACACCTGTTACGTCAGTTGTACGGAAGTAGAATTGTGGGCGGTAGTTAGTGAAGAATGGAGTATGACGTCCACCTTCTTCTTTAGTTAAAACGTAAACTTCTGCCGCAAATTTTGTATGTGGAGTGATTGAACCTGGTTTTGATAATACTTGACCACGTTGGATATCTTCACGAGCCACACCACGTAATAATGCACCAATGTTGTCGCCAGCTTCAGCGTAATCCAACAATTTACGGAACATTTCAACACCTGTTACAGTAGTTTTAGCAGTTTCTTCAGCGATACCTACGATTTCAACTTCGTCACCAACGCGAACTTGTCCACGTTCAACACGACCAGTTGCAACAGTACCACGACCAGTGATTGAGAATACATCTTCGACTGGCATCATGAATGGTTTGTCAGTATCACGAACTGGAGTTGGGATATATTCGTCAACTGCAGCCATTAATTCTAAGATTTTTTCTTCATATGAAGCGTCGCCTTCTAAGGCTTTCAAAGCTGAACCTGCGATAACTGGAGTGTCGTCGCCTGGGAAGTCGTATTCTGACAATAAGTCACGAACTTCCATTTCAACTAATTCTAATAATTCTTCGTCATCAACCATGTCCATTTTGTTCAAGAAAACGACGATGTAAGGAACACCAACGTTACGTGACAATAGGATGTGTTCACGAGTTTGAGGCATAGGACCATCAGCAGCAGATACTACCAAGATCGCGCCGTCCATTTGAGCAGCACCAGTGATCATGTTTTTAACGTAGTCCGCGTGTCCTGGGCAGTCAACGTGAGCGTAGTGACGGTTTTCAGTTTCATACTCAACGTGAGCAGTTGAAATTGTGATACCGCGTTCGCGTTCTTCAGGTGCACCATCAATTTGATCGTAAGCAGAAGCTTGTGCTAGACCTTTTTTAGATAATACAGTTGTAATTGCAGCTGTAAGAGTAGTTTTACCATGGTCAACGTGTCCGATAGTACCGATGTTTACATGGGGTTTAGAACGGTCAAATTTTTCTTTTGCCATTTTAAAATGTTCCTCCTAAAAATACGTAATAGTTTTTTATTTTTTGATAGGTAAACTGCCGCAAGCGACAGTTTGCCCTTATCATCGTTAATATTGTACACGAATTTTTTTAAAAAATATAGCTCTTTTAAAAAAATCCTAATTATCAAAAATTATTCAGCTTTGCCGCCGTTTTTCTTGATAATTTCTTCTTGAATAGATTTTGGTACATCTTCATAGTGGTCAAATACCATCATGAAAGTACCGCGACCTTGTGTAGCTGAACGCAATGTTGTTGCGTAACCAAACATTTCTGCTAACGGAACGATAGCATTAACGATTTGGGAATTACCATGTGCTTCCATACCTTCAACGCGACCACGACGAGCAGTTACGTGACCCATAATATCACCTAAGTAATCTTCTGGAACAGTAATTGTAACTTTCATCATTGGTTCTAAAATTGCAGGTTTTGCTTTTTTAGCAGCAGCGCGCAATGCCATTGAAGCAGCAACACGGAAGGCTGTTTCACTTGAATCGACATCATGGTATGAACCATCATGAAGTCTTGCTTTAATATCTACTAATGGATAACCGGCTAAGACACCATTTTCCATTGCATCTACTAAACCTTTTTCAACAGCTGGGATGTATTCACGAGGAACCACACCACCAACGATGGCGTTTTCGAATTCGAAACCGGCACCTTCTTCGTTTGGTGTAAATTCAATCCATACGTGACCGTATTGACCTTTACCACCAGACTGACGTACAAACTTACCTTCTGCATCAGTAGCAGCACGGAAAGTTTCACGATAAGAAACTTGAGGAGCACCAACGTTCGCTTCAACTTTAAATTCACGACGCATACGGTCAACTAAGACGTCTAAGTGCAATTCACCCATCCCAGAGATAACTGTTTCACCAGTTTCAACGTTTGTTTCAACGCGGAATGATGGATCTTCTTCTGCAAGTTTTTGTAATGCAATACCCATTTTATCTTGGTCAGCTTTTGATTTAGGTTCAACAGCGACTTGGATAACTGGGTCAGGGAATTCGATTGATTCTAAGATTACAGGTGCATCTAAAGCACAAAGAGTATCCCCTGTTGTTGTATCTTTCAAACCAACAGCGGCAGCGATATCACCGGAATAAACGCGGTCGATTTCGTTACGTGTGTTAGCATGCATTTGCAAGATACGTCCGATACGTTCTTTTTTATCTTTTGAAGCGTTCAATACGTATGAACCACTTTCCAAGATACCAGAATATACACGGAAGAAAGTTAAACGACCTACGAATGGGTCAGTCATAACTTTAAATGCTAATGAAGCAAAAGGTGCTTCGTCGTCAGCAGGACGAGTTGTTTCTTCGTCATTCTTCGGATTGATCCCTTTAATTGCTTCAACATCTAATGGTGAAGGCAAGTAGTCAAGAACAGCATCCAACATTAATTGAACCCCTTTGTTTTTGAAGGCTGAACCAGCCATAACAGGGAAGAAATCAACATTGATTGTTGCTTGACGGATACCAGCTTTTAATTCAGCTTCGGTAATTTCTTCGCCGTCTAAATATTTCATCATTAAGTCTTCATCAGTTTCAGCAACTGCTTCGACTAATTTTTCGCGCCATTCTTGCGCTTGTTCTTGGTATTCTTCAGGAATTTCAGTTTCTTGAATTTCAGTACCTAAATCATTTGTGTAGATTTCAGCTTTCATTGTCACAAGGTCAATGATACCTGTGAAATCTTCTTCTGCACCAATTGGTAATTGGATTGGATGTGCATTTGCACCCAAACGATCGTGTAATGTAGAAACTGAGTACAAGAAGTCTGCCCCAATTTTATCCATTTTGTTACAGAATACAACACGTGGTACGCGGTATTCTGTTGCTTGGCGCCAAACTGTTTCAGTTTGTGGTTCAACCCCAGATTGAGAGTCAAGGACGGTAACAGCACCATCTAATACACGCAATGAACGTTGTACTTCGATTGTGAAGTCCACGTGTCCTGGTGTGTCGATGATGTTGACACGGTAACCTTTCCACTGAGCAGTTGTCGCAGCAGAAGTGATAGTGATACCACGTTCTTGTTCTTGTTCCATCCAGTCCATTTGTGAAGCACCTTCGTGGGTTTCACCAATTTTATGGATTTTACCTGTATAATAAAGGATACGTTCAGTCGTTGTAGTTTTACCTGCATCGACGTGAGCCATGATACCAATATTACGAGTTTTTTCTAACGAAAATTCTCTAGCCATTTCTTGCTTGTGCTCCTCTCTTTAAAAAGCGGCAAAAGAAATCTTTTGCCCGCTTACTTGTAACAATCGAATTGTCTTTTTTGACAGAACAAAAAAGATCTTACCAACGATAGTGGGCAAAAGCACGGTTGGCTTCAGCCATTTTATGAGTGTCTTCGCGTTTTTTCACAGAAGCACCAGTGTTGTTAGCTGCATCCATGATTTCTTTTGCAAGACGTTCTTCCATTGTGTGTTCCCCACGCAAACGTGCGTAGTTTACAACCCAACGTAAGCCTAAAGTTGTACGACGTTCAGGACGAACTTCAACTGGGACTTGGTAGTTAGAACCACCGACACGGCGAGCTTTAACTTCTAAGACAGGCATGATATTCTTCATTGCTTGTTCAAAAACTTCTAATGGATCATTACCAGTAGATTGTTTAATAATGTCAAAAGCATTATAGATAATATTTGCAGCAATCCCGCGTTTGCCATCAACCATAACACGGTTGATTAAACGGGTTACTAATTTTGAGTTATACATAGGATCTGGTAAAACATCGCGTTTTGCAACTGGACCTTTACGAGGCATCCGTAACTCCTCCTTTACGTAGTCATTTTATATTGTGTTCTTAATAGTCTAATAGTCTGTAATAGATTAAGCTTTAGGACGTTTTGTACCGTATTTAGAACGAGATTGTTTACGGTCGTTAACGCCAGCTGTATCTAATGCACCACGAACGACATGGTAACGTACCCCTGGTAAGTCTTTTACACGTCCACCACGTAATAAAACAACACTGTGTTCTTGTAAGTTGTGGCCGATACCTGGGATATAAGCTGTTACTTCAATCAAGTTAGACAAACGAACACGGGCATATTTACGCAAAGCTGAGTTCGGTTTTTTCGGTGTCATTGTTCCCACACGAGTGGCAACCCCACGTTTTTGCGGAGAGTTCACATTCGTTTGAGCTTTTTTGAAACTATTATATCCTTTGTTCAATGCTGGTGAATTTGATTTTTCAACCTTGGATTTACGAGGTTTACGTACTAATTGGTTAATTGTAGGCATCCCTTGTTTTCCTCCTTCCTTGATTCGCTTTCTAGCTCCACACATCCAGGTGGTTCTTTTTCAGCGATAAAAAATAATGCAGCCTTGTGCATAATCGTCAGTTGTACTTTTCTTACAGTCAGCACGTCTGTTTTAAGAGACCTGTAGACAAAGCACCTTTGTTAGAATAGCATGATTGCAAATACGTGTCAATAAAAACCGTAAAGCTTTTCTCAAGTTCTTGTGTTTTTTTTAATATCTACTTATAATCTCTTGATTTTCCCCAAAAAAACGTTTCTTGCATAACTGAACTCACAAATCGCTTTATAGTTTTTTTAACTGTAAAAGAAACGCCAGAAAGCTATCATTTCTTTAAAAAAAGCTTTAAAATAAACTCAAAATCAGTAAGCAAAGGAGCAAGAAATTACAATGGATTTAAAAGAAATGGTTGGTAAAGAAGCTTGCAAACATATTAAAAGCGGTATGACAGTGGGGCTTGGGACCGGTTCAACAGCATATCATATGGTAGCTGAAGTCGGCCGCATGATTAAAGAAGAAAATTTGACCATAACCGGTGTAACCACCTCTACACAAACTTTAATTCAAGCGCGGGAATTAGGAATTCCTTTAGCTTCTATCGATGAAGTCGATCATATCGATGTTACGATCGATGGTGCCGATGAAGTTGATCCCAACTTTTTAGGAATTAAAGGTGGCGGTGCGGCCCTTTTATATGAAAAAATTGTCGCTACTTATTCCGATAAAGTCATTTGGATTGTTGATGAATCTAAAATGGTTCCGCAATTGGGCGAATTTCCATTGCCAGTAGAGGTTATTCCCTATGGCAGTCAACAAATCTTCAATATTTTGGAAAAGCGCGGTTATCATCCAAGTTTCCGTAAAACCAGTGATGGCGAATTTTTACACACAGATAGCGGCAACTATATTATCGATTTACATTTAGCTGAAATTCCTGATCCTCATGCCTTAGCAGAAGAACTGATTCATATGACCGGCGTAGTAGAGCATGGTCTGTTTTTGGATATGACCAATATCGTCATTGTTGGTGAAAAAAATGGCCCCAAAACAATCTACAACCCCACCTTGGTCTAATGGTGAACAAAACCAAACCGCTTCTAAAAAAGAAGCGGTTTTTTTATCCAAATGATTCTCACTAAAAAAACGAACTGCGATTTATTTTCTATTTTCGGAGTTTTTTTGCTTTTTTTGCAAGAAACGGTACCATTTTAACGGAGTTTATGCTACATTTTTCTTAATGAAAATGGAGACTGAGAGGATTTATCATGACAATTTTTGGCTATGCCCGGACAACAATCAACGACAATGATTTAGATTCCCAATTGAAGTCTTTGACGGAATATGGTTGTACACCGATTTTTCAAGATACTTTTGAACAAAAATATCACGAAGAAAATCACGCGGATTTAGACACCGTGATTGCACAAATGCAACAAGGAGACGCTTTAGTGGTGTGTGACTTACATCGTCTGGGACGTTCTACCCGTCAATTGACGGAATTAACCAGCTTGTTTAAAAACCGAAGCCTTCATTTAATTAGTTTAACTGAAGGTATTGATACTCGTAGTGAAATGGGCGACATCTATTTTAATTTAATGGAAGGTTTAGCTCAAATGGAATGTGCTTTAATTAAAGAACGTACTTTAGTTGGCTTAAACAAAGCACGTCAAAATGGAAAAATTGGCGGCCGTCCTAAAATCGATATGAAAACAGTGAAAAAAATCCGCCAACTTTATTACGATAAAAAAGAAACAATTCAATTCATTTCTTCTAAGTGTGGTGTATCGGTGGGAACTTGCTACAAATACATTAATTTAGCCCCCGATGAATTGGCAAAAATTACAAATTAAAATGACGCACAACAGCTTTTTCTCACCTGAGAAACAAGTTGCTGTGCCTTTTTTTAGTAGCAAAATGCACCAAAACAGTGTACAATATGGAAGGAATTGAAAATTTCAGAAACCAAATGACAAAGGAGAGTTATTCATGCCAAAATTAGTATTTTCTCGTCACGGTTTGAGCGAATGGAATGCATTAAACCAATTTACTGGTTGGGTTGACGTAGACCTAGCTCCAGAAGGTGTTGAAGAAGCAAAAGAAGGCGGCCGCAAAATTAAAGAAGCCGGCATCGAATTCGATATCGCTTATACCTCTGTATTAAAACGCGCTATCAAAACTTGTAACTATATCTTAGAAGAATCTGATCAATTATGGGTACCACAAATTAAATCATGGCGCTTAAACGAACGTCATTACGGTGCTTTACAAGGTTTGAACAAAAAAGAAACCGCTGAAAAATACGGTGACGAACAAGTTCACATCTGGCGTCGTTCATACGACACATTACCTCCATTATTGGATGCAACTGATCCTGGTTCTGCTGCAAACGATCGTCGTTATGCAATGTTAGACCCTCGTGACGTACCTGGTGGCGAAAACTTAAAAGTTACTTTAGAACGTGCTTTACCATTCTGGCAAGATGAAATTGCCCCTGCATTAAAAGACGACAAAACCGTTTTAGTTGCAGCTCATGGTAATTCATTACGCGCTTTGGCAAAACACATTGAAGGAATCTCTGATGATGACATCATGGATCTTGAAATTCCAACAGGCCAACCACTTGTTTATGAATTAAATGACGATTTAACAGTAGCGAAAAAATACTACTTATAATTATCAATAAAAAAGAGGTGTGACAAATGTCACACCTCTTTTTTTTACGAATAGACAGTGACCCAAAAGCAACTTTTTTTGAAGTAAGCCGAAATTTCGCAAAAATTCAAGTAGCAATTTCCTTAAAATTCCTTCTTATTGCTTGAAGCTGAACACTTCTGTCACAACCTCTTTTTATTTCAACATACTGGCAAAATGAGCCATTGCTTCTTTTACTTCTGTTTGATACTCCGGCGCAATTAAAGGCAGAAGTTTTTCTCTCACTGCCGTAAATTCGTCCGTTGTAAATTCATCAGTGGCTAACTTGGCAAAGGCATCGACTAAAATAGCTTCTGTTTGCTCTTCTTGACCTTTAACTGTCCGTTCTTTCATAAAGTTTAAAAACATTTCTTGTTCTTTTAACATCCTACTTCCTCCCTTTTTATAAATAGCTTTGTTCAGTCATGCTAGCTTGATAAATTTTGACAACATCTTCTACTTGTAATGGTACAAAAGCATCAGTAGCAATTGCACTATAAGCTACAGCTTGTTTGGCCATTTCTTCAAATTTGCTATCATCTTCAATACCAACTTCTGGTAACGTCATGGGTATCCCACAAGCTTTAAAGTAATCATAAGTTTTTTGAATCGCCATGCGTGCAGCCATCATCGGTACAGTTTCGGTAATTCCCCACACATTGCGACCATATTGGGCAAATTTTGGCGCATTTTCTTCATTTAAGACGTGATGCATCCAACGAGGGGTTAAAATTGCTAAACCAATCCCGTGGGTAATATCATAAAAGGCACTCAATTCATGCTCCATTGCATGACAAGACCATGCTCCACCTTTACCATTACCGGTTAATCCATTTAAAGCGAGTGTACTTGCCCACATCAAATTTGCTCTTGCATCGTAATCAGTTGGTGTCTTTAATGCAATGGGACAATTTTTGGTAACTGTCCGCATCAAGCCTTCGCTGATACCATCTTGAACATCCGTAGCAGGTGTGTTGTTGAAATAATTTTCAAACAAATGGCTCATAATATCGGCTGAACCAGCAGCTGTTTGATATTTACCGACACTATACGTATTTTGTGGATCTAAAAAGGATACTTTTGGCAGTAGATTTTTGCCACCCATGCCAAGTTTTTGATTGGTTTGCCAGTTGGTAATAACCGCACCGCGATTCATTTCACTACCTGTGGCAGCTAAAGTTAAAATCGTAACAATTGGCAAGGCGGGGCCATCGTAATTTCTTTTTTCAATCACAGCCCATGGTTCTTCCTTGGGGCTACCATAAACCGCAGCAACAGCTTTAGCACAGTCAATTGTAGAGCCGCCCCCCACTGCCAAAATAGCATCCACTTTATTTTCAGCACAAAGTTTAGCACCTTTTGCTACCGTTTCAATCCGGGGATTTGGTTCCACACCGGCAAGCTCAATGATATGAAAATCACTTAACTCTTTTAAGACGCGGTCATATAAGCCATTTTTCTTAATGCTGCCACCGCCATAGACAAGTAAAATTGTTTTACCAAAATCAGTCAAAACAGGTGCCAATTCACCTAAACGATCTTTCCCAAAACGGATATCCGTTCCCACATTAAACGTAAAGTTATTCACTTTTGCCACTCCTTCAAAAATCAATTTACACTTTTACTTTAACGCGAAGTTAAAATAAAAGAAAGCGTTGCACCCTCGCTTATGTAAGAAAAGCTGAAGGAGCTCGCTTCTCAAGCAATACTCAAAAACTTGATAAATCGCGCTTCAAATTTCTCCAGATTTTGGCTTATTGCCGCAGAGAGTTCGTTCATTTCCTAGACACCCAAAAAAACTGGTATATCGCTTTTTTCCTTATGAAAATCAGATACTTTCTTTATTACGCAACAAAAGAGCCATTAAAGAATTCTCTTCTTTAATGGCTCTTTTGTATTAATCTTTAATTGCAGTTTCTAAGCCAACTTCAATCATGTCGTTGAAGGTCACTTGTCGTTCTTCGGCGGTTGTTTCTTCACCAGTAATCATATGGTCGCTTACCGTACAAATAGCTAGTGCTTGGACATGGAATTTAGCGGCTAAATAATAAAGTGCAGCAGCTTCCATTTCCACTCCTAAAATCCCCATATTTGCTAATTCAAATGTTTCGCTTAAATCATCTTTATAAAAAGTATCTTCTGATAAAATATTCCCGACATGAGTAGTGAACCCTTTGGCTTGGGCGATTTCATAAGAATTCTTCAATAGTTCAAAATCGGCAATTGGCGCATAATGAAACGATTGAAAATTCTTTTGTACGATGGAAGAACTAGTTGTTGCAGCTTGCGCAATAATTAAATCTCTGACGTGCACATCTTCTGATAAAGCACCACACGTTCCCACCCGAATTAATTTTTTAACGCCATAAGAGTTGATTAACTCATGGGCATAAATACTAGCAGAAGGCATCCCCATCCCCGTTCCTTGAACGGAAACGCGTTCTCCTTTATAAATTCCGGTGTAACCTAACATCCCCCGCACATTATTATAGCAAATCGGATCTTCTAAAAATGTTTCGGCAATATATTTTGCCCGCAATGGGTCTCCTGGTAACAAAATTTTATCGGCAATTTCACCGGCTTGTGCTTCAATATGGACGCTCATGAACAACTTCCTTTCTAGGTAAATTTCATTGTAATTTCTTTTGCCCCTACTTTTATAACAGGGCTAATGTTTCTTTTACTAAAGCTTTGAATTCTGCTTTTACGCGTTCTGTAGTTTCTACCACTTCAGCGTGATTGAGATTTTTTTGCATTCCAGCAGCCAGATTGGTGATACATGAGATACCTAAAACTTTCAACCCACTGTGAGATGCAACGATTACTTCTGGCACTGTTGACATTCCAACTGCGTCAGCTCCAATCGTACGAGCAAAACGTATTTCAGCCGGTGTTTCATAAGTTGGACCAGAAAAGCCCATGTACACCCCTTCTTTTAAATGCAGGCCAGAAGCTTTGGCAACTTCTTTAGCTACTGCCATATATTCCGGCGTATAAGCTTGGCTCATATCCGGAAACCGCGGTCCCATTGATTCTTCATTAGGACCAATTAAAGGATTGGCACTCATAAAGTTAATGTGGTCAGTAATTAACATTAAATCGCCTGGTGCAAAGGTTTCATTTACCCCGCCGCAAGCATTTGTCACAATGACAGAATGCGCTTTTAGCTCCTTCATTACTCGTACTGGATAAGTCACCGCCTGCATACTATTCCCTTCATAATAGTGAAAACGTCCTTGCATGGCTAAAACTTTTTTACCTGCCAACTGACCATAAACTAATTGTCCTGCGTGGCCTACTACTGTTGAAACAGGAAAGTGCGGGATTTCATTATACGGAATGACTACCGGATTTTCGATTTCTTCGGCCAATTCTCCCAAACCAGAACCTAAAATCAAGCCAAATTCAACGTCTTTTACGCCTTGTTCTTTAATGAATTCTGTCGTTTCTTTTAATTGTGCTAAAATCGCTGTCATAAAGACCTCCACTGAATAAAATTTAAATAAGCGGTTTGTTTTCTTACACGCTTAAAATGAACTATCTGCTAAAAATACATTTTTTAACTATCGCTAACAGCTAAAAAACTATTTCAAAGCAGCTAAGAAGCTTTCACCATTTTCGGTTGCAGGTACAGCAAAGTTTTCTGCAATAGTAGCTGCGATATCAGAATAAAATCCTTGTGGCAATGCGCCTTGGTCTTTCATTTTTTTACTATAAGCTAACAATGGCACATATTCTCGTGTATGGTCAGTTCCTGGGAAAGTCGGATCATTACCGTGGTCAGCTGTAATCAATAACAAATCATCTTCAGCTAGATTGTCTAAAATTTCTGGAATCCGCAAATCAAAATCTTCAATCGCATGGGCATAACCGACCACGTCGCGGCGGTGGCCATACAAAGCATCAAAGTCAACTAAGTTCGTAAAGCTTAAGCCGGTGAAGTCTTTTTTCATCACGTCTAATAATTTATCGACGCCATCCATATTACTCTTAGTCCGAATCGCTTCAGTGACACCTTGACCGTTAAAGATATCGTTGATTTTACCAACGGCAATTACATCTTTACCGTTATCTTTTAGTGAATCCAACACCGTTTTTCCAAAAGGATCTAAGGCGTAGTCATGACGATTGCTTGTGCGGGTGAAGTTGCCTGGTTCGCCAACATAAGGTCGGGCAATAATGCGGCCAATCATATAAGGTTCATCTTTTGTAATATCACGAGTGAATTGGCAGATACGATACAATTCTTCTAACGGAATGATTTCTTCATGAGCTGCGATTTGTAATACTGGGTCAGCTGACGTATAGACAATCAAGTCCCCTGTTTTCATTTGGTGCTCACCGTAATCGTTAATTACTTCTGTACCAGAGTAAGGTTTGTTACAAACAACTTTACGGCCGGAAAAATCTTCAATTTGTTTTAATAATTCATCAGGAAAGCCATTTGGAAAAACACGGAAAGGCTTTTTAATATTTAGTCCCATGATTTCCCAGTGCCCTGTCATAGTGTCTTTACCGACAGAAATTTCTTCTAATTTTGTCGCATAACCTTTATGATCTTTTTCATCTTTGACACCTGGTAATGGGCGAATACTCCCTAAGCCTAATTGTTCTAAATGAGGAATTGTTAAGCCGGCTTCTTGTGCAATGTGTCCTAATGTATCGGAACCGACATCACCAAATTTTTCGGCATCCGGTGCTTGACCAATCCCAACTGAATCCATGACGATTAAATGTACACGTTTAAACATTTTATTCCCTACTTTCTATATTTTTAAGCTACCTCTATCTTACTAGAAGTCGCCTTATTTGACAGTTGTAAACTACTAAAAAAGAGCAGAACAAAGCAACAATGTCCCTTAGTCCCACCCTTAAATAAACTATTTTGATTTAATATAATTGGTACCGTTGGCTTTAGGACCAGAAGCTTTTCCTAAGAAGATAACCAAGACTAAAATTGTTAACACATATGGTGCCGATTGCAAGTACACATCTGGAATCGATGAAATAATTGGTAATTTAGAACCAGCGATACTAATATTTTGCGCAAAGCCAAAGAATAAGGCTGCTCCCATCGCACCAAGTGGATTCCATTTACCAAAAATCATTGCTGCCATTGAAATGAACCCTTGCCCCGCAATTGTCGTAATCGCAAAACGTCCGGAAATAGATTGTGCAAAGACAGCACCACCCATCCCCCCAAGAAAACCTGAAATCAATACGCCGGAATAGCGCATGAGATAAACATTAATTCCTAAGGTATCCGCTGCTTGCGGATGCTCCCCGACTGAACGTAGACGCAGTCCAAATTTAGTTTTAAAGATAATAAACCAAGCCAAAACTGCAATCAAAATGGCAACATACGCTGGTAAAAAGGTATCTTTAAAGAAAATTGGTCCAATCACCGGAATATCTTTTAAGACAGGAAAACTAAAATAACCTAATGTACCATTAATATTATCTGTTTGTCCTTTTCCATAAATGGCTTTAACTAAAAAGACTGCTAGTGCCGGAGCCATTAAATTCATTACTGTACCTGAAATAATATGATCCGCTCGAAAGTTAATCGTGGCTACTGCATGTAATAGCGCAAAAGCAACTCCTGCTAGACCACCAACTAAAATCCCCAACCATGGCGTTATCGCTCCTAGTTGGTCGTACATCTCCAAGTTGAAGACAATTGAAGTAAAGGCCCCCATTACCATGATTCCTTCTAACCCCACGTTAACAATCCCGCTGCGTTCTGAGAAAACACCACCTAGAGCTGTCAAGATTAAAGGAGCTGAATAAATCAGGGTTTGGGTTAAAATTGAGGCAATCAAATCAATACTCATTAGATTTTTCCTCCTTCTTCATCTTGATCGCTTGGATTGGCTTCTACTTCTTCCACCACTGCAACTTCTTTTTTAGGACCAAAGAATTTCGCCAATGCAAAACGAATTACAAAACTTATACCGACAAAGAAAATAATAATTGCAATATCCACATCCACTAATTCAGAAGGAATACCTGCTACCTGCATACCTTGCCCACCTAATTTTAAAACACTAAATAAAAGGGCCGACAATAAAATCCCCACTGAACTACCACTACCTAATAACGAAACGGCCATTCCATCAAACCCGATAGACAGTGATGTTCCTTGAATAAAGAAGTTTTGGAAGGTTCCCAATCCTTGTACCACACCACCAAGACCCGCTAAAAAGCCTGAGATTACCATGGAAATAATGATGGTCCGTTTGCTGCTCATTCCAGCATATTCTGAAGCATATGGGTTTAAACCGACTGAACGAATTTCATAGCCCAACGTTGTTTTCTTCATTAAGAAGTAAACGAGAACTAAGAAAATCAAGGCAAGAAAAATCCCCATATTTAAACGCGAATGATTGGAAATTTCTGTCAAAAAGTTTGTGCGCAATGAACCATTTTCTCCAATCATTTTGGTAACACCTTTGTTACTCATCAACCTTTCGTCCATGACGTTATTGACGATATGGGTACTGGTATAAAGTAAAATGTAATTCATCATAATTGTTACGATAACTTCACTTGTACCAAATAAAGCGCGCAATACCCCAGGAATTGCAGCTGCCACAGCACCAGATAACGCGCCGGCAAGGATTGCTAAAGGCAAAACAACAATTTTTGGTGCATCAGGCATGGCTAAGGCGACCCATATACTTGCGACCCAACCGCAAAGGGCTTGCCCAGAAAGACCGATATTGAAAAACCCAGCAGAATTTGCTACCGAGAAACCTAGAGCAGTAAAAATTAATGGACCTGCCGTTACAAAAATTTCACCGATATTCCGGGGATTAATCGCACCGGTTTGCGGGTTTAAAAAGGCTGTTTTGATCATTTGACTGTAACCTGCTAAAGGACTAAAACCAAAGGCTGCCATAATGATTCCACCAATAACAAAACCAAGCAATACAGCGATAACCGGGACCAACATATTTCTAATTTTTTCGGAACGATTATTCAACTGTCCCACCTACTTCCTCAGCATGTGCTTGTTTGTTTTCCTTGACTAATTCGGCCCGGGCTTCCTCTAGGGAATAACCAGCCATTAATAAACCAAGTTCTTTTTCACTGGTTTCTTTAGGATCAACTTCCCCTACGATTTCACCAGCATGTAACACAACAATCCGGTCTGAAACATTCAAAATTTCTTCTAGTTCAAAACTAACTAGCAAGACCGCTTTAAACTTATCCCGTTGTTCAATTAAACGTTTGTGGATAAATTCAATCGCTCCTACATCTAAACCACGAGTCGGATTGGCAACGATGAGTAAATCTGGATCGCGATCGACTTCCCGAGCAATAATCGCTTTTTGTTGATTCCCACCAGATAACGCTTTGGCTGGAACCAATTCATTTGTTGTCCGTACATCGTATTCTTTAATTAAGTCTCGTGCTTTTTCATTGATTTCGCCATAGTTTAAGAAGCCATTTTTGCTGAGCGGTTCTTGGTAGTAAGTTTGTAATGCCATATTTTCCGCTAATGTCATCTCTAAGACTAAACCATATTTATGACGGTCTTCCGGTACGTGTCCGACTCCTTTTTCAACGATTTGTCGAGGTTTTTTATTGGTAATATCATCACCGTCTAAAAAGACTTTGCCACTTTCAACTTTGCGTAATCCAGTTAATGCTTGAATCAATTCAGACTGGCCGTTGCCGTCAATTCCGGCAATCCCCAAAACTTCACCAGCCCGGACTTGTAAGCTTAAGTTTTTCACCGCATCCAATCCGCGGCTTTCTTTCACCACTAGGTTTTCAACAGATAAAATAACTTCTTGTGGGTTGGCATCTTTTTTCGGTGTTTTAAAGGATACTGCGCGACCAACCATCATGTCGGCTAACTCTTGACTCGTAACGTCTTTGACTGTTACTGTGCCAATTCCTTTACCCCGTCTAATAACTGTACATTGATCAGCAACTTTTTTAATTTCATCCAATTTGTGGGTAATTAAAATAATTGATTTGCCTTCTTTTACCAAACCATGCATGATATCGATTAATTCATCAATTTCTTGTGGTGTTAAAACAGCCGTTGGTTCATCAAAAATCAAAACTTCGGCACCACGATATAAAGTTTTTAAAATTTCTACCCGTTGTTGCATCCCGACTGAAATATCCCGGACATATGCATCTGGATCAACGGCCAAACCGTATTGTTCTGAAACGCGCATGATTTCTTCTCGCGCTTTTTTCCGATCAATGACACCGCCTTTTGTCGGTTCACTTCCCAATACGATGTTTTCAGTTACTGTAAAAGCGTCCACTAACATGAAGTGCTGATGCACCATGCCGATACCTAACTTATTGGCAGCAGTTGGGCTGGTAATATTGACTTTTTGCCCCTTCATAAAAATATCGCCGGAAGTAGGTTCTAATAATCCGGACAAAACATTCATCAAAGTTGACTTACCGGCACCATTTTCTCCTAAGAGAGCGTGAATTTCTCCTGGTTTGACCCGTAGATTGATATCGTCATTGGCTTTAAAATCGCCAAAAGCTTTGGTGATATGCCGCATTTCAATGACATATTTCTCTTCTTGTGCCAAATTTTTCACATCCTTACTTTTCGTCTTGCGCAACTTGTAAAATTGAATACGTTATCTATAAATGCAAAAATTTTTGCGGCGTTGCCGCCAGGAAATTGCTTTCCTTAAAACTAAGTTTGGACTTTTTTGATTTGGACTTTTAATCAAGTCAATCTAAGCAAACTCACTTTTAAAGAAATCAATTGAAAAATCAGGTCTTGTCCGTCAAACAGACAAGACCTGAAAAATTAATTATTTAACATCTTTTGGTGTTTCAGGAACTTCAACTTTGCCGTCAGCAACTTCAGTTTTCACTTCGTTAATTGCTTTTTTGGCATCGTCTGATAAGAAACCTTCTGTTAAATCAACACCGCCGTCTTTAAGACCATATACCAAGTGTTCGCCACCAGGGAATTTGTCTTCTAAAGCACGGTTAGAAATATCTTGTACTGCAGCACCCACACCTTTAAGTGTTGAAGCTAACGTACAGTTATCATCTTTACCATCAGCAGTTTGGAATTTACCTTCTGCTTCTTGATCGCTATCCACACCTAAAACCCAAACTTTTTTGTCTTTTAGTTCAGCTTCTGTTGATTTTTTGTTTAATTCTTTTGCTTCAGAGAAGACACCCGCACCAGTACCACCAGAAGCATGGAAAATTACGTCTACGCCATCACGGTACATTGCAGCTGCCAAAGCTTTACCTTTAGCGGCATCATTAAATGAAGCAGCATATTCGTTTTCAATTGTAATATCTTTGTTTAATTTTTTCGCTGCATCTTTCACACCTTGTGTGAAACCAGCGTCAAAACGGTCGATTACGACACCTTCTTCACCACCGATAAAACCAACTTTATTTGTTTTGGTAGTATAAGCTGCAGCATAACCTGCTAAATAAGAAGCTTCATTATCTTTAAATGTTGCAGAAGCGACATTATTTTTACCATCAATGACACTATCGATAATAACGAAATTGTTATCTGCATTTTGATCAGCTGCTTGACTAATGGCATCTGTTAATAAGTAACCTACCCCAAAGACTGTTTTGAAGCCATTTGAAACTGCATTGTCAATATTTGTTGTGTATTGTGACGCATCATTTGATTGGAAGTAGTTAAAACCACCTACGCCTTTTTCCAACTTGTGTTCTTTACCCCAAGCTTGCAAACCTTCCCAAGCAGATTGGTTGAAAGAACGGTCGTCGATCCCGCCGATATCTGTTACAATTGCGGCACTGTGTTTTGGATCTTTGCCTTCATCTGAACCGCCGCCAGTGCTGTCTGTGCTGTTGCTACCGCCGCTACCGCAGGCACCCAACAACATGATTGATGCTAATGCAACTGTTGCCAAGCCAAATAATTTTGCTTTTTTCATTTCTGTAAAGCCCCCTAAAAGTAAGTTTTTTTCAACAGCCCAAATGACTGAATGAACATAATTGAGCGACTAATAAGTTACTAGTCAAAATCTTTGTCAGTAAAAGAATATGGTAATAATTCTCCGACTGTTGTTTCTTTTGTCACACCATTTTCTCCCACCAATGTGACTGGCATATCTGGTGGACAAAATTCTGCCATTACTTGGCGACACGCGCCACAAGGTGAAATTGGTTCTGGGGTATGCCCTGCTACCACTAAATGACTAAATTCGCGTTCACCTTCGGAAACAGCTTTAAAAAAAGCTGTTCGTTCTGCACAATTGGCTAATCCGTAAGAAGCATTTTCAATATTTAAACCCTGATAAATTTTCCCAGCTTTGGTGACTAAACACGCCCCCACGGGAAAATGTGAATAGGGCACATAGGCTTTTGTTAGTGCCTCTGTGGCCACATTAATCCATTCTTCTTTTGCTTTCATCTTTACACCTGACCTTATTTTGCAATTGTTAGCTGAAGACAGTCGGCGTCTTTTTTAGTAGCCGCCGCCTTGGGCACCAGTTACAATCGCAATACTAGCTGAGGTGCCTAAGCGGTTTGCTCCAGCTTCCACCATCGCCATTGCTTCTTGTTCATTGTGGATGCCTCCTGATGCTTTCACACCCATTTCAGGACCAACTGTTTGACGCATTAAGCGAACATCTTCCACTGTTGCGCCACCTGTTGAAAAACCAGTGGATGTCTTAACAAAATCTGCTCCTGCAGTTTTGGCTAGCTCACAAGCTTTTACAATTTCTTCGTTCGTTAATAACGCTGTTTCAATAATGACTTTAACTAATGCTTTATCTTTAGCTGCATTGACTACCGCTTCAATATCTTGTTGTACTTTTTTGTATTGGGCAGATTTTAGCGCACCGATGTTAATGACCATATCTACTTCATCTGCACCATTATGAATCGCATCTGTCGTTTCATAGGCTTTAACTTCTGATGTATTTGCTCCTAAAGGAAAGCCGATTACAGTACAGACTGCGGTTGGTTCCCCTTTTAATTGCTCTGCTGCAAAGCTTACCCAAGTTGGATTAATGCAGACAGAATAAAAATGATATTTTTTTGCTTCCTCAATAATTCGTAATACATCTTCTTGTGTCGCATCCGCTTTTAAAATTGTATGGTCAATCATGCGATTTAGTTCCATTTTGTACAACTCCCTAAATATTTTAGTCTGTAAAATTATTTTCCAATCTCCAAAAAACCAAATTCTTAATGAAAAACTTTCATTAAAACTATTTTACCATTTATCTAGCCATTCAAAAAACGTTTCCTGTAAATATGCTTATTCTGTAATAATGTCATGAATAAGTGGTGGTTCACTGCCGTTTTCACCAATTGCAATATTGTTATAAAGCAATTCTTTAACATTCGTGATATCTTCTGTGTTGCTATAAATAGTCAATAAAGCCTCACCTGCAGTCACTTTATCGCCAACTTTTTTATGCAATTTTATCCCTACTGCATAGTCAATCTCATCTTCTTTGGTTTTCCTGCCCGCACCTAAAAGCATCGCAGCAATACCAATTTCATTTGCCACAAGTTTTGTCACTACACCACTTTCTTTAGCAGGTAAAGCAATTTCATATTGGGCTGTTAGTAAACGTTGCGGCGCATCGACTACTGTTTCGTCGCCACCTTGATTTTTAATCATCTCTTTGAATTTTGCTAATGCTTTACCAGAAGACAGTGCTTCTTCTAACATCTCACGGGCTTCTTCTAACGTTTGCGCTTGTTTTGCCAACACTACCATTTGGCTACCTAAGGCATAACACATTTCGACTAAATCTTTAGGTCCATTACCTTGTAGTGTTTCAATCGCTTCCACCACTTCCAGACTATTGCCAATGGCTTCCCCTAATGGTTGCGACATATCAGAAACCACAGCCATTACTTGACGGTTAGCTAATTTCCCTATTCGTACCATCGTGTGAGCTAGGCGACGGGCATCTTTAATGTCTTTCATAAAGGCGCCATCTCCTGTGGTTACATCTAATACAATGGCGTCTGCACCGGCTGCGATTTTTTTGCTCATGATGGAGCTGGCGATCAATGGAATCGAGCTCACTGTCGCAGTCACATCCCGCAGAGCATAAAGTTTTTTATCCGCTGGCGCTAAATCACCTGACTGTCCGATTACAGCCACTTTACTTTCATTAACAACTCGAATAAATTCTTCATCGGTGAGTTCAATTTTAAAACCAGGAATTGCCTCTAATTTATCCAGCGTTCCACCTGTAAAACCTAGTCCACGACCAGACATTTTAGCTACAGGGACCCCAACACTGGCAACTAATGGCGCTAACACTAAGGTCGTGGTATCCCCCACACCCCCAGTGGAATGTTTATCTACTTTTATCCCTTCAATCGAAGACAAATCAATTACTTCACCAGAATGTGCCATGGCTAACGTTAAGTTCGTAATCTCCGTATCGGTCATATCGGTAAAATAAATTGCCATTAATAAGGCACTCATTTGATAATCTGGAATTTCACCTTTTGTATATTCTGTAATAATAAAGTCAATTTCTTCTTTAGATAACAATTGACCATCACGCTTTTTTTCGATCAAATCGACCATTCGCATGCTTTTTCCTCCTCAAGTTCAGTGTCATTATACAACAAATTTCTAATTGGTAAACCACTTTAGTAAAACAGTTTACCTGACAAACTCCCGAACTCTAAAGCGCTTACAGGAGCAATATACTGTATTAATTCTCGCTTGTCAAGGTCCTCACACTCTCACGAATAATTAATTTAGTATCAAATACTTTATTCGGAATTCGCCGTTCTGGAAACTCAATCGCGTCAACTAAGAACTTGGCGGCGTAAAAACCAATATCAAAAGCCGGCTGTAAAACAGTAGTGAGCGGTGGTGTGACGTATTCTGTTAAATTCAAGCCATCAAAACCAATCACAGAAATATCTTCTGGTACTTTTTTACCTAATTCATAAATAGCTTGGTAACACCCAATTGCCATAGAATCGTTACTGCAAAAAATAGCCGTTAACTCTTTTTGCCGCAATAATTCTTTAGCTGCTTGATAGCCACCGGCCACCGTCAATTCATTTTCCACGACATAACGACCTTTATAAGGGAGATTATGATCTTTTAGGCAATGGCGATAGCCGTTGAAACGTTCTTGCAACTGATAATAGCCGGTACTTTCTTTTAACATGCCAATATTTTTATGTCCTTGCGCAATGAGGTATTTTACGGCTTGATAGGCGCCTTCATAATCTTTCACAATTAAACGGCCATTATTACGCTGATTAATTCCTCGATCAATTAAAATTGTGGGCATTTTATGGTAAATTGAGCTACCCATTTCGTAGCCATTTGCTAATAAATGCGGCGTTGCCAGTAAAACTCCATCGACAGAGCGATGGCTCAATTCTTCTAGATAGGTAATTTCTTTTTCCTGACTTTGCTGGGAGTTGCAAAGAATAATCATATAACCCAATGGATTAACATAACGTTCGGCGCCTTCCACCACTTTTGAAAAGAAAAAGTCTGTTACATCCGGAATAATCATTCCGATGGTTTTGGAGCGGCGATTAATTAAATTAGAAGCAAAAAAGTCTGGCTTATAATGGTATTTATTTACAATATCCCAAACACGTTGCCGTGTTTCACTACTAAAACGCATTCCTTTATTATTTAAAATTTGCGATACAGTCGTAACAGAAACTCCTGCCATTTCCGCTATTTGCTTAATCGTTAGCTTCATTTACATCCCCCCACACGCCATAGTGTACCAAAATCCGCTTTAAAAAAATAGCGCGTTAACAATTCTGTTCAGAAAAAATCCCAGTAGTTATCTGCACTAAAAGATTAACCAAATAAGTTTGTAAAGCAGACCTACTTTTAATAAATTAGAAAAAAACCTCTTTAACCAAAATGGCAAAGAGGTTTCTCCTAGCGAATAATTAATCGGTGAGGAATAGTTATTTGCGCTTTTGCTTCTTCATAAAAAAGTTGAAAAGCCACTTTACCACACTGTTTTAGTTGATGATCGACAGTTGAAAATCGTAACAGTTGGCTGACTAAAAGATTCTCACGACCGATTACAAAAGGTTGTTCATCTGGTGGGTATTGCGCTAAAATCATTGCTGCCACTTCATCGCCGTTGGTGATAATCCCATCTACTTGGCGCTTTTGAAAAAATTCAGCGGCTTGAAGACCATCTTCGGCATGAATACAATCCCAAAAAATGTTCGATAGATCAAAATCAGGAAAATATTTTTTGCTTTGTTCAATCGTCAGCAGAGAGTTCCCACTTAAGCGTTTACTCCGACCTAAAGTTAAGCCCAAACGCTTCACCCCGCGCTCTTTCAAATAAAGAATACTAGCTTTTAACGAGGCAGCCAGGTCAATCGCCACAAAACGGGCTTCTTTTAAATCAGAAGCTTCACAAAAAACAATATTATTTTTCGCCAAATAAGGTAAAAAAACATCCATATGATTTGCTCTGGTGGTGACAATTAGTCCCTCAAAACTCTTTGCGGCTAGCTCTTCCAGATAACTTTTCTCCAGCTTTTCATCATAATTAGTGGGCAATAACGTAATTTTATATTGGTGAGCAAAAGCGGCCTTCATAATTCCTTTTAACAATTGATTATAAAAAGGATGATCGACAAAAGGAACGATAACCCCCACGTTTCGCGTAACCCCTTTGCTCAAATTTTGCGCAGTCCGGTTAGGCTTATAATCGAGGGCTTTCATGACTGCCAAAACTTTTTGTCTTTTTTCTTCTGCGACATAAGGATGATTGTTAATCACCCGCGAAATAGTCGTCACCGAATACCCCGTCATTTTTGCAATATCTCGAATGTTTGCCACTTTTTCCACCTCTAATTTGGCCAAATTACACGGCTACTTGTAATTGATGATAAAGATAGTCTATCACAGCCAGGCCTGCTTCATAAACTTGGCAACTCATTTCTCCTTTACCAAAGGAAAAACGACGACCACCATAATATTCATCGAAAACCTGCCAATCTAGTTGACGAATATCTTCTACTAAAAGCTTTCTTGTTTGTAGGCCACTGACATCATTTAAAATAAGCTTTCCTGCTACAATCTCCACTTGAACGTAATAAAGTTGCGTAACGCCATTTTGAGTTAATTTCACATAAGTAAACATAATCCTTCCTCCTATTTGCGTTTCAGATTGCCGGTTAAAAAGCGCTTTTTTAACTACATTTAGAGCATAATCTATGAAACTCGTTTCAGAGCAAGGAAAAAAACTCACTTTTTTATCAGAAAAGCTAAATGAACGTCGTTAGCTCTCAAGTAATAAGACGAAATCTTGATAAATTGTTTGGCAAATTTCGCAAGATTTTGACTTATTACCGCAGAGAGTTCGTTCATGATGCTGGATCAATAGAAAAGCGAGATAAGTAGAAAAGCTAAATAAACGCGTTTAGGTCTTTATCGTTAAGAGTTCGTTTGAGAAGCTGGATCAGTACATATCCCACCTTACAAAAAAAACGACAGCTCCTCATTAAGTTTGCGAGAAGTTGCCGTTTTTTATATTAATCTTCTTTGACACTTTGCAAAATATAGTAGCCCTTATCTTTGGTTAAAATTTCGCAATTACCAAAGACTTCTTTCATTTTTTTCTCGGCGCTAGGTGCTCCTTGTTTTTTCTGGATGACCACGGTCAAAGTTCCACCTACTTTTAGTAACGGATAGGCGTCACTTAAAATCGTGTGGACGACTTTTTTACCTGCACGAATCGGCGGATTGCTTAAAATTGCCGCATAGGCTGTCTCATTTACATCCTCGTAAATGTTGCTTTCATGAATTGCAACATTTTCAATGTGGTTGCGCCCGGCATTGCGTTGGGCTAAGTCGACGGCACGTTGATTGACATCGATCATTTCTACAAAGCGCTCAGTTGTCGCAGCCAAGGTTAAACCGATTGGTCCATAACCACAACCAACATCTAAAAGTGGGCCTTCCGGCAAATCCGTAGGCGAAAAGCTTTCAATTAAAACGCGTGAACCATAGTCAATCGTATTGCGGGAAAAAACGCCACTATCGGTAATAAAATGCAGTCTGTGCCCTTTTAATTCAAAATCAAATTCTGTAAAATCGTGGGCTGCATGGGGTTGATTGGTATAATAATGATCACTCATAATTTCATCCTAATAGTTTATTTTTAATGTCACGAGCAATTAAAGCTCCTAATAAATGATACCCAAATTTGGAAGGATGTAAACCATCACTTTGTAAAAATTCCGCTGGTTCTGGGTAAACCGCCATATGATGATACATGTCAATATAGTTGACTCCTGTTTCTTGGGCAATATCTTTTGCCATTGCAATGTATTTTAGTAATGTCGCTTCATCGCCAGTGGTCCGAATCGCAAAATCAACCCAACTTGGTCCAACCAGAATAACTTTTTCTACTGGAAAAGCGGTTATCATTTTCTTTAGATTTTCGCCATAAGCTTGAATATTTTGGCCATCATTTAAGGCATCATTAATCCCCACGTTAAGAGCCACAAAATCAGGATTTTCTGCGACAGCACTTGGCAGTTGTTCCAATGCCGTTGTCGTTGAGGCACCTCTTTGACCCAAATTGACGACTGTATAATCAGGAAAGCCCATGCCAGTTAAAGTTTCCAAGACATATTCATTTAACAAATTCGTTACTTCGCCTTCAAAAAAACCGGCAGCGATACTATCGCCCATGATTACAATTTTTTTCATCTTCATCGCTCCTTTTTAATCTCTACACGTATTTCGTCATTTCTTTATTCGACTGTCCATCTTAATACTAGCAGAAAGGCTAATAAACTGCATTTATTTGTGTTTTCACTAATAAAGCGCACGGTTTTGTGTTAAAATGTTCGCGAAGTCTGCCAATCAGGTAGTCCGCCATTATTTTGACAAGTATCTTTTGTTGCGCATTAATGGTAGCAAAGCAGCCTAAAGGAGTCGCTTATGGAGGAAAAAATGAATTACTACAAAATCTCACGCCAAGAATGGCAGGGATTTTACAATAGTAACAATATGCCATTGACCCAAGAAGAATTAGATGGCATCAAAAGTTTAAATGACCGCTTGTCCATGCAAGATGTAGAAGATGTTTATATACCTTTGTGCCATTTGATTCACCTTTATATGAAAGAAGCAGAATCTTTAAATTTGAGTAAAGGTCTTTTTTTACATCGCTATGTCAAAACACCGCCTTTTATTATTGGTATTGCCGGCTCAGTGGCCGTGGGAAAATCCACTACTGCCCGTTTAGTTCAAACCTTGCTTTCCCGTCTATTTCCAAGACGCAACGTCCAATTAATTACCACAGATGGTTTTTTATATCCCAATGCCACACTCCAAGAAAAAGGGATTATGGATCGTAAAGGTTTTCCTGAAAGCTATGACATGGAGCGGCTAATTCAATTTTTGAATGAAGTCAAGTCAGGTAAAAAAGAGATTAAAGTGCCCGTTTACTCTCATAGTGTTTATGATATTGTACCGGATGAATTTGAACTAATAGAGCAACCGGATATTTTAATTGTCGAAGGAATTAATACCTTACAACTGCCACAAAATCAACAAATTTACGTCAGTGACTTTTTTGACTTTTCTCTTTTTGTGGATGCTGAACCAGAATTAATTGAACATTGGTATTTGGAACGCTTTGAGCAATTACTAGATACTGCATTTTTGGACCCAACTAATTATTACTATCAATTTGCCATTGGGAATCGCAAAAAAGCGTTAGCTATGGCTGAAAGCGTCTGGCAAAATGTGAATTTGAAAAATTTAGAAGAGTACATCTTGCCTACTAGAAGCAGAGCAGATATAATTCTCCATAAAACAAATCATCATTTAATTGATGAAATCTATTTGCGAAAATATTGATTTTATTTTCATGCCTGTTAAACTGCTTGTAAGAAGCTTACTTCTTTACAATAAATAATCTGAAGAATCGAGGGATTTAACTGTGACAAATGTTGACCACCTGCCCACAGTCGAAAAGATCATCGTTTTAGACTATGGTAGCCAGTACAACCAATTGATTACACGCCGCATCCGTGAATTTGGTGTCTTTTCTGAATTGATGAGCCACAAAATCACTGCAGAAGAAGTCAAGGCCATTAATCCAAAAGGAATCATTCTTTCTGGCGGACCCAATAGCGTTTATGATGAAGGCGCCTTTGGCATTGATGAAGAGATTTTGAAGTTAGGAATCCCAGTTCTGGGTATTTGTTACGGCATGCAGCTAATCACTTATAAATTAGGTGGTAAAGTTGAGCCCGCATTAAACAAAGAATATGGTAAAGCCGAATTAGAAGTAACTGCAGACGATGCGGAACTTTTTGCTGGTACACCGAAAAAACAAACCGTTTGGATGAGCCACGGTGACTTGGTAACCCAAACACCAGCTGGTTTTGAAGTGGTCGCAACAAGTAAAGATTGTCCAATTGCTTCCATCCAAAATAAAGCAGACAAAATTTATGGCATTCAATTTCACGCTGAGGTTCGTCATTCTGAACATGGCAATGAATTATTAAAACACTTTGCTATGGACGTTTGTCAATGTAAAGGCGATTGGTCAATGGATAACTTTATTGACATGCAAATTGCCGAAATCCGCAATACCGTTGGCGATAAAAAAGTTTTACTTGGCCTTTCTGGCGGAGTAGACTCTTCTGTTGTTGGTGTTTTATTGCAAAAAGCCATTGGCGACCAATTAACTTGTATCTTTGTTGATCACGGTTTGTTGCGTAAAGACGAAGGCAAACAAGTAATGGAAAGTCTTGGCGGCAAATTTGGTTTAAACATTATTAAAGTAGATGCCAAAGACCGCTTCTTAAACAAACTAAAAGGCATTTCTGACCCCGAACAAAAACGTAAAATCATCGGCAACGAATTCGTCTACGTCTTTGACGATGAAGCGACCAAACTTGCTGGTGAAGAAGGCATTTCTTTCTTAGCTCAAGGGACACTTTACACTGACGTAATCGAATCTGGTACTGAAACTGCCCAAACCATTAAGTCTCACCATAATGTTGGTGGTCTACCAGAAGATATGCAGTTCAAATTAATTGAACCATTAAACACTTTATTTAAAGATGAAGTGCGGGAATTAGGAACACAACTTGGCATGCCAGATGCTATCGTTTGGCGCCAACCATTCCCAGGCCCAGGTCTTGGCATTCGTGTCTTAGGTGAATTAACCGAAGAAAAATTAGAAATCGTCCGTGAATCAGACGCTATTTTACGTGAAGAAATCGCTGCAGCCGGTCTTGATCGAGATATCTGGCAATACTTCACCGTATTACCTGGCATTCGTTCTGTTGGGGTGATGGGTGATGGCAGAACTTATGACTACACAGTCGGCATCCGTGCAGTAACATCAATTGACGGGATGACAGCCGATTTTGCCCGTATCCCTTGGGATGTATTGCAAAAAATTTCTGTCCGTATCGTTAACGAAGTAGATCACGTTAACCGTATCGTGTACGACATTACCTCTAAGCCACCTGCAACTGTAGAGTGGGAATAAAGTAGTAACCTCACTTGGTTGCAAAATGTTGATTTAACAGCTTTTTAGTTCACTTAGAATGGATAAAAAAGATCTATTTTGATTAGGTTCCCCGCCAAAATCCCGCCAGAGAACTCTGACGGGATTTTTAATTTAGGCTTTCTTTGGTGGAGGTTCCTGTCAAAAAAATCAAGCTAAAAAACATATTTTAGCCTTTGACACATTTTTTATTACACAAAAACATTCACATAACCACTTGAATATTAATTAGGATGTGGCTGAAAACTCTATCAAAATATTATATCCTCTAAAAAACAAATGGAGTGAAAGTCTCGATAACACCAACTCGATAATACGAACTTACCGATGAACAATGGGACCAGATGCACAGGCTCTTTCTAAGTTACCGAACAGGGTAACCTCCTAAGTTAGATAACCACACAGCCTTCAATGTACTTCTTTGAATCGCTCTGAGTGGTACAGTGCCGAAGGAGCGCTAGGGTTCTTGAAAAACGATCTATACTCACTTTTGTAATTGGCGTGACAGCGGAGTACTATTGACTATCTTTCAAGTTCTTCAGATCGAGCTAGGATTTTAAAACATTAGTATCGATTCATCTTAAATAAAAGCGCATCAACATAGTGCCGGTGCTAAAAAACGCCGTACTAAGCGGAGTAAACCAACGCATAGATATTACCACGGTGGCAAAACAACCAAAATCCATAATTTGGTGGATGGACTAGAAAACCCTCTTGTCTTTCTTTTAACTGAAGGACAAACTCATGATGCAGTTTCAGCAATCAAGCTATTGAAAAACTTTGATCTTTCGAGGATCAACATTCTAGTCGACAAAGCATACGCCACGAAGGGTATTCACCTAAAGAGAACCCTAAGGAACCTTGGGATATCGATTGGAATCTTTAAAAGGAACGTCACCTTGTAGAATGTTTTTACAACAAGATCAAACATTTTCGTCGTATCGCTACACGATATGATAAGTTGGCAAAATCACTTTTGTCTTTTGTTTATGCGGAAGCTATTTTTAAATTGACTCAACAATAAGTTTCTAGACACACCCTAAATAGCCTCAAAAGTTGAACTGTAAATTTAACTTTTGAGGCTATTTAAATTTATATAACTTTTTTTGAAACATTGTGTGTAGAACAATCTAATCAGCAGTTATTTTAAACTATATTTTTTTCGTAAAATGGTTACTGAACCAAAACCTAATAAAATAATCCCTCCAATAACACTAAAAATAGTTGACTTACTTTCTCCTGTCTTAGGAAGAGTATCACCATTATGAGATTTAGTAGCTTTTACAGTATTTTTTTCTATTAAATTATTGTTCACTTTATTACTTAATGAGGTTATTCTAGTTTGATTTTCTGCTACGTTCATTTTACTTGGTGTTTCCGGTGTTTCCGGTATTTCCGGTGTTTCCGGTGTTTCCGGTGTTTCCGGTGTTTCCGGTGTTTCCGGTGTTTCCGGTGTTTCCGGTGTTTCCGGTGTTTCCGGTATTTCCGGTGTTTCCGGTGTTTCCGGTGTTTCCGGATCAATTGGAATAGGACATACTTCGTTTTGCCAAATTATTGAAGGTTCTGTTTTAGAAGATTTTATATATTTTGAATCAGCATTCAATTCATCTGACTTCCAAGTTCCTATTACTCTTGCCGATGTTACTTTTAAGTCTTTACTAAAATCCTGCGGAACATCAAATGTTTTACTAAAAATCATACCAAAAGCACTGTAACCTACTATATTTCCAAAATTAATTGTAGCAACATTACCATTAAAAGAAATGTCTAGTGGAACTAAGTAATTAGTATATATATTGTTATTATTTGTTACAGCCGGATAGTATCGATTAATAACCCAGTCCGTTACATTTGTCACTGAGACATTATCATATGGCAAAGTTACAGTTAATACAGCATTATTAATTGCATAGTCTGTTGCAAATACAACTCTCCAATTTTGAGTTTTAGTAGCGTCGTTAGGACCGTTTTGCCAATGCTGAACTTCTAAATTACCTGGTCCATACAAATCTTCATCAGTATTAGAGCTATCAGTACTAGAGTGGTTGTTAGGATTTTTGACTTTTTCAAGATATCCATTGTTAGAATAATCATCTAAGTTAGTATCCATAACACTTTTTGCATTTAAATCAACTTCATCAGTATAAGACTTCGTTATTTTATCACCTATACATTCACCATTACCTCTTGGAACATTTTTTTCGATAATCTCATCAATTTTAGGAACATATCCATTAACCTCTTTGAAGTATGTTAATTTCCCATCATTATCCGTATCTTTATTGATATTGCTATCATTAGTAGGTTCTGAATTCATCTGAACATTCTCATATTTTTTTTCAGCATACGACTTCTGACTTATTTCATTAGAAGTTGCTGCTTCTGAAGTTGCCGTTTCTAAAGTTGCCGTTTCTGAAGTTGCCGTTTCTGAAGTTGCCGTTTCTGAAGTTGCCGTTTCTGAAGTTGCCGTTTCTGAAGTTGCCGTTTCTGAAGTTGCCGTTTCTGAAGCAAAAACTTGTGAAGAAAATAAATTACCTGACATAAGTGATATTAAAAGAACCGCACTGAAACACTGAACTCTTTTAACTTTCATTTTATCCATCCTTTCAAATTTTCTTCATTATATCATAAACCTGTACATCAATTCTAGCTTCCTTCTAGTTCTAAATAAAACGCATTTAGTTAACCCTCTTTTTCTCTTGAAACATTTCTAATGATTTTTTAGTTATGAATTATATTTTGCTTGTATAGACGTAATCTATTCATTTCAACCTGTAAGAAAGCCTTTTATAAATATTAATAAAATACTCATTATTTTTCACTAATGTTTGACTTGCTTCTTTTGCCGTAATCAATTGTGATAAGTTATTGTTGAAATTATCAGGAAAGATAAGCGTACCACCAAATTTCGATAGTTAAATTTATTCAGAATTTCATACTTATTATTTCCATAATCCTAGGATAGGTGTTTCTTTCGATACTATTTTTTCTTTTAAATTTTGCATGATTTTCTTTAGGATACGGCTGAAAACTCTATCAAAATATGATATTCTCTGAAAAAAATGGAATGAAAGTTTCGATAACACCAACTCGACGATAAGAACTTACCGATGAACAATGGGGCCAGATGCACGGGCTCTTTCTAAGCTACCGAACAGAGTAACCTCCTAATGCAATCTGTAACTCTTCCCTATCGTTTTTTGTAGATTAGCTAGTGTCATCTGATGCTTTGTAAAAACATCACAATTATTTTTAATCTGAAGGTGACGAATGAAAATCGTTCCTTCAGTATCAATTGCAACCAATCTGTGTGTATACTTTGTGACATCAATTCCAAAATATATCATCGATCTGCACTCCTCTTTGCTTAAAATTACACTATGTTTCACTTACTCTTTTCCTGTGTAACCTTGTGATCACTCAAGCGTCATGAACGTATATCATACACTAACAAACTTATTACCCATTAGACGGCCAGAGTCTAAACAAAACAGTAATCCAGTAAATTCTGGTGGATATCATACTAGTCCACAGTGCTTAACTCAATTATAGTTAAAATAACTTCAGATTAGAATAGAACAACTGAACAATTGAGTACCTTAAATATACAAAAATTGTTATCATTTAGTCACTTCTTTAGACAAAATACTATCGCGTTAGTAACACGGGGGTACCAAACTCATTGAAAATCCCTTTGAGGGTTGCTACGAAAGGCTTCACGAGCACTCTTTAAAGATTTGTTTTTTGTCAAAATTAACTAAATAGTAAACCAAAAGACGTGTGAACGAACCGGCTTTCAGCGGAAGAGCCGAGTTCGTTTACACGTCTTTTTTGTGTTTTCTCAAAAATGAAACTTTTCCGAAATGAGTTGATTGAGATTCAAATAGTTTAAGAATCTCTTACAAGTTAAATTAATTACCTGTGGTTTCGAAAAATTCCTCTACTCAGATTGTAGTAGTAATGGAAGGGTAATCACCCACAAAGAAAATTATGAGAATTTCCACATTTTAGGGACATTGTGACAATTCAAATTGTTCTTATTAGTGAAAGGATGGAAAAAACGTGTGCTTAATTCGCGCCCCTACTCTATTTTGTTTCAACCAACTGAAATAAAAAACTAAATTAAAACCAAAGGAGAAATACACATGTCAAAAAAATTAATGATTCAAAAAGAAACTAGTATCTCACTCAATGATTCAGAAACAATCAATCTGGCTAGTCTACGTTTCGACCTCAAACAATTCAAACTCCCTCAACGTTTTGTTGTAGCCAAAAGCGATATTCAAATGCGGATGGAACGTGAACAAAACCACGTTGGCGAACGTGTGGAAACCGGGTTAATGACACTCACCTTCAAAGTCTATGATCGGGCTTTTGTCGAACTGGTTCTAAATAACGGCGGAACAGAACTGGGCTCCCCGATAACGATTGTGGTTGAGCATCAAGAAGAATTACCAATTTTAGATAACTATGAGGACGGCGAATTAATTCCCATTCGCTTTAATGGCTTAAATATCTATCCCCGAAAAATTCAGAAAAAGTCATTTGTGGGAGAAGGTCAGCCGATGATTGATACGTGGCAATTTGCAGCGTTGAAAATCAGCGCCGATTCCTATCAACTAGGAGAAGTGAATGAACCAAATACTCCGGCAAAGTAATGAATGTCTGATTGATTTTCTACGCTTTTCATTACCGGATGCTTCAATGGAAAAAGTTGCGGACCTATTGGGAATTTCCCTTTCAGACTTCACTTCGGAAAAGAAAGGGAGTCCTTTTCCCACTTATGATTCTCACTATTCCTTTGCAGATATTATCATTCACCAAAGTGACCACCACAACAATCTGTTAGTAAACTTATCTGGTCAAGGTTGTCGCCAATATGAAGAATATATGTCTAGTGTGGAAGGTTGGCATTGGCAGAAGTTCTTAGTCACCATTCTAAAAGCCAAAGGAACCGTTACTCGTGTCGACTTGGCAATGGATTTATTTGATGGCTCCTCTCCTCCTGTGGCTATGCTTCAAAAATACGTGAAGAATGGCCAACTTAGCTCTCAAATTCGCTACTTTCGAGAAGTGAACAGCGGGCAATTACAGAAAGGTGTTCTGACTGGTCATACCCTCTATATTGGCGCTCAACCTCAACTACTGCGGATTTATGATAAAAAGCAAGAAATCCGCGATAAAACGGGTGAAATCGCCCAAGTCAACGAATGGGTCCGCTGGGAATTGGAATTAACCGATCATAAGGCTCGGCAAGCCGTAGAAAAGCTTGCGAAAGGAATACCACTCAACACGGTAATCCGTGGCATTTTTGCTTCCCATTACAGCTTCAAGACCAAACCCAAAGGACCCGTCAATTATCACAACAAAGCTCGTTGGTCGAACATGAAATGGTGGGATAAATTTGTGGGGGGTATTCCCAAAATCCCCTTACGTGTAATTCGTGAAAAGCCAACCTTTTCCAAGAAGAAAGCATGGTTAGAAAATGCCACTTCGAAATCGCTCGCCATGATTTATGAAGCTTTTCTGCAAGCCTATGGCCCAGAACAAGCAGAGGTCTATTTGAGAGAACTACTAGCCACAGGAAAAGAAAAATTCACGGAAACAGATCAGACCTTTATCGAACAAAAAATATTGGAATTGGAAAATGAGGATTCTTACTAAGTGAGGTGAAATTGATGGCAGCGTTCATTGATAAAAATGAACTAATGGAACAGGGATATCCAAAACATACGGCACAAAATATCATTAGACAATCAAAAGAAATCATGGTACAACGAGGATATCCATTCTATATGAACAAGCGCGTTGGTCGCGTGCCAAAAGAAGTTGTTGAATCCATTCTAGGTTGTGAACTAGAGTCGGAGGAAAACAGCAATGGCTAAAACGAAATATGCAGGAGTTTATGTAGATAAAGAAAATCAGTTTTACTATGAAACAGAGCTAGGCACCGATCGTATAACAGGAAAAAGACTGCGCAAAAAAGGCAGAACGGACCAATCTGGAAAAAAGTTCACGTCTGCTCACGCAGCCTACAAAGAATTGATTAGAATAAAGAGAGAATATCATCAAGTCCAAAAATATGCAAACTACCATCTAACCTATGGTGAATTCATGGATAAGGTCTATATCCCGGCATACAAAACAGATGTAGAAGAAAGTACTTTTTCAGTCCGAAAAAAGACCTTAGAAAATATCCGTGACCGCTTTTCAGACAAACCTTTACGCGAAATCAATGTAGAAGATGTACAATCCTATCGAACCTGGCTACTAACCGAAAAGAATTCTGGTGGTGCGGGTTATTCTCAAAGTTATGCTAGTCTGATTTTCGGTATGTTCAGAAAAAGCTTAGATATGGCTGTGACTATGCAATATCTTGAGAGTAATATTTCAAAACGTGTGAAGGCTATCCCCAAAGGAAAATGCAATGTTGCTTATTGGACAAAAGATGAATTCGAAAAAGTGATTGCAACTATTTGCATCGATGATTTTTACGAACATTTGTGTTTTGTCATGCTGTGGGTGTATTACATGACAGGAGTACGTGTAAATGAAGGCACGGCTTTGTGGTGGGATGACATTGATTTTAGGAACAAACGTCTTAGAGTCCACCATATGCTAGTTACACGAAGTCGCACAGACTGGGATCGTAATGATTACACGAAGACAGATGATGGTAAGCGCACAATTGTCTTAGATGATGATACTCTTGCAATTCTAGCAGCTTGGAAAAAGCGTCAAAGCCAAGTAGGAATCCATGATTTTGTCTTCTCGTATGATGGACTTCCAATGATTAAATCCACTATTGGTAGAATCATTGAGCGTTATGCAAACTTTGCCGGTGTTCACAAAATCCAAGCAAAGGGATTACGGCATTCTCATGCTTCATTTCTAATCAATGAGTTCAATGTTTCAGTACTAGTCCTTTCCAAACGAATGGGTCATTCAAGCCCAGAAATCACACTAAAGCATTATTCACATATGTGGTCGGGTGCAGATGAAAGTATCGCAAAGGAAATGGCCGGTAGTATCAAGATTCAAACTGCTAAAAAGACAAAGATTGCTTTTAACGGGAATCAAACCATAAAAAAATAAGAATAATCTAGTTTTCCGCCAGAATCCCCGCCAAGAAATATTCAAAGTGCTATAAACACTGATTTAACAGTGTTTTAAGCTCACCTGTGACATTGGAATGGGAATAGTATAAAAAAGAAGCTTAGATACTGTTATTTCAGTATTTCTAAGCTTCTTTTTTTATTTTGGTACCCTTTCTGGTAACCAACAATTATTTAGTGCTATCTTTTTAAAATAGAAGATTTCTACAAGTTAATAAAAAAACAATATTGGAAAACTATCTTCTCAAATTCATCTTAAAGCGCATCTGTTTTTTTTGTCACGCTATCTTTTTGTCTGCTTTTAATAACGCATAAATAATTCCTATTTACTTTTCAAATTGTTTATAACGGATCCTTGAAAGAATACCTCTTAGTAGACTAAGCAAATCAACTCCCAAAATACTTTCGTTGATCAAGGAAAGTTTCAAAAAAATAAAAAAAGCTGACTTTTTTAAAGCCAGCTTTCCTTTATAGCTTATTTATTTTTTCGATAAAAGAGATAAATAACTCCAGCTATTAGACCTGTTCCGCCAATCATCAAATACCAGTTAGGACGATCCCCAGTTTTAGGATAATGATTATCCTTTGTTGCATTTGCTGTTTTGGTAGAATTCGTTGTAGTGCCCACTCCAACTGCTGTAGATTCTGACGTTGTAACTGTATCTGTCGTACCCGTCGTAGATTCTGTCGTGGATTCGGTCGGATTTTCCTTAACATTGACCATATTTAATAAAAGTACTTGTGTTTCATTGTCATGCGTAATGGTAAAGGTTAATGGGGTTGGATCGAGTTCATAGCCAGGTAATGTTTTTTGTTCGACAAATTGATAGTTCCCCAATGGCAAATCTTTAACAAAGATACGTCCATTTTTATCAGTTGTATACATGTCTAAAATTGTTCCATCAGATTTTTCTAAATTGAAGACGACTCCGGTCATGACCTTTCCACTATCCTGCTCTCTTTTTTCAAGTGCAACTTGTCCTGTATTCGTAACTTTCTTTTGATTGGTAACCGTAATTGTTTCTTCATCTGTTTCTTTGTTCCCAACATACAGATGATAAATTTTCCCATCAGGTTGATAGCCATCTGGGGCTTTTGTTTCCATGACGTCGTATTTGCCAAAAGGTAGATTGTCAAAATAAGCTTCCCCTTGTTCATTCGTGACAGCATGGTGACTAAATTCTCGTTCATGGTCATTACGAATAGCAAACTCTGCGCCTGATAGCGGTGAGCCATTTTCGTCAACTTTAATAATTTTTCCACTACCAAGTTGTACCGCTGTCTTCACATTGGTCCATTTTTCAATCGTAAGTTTATTTTCTTCATCATAACCGACGTTAACTTTTTTAACGAGATTGGTAGTACTGTAGCCAAGGGGTGCTTTTAATTCACGTACTTCATAAACGCCCTGAGCCAAATCATCAAAACGTACAATACCACTCTTATCAGTTTCTTTTTCAATGTAGTCTTTTTGACCCAACGCTCGTACACCAAAGATAGCGCCCTTTAAAGGAGAACCAGTTTCTTGATCGCTTTTTTCAATTTGTAAAGAACCTTTTTTGAGAACTTCTTTGTGATTGGTCCAATTACCAATATTGACATCTTGACCTTTTTCACTAACTTTAACGACTAATGGTCGTGGCGTTAATTCATAGCCTGTCAAAGTTTTTAGTTCTGCCACCGTGTAAAATGCGCCTGCTTTTAAATCACTAAATTGTACGACACCGTTACTATCGGTTTTTTTGGTGACAAAATCTCGGTATCCGAATTCTCTGACACCAAATTCTACACCTGCTAATGCATCTCCTGTCGCAGCGTCAATTTTCTTAAGTTGAATACTACCAGTTTTTTCTTCCTTAGCTGTGTTTTCAATTTCTATAACTTCTTTTTTATTTTGTCCGTCCACATAAATAATTTGTGGATGAGGATCAATTTCATAACCTTCAGGTGAAGTCAGCTCAACTAATTCATAATAACCTGGAACTAAGTCTTCAAATTCAGCATTACCGGCAGCATTTGTTTCTTCTTTTGTGAATTCATGCTCCCGTAAACCTCTTAGACCAAAAACAGCTCCGGCTAATTCTTCTTGGTTTTCAGCATCTTCTTTATGAATTTCAATTCCCACGTGGGCAACTGGTTCTTTTTGATTTTCTAACGTAAGGCTAAGCGTTGGCTTATCTTCATTAATTGTCACTTCATGAACCATCGGAGATAATTGATAACCATTCGGTGCTTTTGTTTCCAAAATTTCATATTCGCCATAGGCCAAACCACTAAAGGTCAAATTACCAGTTTCATCCGTTGTTTTAACCGCAATAAAATCGGAATCCCCTTTTTTGCGAATACCAAATTCAGCTCCGGCCAAAGCAGATTTATCAGTGGCATCTTCTTTGTGCAACTGAACTTCTCCTTCTTTTTCTTGTTCAATTTCTGGCATCCAAGGATTATAAAAGTTATGAATTTCCATCCCATCGCGTTGATGCAAGTTTTTGACAAAAACATACCCATTAATACTGCCAGAATGATAAACCACGGTCGCGTTAGGAGCGACAATACTGCCGATGGTAAAACTATGATAATAGTTTTTACCATTGTCCTTTCCGTAGTTATCCGATCCGTCTTCTGCAATCCCAAGTTGGGCAGTATCTGGATAAGAGCCGTCATCTTCCACATAGTTTGTAATACTTTGGGCATGGGGCAAATAAAACGTAACTTTGCTAGCTAACTGGCTATAGGTTCCCACATCTTGTTGTACTGCTCCGGCAATGCTGGTTCCATTCATTACAACTTTTGTTGCGGGAGAATTTACAATAATTTGTTTATAACGATTTCCTTGCAGATATTCTGCTGGAATCGAAAGTGTTTTAAGTTCTAATGGTTCTTGAGTACTTATGGGCTTCAAAATTAGTACTTCAGCATCGCTTTTTGAGGCGATTAATTTGAAATTATCCCCTTCATACACCGTTTCGCCCAAATTGGTTGTTACCTGATCTAATTTTCCGGTTAATTGATTTTCTTGCGTTTGTAAGCTATCAAAAGCACCGTCAATAACACTGTCTCTTGTTTTATAAGCAATGGCTGAAAACCATTCGCCCAAATTCTTATAAATCCAATCGTTCATATCCATTCGGCCTACTAACCAGCCTTGTGTTTTACCATTACTGGTTCGATTTTCTACTACAGGTTTCACCCAATCATTTTGAGCCCGATTATCAATTTTACCGCCAATTAAGACATTGACATATTGATCTTCGCGAATGGGATCGCCAATTGTAGTATTCACTTCGCGAAATGAAGCACCATACGTAAAGGTTTGTAAATCATTGGGAAAAACGCTGTCGCCTTTTACCGCTATTGCACCTTCAGTATCGGCCATATTGGCTGAATGTTGCCCGGTCAAATAGGCATTATAGTCCCAAAGGTTGCCCAACTTGTCTTCATCTGCTGTTGGCAATTCTCGTACTACGGCACCTTTTACTGCTTTATTATCAGCATTTGCTTGTGTCGCTTTTGCTTGTAATGTTGCTTTACTTTGATTGGTTGTTTCAGTAGCAGAACTTACAGTCGTTTGGTTTTGCATTGGTGAACTTTCATCATTTGTTGCATTGGAATCAATAGCAGCTGCTGATTTTGAATCCGCTGTCATTGTTGTGTTCGTCGTGCCAGTTTGATTAATTGTCACCATTGTAGTTTCCTTTTGATTGGTTCCAATTTGTGTCGCTGTAATGGCGTATTTCCCCACGTCTTCTACTTTGTATTGATACGTGGTCTTTCCAGCTTGTGTTTTTGTCTTTGTTAAACGCAACCCTTGATCTGGCGTCACCGTAACTATTACTTCGCTAGGATTGATAGTTGTAATTACTAACTCCCCTTGATCGGCAACTTTGGTCGGTTGTGGCTTAAAAGCCAACGTTAATTTTTGCTCCGCAGCTAGTGCTGAACTAGAAAAAATAACAGGTAAGATAATTGGTAAAATAAGCATCCCTGCAAAAAGAAATTTCCCCAACCTTTGCAGTTTTCTTTTCATCACTATACCCCCTTTTTTGGGAGTATATAGCGCTCAAATTAATCTTTCAAGTAATTGCTATTACAGCTGTAAAATAAGCATAATAACCGTTATATTTGCAGTTTATTGGCTATTTTCAGCAGTTGAAATTTCGTTGCTTTGGCATAATCTTTTCATATATCGGGACTATAAACGCTATTAAATAACATCATGTTTTTAATTTGTTAAAAAAATACACAACGGTAATGGATGAAATCTCGTCAATTTTTTCTTAATGTATCTTTACTTACACTACAAGTCAAACAATTTTCTCAGTTTTTTTATTAATGATAAAATATTGAAAAGGAGCGAGTGAGATGAAATTTAAATTAAGCCAACTAAATAAACAACTTCGTGTGGTAGGTGGCCTTTTGCAACCCATCACACAAGTAAAATCACCAAAAACTTTCAAAAAAGTCCAATGGCTTTATAAAAAACTTTATGCCAAAAAAAGGCCAAAAAGTTCCGATATTTTTTATCAGGAAGAATGGATAAAAGGAAACGATGACAATATGATTCGCCTTTGTATTTACGGTCCTAAAAACCTCACTGCGACAAAACCAGTCACCGGGCTACTTTGGCTCCATGGCGGCGGGTATGCGAATGGACTGCCAGAACAAGAAACAGGAACAATCGAAGAGTTTATTCATACAAGTGAGACAATCGTAATTGCGCCAGACTATCGTCTATCTATTGAAGCTCCCTTTCCAGCTGCTTTAGAGGATGCTTACGCTAGTCTTTTATGGATGAAAAATAATGCAAAAACTCTTGGTATCAATGAAAACCAATTATTTATTGGTGGCGAAAGTGCAGGCGGTAGTCTAACGTGCTGTCTTTCTGCGTATGCAAAAGACAAAGGAGACGTAAAAATTGCCTATCAGATACCACTCTATCCGATGTTAGATGACCGGATGCAAACACCATCGATGAAAGATAATAACGGTCCGTTATGGAATATTACATCGAATAAAGCTGCATGGAAACTCTATCTAGGAGCAGCTTTTAAAACAGATTCTGTTTCTATTTACGCTGCACCGGCGCGTCTTAATACCTATGAAGGATTACCCCCAACTTATTCTTTTGTAGGCCGTGAAGAACCTTTTTATGATGAGACAAAAAATTATATTGAACAGTTGCAAAAAGCCGGCATAAAGTCGCAGCTAGATATCTATCCCGGGGTATTTCACGCCTTTGATTTGGTAGTGCCTAAAGCCAAAATTTCACAAAAAGCCCATCATAACCTGATGAAAAATTACAAAATGGCGACCCAAACGTTTTATCAAAGCCAAAATTAATTATTTTGAAACCTTACACTAACGTGATCATTGACCCTGTTTAAAACAGATACATTTTAGAAATTTTTGTAACCAAAAAAGACGAAATAGTCCGATATGTTGTCCTGCTAAATTTTTCTACTTTTTAGCGGGCGTACTAGGACTAGTGCGTCTTATTTCGTTTGGTTATTAATTTTAATGGACCATCCCCGTCTTATTGAAAGGATAAAAGCGAAATTTCATCACTCCTTCAAGACTATTTTTCGGTACTAAACCTAAGATACGACTATCAGCGGAATTTTTGCGATTATCCCCTAAGACAAAATAATAGTCTTCAGGGATTTTTGTTTCGTTCCGTAGGTTATCTGCCACTGTTTTATCCAGCTGCAAGACTTCGGTACTATCGGGTAAATTGCCAGCATAGCGCATCGTTTCAAAATCTGCTTCGATACTTTTTTGCAAAAATAAATATATACTTGTTCCTTGCACCACAAAGCTATCGCCGGGCATACCAATTACCCGTTTAATGTAAGTTTCTTCTGTTTTGTTTTCATCCGTTCTAAAAGTAACGATATCAAAACGCTGAATATTTTGCGTTTTTTTGACTAAAATACGATCGCCATTTTGAAGTGTTGAAGTCATAGAGTTACCAACAATCTGATGCGCTTTGTAGTTGGTCAAAAAGAAAAGACAAAATACAATCGTTACAAATAATAAAAAGAAATCCCAATATCTTTGAACACGTTGTTGCCGACGGTGGCGTAAAATAAGGGCAATTTGTGCTTGAGACAATTTTTTACGTTTTCTTTTTGTATGCATTGTAGGCGACGCAATTTGTGATTTTTGCTGCTTTTTCTTTATTTCTGCCATCACCTTCAACTCCTAAACTGCAACATACTATATGTGGAAATAGGGAAAGTTATTCCACTGGCAACGCCTAAAATATTGTCTTTGGCAATCAGTCCATAATCACGACTGTCAACGCCAAAACTACGGTTATCTGCTAAAACCAAATAATGATTTTCTGGAATTCGTTGCTTTTTTGTCCCTGGAATATCCTGCAACGTAAAATTTTGCGTCAATTGATAATCTTGTTCTTTGGCTGCTAATAACTCCTCACTTAAGAAGCGTTCGGGTATTTCACGACTTCCCACGTATAAAATATCGTCGTAATAACGAATATCTTCTCCCGGTAAACCAACTACCCGCCGAATTGCTTGTTTGTTTTGGCCAGGGATGTCAAACGCGATTAAATCAAAGCGCGTAATCTCTTTATGTTTGGCTAAAAGTAAATGATCACCTGCTTGCAAATTAGGCAACATGCTAAAATCTTCAACTTGCCAAAGGCGAAAGAATGCTAAGAAAGTACCGGTTACCAATAGACTAAAAATCAGGATTGTAATCAGACTGTCACGCCAAATTTGTCGGCGTCTTTTTTGCTCAATACTACGCGCCAATAAGTCAATTTGATATGGTGTTAATCTCTTTTTCATCCTTAGCCCTCCTATTCTTGCTCGAGGGCAGCTTTATCGACCTTGAAGTGCTCAAAAACTTTTTCCTGGGCTAATTGCGTTCGTTTTATATCATTTAAATAGCCCGTATTGACATCTTCTGTTTTTAGCTGGGTAATGGAAAGTCCAGCTAAATTAATTCCTAATTGTTTCATGCGGGTGTAGAGTTGTTTTAAGACCAATTTTTCTTCTTTTCCCAATCTTGGTTCGGGAACATTTGAACCATAACTAACCAAACGTGAAGACAATTCATAAATGGTCGCTTGCGCCTTTTTTTCATTGCCACTAGTGGGGAGTTCGGTTAATTGTTTTTCCAATTCTTGCAAGATAAAATAGCCTTGCACTACATTTTCTGAGTCTTTGGCGGTCAAACTGGTTGATTGGTGATACTGAATATAAAAACTCCCACCAGCAAAAACTGCTGCAAAGAACAGCGCAAAAAGTGCGTGGTTTCTTTTTTTACTAATTTGATTCGTCAATTCTAGTCGATACTGTAACCAAGCCCGCCGTTGTTTTTTGTTGGGATTTATTGCAGTAACACTATTTAACTTCTGACTATCCGCAATCCAGCCAACTAGTGAAATAACTAAGAAGATTGCTGCAAAAATAGCCAGTGATAAGAGGATGACAAAAAGCCAATCAAGTAGTTCCATCACTACCTCCCCCTATTCTTTTTTCTTTTTCGCTGCTAATTTTTTGGCAATTAATTCTTTTTTGCGGCGCTCTTTGTTCATTTTGCGGACAATCAGATAAATAAGCAGCAGAACAATTAATAGCCCGCCGACAATTAGTAAAATCAAACGCCAGTTAAGTCCTGGCTCTTGTACCAAGGTTAAATCGCGTGCATTGTATTTATCTGCTTCTTCATCGGTAATGGTGAATTTTTGCTCCCATTCCCAACGACCGCCTTTTTCAGTTGTTACTAAAATTTTAGCCCGATAGTTTCCTGGTACCATTTCCGAACCTTCTAAACTAACCGGAAAATCAATCATCGAGTTTGGGGCCATGCGCATTTGCGATTTTTTCGCATCATATACTACTTCATCGGCATCTGCTTTCATAATCTGAACATCTGTCGTCATGCCATCAACAAAATCTGGTTGGATATTGGAATAATTCACGTTGATCACATTGCGATGATTCTTAGATGTTGCATAAACCCGATTTAATTTCATTTCTTGTTTTATGTTATCTGTTTTCTTCTCACTTAGTAACATGCCGGTTAGATAGGCAAACTTATTGACCACCATCCCTTGTTGGCTTTGGGATTTTGTCCCTTCCGCATCTTTTTCCTGTAATAAAATACCACCGGCAATATAGCCTTCAAATTCTGATTTAGGCATTGCAATTTCAATATTCAAATCTTCTGATGAATTAGCCGCCAGTTTGACTTCTTTTGGTACTTTTACAATCGATTCAAAAGGATACTTTAATGATTTGTCATTTTCAATCGCATTATTACTATACTCAATCACACCACTACTATTGGTTTTTCCTCCATAGGCTCCCACCAAAATGGTGATTTCTTTGTCACCTGTATTGTTCAACTTTATTTTGACTGTCTGTTTTTGTTCCGGTTTCATTAACAAATCAAAATAGCCGACACCTTTATCTATTTGATTTTCCGGTCGGATGACTTCATAAGAGAAACCACCTTCTACTTCACCGCTCTCATCAGCGTAACTGATGGTTGCATTTCCGAGAAATAATCCTATTATGTAGACTAAGATTATTCCCAACCAGGCCTTTTTATTCATGGTACACACCCCTTTAGTCATTAAATCAGACGGCTACTTGAAAATGACCACACACCGCAGCCGTCTGAATGGTAAAACTATGTTTGCTTAATTGCGTGCATCCTCAATTGTCCAAGTTACTTCACCCGTGTAAGTACCAGTAATCATATTCACTGCAGCTGGTACTTCTAATGAAACCCCATCATAAGTGGTATAATCATCTTTTTTATCAAAGATAATATCGAATACACCACGTCCTTTACCTGTTTCTGTATTTTCAACAATCGTTTCTTGTTCATCTTCAGTGACTTCCGCACTCGCAGCATTGGTAACTGCAGCGGCAGATGGTGTATTCGTATCTGCGGTACCATTACCTGCTTCTAGGGTAATATTTTTATACAGCAACGATGAAGCCGCTAATGTATTTGTATTATTTGAATGAGTAAATTGTTTGGTCAACTGTGCTTTAATAGTATGGTGGTTTTCTGCCCCATCTGCCCGAACATCCATATAGCGAACAAAGTGGGCTGTATCAAATGGGTCTGCGTCAGGATCTACTGGTGTTGCATTAAATGGTAGGGCATCATAAGAACGATCCGCATTACCCACTGGTACTTCATGAATAGCAAAATCCATATCCGTAACAGAAAGAATTTTCAAAGGATTTGGATCTGGATTTGGTTCTGGTTCTTTAATTTCTGGGCCATCTTCCCCCCCTGGTGTTGGAGTAGGATTTTCTGGTGTTTCTTGCTTGAACTCAATTTTACCTTCTCCTGTAACATCTGTGGCCGCATTTGCTGCTGGGGCAACCACGCCTAACGCCAATGCTCCTAGTAATGCTGTGGTAGTTAATTTTGTAATGTTTTTCATCTTCTTTTCCTCCAATTTTTTATGGTAACTCAGATAAAATCCAAGTTAGCTCCGTTTTATAAGGTTTACCGATAACTTTTTCTGTTCGTCCTGGGACTGCCAGTTGGATAGCAGAATTTAAAAATAGTGGTTTATTAAACGTATCGTGCATAATTACTTGATCGTCACGATCAAGTCTGGGTTCTAAAGTATTTTTTACACCCTGCGAATTATTTTGTGATGCGCCAAATGAGATAAACCAAGTACCATCACCTGTACCTTTTTTGGCATTGGCGATTTCTTGTGTTTCGCCAATTTTCATTTCAATAATGTCTTTTTTTACAACGGGCGCTTTGGCTTTATCCGAACCATTTGTCCAGGAGTAATCAAAAGACAACATCGCACCGTCTAACTCTATATTCTCTGCTGTGGCAAATTGTTTTTCTTGTCTGACACTAACGTTCCACCCTGCCTTTGTTCCTCTGCGATCGGTTACTTGAATAAACTGAGCTCGTGGCATTGTGTCATCTGCAAACATCATGGCATTTGCTGCGTATTTTTGATCATTTGCATCACTTTTTTGCGTTGAGAATTTCAAACTTGGAACGTAATCCAACCGCAATAAATCTGAACTAGGGGGGATTAAATCTTCTGGTTCAATTGGATTTACTGGATTTTCTGGATCAGCTACTTGTTGATGATCATTAAATTCAATTTTCCCAGTTCCAACAGTATCGCTTTGTGCCAATACCATCTGCGGCATCATCAAGAAGAGGAAAGAAGATAGTAAAAAGAATTTTTTCATCCCTTCTCCTCCTTTTTGCGTTTCTTCCAAAAAAGTAACAAGAAGAATAGTAAGATGAGGCCAACACCTGTGTACATCAAACTTTTCTTTATCATTTCCCCTGTAGCAGGGTAACTTTTACCATAAGGTTTTGACGTGCCACTAGGTTTTGCAACTGGTGTAATACTTTGTGACTGTTGCGTGGATTCAACACTTCCTTGTTCTCCTTCTTCAAATACAATCACGCCTTCTGTCGTTACACTTTGCGATTTCTGACCTTGTTCTTCGGCGTAAAATTCACCAAAAGATGTAAACAACGCAAGAAAAATAACGGCGGTTGTTACAATTCGTTTAAGACTAAAAATTCTGCGCTTCATTTTTTCTCACGCCCTTTCTATCTTGCATCCCCTAATGTCCAAAGAATTTCCGCTTGATAATCGCCAAGTTTTTTGACATTGGCAGCTGTCGTTTCAAATTTCAAACCTGGTCCATTTTCATCCCAGGTATCACTAATGTTGTACTCTGATTGATCTTCAGCATGTTGCGCTGAGTAAACTGCTTCGGCTTCATCGTGTAGTACCACTGCTGAATTTTCTTCAGTAGTTTTTTGATAACTTAAAACATCCGTCAAAATAAAGTTTGGATCATCGACATCTCCTGCTTGCAAGGTGAAGTCCTTTGTCAAGGTTGCCGTTAATGTCCAATTAGCTTTTATTCCACGATTATCCCAAATCACTAATGGCTCTTGATATTGTGGTTTTTCCACGCGAATGTCAGAAAACCAAACTTGATGCGTTTCAAAATCCAATGTTTCAGGATAAGATGAGATAAATAAAGTACCGTCAAATTCATATTTCACAATTTTACCGGTGGAAGTAACTTCTACTTGCTCCTCATTTCCCGGTCTAGTTAGAAGTAAGTAATGTAAATCCTCAGCATCTTGTAATCCTTTTAAAACGGCTTGCTCTGCCGTTAAATCAACTTTATCGCCTGGAATCTTGTCGCTAATTACGACTGGTGTCACAATATCTTGATCTTTACTATCGACAAATCGAATCGTTAAACTATTATCAAAAATCGTAATTTCTACCGTAATAGTCGCTTTGTTGCCGGCTTCATCTACTAGTTCAATCAGTAAATCTTTTAGACCTGGGGTTTGTACCATTTCATCAAAATCTTGATTTTCAGCAAATTTCACGCTTATCTTGTCTACTTCACTTACATTATCGGTCAAGTTTTCTAAAAATATTTTTGGATCTGCATTTTGAATGGCATTAACATTCCCAATATTAATCTCTGTCGGTTTCGGCTCGGCTGTTGGCGCTGTTTTATCATTAAAAGTTACTTGAATAGTTTTAGAAACTTTATCCGTTCCATTGTCGATAGTTAATGTAATCGTCATTGGTTGTTCTTCATGAGCACTATTGACGATAACTTCTTCCACATCAATACTGACTTTATCTGTATCGGTCACAGAAGTAACTACACCTTCGATCATTTCCACAGCTTCTACTTGCCCATTTATTAAAATAAATTCTTTTAATTGATTTTCTGTAACTGCGTTTTCCCATTCACTTCGATCTAAGCGAAAATCTTCTCCGGTAATTGCAACGTTGCCGCTTACCTCACCTTCTACTACAGTAATTGGGATTTCGATTGGTTCACTATCATTTTTGGCTTTATCCGTTAAAATCACATGAATAACTTTACTACCGACAGAACTTACTAAGGTTTCAATTTCATTTGCATTTTCTATCAAGCGAATTTGAAGTTCCTCAGCTTCGGTTACATTATCTTGATACGTACTTAAAAACTTAAATAAATCGATATCTGATCCAATGAGGTAGTCTGCTTTATTTAGCGGTACCAAGGTATGTTTCCCGGTACCAGTCGGAGGTTCTACATCTTTTACTGTCACCACTATTTCCTTTGTGATACTTTCTTGTAACCCATTTTCGACATCTGTCGGTACAATTAATTTAACGGTATATTCTCCAGATGCTGTGGATAAACCACCTAAATCCGCTACTTCAATCTTTTCTGTCACATCAACTTCAGCACCATCTTTTAAATAAAATGCACTTGCGCTACTTTCGGCCAAAATAAAATCTTTAATTTCTGCTTCAGTTTTATCTTTTATGTCTGTTGCGTCAATTTCAATATCTTTAGCATCAATGCCGGTTCCTTCGTCGTAAACAATCAATTTGGCTTCAACTGTAGCTGTATTGCCAGCTTCATCTGTTACATTAATTTCAATAACATGGCCTTCTTTAGTCGGCTGATGAACTAACTCAGAAATATCTGTCTTGTAAGAAATAGCAAATGTTTGATTTTCCATTGGATTTGTATCCTGAATATTTTCTAAAAAGACATCAGCACTAGGAGGCATTACTCCTTTTTCAACAATGTAAGACCGTCCATCTGCAGTTGGTGCAGTTGTATCTTTTACTGTCGTAATCGCATAGTTTTCTTTCCCATTTAGCCAACCTACAGCCATTATTTTCTGACCGGCAACTAAATTTTCACGCTCATCTTCAGGAACTGTAAATTGATAGCTACCAGTAAAAGAATCCGCAATCGTATGAAAAACCCGCTCATCCCCTTCTAAAGGAGATGCAACTGCTGGGGTTCCAACTGGTCGATCTAATGGTAGCGGATCATCTTCTGTATAATCATCACGATCAACATAGTAAAAGGTAATAGCTGTTCCATTACCATACTCTGGATCGGGATTTACCGCCCCACTGAATTCTTTATGAGCATCTTCGTTTGGATTATCCGTAATATCGTTTATGCCAATATTGACATCCTCAATAAATTCAAACAAAACCCGTGAAAAACCGGTATGACTAGCTGACGGAACACTGCTGCCAGAGCGTCCACTCGTATAATAGTTTTCCAAGAAGTCGTCAGTGATAGTGCTCGTTACACTTTGTCCGACTAAACCTGTTTGATTTCGACCATTATACGTAACATCTACTCCATAAATTGGAGCCCAAGATTTATATAATACAGTCGGATCTGATTTCAACCATGTTGAAACTTTTTGGACATCTGCAATAAAATGACCTGGATTTGACATATTAATCAAATGAGCATTCGTATTAGCTCGAGCATCTAAATCAATAGAATAGGCATCAGCGAAGCGAAAAGCCCCCCTGGCTCCAATATCAATCAAATTTCGCGAACCTGTTCCATCTTCTAACTTAATATTGAAAACTGATTTTCGCCCAATTTCAAAAGTACTATCGCTACCAGCGGTGATGACATCTCTACTATCGGTTCCCTGATTTTTCAGATTGATGTGTAATTCTCCTTCATCCCAAACATTGAACTTAGAGCTATTCCCGATAGAAACTGCATTTCGAGTACCTCCCATAGGTCCGTTGATATTGATATTCACCTTAGCTTTATTGGAGATATCAATATTGGTTCCATTTGCAAGTTCTATTCCACCTTTAGTCGTATCCTTTGCTGTATTCAAAGTTAATTCCGCTTCGTCTTCTACAATGACATCGCCTTTATTAAGCGCTAAAACATAGTAGCCAACACCATAGTTTTCTCCGGTACTTCCAAGAGTAGTAATATTTACTTTAGCTTTACTTTTCAATAGCGCATAAGCGTCTTCTCCTGAAGTAGAGCCTATGTTTCCAAGATAACTTGCTAAAATAAAACCATTACCATTTTCAACGTCCACCTCGGTTTCACTATTTTCTTCAAAGACGGTGCGAAAAGCTTCTAAACCAGATTGGTTTCCTTGTGTACTAATAATTCTCTCAGGGGTAAAGGGGTCTTCGTAACTATTAACAGACTTAATAGTATTTTTGCCAATAAAACGCATGGTAGCTTGATATGAAGCAGTTAGCTGGCCACCTTCATAATAGACATTTTCAATTGCTAATTCTGATTCAATTGAAGTTGCATCACCTATTCGAAAAGGACCATAATAATTCGTTCCATACATCGCTAAATCTTTGACATAAACTTTTCTGACATCACTAAGATTAGAACGCCAACTGTATGACGTCCCATGAAAATGAATCGTATTTTCTAGCCCATCTACGACAAAATCTACTCGATTAACCGGAATAGTAACGTTAGCGGCATAAGCCGCCGTTCCTGTACGAGGATTCGAAAAACTTGCGGTTACTTTAATATAATCCGCATCATTTTTTTCTGCTTCATCTCCTGAAAAGCCATTCGTGACCGCCTTGTCAAAATCTGACCAGTTATCTACTTCAATAATTTTCGTCGCAGCTGCTTCTGTACCCCAAACCGCTGTTTCATCTGCTGCTGCTTTTATCAATCGTGCTTTTGATACTTTTTCATCTGATTCATCTGACTCATCAGTATCCTCAGCTTCTTCAGCTGTTTCAGATGACGAGACTTGTGTTGAGTAATCACGGTTGTCTGAGTCGTCAATTTTTTCTAAAATAGCTGAACTAGCAGTAGCTTTTATATCTGTACCATCAGTTGTTATTACGGTCTGATCTTCACCTGCAAAAATCGGCTGTAAATAGCCAATAACATTTCCAACTAGCAATAAACCCGCAATTGTTACTAAAACAATCAACCCTTTTTTCTCTTTCTTCATTCAATTCTCAACTCCTTTCTATTGTGTTTTTTTGCCCATTGGAGAAAAGCAATGAGCTTATTTTCAACCACTAAATCGTGGTGAAAACTTGGGGCAAGAATTCATCTAACCACGGCGTTAGTCGTAGTTGTTGTCCTTCATATATCAGATAGCCCTCTAAATTATTCCATCGTCGTAAAGATTGCACCGATATTTTAAAGCGTTTCGCTATTTTTGCTAATGTATCGCCGCGTTGAACACTATAAAAACCAGCAGGGCGTTGTCTGTAGGCCTTGACGGAATAATTTTTGAAAAAGGGTGTGTTCAATCTCAAAAACAGCTCGTTTCCTGCTGGCTTACTAAAATGCTCAAGGTCTCTTTCAAAATATTTCACGCTATAGCTTAACTTTTCTTCTTCTTTTAAACGAATTGTTTTCCCAACTTCTAATACTTGTCCAACCGCTAATAGATAGCTATTTAAACCATTTTGTGAAACGATTTGATGAAGAGGGACTTGATATAATCGGCAAATGGAAACCAATGATTCTCCGGCTTTAACTGTGTGCGCTACGGTCGCTTGTTTTTTATTCACTTTTCTATTTGGTTGGACTGATTTTTCTGTTGCTACCGTAATATTTTTTACAATATCGCGCTCGTTGTTTTTTGAATTTTCTGTTTTTTTATCCAAGATGGGATTAGTCAAATTTTCAACTTTTACTGCCGGAATATCATAAGCCGTCAAATTATAAGTCCGAATTAAACCATTTAATTTTGCTGCATAGCTGGTATCCGTGGCATATCTTCCCATTAAAAAGCGGGTCGCATCTTGATAAGATTTCGTATTGCTTTTCCAAACCCCACTATAAAAGTTGTGATTATAAGGAAGTCCTCCGCGAATTAATTGAACATAATCTTCCAATGATTGTTTATATGAAGGATATTTTCTGAAGTTAGCCCGAATGGTATAGTGATTGCCGCTACCATCATCTTCTTGGGTGGCAAAATTTACGCTAGTGCCTTTATAACTACCTTTAATTCCAAATAAATTGTAATTGGGCGGGCTTGCCAGTGAACTGTTTCCTGACGCACTTTCTAAAATAGCCTGGGCTATCATCACAGATGCGTATAATCCATGCTTTTGGCCCAAATTTCTGGCATCTTCACCAATAGTTTTAATAAACCGCTGTGTGGTGAAATTGGGTGAGAAAGTATAACTATTTTCACCCATGGTTACACTACTTGTAGTATCCCCATTTGTTGTCGTTCTTTTAGAACTTTGACTTTTACCGGGCGCAAATGGTGTGCTTTTATGGACTTTTGTTTTAGCAGTTTTGTTTTTCTTTTTAGGTGCTGTAGTAGTCTTTTTCTGACTCGAACTTGTATTGATTTTGTCGGATTGGTTTTTCCCAACTGAACTTGATGTTGGGTTAGAATTTGCTGCATCTACTGTAACGATTTCTTTTTCTGCTTCAACATTTTCAGAAGTTGGTGTGGTATCTTCTTTACTGTCAGTTGGAGTAGCACCTTCTTTACTTTCTTCTGTTGATGCTGTCTGTTCATCAGTGGCATCCGTTGTTTCAGCTATTTCTGTTGAAGAATCAGAATCTTTTTCTGCCAGTTCTTCTGATTCTACGTTTTTTTCTACTTCTATTTCTTCTTGCTCATCAGGTTCCTCTTTATCGTGACTATCTAAGAGAGGAATCTCCTGCTTATCGCTTTCGTTTGTTTCTTTTATTTCATTTTCTTTTTCATCCAGATTTTTTGCATTGACTGGTGTGGATAAAAAAGTTGTAGTAGATGAAGCAATCACAAACGCTCCTGTTAATAGCGGTACGATTTTTTTCATGGATTTTCCCCCCTCACTTTTGATCATTTTGTAGCTCGATGGGATTGTTGTAGTAGTTGATCTAACAAAGATATCGACTCATCGCGCATTTTTTCAATATAATTTTGATAACGTAAACATCCTTGTTTTAATTCCTCTAATTCTTCTTCTGATTTCATTTTAAGATCATGCGCATCAAATTCAGCTTTGCGCACAATTTCTTTGGCTTTCGATTTTGCGGCTAATAAGACATCTGCCAGCTCATTTTTCGTCAATTCCAATTCGTCACGTTCTTGACTTGACTTCAATGCTGTAAGCTCTGCTTTTACCTGTTGGTATTTTTCTTCTAATTCACTATAGGCATCACTGGGTAGGCTAATTTCATCATCGTCCTTGTCTTCTGGCGTTTGTTTTTCAAGACGCTGCGTTAACTCCATCGCACGATTACTGGCAAATTCCAAATTGGCTGTCAATTGTTTATTTTCAGCTTTTAAGGTTTCTATTTTTTGATTCAGTTGCTCACTTTCTGCTACCCGTCCGTCATAATCAGCAGGAATTGCAGCAACAGAAGCCAATTCATTTTCCATTTTTTCAACGGTTGCTTGTAACTCTTGTACCTTAGTAGTCAGCTCTTGTTTTTCTTTCTCTAACCCTGTATTTTTTTCCTTCAATGACGCAATCTCTTGTGTCAGTGAACTATTTTTTGCTTCTAATTCTTTGACATCTTCATCGCTATCATCATGAAAACCGAGTTCTTCTAATTCTGCTAATAAGTCATCTTTCTTTTTTTTACCAAACATCTCTTTTTCCCCTCTCTATTTTTATTCCGTCAATTTCTGGAGTAAAGTTAGCGACCTAAACTAATTTCACTCATCAGTACTCTGTTACAGTCCTAGTATATAAAAATCTTATTCACTTTTTTTCTCAAAAATATTATCGTTATTTAATAAAATTGAAAAAAACTTACCTAGTTTTCTCAAAAATTCAATAGAATTACAAAAAAATTGAGAATGTTTAAATACAACATTCCCGTTTTTTCAACATTTGTGCTTTTTTTGAAATAAAAACAGCTAATATTGTTTTTATTTTCACAATCAAATTTTTATTGTGAGTTAAAAAAAATGATTGTTAAAAACGCTTTTTTTATCATAAATAGTAATTGCGCCTTCAAAAACCTCATTTTTTTAAATAAAAAAATGGAAATGTGATACATAATCAACTGAAAGCTTCCTGCGGCACAATTATTCGTCTTTTAAAAAGAATCGTAGTAAAATCGTGGTAATTATCAGAGGATGAGCTGATAAATAAAAAAGGAGGTTTTCCAGCATGAAAAAAATTGGTTTTTTGAGTTTTGGTCATTGGATGGATCGTGGGTCATTGGTTAAGACTGCTAGCGATGCTTATTTGCAATCAATTGAATTAGCAGTTGAAGCTGAAAAAATCGGCGTGGACGGTGCATATTTCCGCGTTCATCATTTTGCCCCTCAAATCGGTTCCCCATTTCCACTTTTATCTGCGATTGGTGCGAAAACAAGCAAGATCGAAGTTGGGACAGGTTTAATCGATATGCGCTATGAAAATCCGTATATGATGGCTGAAAATGCTAGCTTAACGGATGTTATTACACAAGGTCGTGTGCAATTAGGCGTGGGTCGTGGTTCACCTGAACAAGTTTTAGATGGTTGGCGTTATTTTGGTTATGACTACACGGAAGAAGAAATTAAAGAAATCACACGGGAACGGACATTGGAATTTTTGGATTTATTAGAAGGTAAATATTTTGCTGAACCAAATCCACAACCAATGTTCCCGCAAGCACCAGGAAAATTACGTCTTGAACCTTATGCAGAAGGATTACGTCAACGCATCTGGTGGGGGGCCGGTTCCAAAGAAACTGCGATTTGGGCAGCAAAACATGGAATGAATTTGCAATCTTCTACTTTGGTGAATTATGAAAGTAACGAACCTTTTCATGTGCAGCAAGCCAATCAATTACGAGCATACAAACAAGCTTGGAAAGAAGCCGGACATAACTTTGAACCACGTACATTAGTAACACGTTCGATTCAACCGATTACAACCGACTTGGACCGCCAATTATTCGGACAAGATGGTGAACCGCAACAAGATTCTGTGGGTTACTTAGCTTATCACCGTAATCCAACAATTTTTGGACGTACTTTTGCTGGGGAACCAGATAAATTAGTGAAAGAACTGGCAGAAGATGAAGCAATTAAAGAAGCTGATACGGTTTTAATCACTATTCCAAATACTTTGGGTGTCGAATATAATATGCACATTTTAGAAACAATTATGAAAGATGTAGCACCAGAATTGGGCTGGCGTTAAGTTACCAGCCTTAGTTGCTAGTTGAATGCACAAAAAAGCGTCGAAAATCAAGTAGAAAAAGTTTTATCTCTCTACTTGTATTTCGGCGCTTTTTGCTATTTTTTAATAATCATTTGAATGGCTTGTTGAATTTTTTCTTGTTGGACTGTTGCATCTTCGGTGGGATTTTCCAAGCAATTTTTCAAATTCTCCGCTACGATAATTCCCATTACTCGATCAATACTTGCGCGAACCGCACTTAATTGGGTAATGACATCGACACACTCTTTTTCCTCTTCAATCATCTTTTGAATGCCTCGAATTTGTCCTTCCGTACGTTTTAAACGATTTAAAATATTCTTATCACAGCTAGCGGCCATCAACAACTGCTCCTTTCCATTCCATCATTCCACCTAAAACATTGGTCACCTGATAACCTTGAGCAGTTAAAAATTGACACGCAATTTCAGAACGACGGCCTGAATGACAGATAACGTAATAGTGAGTATCTTTAGCTAATTCAAAAAAGCGATTTTCTAATTGGCTTAATGGCAAGTTTTTTGCATTCGGAATATGTCCTGCAGCAAATTCATCTGCTTCACGCACATCAATTACGACTAAATTTTCTTTTTGCAATAGTTCATTAAAATCATTATTTGATATTGTTTTTTCCATGTTTAATCTCCTCTGGTCTTACCATCCGATACAATGCAAATGCCCCGTCTAAATTCACTACGTCAAAGCCATTTTGCTTCAAAATTCGTTCTGCGATATAACTACGTAACCCACTGTGGCACGTGACAATGTATTCTTTTTCTTTGTCTAACTGCGCTAAATTGTTCCGCAATGTATCTAACGGTATATGAACAGATTGTAAAAATTGACCGTTATTTATTAATTCAGCTTCATTGCGTACATCTAATAGCACTTTACCTTTTTTTATTTCATCAGAAAGCTCGTACCATTGAATATTTTGGCTAAAATCTTCTGCAATGTTTAAGGCGCTATAGCCCAGCATATTCACTGGATCTTTAGCCGAACCAAAAGGTGGGGCATAGGTGAATTCTAATTCCGGTAAGTCAAAAATTGTCTGTTCCCCTTTAATGGCAGTAGCTAAGACATCAATGCGTTTATCAACACCTTTTGCTCCTATGCCTTGCGCGCCATAAATCGTTCCTGTCGTGGGATTAAAAATTAATTTTAAGGTTAATTCTGTAGCACCCGGATAGTAACCGGCATGATCTTTACCACTCACATGGACAACAGCATAAGGTAAGCCCGCTTGTTGCACAGCTTTTTCATTTAGTCCCGTAGCTGCCGCACTTAAATGAAAGACACGTACAATTGCCGTTCCGATACTGCCGCGATTTTTACGTGGCAAGCCATAAATTACATCGGCAACCTGCCGCCCTTGACGGTTCGCCGGTGAAGCTAAGGGAATCAAGGCATCTTCATTGGAAATTTGTTGCTTGGTGACAATTGCATCTCCTACGGCAAAAATTCCAGCAAGATTGGTTTCATATTTTTCATCTACGACAATACCACCTCTTAACCCCAATTCAATACCGGCTTTTTGGGCAAGCGTTGTTTCTGGTTGCACACCAACAGATAAAATCGTGATATCTGTTTCCAGTTGAGTACCATCTTCTAATACAATTTCTCTGCCAGCTTGTTTAAAGGCTACTGCTGATTGTCCAGTAATGACGTTAACCCCGTTATCAATCAGCTCTTTTTGCACAAAACTGGCCATTTCTTCATCTAATGGCGGTAAAACATGAGGAGCCTTTTCAATAATCGTGACGTCTAAACCTGTTTTTTTCAAATTCTCTGCCATTTCCAAACCGATAAAACCTGCCCCAATGACAGTTGCCTTTTTGACGTTCGGTGTAAGTGCCTGCATAATTTTATCTAAGTCGGGTACATTCCGTAGCGTAAAAGTATTTTTCGCTTCCTCAATACCACTAATTGGTGGAACAAATGGTTTTGCCCCCGGCGATAAAATAAGGAAGTCATAGCTTTCTTGATACGTTTCAGTTTGGTTTTGTATCGTCACAACTTTTTTTGCGGCTTCAATTTCTATAACTTCATTAAAAGGGCGCACATCCAAATTGAAGCGCCGGTGTAAACTTTCCGGTGTTTGGACCAATAATGCTTCTTTATCTGCAATTTCACCCGAAACATAATAAGGTAAACCACAGTTGGCAAAGGAGACAAATGGTCCTTTTTCCAAAATAACAATTTCTGCTTTTTCATCTAAGCGGCGTAATCGCGTAGCTGCTGACATTCCTCCTGCTACTCCGCCTACGATAATGACTTTCATGCTTTTCCTCCTCTTACTTTGCCAGACCACTGACTCATGCCACCTTTGACATTCACCACATCGTAGCCTTGATCTCTTAACTGTTTTGCTGCTTGTTTACTGCGCATCCCAGACTGACAAATGACATAAATTTCAGTATCTTTTTTTCCACGATAACCTGAAATCTTGTTTAAGGGAATATTTTGCGCACTTGAAATATGCCCTTTCCGGTATTCCTCTGGTGTGCGTACATCTAATAATGTGATAGAACTAGTCAATTTATCTGCTAGTTCTGTCGTTGTAATACTTTTTGTCTTTGAAAAAAATGAAAACATAATGCCACTCCTTATATACCCCGATAGGTATTATTGAACAATAGAAAACCACCATTGTCAAACACGAAGCATCATTTGTTTTTCTAAAAAAATATTTCTATTTTCCATTATCTTTATGTTAATACCTACATAGGGTATATTAGAATACTGATTTATCCTTAACTAAAAAGACTACCGAGTTTTATTTTCTCAGTAGCCTTTGTCTAGGTGCTCTTTAATTTTTGATTGCCAAACCAATGGCTAAGTAGACAGCATATATGCACCAGATAAAATAAGGAGTAAACAGAAATGTTGCCAGTTTTTGAATAGAATAAAAACGGATCAGACAACTAAAAACTGTGGCCAATAGTAGTAAAACAATTACTACGCCTAACCAAAAATTCTCACCGCCAAAGAAAACAATGCTCCAAATAAAATTCAAAAGAAGTTGTAAACCAAATAAGAATAACGCTTGATTTTTTACTTTCTTGCTACTCGATGCATTTAAAATAAAATACAAGGCCGTTCCAATTAATCCATATAAAACAGTCCATATAATGCCAATAATATTTCCTGGGGGTGAAAAAGGCGGCGTATTCAAATTTGCATAAGTAGCTGCAATATCCCCTGCAAAAACTCCCGACAAAATTCCCACTGCTTCAACACCAAGCACACACAATAACCATTGGCCCATTTTCTTCATATTTTATCTCATCTCCTCTATTTTAAAGACAGCTAGTCCGTTATTTCATTTTTTACCTTCTTAACCCAGCATACGCTTCTTAAATGCGACAAAAAACAAATCTGCTCAATATCTCGCTAAATAATTTTAAATTTTGAGTTTTATAAGGCGAAATATTCGATTATTTTACCCAAATAGGCTATTCTACCTAAAAAATAAAGGATTGTTGCGAAATGACAAAAACAAATACTACCCCAACTTGCCAAGCTAAAATAATCGGTTTAGAAGGTGTGCACGAAGTTATCCTAGTAAAAGAATATCAAAATGTGGCGATCGTAGAATGTCTTGATACTAATGAGTTAGCAGTAGCAAAGCGCTGCGATGTAATTATCAATGATTCTGATAAGGACAAAGACTAACTAAAATTGCCAAACGCTTTTGTTCGTTCCTAGATACTAAAAGTGTTACCCTTATTACGAGGTGATCACAATGCATTATGCCATTTTTTATAATCCCACTGCCGGACGTGGTGATAACGAAGACACGGCTCAAAAAGTCGCAGCTAAATTAAAGAAAGCTGGTCATACTTCTGAACCACTTACAGCTCCCAATCCTAAAAAAGCGGTTGAAAAAATTCGTACTTCTTTAACAGATTACGATGGCCTGATTTCAATTGGAGGGGACGGGACGTTAAATCTAGTGGCGACTGCCTTTTTACAAGCAAAACAAACACTCCCTTTAGGAATCATTCCTGGAGGAACCATTAATAACTTTGCCAAACGATGGGAAATTCCCCAGGATTTAGATGCTGCAATGGCTTTGATATTAGATCAACAGAAGATAAACGTCGGCATTGGCGCCTGCCAAGACAGACAAAAAGTAATTGTCAGTTCTTTGACTTTTGGTTCTTTGGCAGATATTTCCAATCAAGTCCGTCAAAGCGAGAAACGAAAATTCGGCTTATTGATTTATCCGTTAAAAGGTCTTAAACAAATTAGTCAAAAAGCCTCTTATAAGGTGCATATTCAGACAGAAGATTTCAACGAAAAAATGAAAGTTTGGATTTTCCTATTGACAACGACACATTTGGTAGGAGGTATTGATTACGTCCCTTCAAGCCCCCATGCCTTTCACGTCAGTATCTTGCATAACATGCGCTTACGGAAATTATTTCAATTACTCTTTTTTGTTTTAACTGGGAATTTGCGTCAAAAAAAAGCCCATACACTTACCTATTTAAAACCTAAAAAAATTAGGTTAGAGTCTTTGGAACAAAAGAAAATTTACAGTCGGATTGATGGTGATAAAGGACCAGCTCTACCTTTAACTGTAGAATTTTTAGATGGCTTTTTGCCTATATATGCCAAAACTACGGTGGAATCTAATCCTGATTAATTAGACGCAAAAACACGGCTTGCGCTTTTCTAAGAGAGAAGCGCAAGCCGTGTTTTTTACAAATACCGCCTAAGTTATTCGATATGCATGTAAATATTTTTTGTTTGAGAATAAGCATCTAGAATCGTTTTATAAGTTTCCCGTCCGATACCAGATTTTTTGTAACCTCCAAACGGTGTTCCTGCCGGTAACTCGCCATAAGTATTGATCCACATGGTCCCTGTACGAACAGCGCGAGCAACCCGGAATGCTTTATTAATATTTTCCGTGAAGACACCGCCGGCTAAACCGTAATCTGAATCATTGGCGATTTCAATCGCCTCTTTTTCATCTTCAAATTTAATTACTACAATAACCGGACCAAAAATTTCTTCTTGGGCAACGCGCATATCATTGCTAACCTCAGCCAAAATAGTTGGTTTGACAAAAGCGCCTTCTGATAGTGGGCCATCTGTATAGCGTTCGCCACCCACAATAACTTTCGCCCCTTCATCTTTACCAATTTTAATATAGTCCAAAATAGTTTCAACTTGTCCTTCATTAATTTGAGCGCCCATGACCGTATCTTCTTCCCAAGGGAGACCGACTTTTACTGCTTTAAAACTTTCAGCTAATTTTTCAACAAAATCGTCGTAAATATCAGCTTGTACTAATAAGCGACTTCCTGCTGAACAAACTTGTCCTTGATTGGTTAAAATACCATCTTTGGCATATTCCAGTGCCCGTTTTTGGTCGGCATCACTGAAAATAATGTGAGCGGATTTTCCACCTAACTCTAATGTCGCTGGAATGAGATTTTTTGCTGCACCTTCGGCTACTTTATAACCCACTTCAGTTGAACCCGTAAAGGCAATTTTGGCAAAACCAGGATGGCTTAACATATAATCACCAGACTCAGAACCTTTTCCGGTTACCACATTTAAGACCCCTTTTGGTAATAATGGGCCGATTAATTTCGTTGCCTCTAATAAACTAAGGGGAGTGGATGAAGAAGGATGAATCACGATGGTGTTACCCGCTGCTAATGCGGGAGCTATTTTCCACGCTGCCATCAGCAAAGGAAAATTCCACGGTACAATTTGACCAACTACACCGATTGGTTCTTTTAACACCATTGTCAAAGTGTGTTCATCTAACTCTTTAATGGTACCTTCTTCTGAACGCACTAATGCTGCAAAGTAACGAAAATGATCGATTACCAAAGGAATATCTGCATTTTTAGTTTCCCGTAGCGGCTTGCCATTATCATATGTTTCAATCCATGCCAATTTTTCGGCATTTTCTTCTAAAACGTCGGCAATGTCTAAAAGAATTTGACTGCGCTCTTCAACTCCAGTCTTGCTCCACGCAGGAAATGCTGCACTTGCCGCTTCTACTGCCTGATCCACATCTTCTTCTTCAGCACTGATAAAAGTTGCTAATGTAGCACCATCACTTGGATTTTTGGAGGTTAGTGTTTTTCCTTTAACCCCATTTGTCCACTCACCATTGATATACATCAAATACTTTTCGTCTAGCAGTTCTGCAGGTTTCTTCACCGAATCTCCTCCTATTTTTTGGGTTTATCTAAAAATTTGGCACAAAAAAATTTTGAAATTTCCTTATGCCGCTTAATCTCAGTATAAAGAAGAAACAAAGTAGACTTCAAATGATATGTATCCGTTTTCTTTTTGAGTATTACAGACCTTTAGAGAAACCACGTCCTAACAGAAACCAAAGGAATTTTTCTAAACTATTAAGATTTTATTAAGCGCCGCTACAAGAAGAATTGTCTTGCCGGATTTCTCATATTTCTTTTGTGATTTTTTTCCTTATGTTACGATAAAAATATAGAGCGTTTTCAAAGGAGGAACAAGAAATGAAAATAAAACGATTTTCCGGTGGTTTCTTTTTTGATGCTAGTAGTAATCACTTAAAAGACTTGTTCAAAATTCAGCAAGAAGAAGTTGTGACATTCGAGCCTGCTTTGGTTGTAATTCCTTTTGATCAGCATATCGGCGCTGCCAATGAATTGGTGGTAGCCATAGGAGATACCGTCAAAAAAGGAGAAGTCATCGCTAAAAGCAGCGCTGATATTAGTGGGCATGTCCATTCTTCGATTACTGGAACTCTAGTAGATGTTTGCGAAGTTCCAGCACTAGAAGGCAACACCCAAACTGCCGCTGTTATCAAAGGCGAGTCGAAAAATAGTAACACTGAAAGTTTGATTGATGTGCGCTATTCTCCTGAAAAAGCTGTCCGAGCTGCTGGAATTGTCGGATTGGGCGGTGCCACTTTTCCAACCCATGTTAAATTGAATCCCGCCGATCATATTGATGTTCAAACGATTATTCTAAATGGCGCCGAATGTGAGCCTTTTATTGCCTCAGATGATTTCTTAATGCAAAAAGAAAGCAGCAAAATTTTGCGCGGTGGTGAAATTGCCCGAGATATTTTAGATGCAAAAGAAATTTTAGTTGGGATTGAAAGAGATAAACCTCAAGCCATTGCAGCGATGGAAAAAGCTGCGCGCAAAGTTAAAAATTGTCGGATTGTTCCTTTACCAGTGAAATATCCCCAAGGGGGCGAAGGCCAGCTTTTAGAAACTTTAGTTGCCGCTGAATCGCCACTGGATGGGCGTTCAGTGGAAACGGGAGCTTTTACAATTAATGTAGCGACAGCTTTTGCAATTGCAGAAAGCGTGGATGAACGGAAGTCTTTGACACACCGCTACGTGACAGTTACCGGAGACGTGCAGCAGCCGCAAGTTATTTGTTTTCCTTTAGGGACGCAAGTCAAAGATTTAATTGCATTTTGTGGGGGGTATAAAGGGCGTCCTTCACGGATTATTCATGGGGGGCCCATGATGGGAAAAGCTATCACCAATTTGGAATTACCCTTAACCAAAGGGAGTAATGCCATTATCGTTTTTAATGAAGAACACGACGAAAAGACAAATGAATCACCTTGTATTCGTTGCAATCGCTGTGTTGAAGTTTGTCCGGTGCGCTTAGAACCACAAAATATTGATCTGGCCTATCGCAGCAATGATTTATTTACTTGTGACCAGCTACTGGCAACAGCTTGTATTAACTGTGGCTGTTGTACGTATGTCTGTCCGGCCAGACGTCATTTGGCTGCCAACATCACCAAAGCAAGCGCCGCCATTCAAAAAGAAAAGGAGGCGTTAGAAGATGCTAAATAGGAGGACATTAAAAACCGCCGACTCTCCCCATCTACTCGGTGATACTAATACTCGCGGGATTATGAAATGGGTCTTAATTACTCTTTTTCCTATTATTTTAGTTTCAGGCTACTTTTTTGGTTGGCGGGTTTATCTTTTATTCTTCATTGCGATTACAACTGCTCAATTAGCCGAAATCGTTTGGTTTAAATGCTCAAAAAAAGAACTAACGTGGGATTTAAGTGCAATTGTCACTGCTGTGTTGATGACAATGAACTTACCGCCTTCTGCTCCGTGGTATTTTCCTGTCATTGGTGCAATTTTTGCCATTATTGTCGTAAAAGAATTTTTTGGTGGACTAGGCTACAACTTTTTAAATCCGGCATTAGGAGGACGAGCATTGTTAGTCGGTTTATTTTTCCAAGAAATGTTTAAAATTAGTTGGCCAGCTCCCCCTTTTAACAGTATTACACCTGATGCTGTCACTAAAGCTACACCATTGGCTCAGATGAAATCAGCCACATTAAGTAATACTGAATTGTGGCAAACGTTTATTGGCTTTACTGGCGGGCGTATTGGGGAAACCAGCAGTTTTTTAATTTTAATAGCCTTTATCGTTTTATGGCGCAAAAAAATCATTAGCCTGCATATTCCCTTAGTCATTCTTGCAACAGTAGGAATTGGTGCTTGGCTTTTTGCTGGTGATGGAACTTTTGCACCATGGCAAACTGTAGTCGGACATTTATTAAGTGGTGGATTATTATTGGGTGCCGTTTTCATGGCGACTGACTATGCTTCAAGCCCTTCAACCAAAGTTGGGGAATACCTCTATGCCTTTATCATTGGGTGTCTAATTATCATTTTCCGTTTCTGGGGTCCCACTCAAGAAGGGGTCAGTTATGCCATTTTAACCATGAATTGTGCTACGCCTTTCATTGATCGCATCTTACGTCGGCGCGTTTTAGGTGAAAAAAAGACAATGCCGCTTGATTTGAAATTCAGAAGATAGGAGGAAAAACAGATGAATTTAACCATGCGTATAGTATGTTTTTTCACTATTTTAGTCTTGCAAAACATTACCCAGCACATGCCAGTAAAAATTGGGCAAAAAAAGAAGACACCTTTTTTAAACCAAGTCCAGTTAACTTTTCTGATTACCGGCGCCGCTTTAGGTGGTACAGCTTTATTTTGGGGATTTGATCAAATTTTTGGAACCATCGGTGGCAACGAAGTAGTAATGCGCCCCTTTTTAGTAGGATTGATGAGTTTTGTAATATCAGGCGTGACACTTCTCTTAGTGAAAAAAAGATTAGAGCCTGCCTTACAATCTTGTTTGCTACTATTACCAATATTACTGAATTTAGCCCTTGTACCTGGACTTCTCAGAGACAGTAAAGCTGAATTTTGGTACACCTATCTTTTGAGCTTGCTTTTCCTTTTTGTCGTCAGTTTGTTTTCTGCTGGTATTTTAGAACGGTTAAAAATAGCCCCTATTCCGCGTCTTTTACAAGGCTTGCCAATCCAATTGACTGTCTTAATGCTAATATTTTTGAGCTTATCCTTTTTCAAAGGTGTTTTCTTTGACGAGTTATTTTAAACCGATTTTTGGTAGCAGCAAACTAAGAAAAGCGAAATGAACGTGATTAACTCTCAAGCAATAAGATGGGATTTTGATAAATTGCTCTTCAAATTTCTTAAAATTTCAGCTTATTGCCGTAGAGAGTTCGTTCATGAAGCTAGACACAAAAAAAGCGAAATGAACGTGGTTAACTCTCAAGCAATAAGATGGGATTTTGATAAATTGCTCTTCAAATTTCTTGAAATTTCAGCTTATTGCCGTAGAGAGTTCGTTCATGAAGCTAGACACAAAAAAAAGCGAAATGAACGTGGTTAACTCTCAAGCAATAAGATGGAATTTTGATAAATTGCTCTTCAAATTTCTTAAAATTTCAGCTTATTGCCGTAGAGAGTTCGTTCATGAAACTAGACACCAAGAAAAGCGAAATGAACGTGATCTATCGGTCATCTTCTTTTCTAAAATCATCTAATCTCTTAGATAACAAAAAAGAGGAACAACTTTAAAAGTACATTTAAAATTGTTCCTCTTTTAGCAATGCCTAAATATAAATAAAACCGCCAATCACACCGGCTACAATCATCAATAAAATTGGATTTAGTTTGGTCTTGCGCATAACAAAAAGGGATGCAGCCATTAAGAGTAAAGCTATCCAATCCAAACGCGCCCAATGAAAATCAGTGAAGTCACTACTATTAAAAAGTGTCAATAATAAAATAGTTAAGCCGGCAGACATGATTAATCCAACTGAAGAAGCTTTCAAACCTGCTAATAAGCCCTGGACAATTTTTGATTCCCGTTTACGCTGAAAAAACGCCGCTAAGCCAAGCGAAATACTTACGCCGCCAAAAATACAGCCGACTGTCGCGACAACCGCTCCCGGAATACCAAACAACTGCATCCCAACAAACGTTGACGTATTAACAGCTAATGGGCCAGGGGTCATTTGCGAAATCGTAATAATATCAGTAAATACTTTTTCGGAAAGCCAATGGAGTTCATTGACAATTTGTTCTTGAATCAAGGGAATAATGGCATAGCCCCCACCAATACTCAAAAAACCGATGGTCAAAAAACGCCAAAATAACTGCAGCATTTAGATTTCCCCCTTTTGCCAAACCACTAACATACATAAAATCGCTGTAATGCCTAAAATCACCAAAACATTCACTTGGAAAAAAGCATTGGCTACAAAACTAAAAGGGATGAGCAACGTCAACAGTAATTGTTTTTCTTTGACGATTAACTGCACCATATCAATTAACAAATCTACAATCATCGCCGCTACACAGGCTTGCATCCCTCTTAATACAGCCATCACTATCAGATTTTGGCTAAAAGCGACATAAAAACTAGAAATGACCGCTAAAATCACAATTGGTGGAATAATCCCACAAATTGCGCTTAAAAGCGCTCCAACATAGCCACCAGCTTTTTTTCCAGCCAAAACGCCAAGATTAATGGCAATCGCCCCCGGAGAGGATTGTGCAATTGCTGCCATTTCCATTAAGTCATCTTTTGAAAAATACGCTTTTTCATCGACATAAAATTTGCGAATCATAGGAACGACCACATAACCACCACCAAAAGTAAACGCACTGATATATAAATTCACCCGACAAATCCATGCGTAAAGCTTCAATTTTTCCATCGTGTCACTCCTTACAATTTTATTTCGTTTGATTCTCATTTTCTCGTCATCTAAGTATACGATTTGTTTTAACATGTGTGAAATGCTATTATTTGCTTAATAACATGCATAAAATTCATGTCAAAAAGAGGTGAAGGTGTGATGCAGTATCGCCAATGTTTCATTTTTTATACTGTCGCCAAAGAAAAAAGTTTTACTCAAGCAGCTACCAAACTTTTTATGACGCAATCGGCTATTTCGCATGCCATGAAAGATTTGGAAACAGAAGCTGGCACAGCGTTGTTTGAACGCTTACATCGCAAAATTGAACTCACAGCTGCAGGCACTGCATTACTGGCTACTGTTACCCCATTAGTTGAAAAATTTCAACAAGTCGAAATGCAACTGCAAAATTTAGAACAAGCTGCACCATTGCGACTGGCTTCTTGTATCACTTACGGGGAAATTACCTTACCGCAAGTCTTAGATCAATTTAAAAGCCAATTACCCCACCAAAAAATTATCGTTCAAATCTCACCAGCAGAAGATTGTTATAAAAAATTATCCGCCGGAAAAGTGGATCTTGCCATTTTAGAAGGCAGAGTGCCAAATGGCAATTATCAGCAAAAAGTGATTGCCAACTATCCACTAGCTTTTGTGGCCGCCCCTGATCTTTTCACTACTGCCAAGTTAACTTTGACTGAGCTTTTAAGTCAACCGCTACTTTTAAGAGAAAGAGGTTCTGCGGTACGGGAAACCTTTGAAGCCTTCTTAACCCTAAAAGGTTTACGCTGCTACCCAACGTGGGAGAGTACGGATTCGGCTAGTTTAATCGCCGCCACTAAAAATAAAATGGGCATAAGCTTATTACCACGGCCATTAGTTGCCAGAGCTTTAGCTAAAAATGAATTGGCGGAACTTGTCGTAAACCAGACAAAACTCCATAACCAAATCACCGCCTTACGTCCTAATCGCAATAATCCATCTGCTTTAGAAAAATTGTGGACATGTTTGTAGAAAAGCTGAACAAATGCGTTCAACTCTTTAGCATTAAGGCGGAATGATATGAAATTGCTCCTCAAATTTCTTATCATTTCGACTTAATGTCGCCAAGAGTTCATTTGTAAAGCTAGACAGATAGAAAAGCTGAACAAACGTGGTTAGCTCTCAAGTAATAAGACGAAATCTTGATAAATTGTTTCGCAAATTTCTCAAGATTTTGGCTTATTACCGTAGAGAGTTCGTTTGTGATGCTGGATCATAAGAAAAGCTAAAGACAATGATTAGTTCTTTGGAAAAATCAGATAATTTTTCCCCATAAAAAAACTTCGTAACAGTTCGTTTGCACCTGTAAAGATGTAAAACTGTTACGAAGTTTTTTCTATTTTGGCAAAGCTGACACAAATTTTTTGGTAATGACTTGTGGACGTGTGATTGCGCTTCCTACGACCGTAGCATATGCTCCTTTTTTCATCACAATCCCTAATTTTTCTGGAGTATCAATATTTCCCTCCACAATCAATGGTTTAGTAATCTCTTTTAATAGCTCATCTACTAAAGAAAAATCATTATCCGCAATATCTTGACCCTTTGTCTCCTCTGTGTACCCATGTAAAGTTGTCGCAATCAAATCAAAATCTAGTTCCTGACAATATTTTGCATCTGCAATAGTAGCACAATCAGCCATTAGCAACACCTCAGGATATTCTGCTCTAATTGTTGCCACAATCTCGGCTAATTTTTCTCCCTGTGGCCGTTCTCTTAGCGTACCATCCATTGCTACCACCTCACACCCGATGCTACAAAGAGCTCGTACTTCTTTTAATGTTGGTGTGATAAATACTGGATTTGTACCATATACTTTTTTAATAATACCAATAACCGGCGTTTCATTCGCATCTTTGATACATTGAATATCAGCAATGGAATTTGCGCGAATAGCTGTAGCTCCAGATTCTAAAGCGGCTTTTGCCATCCGACTCATAATAAATGGACTATGAAGCGGTTCATCTTCTAAGGCTTGACATGAAACAATTAGACCGCCTTTTATTTGTTGTGATACAGTTTCTAGTGACATACTATTTCCTCCTGCCATCAATTAAGTTTATTTTTTCACTCCTTTACTATAGCATGTTTCCAAATTGTCAAAAAAGCATACATTTTTCATACAATGGAATTCTCTTTATTTTCTTTGTTATTTATAATTTTCAATTTCCATGATACAATAGAGGTTATTGTTGGTTTTATAAATTGGATCAATTTATTTTTTATTATACTAAAGGAGTTTAATGAATCATGGATTACAAATTGAAAGTTTTAACTGAAAAAGATCTACCTGCGATTGCAGTGCTTTGTCAAGAAGCAAGTGATTATATGGTATTAGCTACAGGGGCGACAAATCCCCCAAAAGAAGCGCAAGATTTATTAACCTCATTCCCCCCACAAAAGAGATTAGAAGACAAAACGCTTTATGGCATTTTTGATTCACACGATACTTTAATCGGTGTCTTGGATCTTGTTCGCAACTATCCTACTACTAAAGCTTGGATGATTGGCTTACTTTTATTGACTCCAAAAGTACGGGGGCAACAAATTGGTGAGCAAGTCCATGCCCAAATTGTCGAGCAAATCAAATCCGACGGCGGTACAGAAATTCGCTTGGGGATTTTGAAAAATAATCCGCGTGCACAAGAATTCTGGGAACGTCAAGGTTATACTTTCCAAGAAGAAAAAATTGGCACTGTCGCTGGTGTTTTGATGCCTGTTTATGCGTTTAAACTTTCTCTTACGCAACCTGTGCAAAATTAAGTGCATTACAGGGATGCTTCCTTCTATTTTCAAAATAAAACTTACTACTAGAAATGCGCAAGCGTAGTTAAAAAATACCGCTTCTGCATTCATCTGTTCTTTTAAGTGAAAGCCATCATTTTTCTTTTGAAAAATGATGGCTTTTTACTACCAAAAAGGCCGCTAAGCACTGCTCCTTTTTGCTTATTTTTCGTAAGTGTTTTTCTTTGCCAGCCTTTGTTAAAAAAGGTACTATACAAGTAAGTTATAAAAAAGGAGCTGTTTTTTGTGAAAATTATCGTTGTCGGCGGTGTAGCTGGTGGCCCTTCTTTTGCCACACGTTTACGTCGTTTAAATGAAAATCATGAAATCGTTTTATATGAGCGGGGAGAAAATATTTCCTTTGCCAGTTGTGCCCTACCTTATTATTTAGGCGGAGTTATTAAAGATCGAGATAGCTTAATTGAACGGACTCCCGCACAATTAAAAGAAAAGAATAATATCGATGTTTTTATTGAACACGAAGTTACTAGCATTGATCCGATTAATAAAACTGTCAGTGTAAAAAACTTAGCAGACGGAACCAATAAAATTGATAATTATGATCGTCTCATCTTAGCATCTGGTGCCCGCCCAACTTTACCACCGATTAAAGGTGCTAACGAAGCTAAAAACGGCTTTATTTTACGCAATGTGACCCATGCAGATAAAATCATGGACTTTTTAAATACTGAAAAACCACAAAGTGTAACGGTTTTAGGCGCTGGCGTAATGGGATTAGAACTGGCTGAAAACTTTAAAGAACGCGGCCTTGACGTGACTTTAATCGATCAATTGCCACAAGTTGCTTTCCCTTATGATACTGAAATTGCCGCTTTGGTTTATGACCACTTAGTTGAACATGGCTTACATGTGATTTTAAATACAACTGTTACTGAAATTAGCGACCATGGACGCACTGTTCACTTATCAAATGGGGATACGCTGCAAACAGATATGATTATCTTTGCAACCGGCGTCGCACCAAACAACGAACTAGCGGCTTCTGCTGGCATTGATTTATCCAAATCTGGTCAAGTAAAAGTAGATAATCGCTTGCAAACAAACGTGGAAGATATTTATGCAATTGGCGATATTATCGAAACCACAAGTATTGTCACCGGCCTACCAACACCAAGTATGCTTTCAAGTGCTGCCAACCGCCAAGGACATTTACTTGCTGATATCATCAATGGTGCCGACTTACATTACCGTGGCTATTTAGGCAGTGGTGTGGCGAAAATTTTTGATTATACCGCAAGTTATACCGGTTTAACGGAACATATGTTAAAAGCAGCGGGTATTACAAATTATAAAACAATTTTTATTACGCCGTTTGACCATGCTTATTTCTATCCCGGAGCTGAACGTTTAAACTTGAAATTAATTTTTGACGGAGAAACCGGTAAAATTTTAGGGGCCCAAGCAGTTGGTAAAAAAGGTGTCGACAAACGAATTGGCCAATTATCGGTTGCTATCACCGGTAATCTGACTGTCTTTGATTTACCAGATCTTGAAATTCCTTATTCACCACCTTATTCTTCTTCCCGAGATGTAGTGAATATTGCCGGTTATGTCGGCATTAACCAAGTGACAAAAGTGGCTGAAACCATTGACGTGGCAGCGATTCCAGCTGAGGATTTTAAAACAGCTTATTTCTTAGACGTTAGAGAACCCGGTAAAGCCAAAAGCGGAAGCGTCGAAGCGACTGCCAATATTCCATTAAATGAATTGCGGGATCGTATCGCTGAAATTCCAAAAGATAAAAAAGTCTATTTAACTTTCCGGAAGGGATTAAATACTTATACTGCGGCCCGCATTTTAGCCGGCTTTGGTATTAAAGCGATCATGATTGAAGAAAATTAGGAATGCTTTAGGGGCCGTGACAAAGACTTGTCACGGCCCCTTTTTATAAATAAGCGCCTTTACATAGTTAGCTTATCACGGCCTTATCTTCATGCACTACATTTGAGCTAACAAAAAAGCAGCGGTCAAAAGGAAACTTGCACCTTCTTAAAAGGATAGAAGATTTCCTTTTGCACCACTGCTTTTAAGCTCTAATTAACGATAAACAGGTCTTAAATGTGTTGCCGTAAAAATCGCTTTAACTAAAATCGGCGTTAAAATTACAGCACCGATCACTTCACTCACACCATTCGTTGCCACAATTGTTGCTAAAACTTTTAATAAACCAGTAGGATCAACGCCATAAGCCGATGCGACTGGCCCAGTATAAATCGTTCCCATGAAAGTTAAAACTAAAATCGTATTGGTTAATGTGCCACCAATCGCAGCTAAAATAGAGGCTACATAAAGATTTTCATTTTTCTTATACCACCAGTGAAACAATAAGCCAGCCACTAAACCGACTAGAACCCGTGGGACGACAGAGACAATAGGATTGGTGAAAACCATTGTATCTATTGGTGTAGTTGGCGAAGTAAAGGCCCGAATAATGGTGCAAATTCCCCAAACTAAACCGACAAACATCCCATCTTTTGTTCCCAAAACAATCGCTGCCACGATCACAGTAATATGAATAATCGTTAAGCTTGTAATCCCTAATGGAATAAAACCTAAAAATGGCACCATCGCTTGTAAAATAATAATAGCAATTAAAATAGCCCGAATGGCAATCCGATAACTTTTACTTTTCGTATTCATTTGAGTTCTCCTTTTAATTCAATTATAATGACACTAGTGTCATTGAAGTGATTATACAAGAAAATGACACGCGTGTCACTAATTTGAGGTGAGAAAATGAAAAATTTATCCAACGCCGAACGCAAGCGGCAAAAACGTGAAGCTATTTTAACCAGTGCGCGCCATGTTTTTCGCCAAAAAGGCTTAATTGACGTAACAATGAAAGATATAATTGAGGCCACTGGTATCAGCCGCGGCGGCATTTATTTGTACTTTGATTCTGTTGACCAAATATTCATGGAAGTCATTAAACAGCGTTCCAATCGCAAATTTGATGACATTCGACAAGCTATCACTAAAAATCCGCCTTTTGAAGAATTGTTAAATGACTATTTGGCTAGCCATGAAGATCGCTTGTTAAATCAAATGGATAATAGTTTGTTGCGATCAATGTATGAGTATTATTTTACCCATAAAACAGCAGCCGATCATAAATTTCAACAAGAGCAACTAGCTGCGACGAAAAAAACAATTTTGGCTATTTTGGAATTAGGAGTTGCTCAAGGTATTTTAAGAGACGACAAAATTGCTGAGATTGCCGAAAATTTCATGTTTGTCATTGAAGGCATGAGTGTTATGGCTCTTACCGGCGGTATTACGCACCAGCAGTTAACCGAACAATTTGATTTGATGAAAAAAATGTTACCAAAAATTTAAATACAGCTACCGATTGTGCAAAAAAAAAGCCCTGTACCAAAGTAGGATGCTTGAAGCTCCCTTAAAAGTAGATTTTTTGTCTAACTATTAAAGGTTACTTCTTGTTTTCCCACTTTGATCAGGTCTTTTTTAGTAATGCCTACTACATAGCAGGGCTTGCAAACTTCACTTTGAGCGATTACCATTTTTTGCAGCTTTTAATCAGCAGCAAAAAATTCCCCCATTTCATCGATATAAGGCAAGGATTCTCTTAAAGGATATACGACAAAATCATGCATCATATCCGGCACAATAATTAAGCTTAAGGTAGTACCGGTGATATTAGCGACTTTTTCTTTTAAACGCAAAACATCTGGATATAAAATTTCATCGGTACCGCTAATCACTAAAAGCTCCCCCAAGTCTTGGAATGTTCCATAAATAGGTGAGACTAAGGGATCATCTACGGCTAAATTTCCGGCATAGGCGGCTCCAGCTTGCGTTAACAAATCTTTTTCTAACAAAACATCTTTTTCTTCTAATTCCTCTGAGCGTGGATCGCTTACTGAAACATCTAACCAAGGAGAGGCCAAAGCCAATTTTTGTGGTCGCCTTAACGCATCCTCATCTCTTAAATGCTGGGCTAAACTCATCGATAAGCCCCCACCAGCAGAATCACCAAAGATATAAAATTCATCATCCGGATACAAATAACGCAAATGATAAAAAGCAGCTTTGGTGGCAGCCAGCGTTTGAACTGCTGTAGATTCCGGCGCTAAAGGATAATCAAAATAGCTGACTTTTAAATTGAAACGACTAACAAAACGTTCTTGAATTTGCTTATGAAAAGGAGATGCTTCCAAGGCATAACCCCCGCCATGCAAATAGAGCACATGTTTTTTCGTCACATGAGGTGGAAAGAGTGTAATCAGTTCTCTGCCACTAATTTGACTGCGTTTTTGCGGAATGTCGCTATTTTCTAATTGACGAATATTAATATTACGTCGTTTTGGTGGTGCTACCATCGCAATCCCCACGAGTTTTTTCATTTGAATGACTTTGAAAACCTGTTTGACAAATTTTGCCGAATAACGCATCTCACCCCTCCTTTAAAAATGGTACAATAGTGTTATCTCTAGCATAACTGACGGACTAGGAGGTGTCCATTATTTCCAAACACCGGGAATTACTTTTTGATAATTTAAGAGGGGTCTTAATCTTTTTAGTCGTTTTAGGCCACGCATTGGAATATTTCCGCTTAACGAACCAGACAGCAGAATTTTTCTATGTTTTTATTTACTTATTTCATATGCCTGTCTTTATTTTTATTTCCGGCTATTTTTCAAAACAGGTCCAAAAAGGACGGAAAACCGCCGTCAAAACTTTTCTTATTCCTTATCTCATTTTAAACTTCATTTTAAGCATCATTTTGTTATTAATGGGAAAAATTGAAACCATCACGATTTTAAATCCGGGGTGGACGCTTTGGTATCTGTATTGTATGTTCATCTGGCGCCTGTTGCTACCCGATTTAATTAAAGTCCGACACATTTTGATTTTTAGCTTTATCGTTGGTATTTTTTCGGGTTTTCTAACTGAGTTTGGCACCTATATGGCAATGGCCCGCACATTAGGTTTTTTGCCTTTCTTTTTAGCCGGCTATTACACCGACCGCAAAATGATCGAAAAATTACGCCGATTCCCTTTTTCACGTTTATTAGGCTTGTTGGTGATTATTTTAGGATTAATAACAGCCTTTCTTTGGGTTAATACCCAATTGCCTCCTGAGATTTTATGGGGTGATAGAGCCTATGACCTATTTGAAATCCCACTGTGGCAAAATATTTTGGCTGATCTGTGCCTTTATGCATTAGGATTTGCTTTTGTTTTCGCCTTCTTGGTGATGGCGACTGAAAAACGCCACTTTTATACTGTTTGGGGGCAAAATACGTTGGCAATCTACCTTTTACACATTTATTTAATTGCTCCGATTGTTCAAATTGGTGAATTTGTGAAAAATCCTTTATTACACGGGCTTATCCTAGTTGGTGGAACGCTGTTAACCGTCTATATTTTATCCCGCCCTAAAGTGACGCACCGCTTAAGTATCGTCACTAAAAAAATCAATCATTGGATTATGCCCGAGGAGAAAAGCTAAAGGCAGCGGGTAGCTCTTTGGAAAAATTGTTGCCTGTGCTAGATCAAAGAAAAGCTAAATGAACTCGCACAACTCGCTAGCAATAAGATAGAATTTTAATAAATTGTTTTTCCAATTTCTTCAAATTTTAGCTTATTGTCGCCAAGAGTTCGTTTGTGGGCTGGATCAAAAGAAAAGCTAAAGAAGCAGATAGCTCTTTTTTAATCCTAGCAGATCCGCCACATTGCTTATGATAACCAGATGATTTCTTTATCAACAAAAAAACTGACCCAAACTGCTAACTGAAAAATCAGTGCAGCTTACGTCAGTTTTTTTTAATTTTGTTTACCCTTAAAATAGCGTACACAACTAATTAATACAAGAAGTGCTAAAACAAATAAAAAGAGCATTGCCATTTGCGAACCAAAGACTGTCCCAACTTGATAATTTGCCTGACTTTTTTGTGCCAAATTAATAATAGTCGCCACAATAGCAGTTGCCACCGCACCAGAGAATTGCTGCAAAGTATTAAAAATAGCATTGCCATCAGCAAACATTTCTGTAGAAATTTGGCCCATTCCTGTAGTCATCATATTGCTATATGAAAAACCAATCCCAATCATATAAAAGACGTGGGCCGCAACAAACCCTAATAAAATAGGCGCTTGTAATAATAACGTTAAAGCCAGCCAACCAATTGTGACGAGGCTCAAGCCAAATAAAATTGGTTTTTTAGCACCTTGATTATCCAACACACGCCCAGAAATAGGTGCCAAAATAGCCCCGACGGCAGCTCCCGGCAGCATCACCAGCCCCGCCACAAAAGCATCTTTTCCCATCACAATTTGGACAAAATTTGGTAGGACAAAGGAAATGCCCAACAGTAAAAATTGGCAAACTAAAAAGCCCAGTAAAAATAAAAGAAAACCTTTATTTTTTAAAACATCTAAACGAATTAGGGGATCTTTCACATTGGTAGAACGATGATAAAAGAGGCCTAAACCGGCTAACCCCACAATAAGTGGAATCACACTCGTTAACGTCCCTACTTGATTTAAAAATAGTAAAAAGCCCGTAAACATTAAAACGATGCCAGCCATACTTGGGATATCCAACTTACCGCCTTTTTTAACAGCCATACTAGGAATCGCATACACACCTAAACCTAATGATAGCAATAAAACGGGCACTAAAAACAAAAAGATATAGTGCCATGACAAAGCTGAAGTCAAGACGCCCCCATAGGTGGGACCAATTGCCGGTGCAATGGAAGTGGTTAAATTACCAATCCCAATCATTGCTCCCCGTCTATCAATGGGAGTATAAGTTAAAATAATGTGAAACATTAAGGGTAATGCAATCCCTGTACTGACCCCTTGCAATAGACGTCCTGCTAATAAAACCGCAAAATTAGGGGACCAAAAATCAATCAATAGTCCTGTCATAAATAAAAGATTCGAAGCCAAAAACAACGTCCGAATTTGAAAATTTTTCAATAAATACGTCGAAAAAGGCACAATGATTGCAATGACTAAAAGATAAATTGTCGTCACCCACTGAACTTGACCAGTCGTAATCCCAAACTCACTAATCAAAGTAGGGAAGGTAACATTCATCGCCGTTTCAATTAAAACACCAGCAAAAGACATCATTCCTGTTGCCAAAACAGCTAATAATAAGTGAATTTTTTTCTCCATCAAACTCCTCCTTTGTTTTCATCTGGTACAAAAATTTGGGCGAAATACGTTACTCGCTAAAAATTTACAATATTACGTTGATTGCTTTATTTTATTTACTCCAAGCAACTTTAAGCCCAAAAAAAGAGAAGCAGTTTCTACCGAAATAGAAACCGCCTCTCTCTCGACACGCCCAATGACGTGTTATCTGTACGATTTGAAAATATTCACAAAAGTCATTGTACCTATTTTTGCTAAAAGGGTCAAGCAGTCTGATTGATTTTTATCCCCCAAAGGAATTCAAATCTCTTTCCTGATCTTAAAAAAAATCATTCTTTTTCACCAAAAGAAAAACCGTCAAAAGTTTCGCCATCATAGTACTTCAGCAACTGTTCGGCACTTAGTAACGATGTGGTTTGGGTCTCTTCACTACTTTGCTCCACCAGACTTTCCCGATAGGTCGCATATTTTTCTGCCAATTGGCGATATAACGCTTGGCGGGAGTGGCCCTCCCCAGCAATTTGAGGTAATTCCCGTAAAAAGCCGCGATAAACCGGACGATTTTCTTCTAATTCCACTGGCATTTCGGTAACGTGGAGGTTTAATTCATCAAAAATTTCAAACATAAAATCACTTTCTTTCGTTTAAATGACTTAGCTCTTCAATTTTTTTCTCGGGAATAAACCACATGATTAACATCAATGCATTGACCACCAAGACACCAACCGGATGGATCAGCCAACCTGCTAATAAAGCAATGACATTCAATATTAAAGTAATTCGCATCTTGGGATAATGGGCGAAGAGTTTCCCCACCTCAGAATTTTTTCCATTTACCCGCACCAAAGCATATCCCAAAAGGCAATACGCCAAGTCCGTACCAAAAATCACCAAGCCATACAACAACTGGGGTGCCAATTCCACAGGATAATCACCAATCCAAGCTGTCGCAAAAGGAAAGAGTGTCATCATTAGAATAAATAGATTATTGGCCCATAAAACCCAACCGTCGACTTTTTGAACAATATTAAATAAATGATGATGATTATTCCAATAAACCGCCAGTGAAATAAAACTAATTAAATAAATAGCAAATTGATGTTCTACACCGGCAAAAGCGCGCCAAGTGCTCCCGTTTGGCTCATGTAATTCCAGTACTAAAATGGTCATGACAATGGCAATTACCGCATCTGTAAATGCCTCAATTCGCGTTTTCGGCATTTTAACCACTTCCTTATTCTATAATTTCTAATTCACCTTCAAGATCTTCTAACACACCATGAACCAATTCTTGTCCCAAAATAAATTGATCGGGAATAGCACTTTTATTTTTCAACCCAAAAGTATCAATCTGACGGAAGCCATAGCGGGCATAATAATCTGGGTTACCTACTAAGAACACTGCGTGATGTTCCATTGCCACGGCTTTTTTAAAAGCCTCTTCCATTAAGGCACCGCCAATTCCCTGGTTACGATAGTCAAAGGCAACACTTAATGGGGCTAAAAGTAAAAAGTTGCGGACGCCGTCTTTGGCTTTAACTTCTTGCTCACTTAACATAACATGGCCGATAATTTTTTCTCCTTCAACAGCGACAAATTCCAAAGCTGGAATAAATGTATCTTTTTGGCGTAAGGCTACAACAAAATCTTGTTCATTTCCATCTGAAACCTGTGCTGTTTTAAAAGCCTCTTTGACTAACTGATAAATCTCGTTATAGTCTTCTGCAGTAGCGTTTCTAATTTTCATGATTGTCTTCCTCTTCATCTGTATATTGATTCATCACTTTGGCTAAAACGTCTTCTAAAATATCTTCTTTGGAAAGCACCGTCAAAGCCTGTGCTAATAAAGCTTCATCCACTTTTACAATACTATCAGCTTGTAAATTATTCTTTACTAGAAATTCATGACTTAACGGTAATACAACTTGATTTTCTACCTGCATTAGCCGTTTTTTTCGCATCTCTGGCAACGGACTTCCCCCTTTTTTAGGTATTATAACAAATATTTGCAAAATTTATGACAATTTAGTCTAAACCCGCATTCTTATTAGGTTTTATCATTTTAAAAAAATCAATGCCTAACATTATGCTAAACATTGATTTTTTGCTTAATCGTCGACATCTTTATTTAGAACTTTGCCGCCTTGTGCATCCAAGGTCAATTCAATCTCTTGATTGGTGTGGAGTAACTTAATTTCCCACTTGGTTACACCATCGTCTTTTTCTAATTCTGCCGATGTAACTGAACCCTCTGTATCTGCTTGGGCTTTTTCAATCGCTTCTGATAAGGAAATAACGGCATCAGTTTTGACTTCATCATCTTGCCAATTTTTATCATCATTGACTTCGCTTGTATCGCCTAATAACTGGCCACTGTCATCAAAAATCATTTTATATTCCTGGCTGCTATCTTCACCTTCCACTTCAACTTGACCATTGGGGCCTTGTGCTTCCCACTTAAAGCTTGTAATAATAGCTTCGGTGTGTGCAGATTGAAATTTCGTTATGGTTTCATCATATAATTCCGATTTTGGTACAACAATCCCGTTTTTATCGGTAACTTTTGAATTCACTTCACTTGTGGCAGCCGTACTTGTAGCAGCCGTTGTGTTCGATGTCTTAGAAGTAGTATCGTCTTGGTTTCCGCTATTTTGCTGACAACCGGCCAAAAGTATGCCGCTGCCTAAAGCTACCATTAAAATAAGTTTTTTCATTTCCCTTCCTCCTTAGCTGATTATCAATACTCGTTAGTTTTATGTTACCTGTTTTTGGTGGTAATTGCTACTGACAGGCGTTATGAATCGTTATTTTTAAGTAATCTTTGGCAAAATATTTTTCTCTGATTACTCCTCCTTAAAAAGCAAAGACCGCAATCAAAATATAAAAACAGCACCTACTAAGGAAAGCACATAGTAAAAATTACTACCTGAGCTACTAGCAAGTACTGTTTTTATTTTAACTTGTGGAATAATTAAGCTTTGTATCTCCGGTAAATAAAACCGCTGGCTCCTACAAAAATCAAAAGGATAAAGCCACTAAACAACAGCCGTGAATTTGATTGATGCCCCGTATTTGGCAAGCGGCGCCGTGCTGTTGTACTGGTCGTATCTGATAAAATTCCAAGTGTTTGCGGCAATTTCCCCCGTCCAGTTGTACTTGTTGGCATTGCGGCAGTCGGGGTTGCTGTCGCGGGTAGCGTTGGATTACTGGGCATAATCGGTGTAGCCAACAAGGTATTGGTTACTACAAAATTGTAACCATTTTGTTCATAGGTCACGCCATAACCACTTGGCACGTCAGTTTCGATGACTTGATAGGTAATCACCTGATTAGCTTCATCAATTTGCGGCATTTGTTCCCAAGTATACTGCCAATTGTTATCCGCTGATAAAACAGTGGTCTCTACGACTTTATCATTTGCTGTTAAAGTAACGGTAATTTCTTTGGGCCGTACGTTACTATTATTATCTACCCAGATTTTCTGAACGTGATAAGGAACCTTTTTCAAGTAATTCGTAATATTCATGCCTGTGACAACTGCTTCATAATCTTTTGTGACCGCTAATTCTTTCACAGAATAAACATACGCTTTACCATCTGCGGCAAATTTTGGCAAATCTAAAAATTCGTAGTGCCAGTCCTCGGCTGCTGTCACCACTTTCGTGTACGCATCTCCTGACATTTCAAGACCGTTTTGTAAAAGCTGGATTTCAATTTGTTCAGGCCGCACACCAGTAGAATTGTTGGCATCTTGCCAAATTTTTTCACCCGCCACATTTGTTGTAAGCAATTGATTGGTAATCACCTGACTGCCAGCTGAATTAAATGTCGTCACTGCTTCATAATTTACAGGAGTATCTACTTCCACAAATTTGTAATACAGTTTTCGTTGTAATTGATCAGCTTGCGGTAACTCATTGACGGTAATCGTCCCGTAATCTGGCGCACGTAATTGATAGCGTCCGGTTGAATTTGTTGGTGTTGTAACAACTTTGGCCAAAGCTTCTGAAGTGCCTTCTGGATAAGCTTGTAACTCAAAAGTCACTGTTTCAGGCCTACTTTCAAATTGATTATCAAAGTCTTGCCATTGTTTTGTCACCTGCAAAGAAGTTGCTTGTAAACAGTTGGTAAAGACTGCAGTACCATTGGCTGCTACTTCTTGCAATTCACAGTCGCCATCTTTCGGCAAATAAGTTTCTTTAATGCCTGCTAAATTTTCAACGACACCATAATGAATTACCGCCCCTGATGTGTCATATTTGGGTAAATCTGTAAATTGGCCCGTCCACGTATTTGTACCATTATCGTGCAAGGTAATTTCTTTATCGACTTGGAAAACATCTTTAAAGTCTAACCATTTTTCTCCTACTTGAACTTTTAACATAAAGTCTAATTTCTCTGGTCGTAAACTGTAATAGTTATTTTGATCCAGCCAAATTTTATCTACTTTCACGGTAGTTGTTTCCAATTTGTTGTGCAAATCATACTTATCTGTTTCGGGTAGAAAACCCGTAGGAGCATCTTCTTTTACCCGATAAGTTAACGCATCTCCTTTATAATCATACATTGGCAAATTTGCAAAATTATACGTCCAGTCCGGAGCGTTTACTTTCATATTCACTGGAGCTTGTTGACGCATAAATTTCTGCCATGTCTGCCCATTATCGGCACTTACTTCTAAATTCACTGTGATCTCATTTGGCAGGATTCCATAAGTTGTCGCCAAAGCATCCCATGTTTTTAACCCCGTGATTTTTTTTGTTTTAAGAGTATTGGTAATGTGAGCGTCCTTTATTTGGCTCTCAAAACCTGCAACGGGAACTTCTTTTATTCGATAAGAAAATTTTACGCCAGCACTGGCAGCTAAATCGTAAACAGGTAAATTTTCAAACTGATACTGCCAATTTTTAGCAGCATTTGTTTTCACTTCGTTAATGATTTGATAGTGAGAATCGGCTGCATTTTCTTGTTTTCGTTCCAACTGAATTGTGATTTCACTTGGTATGATAAAGTCAGCATCATTGCCTTTTAAATCCCAAGTTTTCGTCCCGGCAAGTTGGGTGGTAACCAATTCATTTGTTACCAAATAAATAGTATCGCTTAGCTCTTTTCCGGCCACTGTTACTTTACCTTCTTTATTTAAAGCAACATTTTTTAATTCAAAATCACCTTTGTAGCCATTGGGATTTTTTGTCTCTGTAATAGTGTAGTTATAGCCATACTCCAAATCAAAAGCCACAATGCCATCGGTTTGACTCGTTTTCACTATTGGTGCTTTAACTGGATCACAGGTTAAAGTAAATTCTGCCCCGGCAAGGGCTGTCAAAGAGTTTTCTGCCGCTTTTTTCAACTTAAATGTCCCTTTTAAGCTCTCGTTTGTCTTACTTATGGTGGTAACTGCTTGAGCAGCTGCCTTAACATCCGCCACGGTGGTATATGGATTTTTTGGCAATGCATAACCCGTTGGTGCAGTAATTTCTTTAAAAATATATCCACCTGGAATTAGATTTTCTACTAGAATGCTGCCATCTTCTTGCGTCGTCAAATAATGTGTATCTGCATCACCTACCAGATTACCATTAGCATCTTGGGTTACTTGTGTAGTGGCTTTTCCTTCTTCATCGGCATGATAAAGAGCAAAAATGGCGTCCTTCAATTTTTTATCCGGATTGGCAGCATCGGTTTTAACGAGTTTCAAGTTCCCTACTTGTTCATTGGTGTAAGATAAGGCAATCGTTTGGGATTGTGTACTGCCATTTTCTTTAATAATAACTTCTATTCCTTTTTGTAATTCTGAACTAATATAGTAGCCTTCCAGCGCATTTCCCTCTTTTACAATATAGGTTCCATAAGTCAAGCCCTCAAAAATGAGGTTGCCTTCACTGTCAGTTAATTTGGTATCAATGGCTGCATCAGATCCTTTACGATACAAATCAAAGCGAACATTTTCCAATGGCATCTGGCTCTGGGTATCTTCTTTGTGTAACGTAATTTTGTGGGTAACTCCTTGCGCTGTTCCACCTGCATCTGAAATTTTAAATTTATCTTCTGTCGTATCACTGATTTCTTTTTGCGTGATATTATCGCCCGTAATTTTGACAGTATTTTTCAATTGAATTTCTTTGCCGGGTTTGCCAATTGGGTTAACTTCTGCTTTATAGGTAATCTGCAAAGTTTTTTGTAGTTTCTCATATTTACCCGCTAAGGTCACAATGTAGCCCCTTGGGGTAATTGTACCCAAATAATCCTCGTTGCCTTTCAATTCATAGTCGCCATCCATCATTTTAAAACTTGCAGGAATAATATTTAAAAATTCATTCGGTTCATCGGCAATGGTGACCCCAAACAATACCAAGCCTGCAGGATTTACTGTTACGTTATAGCCAGTGATTTTTTTACCTGGATAATCGGGATCATTGGTGATAACTCCTGCTGCATCTTTTTCTTTGATAACATAAGCTTTTCGATTATCTAAACTTAATTCAGCCTCTTTGATAATTTCAGCATTGTTGCTATCGCTATATTGAACTGTATTTTTTACAGTACCTGCAGGAATGTTTGCTTCATCTTCTATATCTTTTACCAGCACATCAAAGGTAACTTTATAAGCGGTTTGTTCACCCGCTTTAAAGCCGGTAATAGTCAATGTGCCGTTCTTATTATCCAATTTTAATGGGATATTTCCAGTAATTTCTTGAAAGACACTGCCCACTTTTTGATAGACTTTAAAACTATTTTCTACATACGTTTGCCCCGGCTTTAAAACATCGACTACTTGGGCATCTTGACCGTAATAATGTCCGTCTTCGTTAATGGTTATCCCCCAATTAACATAGTGATTTTTCGTATCTTTGTCATAACGGTAAGTACCATTTTTAGCTAATCCAATATTGTAATAATTTTTGTGGTTATATGTGCCGTCAGCTTGGCTTTTTCCTTCCACGTCATTACTGATATAATGATAGACTACGTTATTCACCATGGTATCTGCTAATGTTTCATAATTTGCCTTAAACTGAATAATAAAATAATCGTCAGAATTTTTTTCTAACGTATAGGCCACAGTAAATTTCGTGACTCCCTGTGCACTTGATTCTTCAATTGCAACCGTGAAATCGTTAACCGCTCCCAACTTTATGCCATTTTTGTTATAACGGATAACAGTAATTTTTTCTTTTAGTGCTGCAGCTGTGGAAACCGGAAGATACATACCATCTTGAAGTGTATCCGTAACTGTCCATTTATCCAATTGAATCGAGTCACTTTGGTTAGTGCGTTTTTTATTAATCGTAATCGTCCAAGGAATTGTCTTATTAGTAAAATCAACCGCTTTGCCATCGGCTTCTTTGACTACCCCACTAGCTAAATAATGCGTTCCTTTACTTCCCCCACTATCAGTAAATGAAGCCGAATTTGTTACAGTTTTGCCTAAGTTTTCTGTTTTTAACTTGGTATAAATAGGAATAACAACTTTTCCCATTGTCCCTGCTGGCATGGTAATAACGTATTTATCTCCGACTTTTTTCACCGTAACTGCTGTTTGCGGATCTGTTACAGATTGCAAATAACTTTGCATCTGTGATGCAGATGTCAAAAGTATCCCATCAGCAGTACAAAAATCTTGCTTATCATCTAACAACTCATAAATTTCAACGGCAGGTAGTGCGGCACTCTTTTGTGTATATGTGATAGCCCACTGCACTATATTGCCATGCTGAGCTACAAAACTTTTTAAGACAGTTGCATTTCCCGTAACAGTAGTTGATGCCGTTGCAGTTAAATCCAGCTCTTCTTCTGACGTTAATTGCGCTTCATTTTTAATATCTGGACTAGTATAGGTTATCGTCTTCCCACTGCTGCTAATGCTCTCGTTTAATGTTACTTTCGTTAAATCAATATCCGTTACGATAACCACCTTATAAACTTTACTTGAAGGTGTGGGTAAATCAACTGCCACTTTGTTTTTATCATTCCCTATTGTGACAGTAGCAGTAACATTTTTGCCGTTGCCATTTAAAGTACCATCGGCTTTCACATCAGCAACATCGTATTCATAAACAGTAATCTTATTCCAGGTGACGTACGCAGGTAATGCATCAATGATTTTTCCTGATGTCATTTCGGTGCCATATTTATTCCCAATAATTGTCCAAGTGACACTTGCCTTTTTTGGATCGGTAGTACTATAACTAACTTTTCCCACCGTTTTTTCCAACGCATTGTAAGTAGGCTCTTGAATATGGACCGTAGTATCACTAGCTTCATCTACAAAAGGCACTTTTATTTCGACATTTCCATTGGAATTCCCTTTGGTATCACTGACTGTTCCCCCAACGTAAAAAGTTCCGGAGATATCATTACGATTTTCCACTTTATCAGAGAAATGGAAAGTGACAGTCCCGTCGGCTTGAATAACAAAACGGCCAAAGCACGTTCCTTGATCATCTTTTAATTCACCGGTTAGCGTTTGATCCGCATTCGTGGGGTTAATGTGGAAATTTTCTGGCAATTCAAACGTAAAATAATCCCCTCCAAAAGCATCTTCGCTAGCACCTTCTGGGTAGCCTAACATTGCTTGGCGTAACCCTTCTGGCAAACGCCAATTATATTCCAAAATAATATTTTGACCGATAATGATTTGATCGCCATCTTTAATTTCTTGGTCTTGATCATTCTTTAAGGTCGCATTGAGCAAAATCGTTTTATTGTCTCCTAAAAGATTGGCAGTATCTAAATCTACAAGATTAGCTTCATTCCCTTTTTCTTTTGTCCGTGAAGTGATCCGCGGATTGGTGGCTCTCTTGCTGGATTGTCCTTGACTTACAGGATTTGACTTTTGATTGGCATTTGTAGAAGAAAAGACCGTGGTAGCTTCATGCTGCAAAGCTGGCAAAGATATGGTTAAGGCTGAATTATTTGCTAGTAAATCTATCGTATTCCCATTCAAATCATATTCTAAAATTTGTGGTGTTATTGCAAATTGCTTTTTGTATTCGGTTGTAAAAGACACTTGATAATTTTCTTGTGCCTCTTTTGTAGCAGTAGTTTGTAAAAAGCCTTCTTTGTAAGTAAAATGGATGCCAGCATTACTGGTTATAGCGGTCGGTTTTACTTTTACATTTTCACTTTCTAATGAGAAGCCCAAGATACGGGGGAGTTCACTGGCCGTTTTGTTGTAATCGATGACCCATTGTACTTCTTGATTTTTTTCATCCACACGATAACTTAGACGGGCATCCCCTGCTTCATTTTGGAAAATGCTATATGTAGCCTTATTAGTTTGTGCTAATACAGTCGCCCCATTTAAAAGTGCTTCTCCAAACGGAAAAAGTGTTAGTAAAACCGTAATAAGTGTCAACCAACTGAATCCTTTTTGTTTTCTTTCCATTACTAAATCCTCCTTTTGCTAATAAATATTTGTCGCCAGACAGTATTGCTGTTAATTTTTTTAAAATTTGGCAAAAAATGAAAATAACGCAAATCACACTTTGATTTGCGGTCAAATATAATGCGTTTGCCATTAGTTTACTTATTGGAATTTTCTCCTCCTGACTTTTTTACTCTTGAATAAAAACGATTTTTATTCAATTTATAAAAAACAAATATTATATAATGGTTGTTATCTAAGAATTTAACACATTTTCGTCAAATTGTGAATAACATCACTTTATTTTTTTGAAATAAATTTTTGTTTTTTAATTATTTATTATCTTCAGGAAAAATCATTTTATTTAAAAAATACGATAATAATTATCGTTATATAATAATTATTATTTAATAAAATAGATTTTATGAGGCATATAGATATTAATCGCAAATAAAAGACTTTGTTATCTCAAGCAAAAAAGCAAAATATTCATTTTAATTCTGACTAATAATTCGTTATGAAAACTTCCCAAAAGTATTATTTATCACAAATATTTTTAAAGCAATTTGGTGGTGAAATATTAAGAAAATGTCTATCCTTTTTACATAAAAAACGCATATTAGTAATTTTTCACTCAAAAAAAGTATGAGGTAATTTTTCACCTCATACTTTTTTCTTTTATTTTCTTTTAATATCGGCTTCGTAATACCACTTGTTACTACCACGAACTTGATAGGCACGAATACTATTATATTTTTTGCGAATGTCTCGTACATTTCGAATGATAAAGGTTTTTTTATAATCCGTTTTGGCAATCCTGCCCCCACTTTGATAAGAACGCGCAGAGGTTTTCACAGTAATTTTTTGCCCCGCCTTCAAAGCTTTAAAACTGCTGGATTGAACGGTGACATCCCCTTCATAATACCAACGATTTGAACCTTTCATCTTATAAATACGCATATGAATACCCCGTTTGGGAATCAAACGGACGCGTTCAATTTGATGTACCTTATTTTTATCGCTTGCGGTAATTTTCCCACCACTTTGATAATGTGTCGCACGGCTAGTTGTTACAACTTTTGTCCCAACTTTCAATTCTTTAAAGCTGCTTGTCTGCTGTATCACATCACATTCATAATACCAACGATTCGTCCCCTTCGCACGATACGCACGAATACTACCAAATTTTTTGGGAATGTAGCGAACACTATCTACGACAAAAGCACTATTTTTATCATTTCCCGTAATTTTTCCACCACTTTGATAAGAGCCGGCAGTTTTTTTCAGACGAAAGACTGTCCCTTTACCAAGTTGGGGATAGTTACTTGTTTGCGTTTGAATATCTAGCTCATAAAGCCATTTTTTTGATTCTTTAACCGCATATATTTTACGGCTTCCCCATTTTTCAGCAATGTTTTTATACCCCGTAATCGTATAGGCTTTATTGCGATCAACCTGTTGTATCCAAGTTCCATCTGTATAACTTCGTGCGCCACTTTTTATGGTGATACTTGTACCATTTTTAATAACTGGTAGTTCATCTTTTATCACACGGCGAGCAAAATCAGGGTAAAAATATTGAATGGCAAAGGCTGAGACTCGCTGGCCTGGATAAGGGGCATGAACAGCTAACCCATCTCCAATATATATTGCCACATGTGTTGTAGCATTCCGCGGCCCATAAAATAATAAATCTCCTGCTTTTAAATTCAAATTCTGACCTTTGCCGCTACTACGGGAAACCTCTGTTCCTTGTTTTTCTTGTTGATAGGTGACCCGCTGTAAAGAAATATTCAAGCTTTTTAAATACGCATACTGAACCAAACCCGAGCAATCAAACTCATTGGGTCCCGCAGCTCCCCATTTATAAGGTTTATTGAGGTGTCGTTTGACTTCTGTGATAAGTTTTTGTTGTTCTTTGGTTAATGAAGTACTACTACGAGCATAAAGGTTGCGGTTAAGTTGCGCTTCGCTTACCGCGGGCAATCCTGCAATTTGGGCTTTTTGCGCATCTGTTAGGGAGGATTGTCGCGGTGCAGTGCTTTTAAGCTTCGGTAATTTTCGTTGTTCCCGCGGTAAATCATTTATATCCGTCTCGGTTGTTTGCTGCTGATCGTTATCTTGAATAGTTGCATTTATACTACTTGTAGAAGTTGCCTGATCTGTGGTCTCCGTGGCAGTACTTGTTGCGGTAGTTTCTTCTACTTGCGATGAATTAACGGTTTCCGGTGTGACAATTGCCATTTGAAAACCCCATAAAGTTAAAAGCAGTCCCAAACCCCACTTCATTTTCTCATCCCTTTCTCATTTTACTCCCTTTTATTTTAGCATGTTTTTTTACAGCACTTCAACCAATCCGATTTTATTTTTGCTAAAAAAATACTAGAAAAATTAAATGTTACGCAATACAAGCTTACGCCTTATATTAAACTGGTTTTCAATGTAAAAAAAGAGTCTGACCAAGATTAGTCAGACTCTTAAAATCTTCAAAATTAATCAATTAATTTTGTTTTCTTCACATCCGCAATTGTTTTAGTTCCAGCTAATTGCATCGTGATAGATAATTCTTTATTGAAGTGATCAAAGACAGATTTCACACCTTCAGCACCGCCTAAATTTAACCCGTAAATAACAGGACGGCCGATGGCAACTAAGTCAGCACCACTTGCTAAAGCTTTAAAAACATGTTCTCCACGACGAACACCGGAATCAAATACGATCGGCACCCGTTTGTCGACAACTTCTGCGATAGCAGGTAAAACGTCAAAGGAAGCAGGACCACCATCTAATTGTCGGCCACCGTGGTTGGAAACCCAAATGCCGTCAGCACCTGCTTTAATTGCAAGATCGGCATCTTCAGGAGATTGAATTCCTTTAACCAAAACAGGTAAATGAGTTAAGTCTTTAATTTTTTTGATGTCTTCTGGCACCAAACCTTGTTTAGCAGCAGCATATATTTCAGCAATCCCTTTGCCTTCACCATTACCACTGGCGCTTTGAGCAGAATAAGCAGCTAAATTGGGCATTGGTAAGGGAAATTGGAATTGATTAATTACGTCTTCTTCACGGTAACCACCTAATGTCGAATCAGCAGTTAAAATAATTGCTTTGGCACCTGCTTTAACAGCTTTATCCAAAATAAATTCATTGAAGCCGTCATCTTTACTCATATACAATTGAAAAAATTGTGGTGCATCAGGTGCAGCTGCTGCTGCATCTTCAACAGTTGTATTGGCATAAGTACTAATTGAAAAAATTGAACCCGCAGCGGCGACACCTTTAGCAGTATCTGCTTCGCCTTTTTCATGAGCTAAACCTTGTGCTGCAGAAGGAGCTTCAATAATTGGTGTTTGAAGTTCAATATCCCATAATTTAGTAGATAAGTCAGCATGATCAATCCCTTGTAAAATGCGGGGCATAATTTTTTTATTCATAAATGAAGCTGTATTTTCTTTCATTGTCCATTCATCTTCAGAACCACCCCGAATATAACCAAAAGCACCAGCTTCCATGCGTTCTTTGACGCGGCCTTCTAAAGAGGCAATATTCACGATATCAATAGGATGTTCTTCATTACTTGTATGATACATAAGACTTTCCTTCTCTCTTGTAATTTACAAGCTCATTCTACATCGCTTATTAAAAGTAAGCAAATGTTTATACTTGAGGGTAATAGAAAAGTGGCAGAGGTCGGGTAGCTCTTTTAAAAAATCTCAGAAACTCGTCTACTGGTGTTCTGGACCAGTAGCTAGTTTTTGAATTTTTCTCAAAGAGTTGGCATCTGAAACTAGACAAAATAGAAAAGCTTTTTGAACTCGTTCAGCTCTTTAGCAATCAGATGAAATCTTAATACATTGTTTTTCAAATTTCTTAAGATTTTGGCTGATTGTCGCCAAGAGTTTGTTCAAAAAGCTAGACAAGAAGGAAAGTTGAAGAGGATGGGCAGCTCATTAATAATCAGACAAAATTTCTCAGTCGTGATGGATTTCAAACAAAAAACCACGAGCCTTTCATTTTTCACACCTGTATTAGGTAGAAAAACAAAAGTTCGTGGTTTGTGTGCTTACTTCACGCTAAAGTTGTGATTTACTTCAGCTTTTAAAACCGGATGGGCTTGCAGGTATTCCGCAATTACTTCTGTCATATCCCGCGGAATTTCTTTAATGATTTTATCCGCGCTAAACATAGCATAATTTCCGCCACCAACCGCACGATATTGATTCATGACAACTTCCAATTCTTGATCAGGTAAAATATCTGATCCTTCAAATTGCAGCTTCGTAATTTTTTTGCCATAAGGTTGACTTAAATCAATCGCATAATCAATACCTTCATACATATCATAATTGTAATATTGCGGTTTTGGATTAATAAATTGCGGATTAAAGACAATTTGACCGTCTTTTAACACTAAATAATTTGCGGTTTGTTCCAAAGCCGCTTTTAAATCAGCGCCCGTAATTTTTAAAACGGCAAGTGTATTGGGGTAAATATAATTAGTGATGACATCGCGCATGGTTATAGTTTCGCCAAAGCCTTTGCCTTCATTGTTAAATAAAGCTGTGCCGGAAATTTTAGCACCGCTGGCCCACATTTGAACCCGGTTGATGAATTCAATATATGGGTGTTCGTGAATGCGGGCAGCCATTGGATCTGTGATGTGCATATCACCTTCCACTTTACCCACCGGTTGATCCAACCACATTTCTAATTCGTCGTCTAATTCTTGAATTAAACTGACAACTTCTAAATCCGCCTTAGCATCTTTTGTCACTACAATTTCAGCGCTGGGATTACTTACTTGCCAAGTATTGTCAATTTGATTTAAATCAAGCATAATTTTACCGATATAATTTCCGCGAAATCCTGGCTGAATAACTGGAACACCGTTGACAACAGCCGCAATTTCACGATGTTGATGCCCGGTAACAAAGGCATCAATACCACTGACTGTTTGCAACAATTCATAACCTTCATTTTCTCCGGTCAGCATTTCCGTTGCTTCTCCGGTTGAGAGGTCTTTTTCAAAACCCCCGTGGTAAGAAACAATAACCACATCCGCTAACTCCCGTAATTTGGGCACGTATTCTTTAGCGGTTGCAACTAAACTTTTGAAAGTTAAGTCTTTAACAGTTGCCGGTTGTTCCCAATGGGGAATGTATTGGGTGACCACACCTAGAATCGCAATCTTGACGCCTTCTTTTTCTAAAATAACGTAAGGTTCGCCAAAATAAGGTTGGCCATCTTTGCCTAAAACATTAGCTGCTAAAATCGGATGCTGATAACTTTTAATCGCTTTTTCTAAATAAGGCAGACCATAGTTAAATTCATGATTCCCCAGTAACCCAACATCATAGCCCATGTGATTAATGACTTTGGTAATTTCAGCTGGATCTTGTTTTTGCTTAGCGGCGTAATAACTTAAAGGTGAGCCTTGAATAAAGTCACCATTTTCAATTTTAATGACTGGACCATCTGCTTGTGCGGTCAATTCTTGCATTTTAGTTGCAACTTTGGCAGTTCCAAAAGGTAAGTCAGCGCCTTTTTCCGCGTAATTAGTTGGTTGAATGTAGCCGTGCATATCACTCGTTGCTAAAATGGTTAATTGCATATTTCCTCGTTCCTTTCCTGATTTTAAATTCTGATAATCATGCTAAAATTGCGATAGAATTTAAAACAATTTCCTTTGTCATCATACCATAAACCGCGAATAGATTTGATTAGACACTTATTTTTCTCTGAAAAAAATCTGACTGACGCATTTCGTTTGAGCGTCTTTTCAGACTAAAAAAATCTCCTCTACCTTTTAGGAAGAGGAGATTTTCTTACATCAAGTTATTGATTCCAAGCGTCTTGTAATTGTGGGACAGAATCTTTAATTAATTTGTCTGTATCTTTATTTGGGTTAGACAAAATGTTTTCCATGATTGCCCGTACTTCATTGTAGGCAGGATCAGCATTTTCTTTAACTGGAATAGAGAATAAATCTTTTGTTGCTTCTTCTAAAATTGCTGGTACTTTGGTATTTGGTGATTTTTTGTATTCTTCACTTTCTAAAACAGATTGTAATACTGGCATGTAACCTGTTTGTTCAGCCCAATATAATTGAACGTCTGGTGAAGACAAATATTTCAAGTACATGAAAGCTGCAGATTTTTGTTCTGCTGTAGCGCTGTTGAACATGTAAATGTCTGTACCTTGTTGTAAGTTAATTTTTTCCGGACGTGGTGCCACACCGTATTCAAATTTACCTTCTGTATCTTTTTTAACGTAACCTTCACCGGCAATTGAACCAATGAACATTGCTACTTTACCGTTTGCAAACGGGCCAGATAAATATTTGTCTGAACCGGCAATGCGGAAGTAACCGTCTTTTACGCCATCTAAATAGTAATCAATTACTTCTTTTGATTTTTTAGAATCAAATTTTAAATCTTTAGTGAATTCTTCCCCTTTATTTTCCATGCCAATAACGTAGTAATTGTTTAAAGAGTCAAAGCCCGCACCGACAACTTCATGATTTGATTTTTCATAAATTGTTTTAGAAGCTTCTTTTAATTCTTCTAGTGTTTTAGGAACTGCAACACCATATTCTTTCAATAAATCAGCGTTGTAAACTAAAGCTTCAGTTGATTTATTAAATGGAATACCGTATTGTTTGCCTTCGATTTGGGCACCTTCTAATAAAGGTTTGCGAATTTCTTCTTGGTCGCCCCAACCAATTGTTTTGTCATCCATGTAAGGTTTTAAATCCACTAACATATCGTCTTGTGCTGCGTTCCATAACCAGCCTGGATATGCTTGGCTGATGGTTGGTAAATCCTTTGGAGAAGGTAGGGTTGAATTGATTTTTGCTTGTAAGTCTGGGTATTGTGATTGGTTTTGTAATTCAATTTTGATTTTAGGATTTTCTTTCATAAAATCTTCAGTAATCTTCGTTAACGCTTCTTCTTGCGCCCCATTCATCGCATGCCAAAATGTAACAGTGGTGTCTTTGTCGATGGATGTAACGATTTTGTCGCTGTCGCCATTAGAACTTTCTTTTGAATCATTGCCACAAGCTGCTAATGCAAAAACTGCGGCGGTTGCCAATACTGCTGTACCCAATTTTTTGAACTTCATTTCTTACTCTCCTTTGAACTCAGTGATTTTTTCCCCACGGGTGGGAAGTATTCTTTTACCATACGGGTTTTCCAGTTTTTCTGGTTTTAACGTATGGATTGGAACCAAAATTTTAGGCTCGATCATTGAAATAATGGCATCGAGATCTTGTGGAAAGGCATGTCCGGAACAAGCAAGACGGACAAATTCCACTTTCTTCAAGGCTAATAAATCCAAGAAGACTTGATATTTGGGATCAAAATCTCCCAAAGGTTGGGCGTCCATATGAAAATACATGCCGCCGCTTTGTAATTTTTCAAAGTTTGCGACTGCTTGCCATAAGTATTTATGGTCGTCAGCCAACAATTCTTCATAAGAAATTTCTAGTTTTTTATCTAAGTCCGCAATTTTATGTTCGGTATTTAAAGGATAATAATACGGAACTGCGATATTAAAGATATCCTGCATTAAAGCAGCCATATTGGCTTCTAATACGACTTTTCTCGGCGATTGTTTAATAATTTGTTCAAAACGCTTCACATTAGCGGGATAACCATTAAACGTTAATTGTCGCTGAGGATTTTCTGTGACCTGTGCTACCAGTTGTGCAATTAAATCCGCTTCACTGAATACTTTAACCTCTTCAGAATCTCTTTCCTCAAAGCTGATGCTAACGCCTTCCATCATTAGAAGATCTGTATGCTTAGCTTGTTGACAAAAATCCAGCGTATACTGGCGATCATATCCGTGTAACCGCAAATCACCAGTGTAAGTCAAAAACGCATCGGGTGTATGAATCAATAAAGCACATGCGCCGTAAGCATCGTGATCAACCGGTACAAGTTCCACTTTAATCTGCCCAACTTCTACCACGTCATGGGCTTCTAAACCAATCATTTCACGGGTAAAATTCGTTGCTTCAAAAGGAGAAGGAATTAAAAAATCACCGTTACGATTTAAACTACGCAAAATTTTTGCCGTTTCTTTTAATGTGTATAACGGAATTTCCGGATCCAAATAATTAATCATTTTGGAATGATCCAAATGCGCATGGGATAAAAAGACAGCCGTTTGAGTGTATTCTTGTTCATCTTCCCCATGATAAGTGTAATTTAACCGCGGATCATAAACGCCTTTTAACTCCGGTACTAAACGATTTTTTAATAATGTACTTAAATCATCATCTTTTAGCCCCAATTCCGGGCGATATTCGGTCCCAAAATCAAAGAAAATATGCGCATCTTCATAACTGACTTCGATAATAGTACCGCCGATGGTCAAAATCCCACTATGAAAAGTGATGGTGGTTTTACCCTTTGATACCATTTTTTGCCACTCCTCGAATAATTTCTTTTCTAAAAATCAAATAAATAATTAAGATGGGAATTACTGTCAATGTCGCTGCGGCCATTTGCAAGTGCACATCGCTCCCACTTTCTGTCGTAAAAGCCGCTAAACCGTTATTTAACAAGCGGTATTTTTTCTCGTTGGTAACAAGTAATGGCCATAAAAATGAATTCCAACTGGAAATAAACGTTAAAATTCCCACAGTGACTAACGCCGGTCGTGACATCGGCACTAAGATCCGCCAAATGTACTCCAAGTCAGAAGCGCCGTCGATTTTAGCTGCTTTATAAAAGGTGCTGGAAATTCCTTTTAAATAGCTATTTAAATAATAAATATAAAAAATGCTTGTTAAAAAGGGAATAATTAACGCCATATAGCTGTTTAATAAGCCCATTTTGGCAATCGTATTGTAATTGGTAAAAATAATCGATTCATAAGGTACCATTAGTAATGACACCATAATCCCGACAACTAAGCCTTTAAATCTAAACTCCAAACTCGTTAAAGCAAATGAAGCTAAAACAGAAGTAATTAAAGTCGCAATTGTCGTCACAAGAGAAACAAAGACAGTATTAATGAAGTACTGTAAAAACGGTGCTTTAGAAAAGACCGCTGCATAGTTGGCCCATTGGAATTTTTCTGGAATAATGGTTGGCGGTATACTGGTCGCTTCACTATAAGTCATTAAACCGGCTAAAATCATATAGACAAATGGGAATAAGGTGATAATGCCTAAGACGACTAAAAAGACCAAGGCCACAATTGTCACAACTTTTTTCACACTAATCCCCCACTCTCTTCATGATTTGGCGTTGAATAAAGGTACAGAACAAAATGACTAAGAACAAAATCACGGTCGCTGCCATGGCAATTCCGGGACGCCCGGCAATATGGAATTTATCATAGATGTAGTACACTGCCGTTGTCGCACTTTTGGCAATCCCCGGTTGGCCCGCAAACAAAGCATAAACTTGAGTATACACTTTAAAGGCACCGATAATATTTACTGTCAATAAAAAGGCTATTGTGGGTATGAGTTGTGGTAACGTAATCCGGCGGAAAATTTCTCCGTCTTTGGCACCAAACATTTTGGCAATTTTGTAATGTTCTGGATCAATATTGCGTAAGCCGGCTAATAAAATAATGATATTAAACGCCAAGCTGGTCCAAATTCCAAAAATAATTAAGGTCGTCATGCTCATGTCTACATTATCCAACCAATTGATCGGTGCGATACCTACTTTGCCTAGTAAGAAATTAATAATCCCGTAAGAGCCGTTAAAGAAGTAACGAAACACAATCCCGATGGCAATCGTACTGGTTACATAAGGCATGAAAAATAACGTTTCAAAAAAACTTTTATGCTTTACTTTTTCAAAAATAATCCAAGCAATCGCCAGTCCAATTATTAAAGCAATTGGAACCACCGAAAAAGCGTAAAGAGCTGTATTTTTTAACGCTTTAAAAAAGACTGGATCACTTAAAACTTTTTGATAGTTTTCAATACCCGCGTATTCTTGGTTAATCAGCGTTCCTTTTTGGAAACTCATAAACAGCGAGCGAAATAAAGGATAGATGCTAAAAATCATAATGACAACCAAAGATGGCAGAAGGAAGAGCCAGGCTTTGGGTTGATTTTCAGGATTGTAATGATTTTTCTTAAACATTAGTAAATCCGCGTCCCATCTTCTTTAAAGATAAAAGCTTTTTGGTAAGCAAAATCAAATGTCAGCTGCGCTCCTTCTTGAATATCTTCTTCGATGCTGACAATCGATTTTAAGTGATGGGTATCAATATCAAAGTTTAAAATACGTTCCCGGCCAATTAACTCCACGCCAGCGATAACTGTTTGAAAAGCGCCGGTGCCATCAACTGGCAAAACATCTTCTGGTCGAATACCAATAAAGTAATTGCCATCTGGCATATTTTCTTTAAAACGGGCGACCATAAAGCGATCGACAGGAACACTAAAGGCATCGTGATGCATCATGCCAGCTTTTACTTCCACTGGTAAAATATTAATGATGGGATTACCAATGAATTTAGCTACAAACAAGTTATTTGGTTCTAAGTAAAGATTTTGTGGATCATCGTTTTGTTGAATGACACCTTCGTTTAATAAAATAATTTTGTCAGAAATAGACAACGCTTCTTCTTGGTCATGGGTAACAAAAATCGTCGTAATCCCCACTTCTTTCACTAAGCGGCGAATCTCTTCACGAATCTTTAAACGTAAACGCGCATCTAGATTAGATAACGGTTCATCTAATAATAAAACTTCCGGATTTTGTACGAGGGCCCGCGTAATAGCCACCCGTTGTTGTTGCCCACCAGATAATGTACCGGGCTTTTTATCTTTTAACTCTTCAATATTGGTTAATGCCATATATTTTTCCGCAATTTTCATCGCTTCATTTTTAGGCATTTTTTTATCCCCAACCGTTAAAGGAAACATTACGTTTTCAAAAACAGTCATATGGGGATAGAGTGCATAGTTTTGAAATACAAAACCGATATTCCGATCTTTAGGTTCTGTCTTCACCACAGAGCTTCCGGCAAAACGGATATCGCCATCTGTTGGACTTAATAACCCGGCAATCAAATTTAAAATAGTTGATTTACCACAGCCACTTGGCCCCAAAAGACAAACCAAATCACCTTTTTCAATCGTAAAATTAACAGACTTTAACGCTTCAAAACCATTATCGAATACTTTTTTCAGATCGATAACTTCAATCATGGGAAATCCTCCCTTTTTTATTTTTACCTGCAATGCTAATTTTAGCATTTTTTATAACAGTAAGTTTATAGAGTTTCATGAGAGATTCTTTTATTTTTTTCTCATTTTACTTTACAAGCCAAAGAGTGAAGAGGCGCACTAAGCACTTTTTTCACAATGAAACGCATCTTATTTTGCTGACAGAAATTTGGAAAAAACAGGAAAATTTTAGTTATTATTTCATACTTATCAAAAACAAAACAGATACCCGTGTATGGGTCCTCTAAAAATAAAATGGCGCAAAAAAAGCTAGCCAACAAAAAACGTGCTTTTGTTGGCTAACTTTTATAGATTATTTTCAAAAACGAACAGGAACAAACTTACCCTTTTTTAACTGGTAACTAGCAGTAAAACCAACTGCTTGCAGAAGTCTTTGGGTCTTTTCAAAAGCATAATCTAGCGTATCTATTTGATGACTATCACTTGTTAAGATGACGGGAACTTTCTTACTAGCTAAAAATTCCAACAAGAATTTTGCCGGATAAGGTTGTTTCCTCCAACCACGGCTCATACCACCGGTGTTCACTTCCACCAATCCTTCGTATGTTTTCAATACATTTACAACTTTCTGTAAGGCTTTTAGAGCTATTTTTTCATAAGCTTTTTGATTTTGAGGCGTTAGATAATGCAGTGTATCATCAAATTTTGTCACCAAATCAAAATGGCCGACAATTTTAGGCTGATTGTGGGTAATATGGGCGACAACAAGATCGTAATAGTCTTGTGCTAAAGCTAAAAAATCACCTTGATACCAATCCTGTAATGTTTCATTGAAGTTTTTGGGAGTATCATCCACACTGCGATATACACCAGCTTTTGGCGGCAGATAATGAACGGAACCAATAAAATAATCATAACCACTAATTGGAGTTGGACTAAAATAGTCCCATTCCAAACCACAAGCAAGATGTACCGCGCTATTTTCAGCCAAAGTGCGGACCGCCTTTTGATAGGCCGCTTCATCTTTTATCCCTGGGCAAGTGGGATCAAAAGAGGCCCTGGAGTGGCAGGTAAAACCTAAATCCGTAAAACGCAATTTTTCAGCGGCTGCCGTCATTTCTGCTAACGTATTTTTCCCGTCGCACCAAGTACTATGGGTATGGGCATTGGAATAAAACATTGCCTTCCTCCTTATTTCATGGTCTCTTGTTTGGTCTTTTTATCGACTACTTGACGCAAAGCAAGCTCAGTCATAACAGCTGTTGGTGTAATATCATTATTGGCCATTAAAACGAGTAAATGGTAAATTAAATCGGCAATTTCATACGTCGTTTCTTCTTGGCTATTTTTCATCGCACCAATTACAACTTCGGTGGCTTCTTCGCCGATTTTTTTCAAAATCTTTTCATTGCCTTTCGCAAATAAATAGCTGGTATAACTTTTTTCTTGCGGGATATTTTTTCGACTTAAGACTAACTCATATAGTTCTGAAATGGTGATGCTTTTTTTCATTTCAGCTAAAAATAAAACTTCATTAAAACAGCTTTCTGTTCCTTGATGACAAGCAGGTCCCGCTTTTATCACTTTTGCCACTAAAGCGTCTTGGTCACAATCTGCTTTTAAACTGACTAATTGCTGGGTATGACCGCTGGTTTCTCCTTTACGCCATAACTTTTGGCGGCTGCGAGAATAAAACGTCATCTGCTGTGTTTCTAACGTTTTTGTTAAACTCTCTTCATTCATATAAGCCACAGTCAGCACTTGATTGGTGTAAAAATCTTGCACTACACAAGAAATCAAACCCTGTTCATCAAACTTCAAATTTTTTATCTCCATTAGCCCTCACCTCTTATTTGCGAATTGGAATGTTTTTTTCTGCTAAATATTCTTTTAACACCGGAATAGGAATTTCATCATAATGGAAAATAGAAGCGGCCAGTCCTGCATCTATCTGTGGATTTTGGAACAGCTGATAAAAATCTGCTTTACTGCCAGCTCCGCCTGAAGCAACAATAGGTACATGAGCAATGTCCGCTACTGCCTGCAACAATTCCAAATCAAACCCCGTTTTCACACCATCAGTATCCATGGAATTAATCACCAATTCTCCGGCTCCCAGTTTCTCGCCGGCTTTAATCCAAGCTAAAGCATCCATCCCTGTATCTTCTCGTCCTCCTTTGGTAAAGACGTGCCACGAGTTGGCGACTTTTTTTATATCTACTGATAAAACTACACATTGCGCGCCATAACGTTGGGCTGCTTCCACAATCAATTTAGGATTTTTAATTGCACCAGAATTGACACTGACTTTATCTGCGCCACATTTTAAAACACGATCAAAATCTGCCAGGGTATTAATTCCGCCTCCCACTGTTAAGGGGATAAAAACTTGTTGGGCGACTGCTTGTAAAATATCCGTAAATAGACTCCGCTTTTCTGCCGAAGCAGTAATGTCATAAAAAACAAGTTCATCAGCACCGGCTTGATCATATTTTTTGGCCAATGCCACCGGTGAAGCAACATCTTTAATGCCGGCAAAATTAACGCCTTTCACTACGCGACCAGCTCGTACATCCAGACAAGGAATAATCCGTTTGGCAATCATTTTTCCACCTCCGCTGCAGCATTAAGACACTCTGACAAATCCAGCTGTCCGCTGTACAAGGATTTGCCAACAATTGTGCCATATGTCCCAGCCTGTGCCAGACTAGTAATATCAGCAAGGGTGGCTACGCCACCAGAAGCAATAATATTGCAGCCTAAAGCATTTAATTTTTCATAAGCGGCACTATCCATTCCCATACCTGTACCGTCTCTTGCAATATCGGTATAAATAATTGTCTGACAGCCTGCTGCGACTAATTCTTGGCAAAAAATATAAGCATCCGTTTCTGTTGTTTCCAGCCAGCCATTGACAGCGACTTTCCCTTTTCTGGCATCTACACCAATCGCAATTTTTTCACGGTATTTTTTGATCATTTCTTTGGCGAATTGTGGTTCCTGTTGCGCAATCGTGCCTAAAATCACCCGTTTTACGCCAATGGAAAGACAATCCTGAATATCTTCTTCATTGCGAATCCCCCCGCCTAATTCCACAAATAAATCGGTTTTTGCCACAATTTCTGCTACTAAATCAAATTGCTTTTTGGTTCCTTCTTTGGCACCATTTAAATCCACTAAATGGAGATATTTTGCCCCTGCTTTAGCAAAATTTTGAGCAAATACGATTGGATCATCACCAAAAATTTCTTGTTGTCCATAATCCCCTTGATAAAGCCGCACTACTTTGCGATTGTACAAATCAATTGCTGGTAAAATAATCATCTTTACACCTCCGTAAAGGCCCGCAAAATATTCAGGCCAACTTCCCCGCTTTTTTCAGGATGAAATTGCGTTCCAAAAATATTGCCTTTTTGTACTAATCCGGGAATTTTTACACCATAATCACTAAAAGCCGCAATACTTTTGTCGCACTCACTGGCGTAATAGCTGTGAACGTAATAAACAAAATCTCCTTGCTTCACGTACTTTAAAAGAGGCGATTCTTGGGCAAACACCAATTCATTCCAACCAATTTGTGGCACCTTTAACGCTATTTTTTGTTGCGTAAACGTCTCTTTCATCGCAATCACTTTACCAGAAATCAAATCCAATCCGGGATGCACACCAAACTCGTGACTTTCCGAGAAGAGCAATTGCATCCCTAGACAAATTCCCAACAATGGTTTGCCTTTTTGGGCTTCCTTTTTTACCACTGCCGCTAAACCACTGTCTTGTAATTTAGCCATGGCATCCCCAAAAGCTCCCACACCGGGCAGCAAAATTTTTTCGGCCTTTTGAATTTCTGCCGCATCACTTGTCACGACCACATCTGCCTTTATAAAACGTAATGAACTCTGCAAACTAAATAAATTTCCCACACCATAATCAATAATTGCAATCACGAGGTTCTCCCCTTTCAATGTTGTTAGCGGCCGTTTAGACAGTGAACATTAAACAAAAACAAAACACAGGTTGGTTACTATTTATTCTTTGTTTTATTTCCTATCCAATTATTTGAACACAGGACAACTTATTTTTACCTGCCAACTTAAACGTGTACTATTTCCTCTATAAAATAGTGCCTTTGGTTGAAGGAATTTCATTTGGCGCCACTTCATTAATGGCACAAGCTTCGGCTAATGCACGGCCAAATCCTTTAAAACACGCTTCCACAATATGGTGACTGTTTTTACCAGCTAATTGCTGTAAGTGAATCGTGCCACCCAACTCTCTGGCAAAAGCGATGAAAAATTCTTCTACCAACTCGGTATCAAAGCCACCAATTTGACTTGCAGGGATAGCGACGTTTAAACAAGCCATGCCCCGACCAGAAATGTCTAACGCTGCCAGCACCAAGGTTTCGTCCATCGGTAAAATCATACTGCCATAACGGTTAATCCCTCGTCTGTCTCCTAAAGCTTGTGAAAAAGCACGACCCAAAACAATCGCAATATCTTCCGTGGTATGATGCCCATCCACCGCCACATCCCCGTCACATTCTAATGCGATATCAAAACGCCCATGACGAGTGAAAAGTTCCAGCATATGATCTAAAAACCCAATTTTTGTAACAATTTTTTGTTGCCCGGTACCATCAATAGTTAGTTTCAATTTAATTTTTGTTTCACTCGTATTGCGGGTAATTTCTGCAGTACGCATGTCGTTGCCTCCTTTAACTTTTTTTACTGGTTATTGGACACCTTTTAAATTTCGTCTTTTATTATTTGCGTAATGGCGGCCAAACATTGTTGCATCTGCTGCGGGGTACCAATCGTAATGCGCAAATAATCTTTTATTCGGGGCAGGTTAAACCAGCGGACAAAAATTTGTTGCATCTTTAATTTTTCGTAAATTACTTTGCCACCAACTGCGGGATGCGTTACAAATAGAAAATTTGTCTGACTATCCAATACCGTAAAACCTAACGCCTTTAAATCTTGAGCCGTTTTTTGGCGTTGCCCAATAATTTGCTCTAGACAACTGGCATGATAATTTTCATCGGCCAACGCCGCTATTCCTGCGACAGCAGTCATAGTATTGACACTGTAGGGGTTAAAACTAAATTTTAATTTGTTTAAAGCTGCAATTAACGCTGCCTGCCCCACTGCATAACCGAGTCGCGCCCCAGCCAACTGCCAAGATTTAGAAAAAGTCCCAACTACTAAAAGATTGGCAAACTCTTTTATATAGGGCACCATCGATTCACCGCCAAATTCCACGTAGGCTTCATCTACAATTACCAAACGCTCCGGATTAGCTGCAACAAAATTCGCAATTTCGATTGCTGCTATGCCTAAACTAGTCGGTGCGTTAGGATTAGCAAAAATCACGGTCCCTATTTCTTCTTGGTAGTCAGCCAAATTTAGTGTAAAATCTGCTGCTAAAGGAATTTCTTTGGATGAAATATCATACATCTGGCTAAAAACAGGATAAAAGCCATAAGTTAAATCCGGATAAACTACTCCTGCATTCATCAAGCCTTGAAAACAAAAGGCCAGAACTTCATCACTGCCATTACCGACAAAAATTTCAGTTGGCATTACATCAAAGCGTTGCGCTAATGTTTGCCGCAAATTTTGACAGTCGGGATCAGGATAACGGGCTAACACAGTAGCTGCATTTGCAACCGCCGCCTCTACAGTCGGGGCTGGCGGATAAGGACTTTCATTGGTGTTTAACTTAATCACTTCAAACTGGGGTTGTTCTCCTGGGACATAAGGCGCCAGCGCCTCTAATTTAGGTGTAAAATATTTCATCCTCTACACCCCTTTTCGCACTTTTATGGAATTGGCATGGGCAAATAACCCTTCTGTTTTGGCAAATAAAATTACATCGTCACTCACCTCTTTTAAGGCTTCTTTGCCATAATACAAATAACTCGAGCGCTTTTGAAAATCCGCCACACTTAGAGGGGAATAAAAACGAGCCGTACCTTCTGTTGGCAATGTATGATTGGGTCCAGCCAAATAATCCCCTAAAACCTCAGGTGTATGGTGACCTAAAAAAACACTTCCGGCATTTTTAACAGCGTCTAACGCTGCAAAAGGTTCTTCAATACACAGTTCCAAATGTTCTGGTGCTACTTCATCAGCAATTTCAAAAGCTGCTGCTAAATTGGGAACGACAATAATACAACCATTCTTTTTTAAAGAAGCCGTCATAATTTCTCGGCGTGGTGCATTTGCCGTTTGTGTTCTGACTTCCTGGGCGGTGGCTTCAGCAATTTCTTGACTTGTTGTCACTAAGATGGCCTGAGCGTTCACATCGTGTTCTGCTTGTGCTAATAAATCAGCTGCTAAGTAAGCTGGCTTCGCTGTTTTATCAGCGATAATTAAAACATCACTCGGACCGGCAATCATATCGATATCCACTTTGCCATAAACGAGCCGTTTAGCCGTTGCCACATAAATATTGCCGGGCCCTGTGACTTTATCTACTGCCGGAATGGTTTGGGTTCCATAAGCAAGTGCCGCAACAGCTTGGGCACCTCCCACTTTATAGATTTCATCAGCACCGGCAATTTTGGCAGCAGCCAAGATTGCTGGCGTAACCGTGCCGTCTGGTTGTGGCGGGGTCACCAAGACAATTTTTTTGACACCGGCAATTTTAGCTGGGATCACATTCATTAATACTGTACTGGGATAAGCGGCAGTTCCTCCTGGCACGTATATGCCAACTTTCGCTAGTGGAATAACACGTTGCCCCATTATTGCTCCTTGTTTTTCTAACATAAATCCATTATCTTTTTGTTTTTCATGAAAGGCGGCAATATTGCGCTGTGCCTTTTTTAAAACAGTTAAAAAAGCGGGGTCACAAGCCGTTATGGCCGCTTCAATTTCAGCAGCTGTTACTTTAAAAGTAGTCAAAGCAGCCCCATCAAATTTTTTTGTGTATTCTTTTAACGCTTCATCTCCACTAACTTGCACATTTTGAATGATTTCTTGCACTACTTGTGTATATGCGGCGGTACTGCCTGATGCACTCGTCCTAATTTTGTTTAAATTCAAATCACGTTGCTGTAAAATTTTAATCATTTTTTGCCCCCACTTTCTGAATAATTTCGTAAATTTCAGATTGTTTAAACCGCCATGACGTGCGGTTTACCACTAAATGCGCCGAGGAATCGGTAATTTTTTCAAATACTTCTAAGCCGTTTTCCTTTAATGTGGTGCCTGTTTCCACAATATCGACAATTACATCAGCCAAACCAACTAAAGGGGCAAGTTCAATCGAACCGTTTAAATAAATCAGTTCCACCGGTTGACTCCGACTGCTAAAATATTTACGCGCAATAGTGGGATATTTGGTGGCCACTTTTAACGGGCGACTTGCATCTTTTTGAAAATTTTTGGCACCGGCAATCGCAATATCACATTGGCCTATAGCAAAACGTAAAACATCTAAAACATCCGCCTCAGTTTCTAATAAAATATCTCGTCCCACAATGCCGATATCTGCGGCACCATGTTCCACATAACTGGCTACATCACTTGGCTTTACTAAGAAAAAGCGCAATCCATTTTCTTCATCAGTAAAAATCAGCTTGCGACTTTCATCTAATAAATTTTCTTGGCACAAACCGGCTTCATGAAACATGTGATAAACCTTTTCCCCCATGCGTCCTTTTGGCAAAGCGATATTTAAGTGGGTACGCTCATTTTTTGCTGTTACTGTGTCAGTGGCAATCGCATTTAAATGAATTCCAAAACCAATTGCCGCTTGTGTTTTACCAAGAGATTGCAACAAGCCGTCGTAGCGTCCCCCAAATAAAATTGCCTGGGGGACTTGTGGGACAAAACCTTGAAAAATAATGCCACTATAATAGTTCGTATCATTCACCGTTGATAAATCAAAGAGCAGTCGGGGAGTAACTGCCTCTTTTAGTAGCGCGGTTGCCAATTCTTGTAATTCAACCAGCGCTTGGTGGGCGTGGGGTAAATCTTTGGTTAGTGTTAGAGCAGTTTGCAATGATTCATTAATTTCACCACTTAACTGCAGCAATTCACATAAATTCGTGGTCAAAGCTGGTGCTAAATGTACTTGTTGCGCCAAATCTTTCAAAGCTGCACTGTCTTTATTTTTAATACTACTAAAAACTTCCGCTTGGCGATTACACGGAAATAATGCCAAAATTGCTGCCACTAACCCACTGTGGGAAAATTCCAATTTGGCTTGACCGATAACTTCTAAAGAAGCAATAGCCAGTTGAATCACTTCAAGCTCTGCTTGCTTATCTACACTGCCGATAATTTCGATCCCCGCTTGATTCAACTGCTGATATTCATTGGTATGGTGATTATGACGGTAAATATTTTCATTGTAATAAAGTCGTCTACTTTCATGAGCAGCAGTATTTTTCACAATCGATAAGGTGACATCGGGATTTAACGCTAATAAGCGCCCATCTGCAGCACTAAATTTAATGACATCATCGTCTGCTAAAAAATTTTTATTTTCCAAATAAAAGTTATATTCTTCAAAACTCTTTAAACAAAATAAATTGAAGCCTGCTTCTTGGTATAAAGCGCGCAACTTCAATGCTGCTACTTCTTCTTGACGTAAAATATTTACTGGAATTTCCATCATTTCCCCTCCCCTGACATTACCCGATAACTACAAAATGGCGAAACTTCACTGCAGTACGCCAACTTAGGCCTCTAACAAATGTACGTAACAACTCTATTTAAAAGAAAAGTGGCTTGAACTATTTCAGCGTGGGGACAATAAAACGAAAGCTGGATAAATTTCTTGCCATTTCAGCTTATTACCATAGAAAGTTCGTTCATACAGCTAAATTCCAAAAGCTTTGGTAGATTCGCTTTATTCCTTGTGAAAAGTACACAATCCCTTACTTATAAAAAAAGCGCCCTCTGACAAAGTCAGAGGACGCTAACACGCGTGGTTCCACCTCAATTTATCTATGCAATAATAGACCTTATGCGATCAAGCTAACAAAAAAGGCGAACTTGTTGATTATTTCACAAGAATATTGTTTATTACTCCTCTGGCTGTCAGCCTTTTTGTCTAGCCATCCAACAATGACCGCAGCGATAACGGGCTAACCCGGCATTTTTTACTTTATTCAAAAATGCAACTCCAAGATGTGTTTCATAAAAAACAACTGACCTTTTTCCACCACCCAAAGGCTCTCTTTGCAGTTTTTTTCTACTACTCTTCTTTTCAGCGTCAAAAATATAAAATTGGTTGTGTTATATACTATGCTGAATTGTCAGAAAAGTCAAACACTTTTCGATAATTTTTATCACTTTTTATTAAAATTTTTCGTATTATTGCCTGATGATATTCGTTTTATCTGTGTCGTCAAAAAAAAGCGCTAAGAAAGTCCGCTTTCTTTTTCGGTAAGAAAAGAAAGATTTTCTTGGCGCTTTAGGGATTAGAATTCCTGCTCAGGGGTTGCTTTGGTTAAAGTTGCACTCCTCGTTTTAACTTCAAAATAGGTTTCTATTAATTGTTGTAGTTCCGCCGTTGCCGCCTGCGCTCTTTGTGCCTGCACTTCATTAATGGCTTCAATTACTAAAATGGCATCTGTTGTCTGCTCTTGTAACATGGTGCGTTGGGCTTCACGCCAGTTAAAACAACGACATACTGCTCCTTTTTCATCATAATAAATGATTTCGTCGGGTAAAGCTGGCGCATCTTCATCCGCTCCTAACGGCTTAAAACTTTCGCCCCCTTTGGCTTTGCCTAAATGGAGGTCACCTGCGAGCGCCTGGATATCTTCACCGCCACAAGGAACCGCGTATTTTAACGAAATACTGTTGTAAATATCCACAAGCGGATTAATAGGATTAAAGGTGCGATCTTGGCTGGCTCTTTTTAATAACGCTTCAATCGAAGAACGCGCTCCTTTTTTTGTTTTAAATTGGCTAAAAGCTTGACGCCATTCCTGAATAACATCGTTTTGACTAAAAGTTTCTGCTGTTAAAAATTTTTGAGCTTCTTTTTTACCTTGGGCTAATAAATCGGCAAAATACGCATCTTCTGCTTCATTGACATGATTATTAAGTCCAGTAGCTGTGACAACAAATAGTTCTGCATTGGGAAAAAGTTCCCAAAAATTTTCATCTACTTTTATTTTTTTCATTTCAAAAGACCTCCGCTGTTCTTGTCGTTTAATATTTTTGTCATTATCCAATCTGTTTGATCATCACAGCCAATAGTAAAAATATGTTGCCCCGTTTTAACAAAGCCCATTTTTTTGTAAAAAGCAATGGCAGATGGATTGTGTTCCCACACGCCTAACCAAATCTCACTTTTATTTTTTTCTCTTGCTGTTTTTTCCGCAAAAGTAATAAATTGTTTCCCTAAGCCTTGACCCTTAAAGGCGTTTAAAATGTAAATTCGTTCAATTTCTAATGCTTCTTTTGTCCCATCTTCACTTTGCGCTTCATTTATATTTAATTTTAAGTAGCCAGCCAACTCATTTTGTTGGTAAATAAAATAGAAAAAAGAATTTTTATTGGCGAGTTCTTTTTCCAATTGGGAATAGTTGTAATTTTGCTCTAAAAAAGCTGCCAGATCTTCTGGTGTATTGTCTTTAGCAAAAGTTTCGGCAAAAGTGGTTTCACTAATTATCTTTAGCTTTTCAACTTCTGTTTGTTTTATACCTTCAATCTTCACTACCATAAAGTCGTCTTTCTCCTTTCTTCACCAAATCCCAATCTTTCGCAACATTTTTTTCCACTCGTGCTAAATAAGCTGCTAATTGTTGCATTTCCGGTTCACTAAAATCTTTTAAAGCAACCTTGTTGGAATATTGGTTTTCAGCTTGAATGATTGGGGCAATTTTAGCCCCTTTGTTGGTGACAAAAAGTGATTTATTCTTTTTATTGTCTGCTTGTGGCTGTTTTTCAATCAGACCATTTTTTTCTAACTTGGCAATAGCGCGGGCAGCGGTAGTGCGATCGACTTTAATCAACTCTGCTAATTTTTCTTGGATGATGCCGGGATTTTCATAAATGCGAACCAGATAAAGATACTGCCCCCGGGTTAAAGAAAATTCTTTAAATTCAATATTGGCAATCGAATCTAATGCACGGGCAATTTTGCCTAAATCACGTAAAATATCAGTCATATTTTTCCTCATTTAAAAGTTATTGGTAATTTGTATCTTAAAACATTTTTATTGTATATGCAACAATTAAGCGTAAGCACTTCATTTTGTTTTTGTTTTGAATCATGATACGGTTAATTTAAAGGTAATAAAAGTCTTTATGTTGTACGTAGTTTGAAGCGTTGTTTTTGAAAGGAAGGAAAACAGATGAAAAAAATGTCAACTTCAACAGTGATTAATACCGGTGGTCGCGAAGGAGAAAGTAAGTCTGTCACAGGTTCTTTAGATGTCTTAACAACTGGCGTAAAAAAAGAAGGCTACACCAATCCAGAAGAATTATTTGCCGCGGGGCTTACCGCTTGTTTTAATGGTGCTATGCAATTTCCATTAGAACGAGACGGCTTAGGGGATAAAAAAAGAGAAATTCGGGCTGAAGTCAGCTTACTTGGGGATTTACCAGATTTTACAACACTACATTTAGAAGTTGTTTTAATTGGCAAAATTGAAGGCTTAAGTAAAGAAGATACCGTAAAATATATGACAGAAACCGAAAATATCTGTCCGTATACAAAAGCTATCAAAGGAAATGTCGATGTAAAATTTGCTGCCGAAGATTAAAGAAACCACTTTGGCATCGTTTCACTTCTAAACATAAAAATAAATAATCCGCTGACAAAGCACATTATAGTGTAGTTGTCAGCGGATTATTTTTTAAGTAAAGGAGTAGATGACTTTCACGAGGAAAAACACGTTTATTACACTTTCTTAAGCTAAAAACTGTAGGAACGGGGTTAATTCAGAAAAATAAGTAATCGTAAGTTCCTGCATCCCGCGAGAAATAGCAGTATATAACATTTTACGATCTTGTTGATTCGTATAATTTTCTTTCGTAACGTTGTATAAAATCACACGATCAAATTCTAACCCTTTTGCTAAACTGATTGGCAAAATCGTTACATTTTCTTTAGGAATATTTTTATCGGCTAAAATTACGGGCTGATTGTGCCACCATTGTGTTAAATAATCAGCTTCTGCTTGCGTTTTGGTAATCACAGTTACTGATTTGCCATCTGCCAGAAGGTAAGCCAAATCATCCAAACTAGCCAATTTTTTTACCGCTACTGCTTTGCCTTTAGGGCGAACTGGTACAATTGTAAAATCAGTTTGGGCCGTAAGCTGTTGAAACGCCGCTGTAATAGCGCCACTGGAACGGTAGCTATTTAGTAAATCATAAACTGTAACATCTCTTTTAGCCGCTTTAAAAATAGCCGCAATGGTTACAAAATCCGTCTGAGAATTAAAGATTGCTTGATTGTAATCCCCCACTAAAGTAAACCGAGCTTTCGTAAATAATTGGTTTAATAAAAAGATTTGCGCCGGCGTGTAGTCTTGAACTTCATCTACTAAAATGTATTTCATCTCGGCTAAGGGACTCGCTCTAATAAAGCGGTGTTGGATTAATAACGCAATCGTCGCTTCATCAACTGTTAACACTTTACCAGCGTGATACGTGTCACCAGTATAAGCCAAATATAAATCTGCTAACATTTGCGCTGGTTGTAGCCAAGTAAAGTTCGTAATCGCAACTTCAATCTCGTGATATTTTTGCTGCAATAAGAGTAAAGCGTATTTTTTCAATGCTTTAGGTGACTCATCTTGTAATAAATGCCCAAAATATTTTTGCTGTTGCGTTTCGGATAAAGCCAAAACCCGATCTTGCCAAGCTTTACCTTGGGCTTGTTTTAATAAACGACGCTGCCAATAACTACGAAGTTTTGCCGCTACACTTTGAATTCTTTGACCAAAAGTAGCTTCTTTGGGGGTGGTAGCATACATTTCAGCGATTGTCTCAGCTTTAATAATTACTTTTTCCTTTAATGAAATTGCTTGAAAATAATTTCTATTTTGTAAGATATCACTAGCGTTATACACAAATTCGGCAAATTTGCGACTACGCAAAACAGACGTCTGCGCAACGACTTCACTTTTTGTAATACGGATAAAATAATCCGTTTCACTTTCTAGCGGTTGATCTAATTGCCATGCCAAAAGTTTACGCCACGTTAAATTGCGGGGATTTTTTTCCCCTAATGAAGGCAAAACATGGGCAAGATATTGAATAAATTTATCATTAGGCGCTAAAATTAACACGTCATCCACACTAATTTCTTGGCGTAATGAATACAATAAATACGCAATGCGCTGCATAATTGTCGAAGTTTTACCACTGCCGGCTACCCCATTGACCAAAATAATCTCATGGGTTAAATCACGAATAATCACATTTTGTTCTTTTTGAATAGTCGCAGTAATTGCCTGCATCTGTTTACTGGCACTGTTTTCTAGTGCTGCTAATAATACATCATCTTCAATGGCAACATTGGTATCAAAGTAATGTTTCAACTGATCATAAGAAATCACAAATTGCCGCCTTAAATCAATGGCAACGGGAATCTCATTGCCATTTGCCCAGTAAGCAGATGCTCCCAAAACGTTATTATAAAACAACTCAGCCACCGGTGAACGCCAATCGTAAACCAGATTTTCATTTTCTTCATTAAAGCCATTGACGCCGATATAAAAAGACTGCTTTTCCTCTTGGTCAAAATAATCCACCACTACTTTGCCAAAATAAGCTTGCGGTAATAAGCGCTTAACTTGTGCCAGCTTGTTGGCAGCTGTTTCTTGTTTTAAATTCAGTTGATCAATTTCACGGTTTTTCATTTCCAACTGAGCAAACGTGTCTAAATTATCAGCGAAGTTATCAAAATTCAGCCGCACATCTCCTGCCATTTCCTGCAGAGCTAAAATACCAGTACTCTGTCCTTTAGCTAAAGTTTCAGTCAATTGTCCTTCTGCTTTTTTTAATGCGTGATAAACTTTTTGCAAATATTGTTCTTCTGCTCGTGTGTTGACCATAACACCACTCCTAAATTCGCATTTGCGCCGCTTTTATTAGCGGAAAGCTATTCTACACCCCTATTCATTTCACTGCAATCTTTATACTCCCATTTTAAAAGAAAGCGAAAACAAAAAAGCGGAATGAACTTGCTTGGCTCTCAAACAATAAGACGAAATCTTGCTAAATTTCTCCTTAAATTTCTTATAATTTTGGTTTAGTGCCGAAAAGAGTTCGGGCGTTACTCCAGTTATAAAGAACAGTGGAACAAATGCGGTCAATTCTTGGGAAAATCATCTACTCTCATCTCAACAAAAAGCTCCGGCAGAAACTTTATTTTCAAAAAGTTTCCGCCGGAGCATAAGGCTTTATTCAATATGAAAAATTGAAACAATAAAAGTAAAAAGCTATTTTTGTAGGAGTTCTAAAAATGCTGCGCCGTATTTTTTCAATTTATTTTCCCCTACCCCTTTAATTTGCAACATTTCTAAGGTGGTTTGTGGCTGAATCTCAGCTAGTTCATACAACGTTTTATCAGAAAAAATGACATAAGGCGGTAAATTTTGTTTGGAAGCCAATTCCAAGCGCAACTGGCGCAGTTTTTCAAATAATGCATTATCGGGTGCCAATTTTTTCACGACTTGGGCTCTACGCATCACTTTTTGTTGCCCCAGTAAGACTTTTTTGCCACTATTGGAAATTTTCAATAAAGGAAATTGTCCTTCTGTGGGGGTTAAATAACCTGCTGCTGTCAAAAAATCAATTAACTGACTAACATCTTTTTGACTCCAGTCTTTCATTAAGCCGTAAGTTGATAGCTTTTCAAAATGCCATTGGCTAATTTTTTGATCTTTTGAACCCGTTAAAACTTTACTAATAAGTGCTTTACCAAAACGTTCACCCATACGTTTGACACAAGATAACACTTTTTGGGCATCTAATGTAATCTCTTCAACTTCTCTTTCATCTAAGCAGTTACTACAACGCCCACAATCTGGGCCGTCTTCCCCAAAATAGCGCAGAATGTAGCGTTGCAAACACATTTCTGTATGAGCATACTGGCTCATTTCTCGTAACTTCAAATATTCTTTTTGCTTGTAGTCGATTTCCATCTCAGAATTATCAATAAAAAACTGCTGTACTTGCAAATCTTGCGGTGCGTACATCAAGATGGCTTCACTCGGCAGTCCATCGCGCCCCGCTCTGCCGGCTTCTTGATAGTAGGATTCAATATTGCCTGGTGTTTGCGCATGGATGACAAAGCGGACGTTACTTTTATTAATCCCCATCCCAAAAGCATTCGTTGCTACCATTACTTTAATTTCATCAAATAAAAAAGCTTCTTGCGCTGCTGAGCGTTGCGCTTCGGTTAAACCGCCATGATAATAACCGACTTCAATTTTTTTACTTTTTAAAAGGTGGTATAAGCGCTCAACTTCTTTTCTGGTACTGGCATAAATAATACCCGCTTGTTGATCATTGACCCGCAAATATTCCAATAAATAGCTGTCTTTAGCGTCCTTTACTACTTGAAAAGCCAAATTTTCCCGCGCAAAACCGGTTTGGACTTTATTATTCGCCGGAATTTCCAAACTGCTTTCAATATCTTTGGCGACTTGGGGCGTTGCTGTCGCAGTTAAGGCAATCACAGCCGGACGTTGGGGCAACGCTTTGATTTCTTGGGCCAATTGCAAATAACTCGGGCGAAAATCATGCCCCCATTGCGAGATACAATGGGCTTCATCCACAGCAATTAAACTAATTTTTTCTTGCTGTAAAAGTTGCTTAAACGAAAACATTTCAAAACGTTCCGGCGCAACATAAACTAATTTATATTTGCCAAAGGCTGCATCTTTCAGCCGCACACTCACTTCTTCTTGGGACAAGCTACTATTAACAAACGTGGCTGCAATGCCCATTTCATTTAACGCATCCACTTGATCTTTCATTAAAGAAATCAAAGGCGAGACCACTAAGGTTAAGCCATCTAATAATAATGCCGGCAATTGATAACAAATCGACTTCCCGCCACCGGTTGGCATAATGCCTAAAACATTTTCATTACGCAACACTTTTTGAATCAATTCTAATTGACCCGGACGAAAGCTTTCGTAACCAAACTTTTCTTTTAATAATTGGGTTAAAACATCCACGTATTATCCTCTTCTCACTGCCAAGTTCTTTTCCAGTCTTTTTTGTCTATTCATCTTAACATGGAAAACCACCAGAAAAAAGTGGCCAATTGGTCGCCAGAATTTTTTACGTAACCGGTGATTTTGACTACCCTATTTTATCGAATTTTATAACAAATGGTTTTGACGAGAAAACAAAAAAAGTGTAAGCTTGGTGAGGCGAATTTAAGGACGCTGGAGGTTAGCAAATGAGTTATTTATCTTTACAAGATATTAGCAAACACTATCCTGGTAAAAAGAAAAATGCGCTACAAGATTTTTCTTTAACGGTAGAAAAAGGCGAATTTATCGCAATCGTTGGTCCTAGTGGCAGCGGTAAGTCAACGCTTTTAAATATTTTGACAGGCTTTGAAACTCCAACCACAGGCAGTATTATTCTGGCAGATCGAGACATTACCAAAGATGCCCCGAAAGATCGAAATATGGCGCTTGTTTTTCAAGAATACGCTTTGTTTCCGCATATGACAGTGGCGCAAAATATTACGTTTGGGATGAAAATTCGTAAAACTGCTAAAAAAGAACGTCAGGAAAAATTGGATTGGGTCACAAAAGAACTTGGTTTAACAGAAGTCTTAAATGTTTTACCGAAAAATTTATCCGGTGGTCAACGGCAACGGGTCTCACTAGCCCGCGCAATCGTCCGCGATCCCAAGTTATTTTTGATGGATGAACCTTTATCCAACTTAGATGCCAAATTGCGGGATCAAGTAGGGGATTTAATTTTAGCCACGCATAAAAAATTACACGCGACAACACTATTTGTCACCCATTCCCAAGAAGAAGCCATGTCTTTGGCTGATCGCATTATCGTGTTAAAAGACGGCGTGATTCAACAAGTCGGTACGCCCCAAGCAGTTTATGAAAAACCAAAGAACCGCTTTGTGGCCGAATTTATTGGTCGGCCCACGATTAATATGTTCTCCTTTGCCAAATTGGCACCACAATTACAGCAACAATTTTTACAGGAGAAAAACAAACTAGCCGCAATCCGCAGTGAGTATATTCATATTCGTGAAGAAAAACACAAAGAAAGCAGCATATCATCTTTTGAAACTGGAATTGTCACAGAAGCACGTTATTATGGCGGCAATAGCATTTTGCAGTTGGATTGGCAACAAACAAAATTATTCGTACAAACTGCACAAAACCCGCCTGCTTTAGGTGCAACGGTTACATTTACGTTTGATCCAAAACAATTACTATTTTTTGATAAATAAATGTATAGTACCGCTATAAATTATTTTTAATATTTTACTGGAGGAAAGAAACATGAAAAAAATTTATTTAGGTTTGACAGTGGCAGCTGCAACACTATTTTTGGCTGCTTGTGGCAGCAGCAATAAAGAGGCAACAAAAGAAAACGATCAAGTTAGCGGCGAGTTCACGGTTGTAACCAATCGCACAGATGCTGATAAATTGTATGACCAAATTGAAAAAGACTTTAAGAAAAAATATCCTGAAATTAAAGATATTAAATGGGAATCGGCTGGTACAGACTACGATCAATATATCGCCAACCGCATGAACACAGAAGATTACGGTGATGTTGTATTTATTCCTTTTTCAATGGCAGGTAAACCTGAAGATTACAGCAAGTACTTTGAAGAATTGGGCACCGTAAAAGCGATGGAAAAAGACTATCTTGATGTTACAGAAGCCGATTACGATGGCAAAGCTTACGGCTTACCAACAGTTTTAAACTCATTAGGTTTGGTTTACAACGAAGCAGTCTTCAAAAAAGCGGGGATTGATAAATTACCCCAATCCACAGAAGAATTAATCGCTGATGCAAAAACCATTAAAGAAAAAACAGGTGCCATTCCTTTTTACACTAACTATCAACGTCTAGCCGTTTGGGCAGGCGCATTATCTTCTTATGGTGGCGAAGACTTCAAAAAAGAAATGGTTGAAAGTAAATCCGCTTTTAAAGAAGGCCAACCAATTCGTGAAGTCATGGATGTTATTTATGAATTAGCCAAAGCCGGTTTAATTGAAAAAGATCCCGTTACCTTAGAAACCCAACAAGCGCAACAACAATTAGCTGACGGTAAAATCGCGATGTTAATGAGTGGCTCACAAGATGTTGCGCCATTGCAAAAAATAAGCAAAGATACGATTAACATTATGCCGTTTCCACATTTATTAGATGGTAAAACCAGTTTGGCCCTTGGAGCTCCATCTGTGATTGGCATTAACAAACATTCAAAAAACAAAGTTGTCGCAAAAGCATTCTTAGATTTCTTTATTGATCCTGCTTCTGGTTTTGCTAAAGATATGGGTGGGATGACACCGGTGAAAGCCAAATTAGATGATACTGAACAAAAAGCAATCAAAGACAACAACGTCATTTTAACTGCGCCCGCAACCGATCCTGCCATTGAAGCCAAATATACTGCAATTGCAAATGAAGTGGGTGTCGGCCGCTTAACTGACGTTTTACAAAAAACAGTTAACATTGCCTTGTATCCTGATCAAAATGAAAGTTACCAAGATTACGTGAATAGCCTTGAGAAAAAATGGGAGGCTGCAGCCAAAGCTCATGAATAAGCTCAGCCTAAAAAGAGAGGAAAAGCAGACCATTCTGCTTTTTCTCTCTTTACCGCTTTTATTATTGCTTATTTTCGGTCTGCTGCCGATTGTAACGTTAATTTACAACAGTTTTACGGACTGGGATGGTTTAGCAACGGAAAAGAATTTTGTCGGCTTAAAAAATTATCTCACCATTTGGCAAGATCCTGTCTATTTGCAAGCTTTTAAAACCAATCTGTTTTATTTAGGCTCCGGGCTTTTGCAAATCGTGATTGCCTTGACATTAGCCATTTTACTGGCGACAAAAACTTATGGGAAAAATATTTTTAAAGCGGTCATCGTTTTTCCGATTATGATTAGCGGCGTGGCGACCTCGTTAATTTTCCGACTGTTTTTTGAACCAGATGGCTCCTTTGACCAACTGCTTCATTTTTTTCATTTAAGTAAGTACATTCGCTTTTGGCTAGGGGATCCTACTGTAGCCAATTATACGCTCGCTTTTATTTCATTATGGCGCCATTTAGGCACGAGTTTTTTACTCTATTTTGCGGCCATTCAAGGTCTGCCTGCCGTCTATCAAAAAGCAGCCAGTTTAGAAGGGGCCAACTTGTGGCAACAAGCCCGTTATATTATTTTGCCTAATATTCAAACGGTTTTAAAACTTAACTTTATTTTACTGATAATTGGGGCTGTTTCCGCTTTTGAAATCCCCTTAATTATGACCAATGGTTCCAATGGCACTGCCACTTTTTTAGTGCAAACGATGAAAGTTGCCTTTGAACAAAAATTAGTCGGCTTAGGGTCTGCTTTGGCGGTGATTATGTCGTTATTTGTAATTGGGCTAAGTTATGCCCAACATCGTTTTCAAAAGGAGGCTGATTAAATGCGGATCTTGGCAAAAGTTGGCAAATATAGCTTTTTAATTTTATGGCTTTTAATCTGCTGCTATCCTTTATTAACGGTGTTTTTTGGCTCATTTAAAACTTATGAAGAGTTTAACGCCACCCGTGGGATTACGCCACCTAGTACGTGGCATTTTGAAAATTATCGGACCGCTTTTACCACCGGTAACCTCCCTCAAGCCTTTATCAATACTTTTATTTTAGTTTTTTGTGGGGTTTGTGGCAGTGTGCTAATTGGTTCGATGGTCGCTTATGTTTTAAATCGTTTTGACTTTCCTTTTAAAAAATTGGTCATTGGCGCTTACTTTTTAATTTCAATGGTGCCAATGGTAGTCTCCCAAATTTCGACCTTTAAAATTATTACCGCTTTAGGCTTTTATGACCGCTTAATTGCACCTATTGTTATCTATTTAGGCGCAGATGTGGTGATGATTTATGTCTATTTACAAATGTATGAAAAAATTCCGATTGAACTAGATAAAGCGGCCCTACTAGAAGGTGCCAGTTATTTTCAAATTTACCGAAAAATTTTATTTCCGTTGCTACGACCAGCAACAGGGACAGTAATTATTTTAAAAATGATTAGTATTTACAACGATTTCTATATTCCGTTTTTATATTTACCCGGCTCAGAGCACGGCACTGTCGCTACCGCCCTTTATCGTTTTATGGGACCCAATCAGACCAACTGGCAAGTTATTTGTGCTTTGGTCATTTTAAGTATTATTCCGATGCTGATTGTCTTTTTAGCCTTACAAAAATACATCTATGAAAGTTTGGCAGGAGGTGTCAAAAGTTGAACTGGTCTTATCTAAAAGGATTTCCCAAACGGGCTTATACGGTTATGGAAGTTCGCACCGGTTTTGCAACAGGATTACCCGTTTTAAGCGGTAGTTTTTTTGGCGCCTATTTAACCGGTGAGATCCATTGGTTACGCCTCATTTTATTTTTTATCGCTGGCTTTTGTTTTAATATTGTCGCCAATACAGCCAATGAAATGCGGGCATATTTAGCCAAAGAAGAAAATGAAGACACTTTTACCCACCATAAAGGCAGTGAGGGTCTCGTTCGCGGCGATGCCAAATTTTTTGACGCTGTCTTAGTTTTACTGTTGATGATTGCTCTTGGTGGTAGTTGTGGTTTACTTTTAGTCTTTTTAACCAAAGATTTGGTGCTGCTAGCTTGGGGACTGCTTGGTTTACTCGCTGCAATCACTTATTCCTTGGGGCCAAAACCTTATCTGCTTTATCCAGTCGGCGAAATTGTCTCAGGCTTTTTTGTTGGGGGGCTAGCTTGTTTTCTGGCAGGGCGGTCACAAATGGGTACCGGAAATACTCAACTCTTAATTTATAGCGTGATTCCCATGATTTTGACTGTCTTTTTAATGTCTACCAATAACGTCGGCGATTATGAAAAAGACCGCGGTGTGCGGGTGACACTGCCGCATGTCATCGGTTTTCGTAATGCCATTTTATTGGTCATCCCAGAATTTATCATCTTATTTAGTTGCTGGCTTTATCTTTTTCTTAGCCAAACCATTCCCTGGTGGCAATTTCTTATCGGGTGCCTCATTTTTTACCACCAAGGCTACATTCGTTGGTATAAAGACTATTTGAAAATCCCAGCAGTTTACCCCGAAATGGGGCGTGAATATGGGCCGCGGCCATTGCTGTTAATTTATCATTTTAATACGTGGATGAGCCTTTTATTTTTCATCCAAATTATCGGAAGGAAGTACTTCTAATGGAAAAAATCCGTTTGGTTCAAAATAAAATTAATCCCCTTGTTTTACCGGTAATTTTTGCCGATAAATTAGGCTATTTTGAAAAATTTAATGTCCCGGTTGATTTAACCATTGCCGAAGCATTCCAATTTGCTAAAAAAAGCAGTTTTGTGGCCGGTGATGTCGATGCGATGATGGGAGATTCAACTTTTTACTTTGACTATAGAGAACAAGGTAAAGATGCGGTGGTTACCACCGATTTAACTCGCACAATCCAGCTCTTAGCCAAAAAAGATGCCCCTAAAAACGGTATGCGGGTTGGAGTTGCCCGCAAAGGTTTGTTTCCTTTCTTTATGGCTTATGATTTAAAAAACATTTTAACCAACCCTGAAATTGTCTGGGTGGATAATACTTACGAACGTATCAAAATGCTAGCTGCCGGTGAAATTGATGCCTTGGTGGCGATTGAACCTTTTATCACTGATATTTTAACCAGCCAAACAGATACTAAAATTTTGTGGCACTCTAAAAATTCCGATAAAAATATGGTAATGTGGTGCTTTGACCGCAAATTTTACCAACAAAATCCTGAAACAGTCGCCAATTTCCACCGTGCATTAGAAGCAGCCGCACAAGATTTTAACGCACTAAGCGGCGATGAAAAAGTCGCCCAAGCAATGAATGTTGCCCAATATACCAAAGAAGCAGCAGAAAACATCCGCCACTTTACCTTTGAAAAACAGCACAATTATTCCGCTCAAGACTTCAACTTATTAGCTGACTTCTTGTGGCAAAGTGGAAAAATTAGTGAAAAGTATGAGGCAGCAGATTGTTTAAAGGCAGTGTTTTAAGTGATAAAAGTAGCGATACTTGGCTTATCGCTGGTTTGTTTTTGGTGAAAACCATATCCTTTATGTATTAAAAGGCCGCTAGCATAAATAAAATAAACAAAGCTGAAGCATAAAAAAGTTAGACTTTTAAGTGGGCTTCCTTGGTTAGATTAGAAAATCTAACCTAGGGAGTCCACTTTACTTAATCTAGAGATAAATGTTGTAAAACTAACTCAAAATTTCTAGTTTTTTCGCGTAAGCTAGCAAAAAAATATAATCTGTTTCCAACACAAATAAATTACCAACCTCTTTTGTCTCAAATGCCATTCCCCACAATTCACTAATCGCAATAAGACACTCGCCTTCTACTAAAAGATAATCCATCAAATTTATTTCAAAATCGCCAGCAGTTTCATAGTAAACAAACCACCGGCTACACTTTTGATTTATACAAAAATTTCTTTATCTTTTACTTCAAACGAAATAACCTTCTCTTCTTCGTATAACGCTTAACCAAAATATAAAATTTGTGATCCAAACAATTCTTTCCAACTTAAATACGCTCCCCACTTTTTGTTTTGATGAGTTATTTAATTAAACTGAGTATACCTAATGAGATGTAGCTGAAAAAGGATAGAAATTATTACTCCTATAGCTGCAATAAAAGAAGACTTATCTTATAATGAAAGAGATACTAATAAAAAGAAGGTTATTCGGTTATGAAAAAAGTAATTAAGGTTGTCGGTGCAATTTTGATCGATCCAAAAAACAAAAAAATATTATGTGCTCAACGTGGTCCCGGGCGTTCATTAGCAAACCTCTGGGAATTCCCCGGAGGAAAGATTGAACCTGGAGAAACACCTCGTGAAGCTTTAAAAAGAGAATTATCAGAAGAACTTAGAGTCGATGTCGATGTCGACAAAGAAATTTTTGAAATGACTAGCTATGAATATGATTTTGGTATTGTAGAATTAACTACTTATATTTGTCATTTAAAATTAGGAACACCAAAGATAACGGAACATATTGCAATAAAATGGTTACCAAATAATGAGTTAGATAGTTTGAACTGGGCGCCTGCTGATATTCCTGCAGTAAGAAAATTGATTCACCACAATATCTAATTCATACATTAGGAGAAGGTTATGAATGTAAACTATCCATTAGAACAGTCTTTAAAGCGAGGATTTATAGATTACAGGATTGAAGGTTCCTCTTATGATCCAAAATTGATCATTAACCGTCCAGAAAAACAAAATTTTCTGTTAAATATATTACAAGATGAAATTGATACTTGTGAAGAGTTTTTCTTTTCAGTTGCATTTATTACGCAAGATGGCTTAAATACATTAAAAACTCATTTAGCTGATTTGGCAACTAGAGGAAAAAAAGGGAAGCTAATCACTTCTACATACTTGGAATTTAATGATCCAGATATGTTCTCTTCTTTACTTCAATTACCGAATATTGAAGTGCGAGTATCTGAAAAACCTGGTTTTCATGCGAAGGGCTATTTGTTTTCACAGAAAAATTATCATTCGTTTATTATCGGTAGCTCGAATTTAACGATGCATGCTTTAAAAATTAACTATGAGTGGAATATTCGTCTAACTTCATATGATCATGGCGAAGTTATCCAACAAGCTAAATCACAATTTCAACACGAGTGGGAAAATAGTATCCCATTGACGAATGAGTGGTTAGAGCACTATCGTAAAGTTCGTCAACCGAATTTAAACCAAAGAGATTTAAAGATTACTCAGGAATTGTCCCAATCTACAGATACTTATGTCGTTGCAAATAAAATGCAAAAGGTTGCCTTAAAAAATTTACAAGAACTACGTAAAAAGGGGGCAACACGAGGTATCATCATTTCAGCAACAGGGACCGGTAAGACCTATTTAGCTGCATTAGATGTTAAACAAGCAAAACCCAAGAGAACATTATTTATTGTCCACCGCGAACAAATTTTAAATGATGCTAAAAAATCTTTTAAGAAGGTTTTACGGGAACCTGAAGAGAATTTTGGAATTTTTACAGCTAATAAAAAAGACCTCCATGCAAAGTACCTCTTTGCAACAATCCAAACAATTTCAAATCCTAATTATCAACAACTATTTAACCCTGATGATTTTGACTATATCCTAATTGATGAGGTACACAAAGCTGGCGCATTGTCCTATCGTAATACGATTAATTACTTTCAGCCTAAATTTTTACTTGGCATGACCGCAACGCCTGAAAGAACAGACGGTTTTAATATTTTTGAACTTTTCGATTATAATGTTGCATATGAAATTCGTTTGCAAGAAGCTTTAGAAGAAGATCTTCTTTGTCCGTTTCATTACTTTGGTGTTACAGACTATGAAAAAGATGGTCAAATCATTTCAGAAAAAACAGATTTGAAATTTCTAACTGCTAAAGAACGTGTAAAATTTCTAATAAAAAAAATAAACTATTACGGTGTTTCTGGTAACATTCCCCGAGGATTAGTTTTTTGTAGTCGAAAAGAAGAAGCACGCCAGTTAGCTCAACAATTTATAAACGAGGGAATTCCTTCTGTTGCACTCACAGGAGAAGATTCTATTACTACTAGAGAATCTAAAATTGAGGAGCTTGAAAATGGAAAAATACACTATATTTTTACTGTAGATATTTTCAACGAAGGAATCGACATCCCTAAAATAAACCAAGTTATTATGCTACGTAACACCCAATCGAGTATTATTTTTATTCAGCAATTAGGTCGTGGGTTACGAAAAGATCCTTCAAAAAATTTTGTAACGATTATAGACTTTATTGGAAATTATGATAATAATTATATGATTCCAATGGCTCTTTCCGGTGATGTATCTCACAACAAAGATCTTTTACGAAAAGCCACCTTTGACACTAATTATATTACCGGACTTTCGGCTATCAATTTTGAAGAAATTGCAAAAGAACAAATTTTCAATTCGATTGATATCGCTCCTTTAGATTCTATGGTCGAATTAAAACGTATTTTTTTCGCTGTAAAGACCCGTTTGAATCGAGTTCCTTATCTATTTGACTTTATTGACCAAAATAGGCTTGACCCTTTTCTTATTGCCAATAAATTCACATCATATTATACCTTTTTGACTAAAATAAAAGAAAATGAGGGTCTAATTACAGCGGAGGAAAATTTGTACTTGAGCTTTTTATCTCGTGAGATTTTATCGGGGATAAGAAAACACGAAATTATCTTAATTGAAAGATTACTTCACTTAGAATCTTTGCGTCTATCGGACTTACCCGAGCTATTTCAAACGAACAAGCTTCTATGTGATACAAAAACTGTATACTCCGTTTTGCGCACTCTATCTCTCCAATTTTTCACAGGAGGATTAAAAAAGACTTATTTAGGTGCAGAGATCATTTCATACAATAATGAACAAGTGATATTAACGCCAAATTTTAAAGCTGCGTTAAAAAATTCTTATTTTAAAAAACTCCTATTAGATTTGTTAAAGACAAGTTTTTACAAAGCTAAAGATTTTGATGATACCGCTTCTTTGACACGTTACGAAAAATATCGTCGTCGAGATGTTTTGCGCTCTTTAAATTGGAATGAGCAAATGGTTGATCAAAATATTGGAGGATACGTTCAAAAAGATGGCCAATTTATTATCTTTGTTACTTTAGAAAAAGGCGATAATTTTAAAGGGGCACAAATGTCATACGAAGATTCTCTGGTCAATGAGTCAACTCTTCGGTGGTTTACTAAATCTCCACGTACCTTAAATTCACCAGAAGTAAAAATACTACAAAATCCTCAAGGTTGGCATGTTCATCTATTTGTAAAAAAATCAAACGATGAGGGAATTGATTTTTATTATCTTGGTGAGGTTCAACCAATTCAAGAAACAATCAAAGAACTTAAAAAGACAACTCAAAAAGGAAAACAACAAAGTGTAGTTGAGATGGATTTACACTTGTTAACGAGAGTGTAAAATATTTTGTGTAAATGAATAAAATCCATACAAAAAAGGAAGTCCCTTCTGTAGAATTAAGTTTACGACAACCAATTCACAGAAAAGAGGACTTCCCTATGAATGATTTTACTACA